>Ga0335397_10003470_pt1 | contig 21049 bp, 22 predicted proteins | sample MAT04_FD_205740 | JGI IMG/M metagenome (GOLD analysis project Ga0335397, IMG submission 205740) | Freshwater microbial communities from Lake Fryxell liftoff mats and glacier meltwater in Antarctica - MAT-04 (spades assembly) (version 2) ... | reverse complement strand
CGCGATGACCGGTTGAACTCGCCCTTCGAACAGTTGGAACCTCTCCTTGAGAGATTGGCGCTTGAGGCGGATCGGCTTTGGTCGCCGCGGTGCTTCGGCCGTCTGCGGCAGGAGTGACGTGCGAAGCCGACGCCGCAAGTCGCGTAACGCCGACGGCCTCATCTACCTCAACAACCGCTACCACCCGCGTGACAGCGCGGTCGTACCCGGCCCCGGCCCAGACGACCCGCAAGCTGCCACCACCACCCAGTGCTGAGCGAGGTGCCAGCTGCTGGTTCGGCTGGCTCGTGAAGCCGGGCGGTCACCAGTGCTGCGCGAGCAGCTCGATGCTGCGCACGCGAGCGGTGAGGTCGTAGGCCACCGACGTGACCATCAGCTCGTCGGCGCCGGTGCGTTCCACCAGTTGCAGCAGTGCCGGAACGACAGTGTCGATCGCGCCGACCACTCGGCTGCTGGGCAGCCGGTTGGCCTCGGCCAGATCGGGGTGCACCGAGGCATCCTGCGGCGAGGGCAGACGAATGAACCGGCCGGTGCGGCGGCCCAACGCGGTCAGGCGCCCCGGCGCGGAGTGCCAATCCGCCTCCTCACGCGTATCGGCGGCCAGCACGTTGGCGGTGACGATCAGGTACGGCTCGGGGAACGCCTCGGAGGGCTGGAACAGCGTGCGGTACAGGTCGGCCACCTGCAGCGTGCCGCCCATGTCGAAGTGGTGAGCGAAGCCGAACGGCAGGCCCAACTGAGCGGCGAAACGGGCGCTGTAGTCGCTGCTGCCGAGCAGGAACACCTGCGGCGAACTGGTGGCGGCAGGGGTGGCGCGGAACTGTTCCCACAGGCCGTGCTCGGTGCGCGGGTCGCCGAGCAGGCCCATCAGGTCGAGGAAGTCGCGCGGGAACGTGTCGGCGCCCAACAGGTCGGGCGAGCGGCGCAACGCCGCCGCGGTGCGCTGGTCCGAACCGGGAGCGCGGCCGATGCCAACATCGATGCGGCCCGGATGCAAGCTCTCCAACAGCGCGAACTGTTCGGCGACCACCAACGGTGCATGGTTCGGCAGCATCACGCCACCGGAGCCGACGTGAATGCGATCGGTCACCGCCGCAAGATGCGCCATCAACACGGTGGGCGAGGTACACGCGACGCTGGACATGTTGTGGTGCTCGGCCACCCAGAAGCGGCGGTAACCCAGGCGGTCCGCGGCGCGAGCGAGCGCGGCGGTGGTCTGCAGCGCATCGGCACTGGACTGCCCGTCGTTGACCACCGAGAGATCCAATACCGAGAGGGGCGTCACCTGGGAGTCGACCATCCCCTCACCGTACGGGGGCGGGTAACGGAACCGGCGAGCGGGCCGGGGTGCGGACCGCGTACGAAACGTCACGCCATGTGGGTTCCCCCGATGCGCGCTCCGCCACCCGACGGGCACGATGCACCCCATGACACCGCCGCGTTTCCGTTCCCGCACGACCCGAGCCGCCTCACGGCTGGTCGCAGTTGCAGCACTGGTCGGGCTGGTCGCGCCGGCCTGTTCCAGCAGCGACGGCGATCAGCGCAGCCTGGGCAGCACGGCCGGCACCATCGCCAACGGCAGCGCTGCCGCCGGCACTGACGGTGCGCCCGCTGGTGGCTCGGTGGTGTTCGCCACCTCGTTGACGATCACCGACGACCCGGCCACCACCGCGAGCGCAGTGATCGGCGCCGCCGGCGGCTCGCTGGCCGTCACGGCGGGTGACGGCACCGTCTTCACGCTCGAGGTACCAGTCGACGCACTGAACGCCGACACCACCATCAGCGCCACCGCCACCACCGTCGCCGGCATCGACGGCGCGGCAGCGCTCCACGCGGTGCACTTCGAACCGGCCGGCCTGCAGTTCGTCGGCGCCGCCTCGTTGCACATCCAGACAACTGCGCCCATCGCAGAGGGTTACGTCCTGCCCTTCCAATCGGCCAGCGACGGCAGCGACCCGCAGGTAGCCATCATCGACGACCCGGCCACCACCGGCTCCACCATCGCGCTGCTCGTCGCGCACTTCAGCGTCTTCGGTATCGCCGAACTGGTCGACTCGATCCGCGACGCGCTGGTCGGGCAACCCACGGCCACGGTAGAGGTGCAACTGCAGGGCGACATCGCCCGGCACGTGGAGATCCGTCGCGGCTACCTCCGCGAGGGCCGGTCGACGGCCGAGATCGACAGCGTGCTCCAGACGCTGTTCCTCGAATATCTGGAGAAGGTGATCACCCCACTGGTGGAGGGCGCTCCCAAGACCTGTGCCGGCGCGTTCACCGTCGCCCAGGCCACCAGCAACTACTACTACCTGTGGCTGCACAACTCGCTGCCCACCACCATCGTGTCGATGAAGGCAGTCGCCGAAAGTGCGTTCCTCACCATGGAACGGCTCTGTGAGGAGGAGCGCATCGACGAATGCGTCGACAGCGGCGACGACACGGTCCTCAGCACCTTCTGGCGCGACATGAACCGGTGGCGGGGCCGCTTCGCCTTCGCCAGGAAGATGGGCGACGACCCGGCGCTCTACGAGACGCGGGCCAAGAAGATCTGCAAGGGCTACGCCTACTTCATCACCGGCGGGCTGCAGGACTTCCAAGTGCAGAACGTGAAGGTGTGCGACGTGCGCAAGCCGTTCAGCCTCACCTCGCCCGGCGTCGCGACCGCCGAGTTCAGCGGCGGCAAGGGCCTCACCGGTACCTACAGCGCTACCGGTGCATTCAACCTGACCTACGCCGGGACCTACACGATCTTGCTGCCGGCAGGGCCCGGCGAGGTGGGCACCATGTCGGGTACCAGCGGTGGCCAGATCGCCGGTCAGGCGGGCAGCGGCACCGAGAAGTACGTGCTCACCCCCGCCTACGACGTCTGCTGACCAGGGTTTGCAGCGCAACACCGCCCGGCGTGCGAACATCGCACGATGACAACGAGCGAACCGACCAGCGCGGTGCGCCGACTGGTACAGGCAATGCCGAAAGCCGAACTGCACCTGCACCTCGACGGCTGCCTGCGCCCCGCTACGGCCATCGAGTTGGCCGCCCAGTACGGCATCCCAGCACCGCGCACCTGGCACACAATGTTCGACGCGCTCGTCGCGCCCGCCCACCCCGGCTCGCAAGCCGAGCTGCTCAAATCATTCGAGCTGCCCCTGCGCCTGATGCAGCACGCCGACGCGCTCACCCGCATCACCACCGACCTAGTGGAGGACAAGGCGGCCGACCGGGTGCGGTACATGGAGATCAAGTGGGCGCCGGCGTTCCACCTGGAAGCCGGGCTGACGCTCGACGAAGTGATCGACACCGTCGCACACGCGGCCGCCGCGGCCGCCCACCGGCTGGGCGTGGTCGTGCGGCTCACCGTCGTCGCGCTGCGCTCGGCCGACCCTGCCGTCAACGTCGCGGTGGCGCAGGCAGCCGTAGCCCACCGCGCGCAGGGTGTCACCGGCTTCGACCTCGCCGGCTTCGAAGCTGCGCACCCCGACCCGACGATCCACGCCCAGGCCTTCGACGTCGCCCGCGCGGGCGGCCTGGGCATCACCGTGCACACCGGCGAACTGCTCGACGACGGCGCCCTGGTGTGGCGGGCCCTGCAAGTGCACCCGGACCGGATCGCGCACGGGGCCTCGGCCGCCGCCGACCCGGCACTGGTCGCCGAACTGACGGCACGCGGCGTAACCCTCGACCTGTGCCCCACCAGCAACGTGCAAGCCGGCACCGTTGCCACCTTCGCCGACCATCCGCTCGTCACCCTGCTGCGCCAGGGCGTACCGGTGACGATCAACACCGACGACACCACCATCAGCGACATCACGCTGTCGGAGGAATGGCTGTCGTGCATCGGCCTGCTCGGGCTGACACTGCCCGAACTGTGGCGCTGCAACCTGCACGCGCTGGCAGCCGCCTTCGTCGACGAGCCGACGCGGGCCGAACTGCTGGCCGACTTCCGTGCATGGGGCGGTGCCATTCCCGAACTGCACCAGCCGACGCCGTAGACGCGAAGCGCCCGCCGATCACCTGGCTGTAGGGCCATGCGGCGCGGGGCGGTCTGACGAGAGCCACCGACTTGACCGAGGTGTGATCGACGGGCTGCCCCCAGTATCCACCTCGCAGGGGGCACGGTCCAGAAGAAATTCCAGCCCAACGGCCGCGGGCGCGGGCGCGCCGTCAGCCGGCGCGCAGCACCAGCAGGAACTGCCCGCCGCCGCCCTCCACCTCGGTGGTGGCACCCAGCTCGGGGGCCAGGCGTGAGATGCGGTCCGCCAGCCAGGTGGCCGCGGCCTGGGCATCGGCGCGGGTGGGGCACCGGGCCATGATCTCGCGGCCACCCTTGCGTTGCAGACGATCGATGGTGGCGATGATCGGCGCCGGGTCGACCACGAACAGCCCGGTCGCCCACGGGACCACCGCCGCAACGGCACCCTTCTTGGTGTTGCAGCCACGGTGCGCGAGGCGGTCGGTAGAGCCCGGAGCCATGCCTTTGCTCTTCGCCTTCGTCAGCCGGCTGTCGATGCTGGGGCCACGCGAATCGTTGACCGACATCTGCCGATCGACCGGCTCGTCGCACAGCCAGCACCGCCAACCGTCACGTTCACCAATGTCGTCGAGGCGGCTCATCGCAACGACGCTACGCCGTGCACCGCCGAACCGATCGCGACTGGTTCAGCCAAGGCTGGGCGCCCGGCGCACATCGAACGGGTCCCACGGCTGGTCCCAGAACTGCTGAAGGCCGTGGGTGGCGATGTACTGCCGCTCGGCATCGTGAATGGGGTAGCAGCCGGTGATGTAGATCGGCAGCTCGTCGCCGACATCGATACCCAGGTAGTCGGCCGGCTCGAGCACGGCCGGCGCGAAGAACACCAGCGACGACATCATGGATTCCTCGGCCATCGGCCCGCCGAAGTCCAGCGTGTCGCCGTACCAGAACGGGCACTCGCCACGCAGTTGTTCGGCGATGAACGCCATCGCCATCGCCCAGTTCGCATCGGTGCTCTCCACGCAGATGCACAGCTCGGGCTTGCCATGCGTCCAGGCCGGGTGCTCGGCCAGCGACAGCCCATAGGTGACCGCCATCAGGTAGCCGGGCTCGGGCATCTCCGGGTACACGATCGCGGTCACGCCGTTGAGCCCCTCGTGCGTAGTGCCGACCGGGAAGAAGCGGGGCTCGGTGCCACCTGTGACGTCGTCGAGATGGGCCAGGAACCGCTCGATCCGGGTGGCAGCTGCAGCGTCGTCCATCCGCCGAATTCTGCCGGGCGTAACGACCGATCCCTACTCCACGTGCAGCAGGTCGTGCAGGCGGTTCGGCACGTCCACGCCGGCGACGGTGGTGTCGAGGAAGTCGGTGAGCACTTCCAGGAACTGTTCCGGCGCTTCCGCATGGGGGAAGTGACCGACGCCTTCCAGCACGGACAGGCGGCTGTTGGGCACAGCCTGATGGGCGACGTACGCATGCTCGACCGGGATGATGTCGTCGCGCTCACCCCACACGATCAGGGTGGGCAGATGCGCGGCCAGGTACAGCCGGTCGAGCGCGTTCACCGTCTGGCCGCCAGGCTCGATCACGCCCCGGATGGTGCGCACGAACGCCTTGCGGTTCTCGGTACCGGCCAGCGACGAATACGAGCGCCACATCTCACCCACGCGTGGCGCACTGAGCCCGAACCGGCCCAACAGGCGGCCGAGGTCGGTACCGGCGGTGGCCACCAGGCGCGGGAACAGCAGCGGCATCAGGTGCTCGGCACCGGGCAGGGTGCACACCCGCAGCAGCAAGCTGACCTCACGGCCCAAGCCACCGCTGCCGACCAGCACCAGCCGGTCGCAGAGCTCGGGGTGCTGGTACGCGAGCTGCATCGCGACGCCACCGCCGAACGAGTGGCCCACGATCGTGGCCTTGGGCACGTCGAGCGCGGCCAGGAAATCACGCAGGCCGCTGGCGAACGCACCCAGCGAATAGTCGCCCATCGGCTTCGCCGACTCGCCGTGACCCAGCAGGTCGGGGGCAATCACGTCGTAGCGTTCGGCGAGTTGCCGGTGAACCGGCACCCAGGTCAACGAGCTGCCGGCAAGGCCATGGATCAGCACGACTGCCTGACCACTGCCACTACGCCGGTAGCCGACCTCGTGACCATGGATGCGGACACGCGAGAGCGGGAGGTGTTCCATCGGCTGCATCCTTACGGCTGCGTTGTGCCCAGCGCCAGAGTCCCCAGTCCCAACCAACCCAGCTTCTGGGTGTGTTTCAGCTCGGATGCCGGGACGGAATACACCCAGAAGCAGAAGTGGGACGATTCCTGCCCAGAAGCGCCAAGCCCGGTACGTTCTCGCGACGGGTTACTGGCGGCCCAGTTCGGCACTGCGCGCGGTGGCGGCCATCACGGCCTCCAGGAACGCCGACCGCACCGCATGCTCCTCGAGCTGGCGCAGGCCGGCGGCGGTGGTGCCACCGGGCGAGGTGACCATCGCCCGCAGCTGAGCCGGGTCGCCGCGCTGCTGCAACAGGGCCGACGAGCCGACGAACAGCTGGGTGACGAGATCCACGCTGTTGGCCCGGCTGAGCCCGGCCAACACACCGGCGTCGATCAGCGCCTCGGCGATCAGGAACAGGTAGGCGGGCCCGCTGCCGGCCAACCCGGTGACCGCGTCGAGCTGCGATTCCGGCACGCGCACCACGATGCCCACCGAACCAAGGATGGATTCCGCCCAGTCCAAATCCGCGTCGTCGGCAGTCGGGCCAGGGCAGATAGCTGCGGCCCCTTTGCCCACCAACGCGGGTGTGTTCGGCATCGCGCGCACGACCGCGACATCCGGCCCGGCCGCCTGCTGCAGCGACGCCACCGAGATGCCGGCGGCAATGCTGAGCAACCGGGTGGCCCCGGCGAGGGCAGCGGTGCCGCAGGCAGCCTCCACGTCGTAGGGCTTGACGGCGATCAGCGCGGCCTCGCAGGCCGGAGTCTCGTCGGTGACGGCCACACCGGGGAACAGCTCACGCAGCTGCGCCACACGAGCCGGCAGCACCTCCACGATCGCGATGTCGGTGGCGGCCCAGCCGCCCTGCAGCAGCCCGCCCACCAGCGCCGCGCCCATGTTGCCGCCACCCACCACTGCCAACCGGTACGTCGTCATGTGGCAAGGCTACGCGTCACCACACGGGGTGGGCGGCCCGACTTCCCCGACGTGCCACCCACCCCGCACCCATACTGGGCACGGGCAGATGGGCCGACCGGCAAAATTCAGTCGAACTTGCTAGCGAAGGCCAGGCGCACGAGCGCCGGAAACGCGCGTTCGGTGTAGCTGTAGAGCGAGCCGATGATGCGGTCCAGCTCGGCCTCGGTGAGCCACGCGAGCGGCACTTCGCCACGCAGGAACAGGGCATCTTCCACGCCGATCGCGAAGTGGGCGCCGACCAGCTTGTCGTTGCGACGCAGGGCCAACTCGTAGACGGCGGCTGCGTTCTCCGGCGGGGCGGGCAGCACGTAGACCTCGTAACGCAGGGTGCGCTGACCAAGTGTGAACCAGATGGTGAGGTGTTCCTTCTCCTCACCGCTCAGGCGCACGTACCAGCGCGGCTCGGGCTCACCGGGTTCGCCGCGGTCGAGTGCTTCGAAGGCCGGGTTCTGGGCGGCGAAGCCGGCCAGCCATGCGCTGATGGCGGCCTCGTGTTCCTGCAGCGACGGCGGCAGGTGGTAGTCGGTCACGCCAGGCTCATCTGCAGGCCACCAACTCGCGAGCGCCGAGGTCGTTGTACAGACGACGCAGGCGGGCGGCCGCGAAGCCCCACGTGTAGCGCGTGGCGCGCTCGGCGCCCCGCCGGCCCAGTGCCGCAGCGTGCCCCGGGTGGTCGATGATCTCGCGAAGGTAATGCGCGAACAGGGCCGGGTCGCGGTCCGGCACGAGGTAGCCGGTCTCGCCATGGTCGACGAGGGTGAGCAAGCCGCCCACGCCGGCGGCGACCACCGGGATACCGCACGCCGATGCCTCGAGCGCAACCAGGCCGAAGCTCTCGCTGCGACTGGGCACGATGACGACGTCGGCCGCGCGGTAGTAGGTGCTGAGGATGTGATGCGGCTGCGGCGGCACGAACCGCACCTGGTTGCGCACGCCCAGTTCGTCGATCAAGGTGTGCAGCGCGGCGACCTCGTTATCGCCTTCCTGGCCACTGGCCCCACCGACGATGAGCAGCAGTGCATCGGGCCGGCGCAGCTGGGCCAGCGCGCGCACGGCAATGTCGGGTGCCTTCAGCGGTTGGATGCGGCCCACGAACAGCAGCACAGGTGCGTCGAGCGGCAGACCGAGTGCGCCGCGGGCGCCACTGCGCTCGCCGGGGGCGAAGAACGCATGCTCGACGCCGGGAGCGACGATCTCGATACGCCCCTTCGGGTTGCCGTAGAGCCGCCGGAACTGGCTCTCCTCTTCGGTACAGCTGACGCAGATGGCGTCGGCGCACTGGATGATCTCGTGCTCGGCACGATGACGCCACTCGGGTTCCAGGTCGCCGCCCTCGGCCTTCACCTTGGCGAGCGTGTGAAACGTGCTGACGAAGGGGATGTCGAGCTCGTGCTTGATGCGGTGCGCAACCAAGCCGCTGAGGAAGTAGTTGGCGTGCACGACATCGGCGGGCGAATCGGTGCGCAAGTGCTCGATCACGCGGTCACCGAACTCGGTGAGCACGCCGGGCAGCTGCTCCTTGGCCAGGTCATACGGGCCGGCGGGAACGTGCACCACACGGTGCCCGGGCTCGACGAGCACGACCTCCGCCTGGTCGGCGCTGGTACGGCGGGTGTAGGTGGTGCACTCGACACCAGCATGCGAAAGCGCCGAGACCAGCTCGCGGACGTACACATTCATGCCACCACTGTCGCCCGAACCTGGCTGCGCCAGGGGCGAGGTGTGGAGGGAAAGCACTGCGACGCGTTGCACGACGGTTGGAAACACTATCTCTCCGGTCGACATTCCGGATGAGCGCGAACGGCCACCCAAGGGCTAGCGCCCGGCGCCGTGGCAGACTCGGGTTCATGAAGAAGAGGAAGCAATCACCGCTGCTGCGCGCACTGTCACCGATGCGCGACTTCCTGCACACTGAAGCAGCCGGCGGCGCGCTGCTCGTCCTTGCCGCAATCATCGCCTTGATCTGGGCCAACTCACCGTGGTCGGGGTCGTACGAGAGCCTGTGGAACAGCAAGGCCACCATCGAGATCGCCGGCCACGGCCTGTCGCTCGACTTGCGCCTCTGGGTCAACGACGGGCTGATGGCCATTTTCTTCCTGATCGTCGGGCTGGAGATCAAGCGCGAAGTGACAAGCGGCCACCTCGCCGGCCGCCGGGCTGCAGCACTGCCGGTTGCTGCCGCCCTGGGTGGCATGTTGATTCCCGCTGCGCTCTACCTGGCCATCGCCGGGGGCACCAACGCGAAGGGTTGGGGTGTGCCGATGGCCACCGACATCGCGCTGGCCGTGGGGGTCCTTGCCCTGGCCGGCAGCAGCGTGCCCGCCACGTTGCGCGCCTTCCTGCTTGGGTTGGCCGTGGTCGACGACATTGGTGCGATCGTCGTCATCGCGATCTTCTACTCCGAGGGCGTCTCGTTCACCTGGCTGGGCGTGGCCGGCGGGGCACTGGCGTTGATCCTCATTGCCCGGCATTGGGGGGCGCCGCAACTGACGCTGTACCTGGGGTTGGGCACGATGATGTGGTTCGCGTTGCACGAGGCCGGCGTGCACCCCACGCTGGCCGGTGTCATCTGCGGCCTGCTCACGCCAATGGTGCCGCGCCAGACCGCCGACTTCATCGACATCGATGAGCTCGCCGACCTGTCCGATGTGGAGCACGCCCGGGCCACCGTCCAAATCGCCCGCGACAGCGTCAGCACCGTCGAATGGCTCGAACACCTGCTACACCCGTGGACGAGCTACCTCATCGTGCCGCTGTTCGCGCTGGCCAATGCCGGCATCGTCGTCAGCAACGACAGCCTCAGTTCTGCCTTCCGGTCGCCGATCATGTGGGGGGTGCTCATCGGCCTGCTCGTCGGCAAGCCGCTGGGCGTGATGCTGGCCGTCAAGCTGGCCACCCGCAGCGGGAGCGCCGACCACCCCGAGGGCACCACCGGCCGGCAACTGCTGGGCGCAGGGCACGCCGCCGGAATTGGGTTCACCGTCGCGATCTTCATTGCCGAACTGGCCTTCGACGACCCCAGCGAGCAGAGCGACGCGAAGATGGCCATCCTCGTGGCCTCGATCCTCAGCGGAGTGCTCGCGTTCGCGGTGCTGCGTCAGCGCCCCAAGGCCGCGGCCGCGGCCGCAGCCGCGGCACCCGCCATGGCCGCTGCGCCCACTTCGGCCGAGTAACGCTCGGCCACCAGCGCTCGGCCACCAGCACCCAGCGCGGCCGCCTCAGCCGGTGATGCCAGCACGCGGGTGACGGCGGCAGCGAAACCCGCCGGATCGTCGGCGATGAGCGCGTGCACGCCGTGCGTCAGGCCCAGGCCCCGTGCGCCGACGGAGGTGGTGACGACAGCGCGGCCGTGCGCCATGGCTTCGATCACCTTGATGCTGGTGCCTGAGCCGGCCAACACCGGGCACACCACCACCGAGGCATCGCGGTAGCACGCGTCCAGATCGGGCAGGCGGCCGTAGGCCACGGCCGGCGGCTGGGCGCCCAGACGGTCGCCGAACGCACCGACGACGGACAGCTCGCTGACGCCCCGGATCAGGGGCAGCACCGACTGCAGCAACCAGTTGGCCGAAGCCCGGTTTGGGCCGTATTCGAAGTTGGCGACGTACAGCAGCCGCCCGGCAAGCCCCACCGGCAGCAGGTCCGGCAGCGGCACAGCATTGGGTACCAGCATCACCGGGGCGGCGACACGGGCCTGCACCGTGGGCACGTCCGTCGGCGAGGCGACGGTGAGCACGGTGGCCAGCTCACCGACGCCACGCAGCAACCGCTCGAGCGCGTCGGCGTGCGGGTTCTGCTGCGCGGCCGCCAGGGCTGCCTCATCGTCGTCGAGGTCCACCACCAGCGGCACGCCACAATCCATCGCCAGGTCGGCCGCGAACGGGGCCACCGCCATCTTGAACGCAATCACCAGGTCCGGCTGCCACCCGTCGCCGGCCACACCACCGGCCGACAGGTCCGCCAGCAGTTGGCGGCCCATCCACGCAGGTGCGCGTGCAGCGGACGGTGGCAGCGGGGCGGTGCGCACCATCCAGTCGCGCCAGCGCACACCCATCAGGGTGGCCGCGCCGCGCACGATCGCCTGTTCATCGGGCAGCACCACGCGCCGGAACGGGGACGCAGGCTCGCTGCCCACCACCGGCACCACCACGGCATCGAACGTGCCGCTCGCGGCCCGCAGCGCGGCGCACCAGCGCCCGGCCCGCATGGACGAGCCGTTGCCGATGGCCGCCGGATCGAACGCCGTGACGAGCAGCACTCGCAGGCCGGCCAGCGGGCTAACGGTGCTGGCCGACAAAGCTCTCGTAGACGTTGAGCAACGCCTGCTGCTGCTCTTGCGAGAGCAGCGGGTCGGAGGCGATGGCTTCGCGCACGCCACGCGGGTTGGCGTTGGGAACGAGGAAGCCGGCGCGCTCGTACAGGGTTTCGGCACTGATCTGCAGCGCCTTGGCGATCTGCTGCAGGATCTCGGCGGACGGCTTGCGCAGGCCGCGCTCGATCTGCGACAGGTACGGGTTGCTGACCCCGGCGACCTCGGCCAGCCGACGAACGCTCATCCGGGCCACCTCGCGCTGAGTGCGGATGAACTCGCCGACATCAGCGAGCCGCTTGTCGAGCTCCTCGCGTACATCGGATATGGGGTTCCCCGGGGTTTCGATCAGCGTCGGCGATCAGTCGGTGGCGGCGAGGAGACCGTCGACGTCGGCCTCGCCGTCGCGGTAGCGGCGGACGAGTTCGGCGCTGAGCGCGTCGATACGGCCGAACAGTGCCTTGCGCTCGACCGAGCGGGTCTGCTCGTACTCGTAGAGACGGGCGGCGTAGTCGGCCAGCTCTCCGTCGGTCATCGAGGGCAAGTCGGTGCTGCCGGCATCGTTGCACAGCTCCTCCAACGCGAGCGCCAACGGGTGATGGCTGAAGTCGTCGGCCGGGCGCGGCGGGCGAGCCGGGCCACCGGTGAGGTGCGTGCCCAGGATGGCGGGCAGTTCACCGGTGATGTTCTTGTCGTCGCCGTCGGCGCGGTGACGCATCTCGGCACGCACGAGGTCGAGGCGGGCCTGGGCCAGACGGCGCACGTAGCTGACCGCATCGTCGTCGCGTTGCAGGTCGGCGCGCAGCGAACGAAGCTCGGCCAGCGGCAGTTGCGACGGGTCGAGCTCGGACGGCTCGGCGGGGGGCGTGGTCATGTGGAACCTCCACTCACGGGCGGCAGGACCGCCACTTCATCTGCAGCGCTGACCGTCGTGTGCGGTTCGGCGGCATCGCCGTTCACCCACACACGGCACGTGCCAAGCACTGCCTGGAAACCTTCTCCGTACGCAACCACAGCCGCGGCCAACACGTCGCCCACCGTCGCCCCGTCGAACTGCGCCTGCCCGGTGCCTGCAGCTTCGCGGGCCGCAGCGAAAAAACGGAGCGTGGCCATGGACGCATGGTAGTGGGCAGGATCGCCGCGTCGACGGCTACCCTCGACCCGGTGCCGCCCTCGTCCGAACCCAGCCGCCGTGCCGCCGTGGCGGCGCCCACACGACTGCTCACCCTGCGTCACGGCGAAAGCGAATGGAACGCGATCGGGCGCTGGCAGGGCCAAGAAGACCCGCCGCTCACCGATGCCGGAATGTTGCAGGCCGTGGCCGCGGCAGAGGCGCTCGGCACGTTCGATGCGGTCTGGGCCAGCACCCTGCAACGCGCCGCATACACCGCGGCCATCATCGCCGAGGCACTGGGCATCGGCCCCGTGCAGCTCGACCCACTGCTGATCGAGAACGCGTTCGGCCCGTGGCAGGGCCTCACCATCCACGAGATCGAGGCAGGCTGGCCGGGTTACCTGGCCGAGCACCGCCGGCCGGAAGGGGCCGAGCAGCCGGAAGACGCCACAGCTCGTGGCCTGGCAGCGTTGCGCCGCATCGCCGGCGAGCACCCCGGCGGCGAGGTGCTGGTCGTCTCCCACGGCGGGCTGATGCGCACCCTGCGCCGGGCGTTGGGTGCCGACGAGACCCGCTTCACGAACCTGAGCGGTTGTTGGTTCGAGGTACACCCCGACGGTCGCGTGGTCGCCGGCGACGTGGTGCACCTGATCGACCCGCAGGCCTACGGCGACACGCTCTAGCGGCCCATGTCCGACGCGCTGCAACTCCCGGGTTTCGGGCCCGAACCCGAGCCCGTTCCCGCGGCGGTGGCGGGCGACCCGTTCCAGGTTGAAGTCGTGCGTTCCGCACGGCGCAAGCGCACCGTTGGCGCACAGCTGAACGCCGGCGTGCTGAAGGTCACCGTGCCGTCGTGGATGAGCCGTGCCGAGACCGAGATGTGGGTTGCGAAGATGACGGCCAGCTTTCGCCGAAAGCATTCCGCGGATCGCATCGACCTGTCGCAGCGGGCCACCACGCTCGCCCGCCGTCACCAGTTGCCGCGCCCGCGCGACATTCGTTGGGCCGACGACATGACGACCCGATGGGGTTCGTGCACCACCACCACCGGCCACATCCGCATCTCCACGCGTCTGGCCGCGTTCCCCGACTGGGTGATCGACTACGTGATCATCCACGAGCTCGCGCACCTGGAGGTGAGCGGGCACGGCCCCGACTTCTGGCGGCTCGCCCACCGCTACCCGAAAGCCGAGCGCGCAATCGGCTACCTGATCGCGAAAGCCGGCGACGCCGACGATCACGCGGGTGACGGTTCCGACGAGTGATGTCACAGTGCTCGGCCAACCCTGGCCGTGCGTGGGCGGGCAATGCCGAGCAGGATGCTGACCGCGAGCAGCGCAGCCAGCGCGATCACGAAGAACGACAACCTCGAGCCGGTGTCGCCAGGCACGGCGAGCTGCGCAGCCGCTGGTGCCGGGAGCACCCGAGTGGGCCCCGCCAGGGTGCCGAGGTCCTGCATGCTGTCAGGGTCACCGCCATTCCACACGATGTCACCGATATCGCCGATGTCACCGATGTCGCCAGTGGGGAGAGGGTCGCCCGGAACCGCTTCGAGTGCTGTGAGTCGCCGCACGGTGACGGTCCGGCCGGCGGTCTCGGCGCCGCTGACATCAACGGGCTGGGGGACGCCTGGGTCGATGCCGGTCTCGATGACTTGGTACTGCTCGGGCGGGGCGATGACCGACCAGCAGGCCTCCCCGACGACGTCGAGTTGGTAACTGCCGTCGGCCTCGGTGACGGTCGCGACCGGCGTGTCGTAGGTGTCGTCGGACGTTCCCCACGCGCCGTCGGCGCCGGCGTCCAGCGAGCACACACCGACAACCACCACGCCGGCGACACCATCGGGTGCCGTCACCGGTACCGCAGACTCCACCTGGACTGGATCGGTGGTGAGCACCGGCTCATCGACGTCGACCAGCGAATCCGAGACCACGATGTCGATCGGCGGGTCACCCGAAGGTGGACCCCCGATCTCGACCACCACGCCGGTGAGCCGATGCTCCAACGACGGCGCGGCGGCGGCCGAGCCGGGCGCCGAGCTGGCAACGGCGCCGAGCACCGCAATCAGCGCCAGCACCCGCAGGGCCAGGCGGCCGGGCCTCGGCGCTACCTCGGGTTCGCCGACGTACATCGTGCGCCGCGGCTCGCTGACCGTGAACCCGGGCATCACGCCCAGGTGCTCCCACATCGGCTCGATGGTGCAGAACTCGGCCAGCGCGTTGGCGGTGTCGTTGTCGGGATCGTCGAACTCGACACCGATGCGGAAGTCGCCACTACTGAGCACGGTCACGTTGCGCACGAGGCAGCTGATCCGCACGGACGTGACGCCGCTGTTGGTGGGGACCGAGGATTCGAGCGTCGTGCGCTCGTTCACCTCCATGCCAGTCTGGCTGATCAGGCCGGCACCCAACGGCGTGAGGTCGACGATGCTGACAGCGCGCTCACCGAAGGTGGCCGCGAGCGACGAGACGATGCGCACCGTGCTGCGCAATTGGTTACGGCGGGCGAGCACCCGCAGCAGGTCCAGGCACAGGGCCAACGTCCAGAGGGTGACGATCAGCAGGACCATCAGTTCGGCCTGCGGCATCTCGCCCAACGTGTGGGTGACTCGGTCGCTGAGGCCGCGCAGCGCGAGCACGATGCTCAGCGCGACCACGACGGCCACCATACCCATGCCGTACTGCCGCGACGGCTGGACCAGCGGCGAACGGGTCACCTGGTGCGGACGTTCGGAGCGCACGCTGACGCAGGCCGCGGCGATGGTGTGCAACGACCAAAGCGCCCTGTCACCGGGCCGCAACGACCAACCGCTGAGCAGCGCCAACCCGAGCGACGTGCAGAGGAAACCCGGCAACCAGACGCCGACCAGCACGGTGGCAGACGCGTGGAAGGGCGCCGAACCGGACAGGATCGCGGCTGCGACGACAGCAACGAACAGGATGCGACGCAACCCCGACAACGGGCGCACCGCCCAGGCCAAGACGGCCAGGCGTTGGCTGCGCGAGAACCAGCGGCTGCGCAGCACCCCGCTGGCGCCGAACACCAGCCTGCGGGCGGTCCGGGCACGCTGCACCCGGTCGTCGGCCACGAGTTGCTCGGAGTTCACCACGCGATGGGCAACGACAGCAACCTCGCCGGGGGCGGTCAGGCGCCAGCCGGCGGCCAGCAGTGCTGCGCCGGCCGACCACTGCGCACTCAACGACGCCTGCGTGCCGATGTGCAGTCCGCGCAGCGCCTCCGTACGCACCAGCGAGCCGCTACCGGTCCACATCGCGGCGCCACGGGCACCGAGCGCAGGGTTCAGCGCTGCACGTTCGAAGACCAGTTCGTGACGACCGTTGGGCCCGTGCTCGGCGGAGTCCTCCGCGAACGAGGCACCCAGCCCCTGGGCGACTGCAACCCGTAGGTCGCTGAGGTCGGCGGCCAGCCTGGTCACGATGTCGGGGCTGGGAATGTCACCGCCGTCGAGGAGCAGGAACAGGGGGGTCCGAACCGCCGACTGTGCGAGGCGCAGGCCGTTGCGGTCCTCACTGTCGCCGGTGGTGGTCGTGTAGGTCGCGCGCAGGTCCGTGGCCAGCGCGGCCACGGCCGGCCGCACCGACAGATCGAGCACCACGACGCTGTTCAGGTGCCGCACCCGACGCAGTGCGAGCAGGGTGGCGCGAACCTCGTGGATCGCCTGCTGCTCGACCCTGACGACCACGTCGACGTCGGCGGTCTCGAACGCAGCACCGCTCACCGGCGTGGTGCTGACCGTGCTGTCGGCCACGGGCCACAGCGCCCACGCGAGCGCACCGGCACCCAGGAACCCGACGACTTCGACCAGAAAGGTGGGCAACGACAGCCACAACGGCGAGCCCGCCAACGTGAACGCAGCTCGCCACACCAGGTATCCGAGAGTGGCAACAAGACCTATCCCGGAGAGAACCCGCGCGCCGAAGTGCTCTGTCCGCCTCATCGAAATCGACCTTCCGTGCGCTCGTCCATCGCGGGACCCCTCGGGCCGGGAATGTCCGGCTCCGATGCCTGTTACATCGGCACGCGGCGTAGAGATGTTGAGCAATCCTTGCCGTTGGCGGTGGCGTCTTGAGCAAAATCGGCTGCACCCCCGCCGCAGGTCGTTGGTTCGCGCGGCGTGGGTCGGCGGCCGTACCTGTAGCCTCCTTCCCTCGTGGGCACCGCCAAACGTGAACGACAGAAGGCCAACCGCCAATTGCGGCTCGAAGAGCTCGCCAAGCAGGCGCGTAAAGACAAGTCGAAGCGCCTTGGTTTGCGCATCGCGCTGATCATCGGGGCGGTCGTCGTCCTTGTCGGCGGCGTGTACCTGTTCAGCGGCGACGACTCGTCCACCGCAGCCACTACCACCACCACCACGGAAGTGGTCGTCACCACCGCGGCACCCCCGAAGCCGGAGATCTCCATTCCGGCCGCTGAGGTCACCGAGCTGAATGTCACCCCCATCACCGAAGGCACCGGCCCGGGCGCCGTTGCCGGCGATCAGATGGCAGTGCACTACCTCGGCTACACCAGCGCCGACGGTGTCGAGTTCGACAACAGCTACGACCGGGGTACCCCGCTAGAGCTGACGTTGGGCACCGGCATGGTCATCGAAGGCTGGGACCAGGGCCTGCTCGGGCTCAAGGTCGGCGGCCGCTACCAGATCGACATCCCGGTCGACCTCGCCTACGGCCCCGACGCCGCCGCCAACGGCAAGCCCGCCGGCGCGTTGTCGTTCATCGTGGACATCATGTCCATCACGCCCGGCGCCACCGTCAGCAGCTGATCACCCGGCCGGTGGCTGCCCTCAGGGCAGTTCGCCGTGGACCTCTGCGTCGCCCACGAGTTCCCAGCCGGCCGCGGTGTGCACCAGTGCGTCGCCACTGCGCAGAACGGCGAAGGCCGTGTTGGCCAGCTTGCGGGTGCGATGCAGCCGTTCCGGCGACCAGTGCTCGGCCTCGGTGACCAAGGCCAGTTCCGTCACCAGGCCCAGGCCCAGCGTGAAGGCACCACCGCGAGGGTCGACCATCGGGTCGCACATCGCCGCCGCGCTGCCGCCGCTGCCCACGACCAAGCCACCGTTGGTGAGCACATCTCGCAGGGCATCCCAGAGCGGGGTGTCCTTGAGCACGGACCGCAGGTGCAGCGGCTGGTCGCCCACGAAGTAGACGGCCTTCGCGTTGCGCACGATGTTGGCCGCGCTGGCCTCCATCGCCTCGCCACGACGCATTACCATCAGCGCCTCCACCTCGACGTCGAGCCGTTCAGCCCAGTTCATCGCTGCGGCCACCAGGTGCTCGGGGTGTTCGAAGGCGTCGGCGGTGGGCAGCACCACCACACGCTCGGCACCGACCGCGGCCAGCAAACGCTGGTCGAGGGCATCGTTGGCGGTGAAGGGACCGCCACCCTGCAGTGCGATCGTGCCGTTCAGCGAAGAGGTGATCATGGGGCCGAGCGTACGCCGCTACCCGCAGCCGCCACCGCTTCTTGCGCCGTGCCCTACTCGAGCAGGGCAGCGCCGAGGCGGGCGAGCGCTGCCTGGCTGACGCCGAGCCCGAGTGTGTAATCGCGGATGGTGCCGCCGTCGCAGATCGTCGCGATCACACGCGTCATCGCCTCCGGTATCGCCGCCATGAAGGCGGCTGGGGCTTCGGAGAGCCTGGCAAACATCTCCGGCGCTTCCTGTTCGGCCCAGGCCAGCATGCGCGTGATGCCGCCTTCGGTGAGCGCATAGTCGGCGACGATGTAATCGTGTGCCACGCCCAGCGAGCCGAGCAGCAGCATCGCCAGCACGCCGGTGCGGTCCTTGCCGGCCGCACAATGGAACACCGCCGGCAGCGCCTCGGGCGCGCTGAGCTGCTCGATCGCCTGCACGAAGCGGTGCGGGCCTTGGTGCAGCATGTCGTGGTAGGCCCATTCCAGGAAGGCCACGGCGTCGTCGTCGACTGCTCGGTCGAGGTGCTGCCAGGTGCTGTCGACGATGGGCACGTGGTGGAACGCCACCGGATGCTCGCCGTGGGGAAAGGTGCCGCGCTCGGCCAGTTCGCCATCACTGCGCAGGTCGATCACGGTGCGTAGGCCCAACTCGCGGACGACCTCGAGGTCGGCGCCACCGAGCCGGTGCAGGCCATCAGCCCGGAAGAGCGTGCGCCAGCGAGTGGTGCGCCCGTCGACGGTGGGGTAGCCACCGAGGTCGCGGAAGTTGTGCACCGCGGTGAGCCGGATGAGCCGGCGCGGGTCGCCGCCAACGTCAGGCAGGTTTGGCGAGTTCACGCGGGGTGCACGGCATCGAGCGCGGCACGAAGGGCGGTGACCAACTGGTCGATCTCGTCGTCGGTGATGATGTACGGCGGGGCCACCATCACGGCATCGGTAACGGGTCCCGAGCCGGCGGGGTACACCCACAGGTCGCGCTCGAGCGCAGCCATCACAACTTCGTCGCGGTTGCAGCGCAGCTCGAGCCCGTAGAACATGCCGCGCCCACGGATGTCGACGACTGCCGGGTGGCCGCTGAACTCGTCGCGCAGCCGCTGGCCGAGCACTGCGCCCTGGCTGGCGGCACGGGCCACCAACTGCTCGCGGCGCATGATCTCGAGCACCTTGGTGCCGGCTGCGCAGGCAGCATCGTTGCCCGTGAACGTGAAGTACATGAAGCCGCTCCCGCGCAGCGTCTCGACCACCTCGTCGCGTGCGGCGACCGCACCCAGCGCCACGTAACCACCGCCCAAACCCTTGCCGCCAACGATCACGTCGGGCACCAGCGGGAAGTGTTGATGGCCGAAGTTGAGACCGGTGCGGCCGTAGCCGGTCATCACTTCGTCGGCGATGAGCAGGATGTCGTGCTCGCGGCAGGCATCGGTGACGACCTGCCAGTACTCGTCGCTGGCCGTGAGGCAGGCGCCCGCAGCACCGGTGATGGGCTCGACGATGAAGCCGGCGATGGTGGCCGGGTCTTCCTGCTCGATCACCTTCAGCACCTGCTCGGGGTCGTCCCATGGCACCTTCGGGAACGGCAGCAGCAGCGGCTCGTAGCCCTTTTGGCGGCCGCTGTGGCTGGCGACGGCCATCGTGGCGATGGTCATGCCGTGGTAGCTGGGGTGGCGGCCGATGACCTTCCACCGCTGTTCGCGGCCCTTGGCGACCTGGTAGGCGCGGGCCAGGCGGACAGCCGAGTCGGTGCTCTCACTGCCACCGCTGGTGAAGAAGACGTGGTTGAAGCCCTCTGGCAGCCAGTGCTCGACCAGTTCGTCGCGCAACGCCAGCCGGCTGGGCGTGGGCCACAACGGCACCACGTAACCCATCGGCATCACGGCTGCGGCAGCCTGCGCCACCTCGGTGCGGCCCCAGCCGATGTTGCCCACGATTGCGCCACCAGCGCCGTCGAGGATGCGACGCCCGTCATCGGCGATGAGGAACACACCGTCGCCCGCCACGATGGTGGGGTAGACGGGCGAACCGGGAACAAAAGCGTAGCGACCAGGATCAGCAGACATCGTGGTCCAGTATCGCGCCGTGGTGCCGGTTCAGGCCTGGTTGTAGGTGCCCGACTCGCCGGGCAGCCAGTCGGCCAGGTTGTGCCGGAACATGATGCTGAGGCGAGGGCCCTCCACCTGAGCGGCCTTGGGGACGCTGTGCTCGAAGTCGTGCTGGCAGGCGCCGCCCATCACAAACAGGTCGCCCTGGCCCAGATGCCACGTACGCGACGCCCCGCCGGCCTTTGGCCGGATGTGCAGCGCCCGCGGGAGGCCGGTGCTGACAATGGCCACCACCGGGTCTTCGTGCGCGTAGCGCTCGCGGTCCGCGTGCCAGGCCACCGAGTCGCGCCCGTTGCGGTACAGGTTGAACCCGATTGAATCGAACGGGCGCGAGTAGTGACGGGTGAGGGCCATGCGGGCTTCCTCCAGCACCGGCAGCGGCTCGGGGTAGCCGCTGGTGGGGCCCCACCAGGCGGTGAGCCGTGGCTCGGGCACACGCTTGTCGTACATGGTGACTTCGCGCTGACGCCACGGCAGCTTCGCGACCAGTTCGGCGAACACGAGGTCTGCCCCGCCCAGCCAGCGCGGTACGTGGTCGACCCACGAGGTGGCATCCAGCCAGGTACGGACAAGACCGCAGAAGCCGGCGTCGACCGCCGGATCCTCGAACGCGAACAGGCACTGCTGCCAGATGAGGTCGGCGTCGTGGGTTCCCTCGAGTGCGGTCATGTCGCCATACTGTCGCGGCGAACACCTGTTCGCAACCCTCTCCTGTCGAAGCGCTCGCGTAGAATCGGGTTGTGCCCATCGCGATCGAATCCGCCGACGACCCGCGCGTCGCCGACTACATGGACCTACGCAACAACGCTGCGAGCAGCGAGTACTTCATCGCCGAGAGCCAACTCGTCATTCAGCGCTTGGCCGCATCCTCGTTCGAGGTGCGCTCGTTCCTCTTGGCACCGTCGCGGTACCAGAAGCTGCAGCAGGTCGTCGACG
>Ga0335397_10003469_pt1 | contig 21052 bp, 18 predicted proteins | sample MAT04_FD_205740 | JGI IMG/M metagenome (GOLD analysis project Ga0335397, IMG submission 205740) | Freshwater microbial communities from Lake Fryxell liftoff mats and glacier meltwater in Antarctica - MAT-04 (spades assembly) (version 2) ... | reverse complement strand
GCTGACAATCAGCGGCCACGGCGGCCGAAACCGCCGATCGCAGCCAAATCGCATCACGCCATCACCCCTCCAGCGGCAAACTCGCCAAATCAACGAGTTTCGCAGAGGTCTCGCAAGCGGGAGAGGGAGTTCGCCGTGCCTGGAGCAGGCAGCGCACTTCAAACTGAAACGCTACCCCTTCGCCCCCGGCAGCGACGCGACACTCACGCCGGGCGGCGGGACGTCGTCGTCTGGGACGAAGAAATCCGACATCAACTGCACCGATGGGTCGATCCGGTAGTGCTCGAAATCGGTGACGCCCGACTCGAACAGCACCTTGTCGTCGATGCAGAACTGGCCGGTGAAATCGCGCGACGGCTTGGTCAGGATCGCATATGCGGCGTCGCCCATGATCTCGGGCGTCCGGCTCGCGCGGATCATCGCGTCGCCGCCGAGCAGATTGCCGACCGCAGCGGTGGCGATGGTGGTGCGCGGCCACAGCGCGTTGACGGCGACGCCGGCGTGCTTCAATTCGCCGGATAGACCCAGCACCACCATGCTCATGTTGAACTTCGCCATGGTGTAGGCGGTCGTGGCCGCGAACCATTTTTGCTTCATGTCGAGCGGCGGCGACAGCATCAGGATGTGCGGGTTCTGCGCCTTCTTCAGATGCGGGATGCAATATTTCGACACCATGAAGGTGCCGCGGGCATTGATGCCCATCATCAGGTCGTAGCGCTTCATGTCGGTCGCCTGCGAATTGGTCAGGCTGATCGCGCTGGCGTTGTTGACGCAGACGTCGATGCCGCCGAACTCCGCGACCGTCTTGTCGATCGCGTCGATCACCTGCGCCTCGTCGCGGATATCGCAGACCAGCGGCAGCGCCTGCCCGCCGGCGGCGCGGATCTCGTCGGCCGCGGTGTAGATCGTGCCTTTCAGCTTCGGATGCGGTTCGGTGGTCTTGGCCGCGATCGCGACATTGGCGCCGTCGCGTGCAGCGCGCAGCGCGATCGCCAGCCCGATGCCGCGGCTCGCCCCGGTGATGAACAGCGTCTTGCCTTTGAGTGATGACATGGTTTCTCCCCTCCTCGCGCCAGTCGACGCTTGTCCTCTTGTAGCGCGTGATCTGGTCGGATCGAAGCCGTTCAAAATGTCGAGCCGGGTCAGGCCCGGCAACGACACCCCACCAGGATCAATGCCCCGCCGCGGTCGCGCCGCGGGTGCGGGGGTCCGGAGCGCCGTGGAAGCCTCCCGCGTCGATCATGATGCTGTTCGCCGAGGTCTGGCCGAGCGGCGTGGCGATGCGATGGCCCAAGGCTCGCAGGGCGTCGAGCGTGGCAACGGGGAAACCCTGCTCGACGCGGACTTCGTCCGGCAGCCATTGATGATGCAGCCGCGGCCCGGCCACGGCGGCTGCGACATTCATGCGATAGTCGAGCACATTGACGATCACCTGCAACGTCGCCGAGATGATCCGGCTGCCGCCGGGCGAGCCGGTGACCAGCACCGGGCGGCCGTCTTTCAGCACGATGGTCGGCGACATCGACGACAGCGGCCGCTTGCCGGGCGCCGGCAGATTGGCGCCGAAGCCGACGAGACCATAAGCGTTTGACGCGCCGGGCGCGGCGGTGAAGTCGTCGAGTTCGTTGTTGAGCAGAACGCCGGTGCCGTCGGCGACCAGGCCGAGGCCGTAGGAGAAATTCAGCGTCGTCGTGTTGCTGACGGCGTTGCCTTGATCATCCGCGACAGAATAATGCGTGGTGTTTTCGCCTTCGTTCGGCTGCGGTAACGCCTGCACGGCGGGAGTCGCGCGGGCGGGATCGATGCTTGCGCGCAGCTGCGCCGCATAATCCTTCGACAGCAGCGTCGACAATGGCGCGTCGACGTAGGCCGGATCGCCGAGATAACGTGCGCGGTCGGCATAAGCGCGCTTCATCGCCTCGATCAGCAGATGCAGCGACGGCGCGCTCCCCTGCCCGACTGCATTCAGAGGAAATCCCTCGAGGATGTTCAGCGTCTCGATCAGCACCACGCCGCCCGATGACGGCTGCGGCATCGCCACGATGTCGTAGCCGCGATAGGTGCCACGCACCGGCGTGCGGACGATCGCCTGGTAGTTGGCGAGATCGTCCCCGCTGATGATGCCGCCGGCATCCTTGATGCCGCGCACCAGCCTGTCGGCGACCTCACCACGATAGAAACCGTCCGGACCACGCGCGGCGATCGCCTGCAGTGTCGCGGCGAGATCGGGCTGGACCAGGCGATCGCCCTCGCGCAATGGCGAGCCGTCGGCGCGGGCGAATAGTTTCTGCGTCGACGGCCAGCGCGCCAGCCGGCTGTGCCAGCCCGGCAGCGTGTCGGCGATGTCGTCAGCGACGACAAAGCCGTCACGCGCGAGTTCGATCGCGGGCTGCAGGATCTCGGCGAGCGAGAATTTGCCGGAGCCGTATTTGTCGAGCGCCAGCGCGAGTCCCGCAACGCTGCCGGGCACGCCGATGCCGAGCGCGGAATCCCGAGACTTCGATGGGTCCGGCTTGCCGTCGGTGAGAAACATTTCGCGCGTCGCGGCAGCGGGCGCGGTCTCGCGATAGTCGATCGCGACGTCTTCGTTCTTCGCGGCGGAGTGGATCACCATGAAGCCGCCGCCGCCGATATTGCCGGCGCGCGGATAGGTCACCGCCATCGCAAAGCCGGTCGCGACCGCAGCGTCGATTGCGTTGCCGCCGCGGGCGAGGAACTTTGCGCCGATTTCCGCGGACAGCCGCTCCTGCGCCACCACCATGCCGTTCCTGGCGACGACGGCCGGCGTCGCGCTCGGCGCACGGGCACCGCCGCCGCGCATGTCCTGCGCCGGCGCGGCAAGTTGGGTCACCAGCAGCGCGACGATCGCGACCAGCGCTGTCACAGCCTTGCGATGAAGCATCGTCATCGTACGCATCAGAGAGTCCGTCGGTGCAAGTGTTTTGCTGTCCTGCACGTCAGAATCCTATAGTGGTTTCGGCGCAGCCCGCCAAACGCCGGCCGCCCCAAGGAAGACAAGATGGCGTCATCGATCGTCCCTCACCTCTCGCGGGATCGTGTGCCGAAAACCTACCCGTCGCGGGCTGCGGTCACCGGCTGGATCTTCTTCGACTGGGCGGCGCAGCCTTATTTCACGCTGATCACCACATTCATTTTCGCACCCTATTTCGCCACCTATGTGGCGCCCGATCCGGCCACCGGACAATCGCTGTGGGGTTTCGCCACCGCGGCGAGCGGCATGGTGATCGCACTGGCCTCGCCGGTGCTGGGCGCGGTCGCCGATGCCAGCGGCCGGCGCAAGCCGTGGATCGCCGTGTTCGGCGCGATGCTGGTGATCGGATCGACGCTGATGTGGTTCGGCAGGCCGGGCGATGCCGGCGTGATCCTCCCGCTGTTGATTGCCTATGCGATCGCGACCATCGGAGTCGAATTCGCCACCGTGTTCAACAACGCGATGATGCCGAATCTGGTGCCGCCTGAGAAGATTGGAAAACTGTCCGGCACCGGCTGGGCCACCGGCTACATCGGCGGAATTCTCTCGCTGGTTCTGGTGCTCGGCTTCCTCGCCGCCAATCCGCAGACCGGCAAGACACTACTCGGCGTCACCCCGCTGTTCGGGCTCGACCCGGCGAGCCATCAGGGCGACCGCATCACAGGCCCGCTCACCGGGCTGTGGTTCATCGTGTTCGTGCTGCCGATGTTTCTGCTGACGCCGGATTTTCCCGCAAAGCGCTCGTTGCGCGCCGCTGTGGGTACGGGCCTGAACGAATTGCGCGAGACGCTGCGCGACCTGCCGCGGCGGCGCTCGCTCGCCGCCTTCCTGCTCGCCAACATGATCTACACCGACGGGCTGGTGTCGCTGTTCGCGTTCGGCGGCATCTACGCCACCGGCACCTTCGGCTGGGGCACGATCCAGATCGGCAGCTTCGGCGTGATCCTGGCGATCGCCGCGGCGTTCGGCGCGTTCATCGGCGGGCGACTCGACGACGCGCTCGGCTCCAAGCGGGTGATCGCCGGATCGATCGTGCTGCTGCTGATCTCGATCATCGGCATCCTGCTGATCGATCCGTCGCACATTCTCTTCATGGACGTGACGCCGCCGCAGCCCGGCGCCGCACTGTTCGCGGCGCCTGCGGAGCGCGCCTATCTGCTGCTCGGCTGCCTGATCGGCATCGCCGGCGGCCCGCTACAGGCGGCGTCGCGCACCCTGCTGATCCGGATCGCACCGCGCGACCGCATCGCGCAATATTTCGGGCTGTTCGCGCTGACCGGCAAGGTGACGTCGTTCATCGGTCCGCTGCTGATCGCCAGCATCACCGCGATCACCGCCAGCCAGAAAGCCGGCATGGCGGTGCTGGTGCTGTTCTTCGCAGCGGGGCTGGCGCTTTTGACGCAGGTGCGCCGCTCGGAGGACTGATGAATCACCGCGTGGACAAACACGCCGGCTTGGTCTATACGACCAGCATGATCCACCTGACCGCCTCGTTCTGGTATTACTATTTTAACAGCTCGCTGGCGGCGGGAGGATTGCGCTCGATCTGAAGATTGCAGCATCAAATCCGAACAGCCGCCAGACCTGGCGGCTTTTTCGTTTAAGCCGGCGGGTCTCCTGATCAGGAGCTAACTGCCGTGTTGACCACCACCGACGACCTTCGCCTCAAGCAACTCACCGAACTCAGTACGCCCGACGAGGTGATACGCGAGATCCCGCGCACGCTTGCCGCGACGCGCACCGTTGCTGCGGCGCGCAGCGCCATTCACGACATCCTCACCGGCGCCGACGACCGCTTGATCGTCATTGTCGGCCCTTGTTCGATTCACGATCCGGCCGCGGCCATGGACTATGCCAGCCGTCTGGCGGCGCTGCGCGAGACCTTCGCCGACCGGCTCGTGATCGTGATGCGGGTGTATTTCGAGAAGCCTCGCACCACCGTGGGCTGGAAAGGGCTGATCAATGACCCCGACCTCGACGGCAGCTTCCGGATCGACAAGGGGCTGCGGCTCGCGCGGCAGGTGCTTGCGGCCGTGAACAATCTCGGCCTGCCCGCCGCGACCGAATTCCTCGACCTGATCACGCCGCAATACATTGCGGATCTCGTCGCCTGGGGCGCGATCGGCGCCCGCACCACCGAGAGCCAGATTCACCGCGAACTGGCGTCGGGTCTGTCGTGCCCGATCGGCTTCAAGAACGGCACCGATGGCAACGTCCGGATCGCCGCGGAGGCCGTGAAATCGGCCACGCAGCCGCATCATTTCATGGCAGTGACCAAGGGCGGCCGCAACGCCATCGCGGCGACCACCGGCAACAGCGACTGCCACGTCATCCTGCGCGGCGGTGTCGCGCCGAACTTTGACGCCGCGAGCGTCGAAGCCGCTGCTGCGGAGCTCGGCAAGATCGGCTTGGCGCCGCGACTGATGATCGATGCCAGCCATGCCAACAGCAGCAAGCAGCCGGACAACCAGCCGAAAGTCGCGGCCGACGTCGCGCGTCAGCTGGCGGCGGGCGATGCCCGCATCATCGGCATGATGATCGAGAGCAACCTCGTTGCCGGCCGGCAGGAGGTGGTGCCGGGCAAGCCGCTGACTTACGGCCAGAGCATCACCGACGGCTGCATCGACTGGGCGACGACCGAAAGCGTGCTGCATGATCTCGCCACCGCCGTGGAAGGCCGGCGCGCCGCTCGGCAGCCGGCGCGGCTGCAGCACAAGGGTGCCGCGGCCTGAAACCAGCCGGCAGCGGGATGGCGATCATGCGCTGTCCCGCTGCGGCTTTGTTGTTAGAGCGTTTTCGAGCGAAGTTGATCCCGGTTCGCGTGAAGAAAACGCGTCAGAACATCAAGTTAGAGCTTCGGTTCTGATTCAATCAGAACCGAAAAGATTCTAGTGCCGGAAATGCCGGGTGCCGGTGAACACCATCGCGATGCCGGCATCGTCCGCGGCCTTGATCACTTCGTCGTCGCGGACCGAGCCGCCGGGCTGGATCACCGCGGTGGCGCCGGCCTCGATACAGGCGAGCATCCCGTCGGCGAACGGGAAGAACGCGTCGGAGGCCACCACCGAGCCCTTGGTCATCGGCGCGGCGAGCTTCAACTCGGTAGCGGCATCCTGCGCCTTGCGGGCGGCGATGCGGGCGGAATCGACGCGGCTCATCTGGCCGGCGCCGATGCCGACGGTGGCGAGGTCCTTGGCGTAGATGATGGTGTTCGACTTGACGTGCTTGCCGACGCGGAAGGCAAATTTCAGATCGCGCAGCTCCGCCTCGGTCGGCTGCCGCTTGGTAACGACCTTCAGCGCCATGTCGTCGACCACGGCGTTGTCGCGCGACTGCACCAAGAGGCCGCCGGCGACGGTCTTGTAGGTGAGGCCGATGGCGCGCGGATCGGGCAGCGCGCCCGCCAGCAGCAGCCGCAAATTCTTCTTCGCAGCGACGATCGCAATCGCCTCTTCGCTGGCGTCCGGCGCGATGATCACTTCGGTGAAGATCTCGGTGATCGCGCGCGCCGCTTCGGCATCGAGCGTGCGGTTGAGCGCGACGATGCCGCCGAAGGCGGAGGTCGAATCGCAGGCCAGAGCCTTGCGATAGGCCTCAAACAGGCTCGCCCCTTCGGCGACGCCGCACGGGTTGGCGTGCTTGACGATCACGCAGGCGGCGGTGCGCCCGGCGTCGAATTCGCCGACGCATTCATAGGCGGCATCGGTGTCGTTGATGTTGTTGTAGGACAGCTCCTTGCCCTGCACCTGGCGCGCGGTGGCGACGCCCGGGCGCTTCTCCGGCGTCGCATAGAACGCCGCGCTCTGGTGCGGATTCTCGCCGTAGCGCAGGCTCTGGATCAGCCGGCCGCCGATCGCGCGGAAATCCGGCGCGTCGGTCTCGAGCTGCAGCGCGAACCAGTTCGAGATCGCCGCGTCATAGGCCGCGGTGCGGGCATAGGCCTTGGCGGCGAGGCGCTTGCGCAGATCGAGCGAGGTCGCGCCGGCATTGGCGGCGAGTTCGTCGAGCACCGCAGAATAATCGGACGCCTCGACCACCACCGCGACGTCGTCGTGATTCTTCGCCGCCGCGCGGATCATCGCCGGACCGCCGATATCGATGTTCTCGATGCAATCCTCGTAGGACGCGCCTTTGTCGACGGTCGCCTCGAACGGATAGAGATTGACCACCAGGAGATCGATCTGCGCGATGCCGTGCGCGGCCATCGCCTGCTTGTGCTCGGCATTGTCGCGAATCGCCAGCAGGCCGCCATGCACCTTCGGATGCAGCGTCTTGACCCGACCGTCCATCATCTCGGGAAAGCCGGTCAGCTCGGAGACGTCCTTGACCGCAAGCCCCGCCGCCGCGATCGCCTTGGCGGTGCCGCCGGTCGAGACCAGTTCGACGCCGTGGCCGGACAGCGCACGGGCAAAGTCGATCAGCCCGGACTTATCGGAAACGGACAACAGAGCGCGGGTCACGCGGCGCGGATGATGGGTCATTGGGGACGTCCTGTGGTGGAAGAACGCCCGCCTAGCATGGTTTTCCGCACGATGAAACCGGCCAATCGGCGGGGTCGGGCCCTGCCCGCCCGAACAGGCGTTACAGCGGCAATTCCGGCTCGCGGCGCGCATTGCGGCGCGCATTGGTCGCCTGCGGCGAGGCGTTGGAGCGGATGAAGCTCCAGCGGATGTTCGGCGCCTCGATCGAATTCTGACGGATCACGATCTGGGTCGTGCGCCGCGGGCCGTCATTGCCGGCGAGGAACACGCTGTCTTCGAGATCGACCTTGTCGTCCAGTGCCTCGAACGTCCAGACCTCGCGGTTGGGCAGCACCAGCATCACCCCGTGGGCGTCGACGAGCCGGGTCGCCTTGATCGACGGATGCAGATGAAACCGCACCGCATAGTCGGCCTGCGCCGCGCGGTGGCGCCCGCCCTGCGCAGGCGACACCGTATCCTCGCCGTCGACCCGGCTGCCGTCATGCTTCACCATAATGACCCGCTGATGCAGGACGCCCAGTTTTCCGCGGTAGCCATCATGCGACATGGTCAGCAGCACGCCGCCCGCAACCGCCTCGCGGCGGTTGTCGATCAGCGTCGGGCCGCTGACGATCGGCGCGCCCTGCAGCAGCCGCTTCATCGCCGAGCGCTCGATGAACTGGCAGGACGAGGTATCGTGGCAGGCGACCGTGGAATGCGCCACCGTGCTGCGCGCGAAGGCCCGCCAGCTCTCGCGATTGGTGCCGGGCATTCCGCAATTGGTCACGATCCGGCTCTGTCCGGATGACAATTCGAACGACAGGCAGCCGGCATGGGCGTCCTGGCTGACATTCGGCGGCGGCGGCAGGCCGGCGTCGACGATCACCAGCGTCGATCCGGCGTCGATCCGCTGGTAGCCGGAATGCGGCATGCTCGGCATCGGCGTGCCGTGGCTGTCGTCATAGGCGAGCAGCGTCGCCAGCAGATCCGACGGCGTGCCGCTCATGCCGTTGAACAAAGCGATGCTGCCGTCGCCATGGCGGAAGAACCGCAGCATCGGCATCATCCGGTCGATGGCATTGAGCAGCGCCGGCGGCGGGGCGATGTTGCGGGCGGCGAAAGTCTGCCGCAGCGGCAGCAGATCGATCAGCAATTCGATCAGCGCGCCGGGATTGCGCGACACATGCCCGCCATCGGGCAGCACCTGGCTCTGCAATTCCTCCGACAGCCGCTTGGTCGCGCCGCGGATGTTGCGCGCCTGATTGGCGAGGCAGAGCGCCGCATAGCACAGCGCGATCATCACCTGCAGCCGCGGCACGCCATCCGGCACGTCGAGCAGCGCATAGCGCAGCGCGCGAATCTCGCGGGTCAGGCCGCGCAGATAACGGCGATAGAATTTTCCGTCGGTGTCGCCGAGCACCAGGGGGGCCTGCGACAACAGCGAGATCACCCGCCGCGCCAGCACATCCGGGCGCCGCCCCACCGTGCGGTTGCGCCCCATATTGGAGAGCCAGTCGTCGACCAGCGAGCGGGCGTTGGCGCGGGTGATCGCGGTGTCGGCGGCGCGCAGATGGCGCAGCCAGCCGAAGCCGAACAGCGCGGCTTCCCAATCGTCCGACGGCGGTTCGAGATCGAAGATCGAGCGGCCGTGGCAGGTCACGATCTTGCCGGCGAACACGAAACGTCCGGCGTAGATTTCCGCAGCGCGGGTCGCGTCGGCGGTCCGCAGATCGTGCGGGGCGATGATCAGCCGGTCGGTGCGGCCGGGCCATAGCCGGGTCAGCGCCGCCGAACCGCCGGATACACGCGCCGCCATGTTCCGCGCGAAGCGGCCCACGATCAGGCTCGAGATCCGTTTGCGTTGAGCGGATGACACGCGCGCTAATGCCCCGGGTTCATGGAACGCATCGACTTTCTGCGCCTTGCGGACGGCAGATTTCAGATTCGGCAAGACGTCGGCGACCTTTGCGGTCCAACGCAGCTTGGTCTGAACCAGCTCTGCGGGCATCTCCGCTGCGGAGGCGAAAGGATGTGATGAACCAAAGCAACCTCGGATTAATGAAAGTTCGTTTCAAATCCTTTTAATCCGGAAATCGCCAGCACACACCCTGCCGTTGGGCGGGGTGTGGACGAGCGGCTTTCCGGGCGACGCGCCTGGCGCGACACAACGGCAATTCAGAGCGATTACAGGGACTTCGTCAGACGCGCGGCGTAGAATCCATCGAACCCCGCGAGCCTTGGATCGGCATGGGGCAGATGCGACGGCAGCGTCCGCAGATCGCCCTGCGGGGTCACGATGTCGGCAAGGCCGGCGACTTCGGCCGGCTCGACCGGGACGCGGCGCATCTGTGGCTCGGCGGCGAGCAATTTCGCAATCGCCTGCTCGCCCTCCTCCGGCTCCAGCGAACAGGTGCAATAAACCAGGGTGCCGCCGGGCTTCAGCAGCGCCGCAGCCTTCTCCAGCAGCCGGCTTTGCACCGCCGACAGCGCGCCGATGTCACTCTCCTGCTTCAGCCAGGCGACGTCGGGATGGCGCCGGATCGTGCCGGTCGAAGCGCAGGGCGCATCGACCAGAACGCCGTCGAAACTTCCGGGCGCATCGCTGCGCCACTCGGTGGCGTCGGCGACGCCGGTCTCCGCCTCGAGCGACAGCCGCGCCAGATTCTCGCGCAGCCGCGCCACCCGCGCCGGCGAGCGGTCGATCGCACTGACCCGCGCGCCGGCCTGCGCCAGTTGCGCGGTCTTGCCGCCCGGCGCGGCGCAGAGATCGGCCACCGACTTGCCGGCGAGATCGCCGAACAGCCGCGCCGGCAGCGCCGCAGCGGCGTCCTGCACCCACCATTCGCCGTCCTCGAAACCCGGCAGCATCTTCACCGAGCCCTGCAACAGCGTGCGCACCGTGCCGGTCGGCAGCAATTCGCCGTACAGCCGCCCCGCCCAATGCTGCGGATCGGATTTGACCGTGATGTCGAGCGACGGCTCGTGGCTGATCGCAACCGCGATCGCCTTCGCGGCGTCCTCCCCGTAATGCGCGCGCCAGCGCGCCATCAGCCATTCCGGGACGTCGAGCGCCTGGCCGGCGACCTCCTCGATCAACGGCTGGCCCTCACGCGCGCAGCGTCGCAGCACCGCGTTGACGAGGCCGGCATATTTCGCCGCGCGACGGTCGGATTGCACCAACCGCACCGATAGATCGACGGCGGCGTGATCCGGCACGTCCATCCAGAGAATCTGCGCGGCGCCGATCAACAGCGCGCTCTTGGCGCGCGGCGCATCGGTCGGGACGCCGCGATCGAGCATCCGCGCCAGCAGGTGTTCGAGCGTGCCAAGCCGGCGCAGGATCGTCGCCACCAGCCGGCGCATCAGCGCGCGATCGCGATCGGGAAGCGTCTTCAGTCCGGGATGCGCGGCTGGACCTTCGAGCTGCTCGTCGAGCGTCCGGCGCTTTTGCAAAACGCCGTCCAGGATGTCGGCGGCGATCCGGCGCGCGGCTAACCCTGGCGTCTCGGATGGCTGTGCGAATCTTGGTGCGGGCATGGAATGAGGGTATCACATTTGGAGGGAAAATGCCGTGCGCGATGTGGCACGCGGTCGGCGCTGGATGGCAGGCGAATATGCCAATTCTAAGAATCGCCGTGCCGCTGCCGCGTTGTGATGCCATCGACCAACGACTGAAATCGCGCGACGACGAAAGGCCGAGCCGATGACGAAATCCGATCCGCAGATCGAGGCCGCTGTGCCGACCAAAACGCCGCGCAAGGAACTGCCCGACGCCGCGAAGCGCGCGCTCGCCGAAGCCGAAGCGCGGCGCGCCGAAGCCGCGAAGCACGCCGCCGCGCACGCCAAGGAGTATCAGGGTCCGAAGGGCCCCGAGCCGACCCGCTACGGCGACTGGGAAGTCAAAGGCATCGCGTCGGATTTCTAGGGTCCGATCGGTCTTCAGCGAATCAGATTCTCGCTTTCGGCTGCGGCGCCACCCCGGCGGAGGTCCATCCCGACACAGACGCAACCGAGGACTGCGATCACGCCTTGCAGCCTCATCCGACTCGGGTTATCGTAGGAATATGTCCCCACGATCGAGAACGAACCCGGTACGGATCGCGCGATTGCCATGGCGCAGTCGGTTGTCGTCGGTCTGGCCGTGGGTGTTCGTGCTGGGCGTCGCCGCGGGCACGATGCTGCCGTCGCGACACTGGGTGCAGTGGCCGTGGTCCAAGCCGCCGGCCTCGGAGACGATCAGCAACGACAGCGAGACGGTGTGGCGGCGGGCCGGCGATCCCGGCGTCCGACACCCCGTCGACGTGCTGTACGCGATCGACGGCGACACGTTCGAGGCGCGGGTGCATCTGTGGCCGGGACTCGACCTCGCAACGCGGGTCCGGCTGCGTGGCATCGACGCGCCGGAGCTGAAGGCGCAATGCGCGCAGGAACTGAAGCTCGCCGAAGCCGCGACCGGCGCGCTGCGCGGCCTTCTCGCGCAAGGCGGCGTGGCGATCTACAATATCGGCCCCGACAAGTATCAGGGCCGCGTCGTCGCCGACGTCGCGACCAAACGCACCCCCAATGTCTCCGCCGCGCTGATCGAAGCCGGTCACGCCCGGGCTTACGGCAGCGGGCGTCGCGAGGGATGGTGCGGCGGGCGGTGACGCCGCCGCTATTTCGCCGAAGCCGCTGCGAGCCCCAGCGCCTCCGCCATCACCCGGAACACATCGGTGTTTTCCATCGAACCGCGGACCCGGTCGCTGCCAGGCCCCGCCGCGGTCAGGATCACGTCCTCGCCGGAATGCACGCTGGCATTCATCAGCGCCGGCAGATTGCCGAGCCGCAGCACCGCGCCGGGCACGCCCTTGTATTTCTCGTTGGCCTTGAAGGTGCCGGGCTTGTCGCCGGCTTCGGTCGGCTGGTTCGGGCCGTCGAGCTTCGGCCGCAGCGTCTCGTAGTGATCGGGCAGGCTGGCGGAAAAGATCGCGAGCCTGCGGCTGACGTCGACGCGGTCCGGATAGCCGTCCTTGTCGGGGGCCGGGTAGTTCGGAAACCCGGCGCTCTGATACACGCCGATCCGCTCGCGCAGCGGCGCGTCCTCGCCCTCGGCGAGGTCGTCGCGCACGGTCCCGACCAGCGCATTGGGATGGTTGTGATCGGCGACCACCAGGATCAGGGTGTCGTCGCCGCGTGCCCGGGCCCAGTCACGGGTCTGCCGCACCGCATTGTCGAGCATGATGGTGTCGTAGACCGCGCGCTCCATGTCGAGCGCGTGGGCGTATTTGTCGATCATCCCGGATTCGACCATCAGGAAGAAGCCGGCCTCGTTCTTCGACAAGATGTCGAGCGCGACCGCGACCTGTTCGGTCAGATCCGGCTGGTCCGGATTCTTCGCGACCCCACCGCCTTTGAGGAAGCGGCGGTCGAGCACGCCGTCCATGTTGCCGGACGCAAACAGGCCGAGCAGCTTGTCGGGACCAGCCTTGTCGGGACCAGCCTTGCCGGCCGCCGCGAGTTCGGTGGCGTTGGTGGCGACGCTGTAGCCGGCGTCGCGGAATTTCGACAGGTAGTCGAGATCGTCCTTGCGCTTGCCCTGCCCGCTCTTCGGCAGGAAATACGCGGCGCCGCCGCCCATCAGCACCTCGGGCTGTGCCGCGAAGAACTGCGCGACGATGTCGTCATAGGCGGTGCGGCGGCGGGTATGGGCGATCACCGCCGCCGGCGTTGCATCCTCGATCTCGGTATTGGTGACGATGCCGATCGACAGCCCGAGCCGCCGCTTCGCCAGCGAGGCCAGCGTCTCGACCTTGGGGTCGTCGAGCGGGCTGGCGGTACGGTCGGCATAGACGCCCATCGCGTTGACGGCGGCCTTGTGGCCGGTGGCATAGGCGCTGGCGGCATTGGCGGAATCGGTGATGATCGAATCGCTGCCGGCGGTCGACACCAGCGCCATCTGCGGCATGTCGTCGATCGCGAGCTTGCCGCCGGCGCGACCCTCGGCGATGCCCTTCGACAACAGCCGCGCGGCGACGCGATGCGCCGGCGACAGGCCGTCGCCGATGAACAGGATGACGTTCTTCGCCCGCCGCGGCCCGGTGTCGTACACCGTCCAGCTCACGCTGCGGCGATCGGTACCGTCGCCGGCTTCGATCGTGTAGCGGCCGGGCTTGCTCAGCACCACGTCGCGCAGCAGCAGCGCCGATTGCGGGCGGCCGTCCTCGCGCGCGATCAGCTCCGGCATCCTCCCGAAGACGGCGGCTGCGTCCGCGCCGTCGATCGTGAGTGTCGCCTTGTCCGCAGTGACTTCGCCCGCGAACTCGACCTTGAGGTCGAATCTTGCGCCGGCGAGAATCTCGGCGCGATCGATCGGGTAGATCGTCTGCGCCGAGGCGGCCGAATTCAACACCAGCACGGCAACAAGGGTGGCGGCGAGACGCATCATGAGAACGCTCCGGATCGGACGCGGACGGTATGGACGACAAACGACAGTTCGATGACGTCGATCACCACCGTCATTCCCGGGCGCGCGCAGCGCGAACCCGGAATCCCGAGCTGGTCTGCGTCGAACCGCGGGGAACCCTGAATCTCGGGATTCCGGGTTCGCCCGCAGCTTGGCTGCGTGCGCCCCGGAATGACGTTGAAGCGAATCGGCCGCCTCAGCCCTTGTCGTTCTCGAGCTTGGGGATATGCGAGCCCTCGCCGGCCGACAGCAAGCCGGCTTTGGCGAAGATATCCAGCTTGGCGCGCGTATCGGCGATGTCGAGGTTACGCATCGTCAGCTGGCCGATCCGGTCGCCCGGGGTGAACGGCGCGTCCTCGACCTTCTCCATGCTGAGCCGCTCCGGCGCATAGGTCAGATTGGGGCTTTCGGTATTCATGATCGAGTAGTCGTTGCCGCGGCGCAGCTCCAGCGTCACCTCGCCGGTGATGGCACGCGCCACCCAGCGCTGCGCGGTCTCGCGCAGCATCAAGGCCTGCGAGTCGAACCAGCGGCCCTGATACAGCAGCCGGCCGAGCCGCATCCCGCTGATCCGGTATTGCTCGATGGTGTCTTCGTTGTGGATGCCGGTGACCAGCCGCTCATAGGCGATGTGCAGCAGCGCCATGCCCGGCGCCTCATAGATGCCGCGGCTCTTGGCCTCGATGATGCGGTTCTCGATCTGGTCGCTCATGCCGAGGCCATGACGGCCGCCGATCGCATTCGCTTCGAGGAAGAGCGCGACGGGATCGGCAAAGCTCTGGCCGTTGAGCGCGACCGGCTGGCCTTCCTCAAACCGCACCGTGACGGTCTCGGCCTTGACCGCGCAATCGTCGCGCCAGAACGGCACGCCCATGATCGGATTGACGATCTTGATACCGCTGTCGAGGTGTTCGAGATCCTTGGCCTCGTGGGTCGCGCCCAACAGATTGCTGTCGGTGGAGTAAGCCTTTTCGGCGCTCATCTTGTAGGCGAAGCCATGGGCGGTCATGAACGCCGACATTTCGGCGCGGCCGCCGAGCTCGTCGATGAACTGCTGATCGAGCCACGGCTTGTAGATCCGCAACTCCGGATTGGTCAGCAGGCCGTAGCGATAGAACCGCTCGATATCGTTGCCCTTATAGGTCGAGCCGTCGCCCCAGATGTTGACGCCGTCTTCTTTCATCGCCGACACCAGCATGGTGCCGGTGACGGCGCGGCCGAGCGGGGTGGTGTTGAAATAGGCAATGCCGCCGGTCGAGACATGAAAGGCGCCCGACTGGATCGCGGCGATGCCCTCGTGCACCAATTGCGAGCGGCAATCGACCAGGCGGGCCTTCTCGGCGCCGAACTCCATGGCCTTGCGCGGAATTTCGTCGTAGTCGGCCTCGTCGGGCTGCCCGAGATTCGCCGTATAGGCGAACACGCGGGCACCTTTCTGCTTCATCCACAACAGCGCCGCGCTGGTATCGAGCCCGCCCGAGAAAGCGATGCCGACGTTTTCTCCTTTGGGCAGGCTTTTCAAGATCGTCGTCATCGAAATTCCAATCGGCTTAAGGGTTTGGCTGCGCGAATATCAAACTTCGCGGCCACGGGCACGCGCATAATGACGCCGAACGCCATGAATTCGCTCACGTGGCCGGCGCTTCGCCGACGTCGCGGCCGCGCCATTTCGAGCGCCGACGGTACAGCGGCCAGGCGAAGCGAGTCAGCGCCGCGTCGATCCGCTCATCGGTGAGCCGGCTCTTGCGCCAGCGATAGATGTAGCCGTGCATCAGCCAGATCGCCAGAAACGTCACCAGGCCGGCGATCGCCACGTCGGTGAAGAAGTGGCCGCCGAACGCCATCCGCAGCACGCCAGTCGCGGTGCCGAAGGTGAAGGCGGCGGCATAGGCCAGCGGCCGCCACGGCGCCGGCGCCAGCGCCGCCGGCGCGAAGGTCCAATAGGCGGTGGCGGCCTCGCCGGAGAAGAACGAGCAGTTTTTCGGGCAGGCGCCGCGCGGGTCCCACCACGGCATGAATTGGTTGGCGCCGGCGAATTCGGTGACGAAGATCGGCCGGGGCCGGCCCCAATGGCTCTTGAAGGTGAGATTGGTGAGGATGCCGGCGGCGAGCGTCATGGTCACCACCAGAAACATCATGGTGCGGCCGCGAACCATCAGCGGCTTGTCCGGCCGCGCCAGCTTCACCAGCAGCGCGATGATCGACGGCGCGACGAACGCCCAGGCGATCCACATCGCCGCGTCGCGGGCGAAATTGGCAAAAGGCACCGCCTTCAGCGGGAAGCTGCGGGTGGCAGGGTCGAAGAACAGCCCGGCGAGCCACAGGTCGAGCTCGGGATAGAGCCCGAACAGCAATCCGACTGCGGCGAACAGCCCGAGCGCGATGATAAGTCCCGTACGGTTCATGGGCGGGGTTTATCCGAGGCGGCGGGGGATGAAAAGGCGGGCCGCCGCGAGCGGCCGGGGCTCCGGCTGCGGCCCGGCGCCTCAGGGCGACGGCGAAATCTGCGACGGCGGCGGCGGTGGCGGCGGCGCCGGCGGAACGCCGGGATGCGGCAGTGAACGCCGCGGCGGATCTCGCCAGAGGCCGGCGTTGCGTCCGGCGATCAGCCAATACACCAGCCCGCCGATGATGCCGGCGCCGGTCATGATCTCGAGATGCCGCCGGACGATCCCGTCGAACTGCAGCGTCGCCGGATCGAACGGCACCAGGCCGAGATAGCAGGCGACCCCGACCGCAGCGCCGCCGATCGCATAGACCAGAGCACTGCGAATCGCGAAGGCTTCAGTCACCAGCACGACGATCAGCGCCGGCAACAGCGCGAAGCCCGATACGAAGATGAAGCCGAAGCCGAGCACGATGTTGAGCGCATCCGGATCGAGCGGCGCGCCGGCGATATCGCTCAGCTCGGGAAACAGCATCGTGCCGACGATCACCAGACCCGCCGCGAGGCTGGCGAACAGGAAGCCGAAAGCAATGGCGAACAACCGCCCGATCAGCGCCATCAGCGGTCCGCCTGCGACGATGGCTGCTGCGCCATCCGGGCTCGGGTCTCACCGTCGAGTTCAGCACGGATCGTTGCCAGCAACGGATCAACCCCTGTCTGTTTGACGCCGTAGCCAAGGTTGAAGGCGTAGTCGAAATCGGCCGGGTTCAGGCCCTGATTGTGCTGCAGAATGGTCTCCAGCTTGTCGAGCCCCTTGGCCAGCCGCGCCTCGAGCGAGCCGCCGGAATCGTAGTCCTGCCACAGCGCCAGGATTTCCGCGCGCCGTCCGGCGTCGAGCGATCGCGTCAGGGTTTCAAGATCGGCCCGCTCCTGCGCCGCCTTGTCGACGCCGTCCGATTGCAGCACCGCCGGGATGTCGCCGTGCAATGCCTCGCCGAGATCATGGACGATGCAGATCTTCAGCAGCCGCGCCACGTCGATGTCGCCGAACGCATTGGCGAACAGCATCGCCATCAGGCACAGCCGCCAGGTGTGCTCAGCGGTGCTCTCCGGCCGCCCGGTGGAGGTGTGGCCGCTGCGCAGCACGCTCTTCAGACGCTCCGCCTCACGCAGGAATGTGAGCGCGCCCTTGATCTCGTCAGGCGGCATCATGCGGTCAATCCGTCATCGCCATCGCGCGCAACGCGTCGCGCTCGCGCACCGACAGCTTCTCGGTTTCCGATTTCAACTGGCCGCAGGCGGCCAGAATATCGCGGCCGCGCGGCGTTCGCACCGGCGACGAATAGCCGGCGTTGAAGATGTATTCGGAGAATTTCTCGATCTGGTCCCAGTCCGAGCATTCGTAGGCCGAGCCCGGCCACGGATTGAACGGGATCAAATTGATCTTGGCCGGGATGCCCTTCAGCAGTTGCACCAGCCGCCGCGCATCGTCGAGCGAGTCGTTGACGCCTTTCAGCATCACATATTCGAAGGTGATGCGGCGGGCGTTGGAGGCGCCGGGATAGTCGCGGCAGGCCTGCAGCAACTCCTTGAGCGGATATTTGCGGTTGAGCGGCACCAGCTCGTCGCGCAATTCGTCGCGCACCGCGTGCAGCGAGATCGCCAGCATCACGCCGATCTCCTCGCCGGTGCGGATGATGTTCGGCACCACGCCGGAGGTCGACAGCGTCACCCGCCGCCGCGAAATGCCGATGCCTTCGTTGTCGGTCACGATCAGCAGCGCGTCGCGCACCGCCTCGAAATTGTACAGCGGCTCGCCCATCCCCATCATCACGATGTTGGTGACGAGGCGGTTGCCGTTCGGGGTCTCGCGGTCGACCCAATCATTGAGACGGTCGCGCGCCACCATCACCTGGCCGATGATCTCGCCGGCGGTGAGGTTGCGCACCAGCCGCTGGGTGCCGGTGTGGCAGAACGAGCAGTTCAGCGTGCAGCCGACCTGGCTGGATACGCACAGCGTGCCGCGGTCGGTCTCGGGAATGTAGACGCACTCGACCTCGTGCGCCTTCTGCACGTCGTCGCCGCTCGGCAGCCGCAGCAGCCATTTGCGGGTGCCGTCATTGGAAATCTGCTCGGCTACCACTTCGGGCCGGTCGACCGTGAAATGCTCCCCGAGCTGCGCCCGCATCTCCTTGGAGACGTTGGTCATTTCGGAAAAGTCCCGGGCGCCGCGGAGATACATCCAGTTCCACAGCTGCTGCGCGCGCATCTTGCGCTGCGCCGGCGCGACGCCGATGCGGCCCAGTCTCTCGGCCAGTTCGGCGCGCGACAGCCCGATCAGCGACGGCTTGGCCGGCGGAACATAGGTTTCCAGCGGTGTTTTCTCGAGCTGAGCAGCAGCGGCAAGGGTCATGACATACCGGTTTCAGGCGGGCCGAAATGCCCGCAGCAAGCAGAACATCCTCCTCCCGAGCAGCGGCCAGCGGCCGCGTCTCGAAGGATGAGGAGGGTCTTCGGCCTCACAGTTCGAGGCGTCCGCCACGGGCGGACTCCTCATCGTGAGGGACGAGCGCGGACGTCCGCGGCTCGAAAGCTCGTCTCAGATAAGCGTTTCCGACGGTTCTGCAAAGCCGCGAATCGCGGCTGGCGCCGGCCGAATCAGATAGCTCGACCTCAGCCGCCGCAGTTCTGCGCCACCTTGTCGAGCGCCTGCGCCAGGCCTTTCAGCGAAAACGTGTCGGCGGTGGCGGTTCCCTTGGCGGAGATGCCCTTGACGGTCACCTCCGGAGCCTTGCGCAGCGCCTCGACCAGCCGCTCTTCTTCGGCTGCGTTCTTGATCCAGATGCCGTCGCCCTGGGTGTACATCGCGAAGGTCGCGCCGCCGACCTCCATGGTGGATTCCGAGCCGGGCTTCAGCGGGTAGCCGATCATCACCGAGACTTCGTTCACCACCTTCTCGGCGGGACGGGTCGAGATGAAGGCGTAGGCCGGATCGCGCGGCCGGTTTGCCGGCGTGGTCTTGGACGAGGACGGCTTGGCGAGAACGAAGCAGACCTTCTTGCCGTTCGGCGCCGCCATATAGGCGCCCCAAATGCCGAACTGGCCGATCAGGGTCGGCTCGGCGCCAACGCTCCCGGTCGCCGTCGGCTTGGCGGCCGCGCCTTTCGACTCGGGCTTCGCCAGCGCGGCGCTGCCCGCGCCCCACACCATCGCCCCCGCAACTGCGGCAATCAGCATTCGCCTCGCGCTCATGGGCAAGTCTGGTCCCTCATTATTGTGACTGCAAAATGGCTTGCGCGATTCGCCTAATCACGCGACCCGGAATAGCCGGGATGGTCGATTCTGGAAAGGCGTCGGGCGGGACCATCGGAACCCGCAGGCGCCTCGCCCTGGCGCGCTCCGCATCACGGAATAAGCGCCTGCAAATCCTGCCATAACGACCGCCGCGCGCGCGCGCCGCAGGCCCGAAACCGATTGTCCCCACTGCGCAAATCCGGCAAGAAGTTCACAACTGTCTCGAGCCAGAAGGTCAGGTGAGCCGATGAAAGCCATTCTCTGCCAGCAATATTGCGGTCCCGACGATCTCGTTCTCGCCGACGTGCCCGATCCGGTCGCCGGCCCCGGCGAAGCGGTGATCGCGATCAAGGCGGCGGCGCTGAATTTCTTCGACATCCTGATGATTCAGGGCAAGTACCAGATCAAGCCGCCGTTTCCGTTCTCGCCGGGCGCGGAAGTCGCGGGCGTGATCGAGAGCATCGGCGACGGCGTCACCGATCTCAAGGTCGGCGACCGCGTGGTGGCGTCGTGCGGCCATAACGGCGCGCGCGAGAAGATCGCGCTGCCGGCCGCCTCGATCGTCAAGATTCCGGACAACCTCGATTACGACCGCGCCGCGGGCATCATCATCATCTACGGCACCGCGCTGCACGCGCTGGAAGATCGCGCCAGCCCGAAGCCGGGCGAGACGCTGGCCGTGCTCGGCGCCGCCGGCGGCACCGGGCTTGCCGCCTGCGAACTCGGCAAGCTGATGGGTCTCAAGGTGATCGCCTGCGCCTCGTCGGACGAGAAGCTCGCATTCGCCAGGCAGCATGGCGCCGAGCTGACGCTGAACTACGCCAAGGAAGACCTGAAAGAGGGCCTGAAGAAGCTGACCGGCGGCAAGGGCGTCGACATCATCTTCGACCCGGTCGGCGGGACTTACGCCGAGGCCGCATTGCGCTCGATCGCCTGGGAAGGCCGCTTCCTGGTGATCGGTTTCGCCGCCGGCGACATTCCGAAGATGCCGCTCAACCTCGCACTGCTGAAAGGCTGCGACATCCGCGGCGTGTTCTGGGGGGCGTGGACGCGGCTGAACGCGGCCAAGAACCGCGCCAATCTCGAGAAGCTGGTGCAATGGACCGCGGAGGGCAAGATCTCCTCCCATGTCGACCGCACCTTCCCCCTGGCGCAAACCGCCGACGCGCTGAAAGTGCTCGGCGGCCGCCAGGCGATGGGCAAGGTGATCTTGCATCCGTAATCGGCGGCGCGTGATCTTCGGAGGGCGGGTGACGCTCTGAGCGTTGGAGCGTTTTCGAGCGAAGTGGAAACCGGTTCGCGTGAAGAAAACGCGTCAGACCAAAAAGTGAGAGCTCCGGTTCTGATTCTTTCAGAACCGGAAAAGCTCTAGCAGGCTGTTGAAAAAGCACTGGCGGCAGGCCTCTCGTCATGATTCCCTTCGATGCGGATGGTTCGAGGGGAAGACGATGCGGGGAAGTGACGAACGATCTGGGGCG
>Ga0335397_10003468_pt1 | contig 21055 bp, 19 predicted proteins | sample MAT04_FD_205740 | JGI IMG/M metagenome (GOLD analysis project Ga0335397, IMG submission 205740) | Freshwater microbial communities from Lake Fryxell liftoff mats and glacier meltwater in Antarctica - MAT-04 (spades assembly) (version 2) ... | reverse complement strand
ATTTATTATACCCCATGCTTTAAAATAGAGCAAGTATTTGTTTATATTTCTTTCAACTGCCTAATATATTTCTCCAGAGTTTTTTCTTGCTTCCACCCGAGCGCTTCTATTTTTGAGGCATCAACTTCGCCTCCTCCAGATCTTGTAGTTACGGTCGGTGGCGACATCTCTATCTCACCACCAAACATAGCTGCCAAATTAAGTAGTGAATACGTTTCTTGTGCGCTAATACCGTACTCGTCTCCCTCCCCGCGCTCTCCAACTAAAAGTATTCCTGAAACGGTATCATGCACGTGCGTAAAATTTCTCGTTTGCGTCCCGGGAGAACGAACGGTAAGCGGCCTTCCCTCGCTAGACAGTTTCCTGAAAGTCTCGACGATTGTTCCGTACGCATCAATACCGCTGCGTTCGCGAGGCCCATATACATTATAAAAATACACAATGGCATATGGTAGGTTGTACCATCTCGCATAATTGACCACGAGCTCAGAATTTGCCGCCTTGCTCCATGTGTAAGGGGAGAGATCACGTCCTGCTACGCCATCTTCACGTGTGTCGGCAAACTTTGTTGATGAGCCTGCATATACTAATTTTCCACCGCGCTTGCGCCAAAACTCTAAAACTCCAAACGTGCCCTTTATATTTAAATCAAAAACCACTTCGGGCTCTTCTATACTTTTTGCTACACGCGAATACTCACCAAGATGATAAATAATATCGGGAGTCTCTAGAACAAGTCTTTCAATATCTTTTGTATGTCCTTCACGATACTCAACGCCATCTACATGGTTTTCACGACTTCCGGTGAAGTAGTTATCTAAAGATATGACATTGTGTCCCCCAAGAACCAAACGTTCACACAAATGAGAGCCAATGAAGCCCGCGCCCCCTGTTACAAGTATTGTCTTAGGACTATTCATAGAGTTGAGTATACCAAAATTGACACACAAATAGTAATGGCGCCGAGCCTATACCTTAGTATAGGCTCGGCTAGTACTTCATTGTCATGATTGCTTATTGTTACTTACTGTATACAACTGCAACAACAAGTAGAAAGTTTCTCTACCCTATCGGCTCTTTAAAAATTGCCTTCAGTGTATCTTCTGCAACTTCGAAAGGTTTATCTCTTGCATCTTTTGCCTCCTCTCGTTTAGTTTGTGGAGTTTGTGGACTAGTCGCCACATCACTTAAAACTTTTTTAAGGCCTGAAATGTGTGCTTCTTTCTTTACTTCGTGTTCTTTTGAATTTTTTTCTGTCATGGTACGTAAAATTGCACGCAGGTCTTCTGCACTTTTTTGCTCGCGGATTACTTCTTGCTTCGTGTCTGCTACATGTACAGACCTTCCTATTTGCTGTGCCTCATTTCTCCGCGCACCCTCTGGTGTTGGTCTTTTCGGACGCGTCGCGTTGTCGCGCTCAAAAGGCTTTTCATCTCTACGTGATTCTGCTGTTCTGCCTGTACGCAGTGATTCCTCCATGGGACGCTCCATCTTTCGAGTGTCAGTTGGCTTTTCTTGGGGGTGTGATTGTGTGCGTGAAGCTATAGGCACACTTTGTTTTGGTGCGTAGTCCGTACGTTTTTGCGGGCCATACTGTTTTTTTGCAGGTGGCTCTATAGGGCCATTTAAGCCCGCGGTTGAGGCAAGCTCTGTAGTAATTGCTTCTTCAATTCCTGTTCGTATATTTCCAAACTGATTACGCGAAGCTTCAATAACTTCAGGTCGGTAGCTTCTTGCTGGAGCCTCGATTGGTGGCAAGGTTACTGCAGAAAACGGTCGCGAGCCAACGCCGTCAATCATCAGGGTCAGGTATACTTGCGCAAATCCAAGATTTACGAGGTCCTCTTTCATAAATTCCGGAGAAAAAATAGTCTCTAGAATTTCTGCATCAAAAGGACCCACACGAAACGCTACCGTTGTTCCTACGTTTCCAAAAACTGCCGCGCGTACCTGCTCTTCCATCTGCTCAACATATTGGTGAGCAATGAGGAGATTAAGCTTATATTTTCTCGCCTCTGAAAGAATTTCTGCAAAGGTGTCGTTTGCAAAGTTCTGAAATTCGTCTACATAGAAATAAAAGTCTGGGAGTTTATCAATTTCTGTGGTTGAGAGTTCTGCCCTACTCATGGCTCCAAGGAATATACGCGTGGTGAGCATTGAGCCAAGGAGACGCATGTTAGTCTCTCCAACTTGCCCTTTTGAAAGGTTGATAATAAGAATTTTTTTCTGATCCATCATCTCCCGAATATCAAAAGTAGATTTTGGTTGCGCAATAATATTGCGAATGAGAGGGTTACTCGTGAACTGTCCAATTTTATTTTGAATGGCTGGGGTCGCCTCTTGCGTATACCTATCTCCATAGTTTGCAAATTCCTTGTTCCAAAAATCTTTTACAATTGGGTCTTTCACGTTCTCAACGACAATTTTTCTATACGCTTTGTCGGTATACATACGGTTAACTCCAAGAAGTGTGGCGTCAGGATACTCCAAAAGCGCGAGGAGGGTGTTTGATAGAATGTACTCCATGCGGGCAGACCACGCGTCAAGCCAAATCTTTTTAAACGTAGCCATGAGGCCTGAGACTACCAGGTGGCGCTTATCATACCCAACATCCTCCATAACATTGAAAGCAACTGGTTTGTCTAAATCAAAAGGTGCAAAATACACCACGTCTTTAATGCGATGCTCTGGAATATAATGTAGAAGTGTGTCTGCCGTACCGCCGTGAGGATCAATAAAAGCTATCCCTTCCCCATTTTGAATATCCTGAATCGCCATATTCTCAAGCAAGGTAGACTTGCCCATGCCCGTTTTCCCGATAACGTACATGTGGCGCCTTCGATCTGCAGCTTTAAGACCAAAGGGTGTACGATTTCCCCGCGAGTCTGTCGCTGCAAAATACGTGACGCGATTTTTGTTGTCCATTAACGTTTAGTATACCTTGCGGTGACTGAGCCAAAAACACATCTGTGTTAATCGTAAAAAAACTAATGAGTGATTTCTTCCACTTGAGTCCTTGGAAATGAAAGCTTCCGGCGCGACCGGAGCGTTACCCCGATAAAGACTATAACAAGTCCTACTATTGGTAAAATAATCCGAAGCCACGTAATTGGAAGTCCAATAAATAAAGACACCGTTACAAGTAATCCAAGAATAGTAACAATAGTTTCTCTGTGCATATCCCCTTAGTATATCCTCTTATTCTCCTGCAACAATAACCACGAATTCTCCGCGCACCTCTTTAGGATGGTTCTTGAAATACTCACTCATTTCTTTGGTATTACCTGATACTACAGATTCGAACATTTTCGTAAGCTCACGTAATACAACAACTTTTCTCCCTTGTGTAAGAACTTTTGAAAGCTCCATGAGTGCTTTTTCAATTCTGTGTGGAGACTCATAAAAAATAACCGTGCGCGTAATGCTTCCAATTTCTTTCATCAAAGTTTGGCGTCCTTTTTTGTGAGGAAGAAATCCTAAGAAAATAAATTCGTGCGTAGGAACTCCCGCAATAGAAAGTGCTGCAGTAAGAGCCGATGGGCCTGGGATTGCGTCAATACGAATGTTTTCGCCAAAAGCATTCCTTACTTGCGCAACTAACTCACATCCAGGATCACTAATCCCGGGCGTCCCTGCATCGGTCACAAGTGCCACATGCTTCCCTTCCCCAAGTAATGAGAGAATTCGGGTAGCAGAAATTCGGCCACTGTGCGCGTGATACACCAAGAGGGGCTTTTTAATATCGTAGCGAGCAAGCAGTTTTGCTGACACTCTTGTATCCTCGCATGCAATTGCGTCAGCTTGTTTAAGAACATCAAGGGCGCGGAGGGTTATGTCTCCCAAATTACCTATCGGGGTAGCGACGACTGATAGTCGTCCAATTCCTTCTGCGGGAAGTGTTTCCATAACAACACTTTCGCACCTTGTTGCTCTTGGGGCAAAATTGACTATTTGTACATTTTAGTGTATAATATATACTGTGACTTTTCGCTAAATTCACCCCTCAATCTGAACACTTGCCTTTAGCTTTTAATACTCTTCCCTTCCGCATTCCACTCCCGCCTCGTGCGGATTTTTGCATTTAAATATCCCATACCTCCTTGAGTGTCTCGGAGTCTCTCTACAGGTACTGTCGAGAGCTCAGTCTTCTTGGGTATTCCAAGACCCCGTATCTCTACGTTGCGATTCTTCACCGTATCCATTCAAGCGCAGACGCTCAATTCTTCTCCTTTCACTCTCTCCTAGTTTTTCGTGTGTGTATCCCATGTCTTTAGTATGGGTGTTCGGATTCAAAGGTTAATAGGCAGTCAGTAAGAAAATACTCAAGTGCTTACGAAGTGAAGGACCGCTCGCCTGCCTCGATATCGGGTATTTTGTCGGGTGCAAGCGCGTGAACTTGGGTTCGGCAGGGTCCATGCCCACGGGTATGAGTTGCCACTCCGTGGGGACTTTGCACACACCCGTCACCATCTTCCGAAACTGAGGTTCGGAAGAAACCTCGTTTTATTAACACGACTGGGGTAATCTACCTTTTTGTGTACCGGTCTCCTTTGGAGGCCGGCGCTTTTTTGTTACTATAAAGAGATTATGGCAAAGGCACATTTTATAGGACTATGTGGTGTTGGCATGAGTGCGACCGCACTTTTAGTTAAAGAGTCTGGTGTGGAAGTTTCTGGCAGTGATGCTGAGTGCTACGGGCCACCTAAGGGAATACTAAAAAAGAACAACGTGAAGGTGTTTCAAACCTATAGCCCAAAAAATATTCCCGAGGATGTGGACTTTGTAGTGATAAGTCGTAATGCAAAATTATCGCCAGAGGAAAACGAGGAAGTGAGGGCTGCTCTTAATTCGGGGAAGCCTGTGTACTCTTTCCCGCAAGTACTAGGAGCGCTCACGGAAAACCGACACAACGTTGTCGTGTGTGGAAGCTATGGGAAATCAACAACCACCTCCCTTGTCGCGCACATTCTCCGGCACGCTGGAGTCTCTGCTGGATATTTTGTTGGAGCGGAACCAGTTCCAAGTAAAGCTCTTCCAAATCCCGCAGAACTTGGAAGTGAACCAACATTTATTCTAGAGGGCGACGAGTACCCTTCCGGACACAATGATAGCCGGGCAAAGTTTCTTCATCTACATCCAGAAGATGTAGTACTTACCTCTGTCGTTCATGATCATGTAAACATATACCCCACATTTTCCGATTACAAAAAGCCTTTTGTTGAACTTTTATCAAAAGTTCCTGATGGGGGATTGGTTATAGTGTGCGCCGACGAAGTCGGCGCACTGGAACTCGCAGAAGCTTCAGGGAAAAAAATAATTACCTACGGAGTATCTAAGGGTACTTTTCATGCAAAAGATATTGAAATTGGATTTCATACAAGATTCACCCTCGTGAGCGACGACGGAACTACTATAGAATTAGAAACTGAGCTTCTTGGTATGCATAATATTGAAAATATTGTTGGTGCGAGCGCATATGTACTTTCTCGAAAGTTAGTATCAGCGGAAGAGCTTCAAGCTGCCGTTGTCGCGTTCCCTGGAGTACGTCGAAAACTCGATTTGGTTACACCAAACTCATCCCTTCCTGTGTACGAAGGATTTGGATCCTCTTATGAAAAGGCACGCTCCGCACTTTCGGCTATAAAACTTCACTTTCCCTACAAGCGAGTCGTCGTTGTATTTGAGCCCCATACCTTTGGATGGAGAAATAAAGCTAACCTTGCTTGGTACGATGATGTATTTTTAGGGAGTCAGCTGGTTTTTATAGCGCCCCCAGCGCTCCAAGGCGCGTCTACACACGAGCAACTTTCTTTTGAGCAAATAACTGAACGCGTACGTGGTTCTGGAATTTTATCCGAGGCATATTATCCCGATGAGGTATCTAAGGTTGTTGCAATGCTAGACGCAAACGACGTTGTCCTTATTTTGACCTCAGGTGATCTTCTGGGATCTATCGAAGATTTTTTGAGCCTTATAGAAAAGCGATTTAGGCTCGTTGTATGAAACTCGTTCGCAGTGAATTTATGCATGAGTATGAAAGCTACTCTTTTGGCTATACGCTTCACGCAGAAATTGAAGGAACAGATACGCTAAGTAAAGTGTATGCAGACGGATATTTGCCGGAGTCTAAAGTGCCCCGTAAAGAAAATCTTTTCTATATGGCACGAAGCGCTCGTCTTCCACTTAGGGATTTTATTCCAACAAGTGAAAATAGGCGCATCTTTAATAAGTTTGATGGACTTTACGTTCAAAAGATTTTATCTATGGAAGAACTTCGAGACGGAGATGTTTTTCAAGAATTATTTCTTCGTTACTTTAATGAGCGTCATGGTGAGACGGTGATGACAGCTGAACGATTGTCTGGAATTCTTGCACGCGACCTGCCTCTTCGAGTGAGTGCTTACTACCAAAACGATGTACTCATTGCCTCTGCGCTTGAGGTGGTACAGGATTCTTTTGCGCATTTTTGGTTTTCCTGCTTTGATCCAAGTCTTGCCAAAACATCCCTCGGCATGTGGCTTATGCAAGACGCCGCTCGCCGCGCAAAAAATGAAGAAAAAGAATACTTATATATCGGAACTGCGTACGGAAAAAAGGCGCAATACAAAATGAATTTGGATTGCCTGGAATACTGGAACGGAAATCTATGGGAGTCTGATATAGACTCCCTTAAAGAAAAGGTTGCAACAGATTCGATCCGGAGTATTTAGTCACAAATACTGGTAATAACCATCTCCCTACTTTCAAGGGGGAGTGTGCTCTGTTTTACCGTGAGAATCTGAAATGGACTCGTCACTTCAGGCGATGTTCTGCAGGCGTCCCCAGGAAGAGATCGCAAGATGTGCACAACACGTTTTCCGTTCTCGTCACTTATTTTCGTGACAGAAATGTCAAAACCTCCTCGAACATGACTACCGTCAAAAATAGCCAGCACGTCATGGGTTTCAAAGGAAACTACAGGAAGTTTTGGACCTTCATTTCCAAATACAAGTCCCCAAAGCTCTATAAGTTCCGCCTGATTCTTAATTCTATAGTTTGATGGCTGGTTTACCCCAATAGCAAAAACTCCTTCCTCTATTACGGTAAATGGAATTGCTCCCTCCCTGTCATATCCAACAATGGCGGTATGAAATCCTTGTGGTCCAAAGAAAAAAAGCAGTAAGCCAATAGCAATAGCTCCAATACTCATAAAAAATACAATGAGTACATCTTTCATGCATATAGTATAGCGCAAAGTATAATCGAGAAAAAAATGAGGCTATTGCTTTGAAAGCAACTAGTGATTTTGTGTAGCTCTAAAGATACTGATTGTCTCCTAAATGTGTTACGGCTTTAGTTTCTGTTTTTTGTGCACGCTCTAAGATTCGAACTTAGGACCGCTCGAGTATCAGTCGAGTGCTCTACCAACTGAGCTAAGCGTGCACGTAAAACACAAAAAACTGAATTTATCAAATACTTCACTGTGAAGCTTCAATTCCTACCGATACTACCAGAAATCCCTGACTTATTCCAGTCTTATATCTCCTAAACGGAAATCGACCGCGTAGCACAAAGCGGATGATTCTTTTACAAGAATCATCCGCTTTTCGCTTAAAGTAAAGAATGAAAATAGAGTGTACTCTTGTGTTCCGCCTATTCAACCGAGCTCTATCGTGGACTCCCATATGGTACGCAAAGCCAAAGCTCAGCGCTGTTTTTGGGTCCATGATAGGGCTCAGTACCGGTGCGTTTTTCCGGCGTCCGAGTACCATTTAAAGATGTGTACAAATTCTTCTCAATTACCGAAGTAAAAAGATCGACCGGAGAGTGTTCGTTAGAACATCTCGTTCCGATTGGATATGTTCCACGACCAGCTTCCGCTAGCCGTGCCTTGTTACGACTTAGTCCTTGTTATTGAATTTGCCGTAGTCCTGTACAAGACAAGATATCGGGCACCTCCAACTTCCCTGACTTGACGGGCGGTGAGTACAAGACTCGAGAACGTATTCACCGTAGTATGGCTGACCTACGATTACTAGCGATTCCGGCTTCACGAGGTCGGTTGCAGACCTCGATCCGTACTGGGGCTGGTTTTTGGGATTTGCTCCACCTTACGGTATTGCATCCTTCTGTACCAACCATTGTATCACGTGTGCAGCCCAGGGTATCAAGGGACATGCTGATTTGGCGTCATCCCCACCTTCCTCCCCCGTGAGGGGGCAGTCTCGCCTGACATATATAACAGACAACGGGGGTTGCGTTCGTTACCCCACTGAAGGGAACAGCTCAAGCCACGAACTGACGACAACCATGCATCACCTGCCAAGCACCCTCGAAGGCTTCCTCCGTTTCTGAAGGCGTGCAGCTTGGTTTCTAACCCTGGTAAGGTTCTTCGCTTATCTACGAATTAAGCCACATGATCCACCGCTTGTGCGAGTCCCCGTCTATTCCTTTGAGTTTTAATCTTGCGATCGTACTACCCAGGCGGCTCGCTTACCGCGTTAGCTTAGCCTCACAGAGGGTCGATACTCCGTAAAGCGAGCGAGCAACGTTTAGGGCTAGGACTACCGGGGTCATATTGTTACTACGTAGTTTCCTACGCGAGCAAGTCATTTCTGCTTGCTGCTGCATATCGCTATGCAGATCGGACTATATCTTCATCCATCTTTTAAGATGGAGCTTGGCATGTAGTCTCTGAGGGTTCCGCGCCCTATCTTTCGATAGGGCTCGATCTTCCCTGCTGATTGTCCGCACCGAACGGATTTTTACCTTTTCAGGTACCGTCGGATACTCGGAGTTTCCAGCATATAGCCTTGTTTTCAATCCGGCATTACTGCCGGAAGAGACACTGACTCTTCTCGTGCGGATGCACGAGAATTTAGTATCTAATCCCGTTCGCTACCCTAGCTTTCGTGTGTGAGCGTCAGGAATGGGCCAGTGTGCTGCCTTCGCCTTTGGTGTTCCCCACGATATCAACGGATTTCACCCCTACACCGTGAGTTCCACACACCTCTCCCACCCTCAAGGTATACCGTTTCGCTCGCGCGCCGTAGGTTGAGCCCACGGATTTGACGAACGACTAATATACCCGCCTTGACACCCTTTACGCCCAGTGATTCCGGATAATGCTTGGGGCCTCTGTATTACCGCTCCTGCTGGCACAGAGTTAGGAGCCCCTTATTCATGTGGTACCGTCAATAATTTCGTCCCACATAAAAGATGTTTACGTGCCGAGGCACTTCGTCCATCACGCGGTATCGCTCCGTCAGACTTGCGTCCATTGCGGAAGATTCTCGACTGCGGCCTCCCGTAGGAGTATGGGCCGTGTCTCAGTCCCATCGGTGGGGGTCAGCCTCTCAGCTCCCCTAAGCGTCGTAGCCTTGGTAAGCCATTACCTTACCAACAAGCTGATACTACGCACGCCGTTCCTGTAGCGAAAAACTTTACCGAGCCCTATCTCTGACACTTACTATACAATTTAAAATTGGATTAAAGAATTATTCTTACCCAAATAATTTGCGAGTACGTTTCAAAGATAGAGCTCGGACCATCCGGAATTACCCCGTCTTTCGACGAGCTATGCCAGACTACAGGGTACGTTCGTACGTGTTACTACCTCGTCTGCCACTGCCCTTGCGGGCCGTTCGACTTGCATGCCTTATCCATACCGCCAGCATTCATCCTGAGCTAGGATCAAACTCTCATTAAGAATAGGCGGAACACAAGAAAACAATAGATTTTCATTGGTTCTTTACCTATAGAACTATGTAATTATCAAAAAACAGATATTCTCAAAATAAAACCAGCCCCTTGCGAGGCAGGTATTAATCATACTATAGGAAGTGTTTGTAGGCGTCAAGCACGCAAATGGGCTTGATTTACAAGGGTAAGATGAGCGAATCCACTACCTTCTGACATAGGTATCCGTCGCCTCAAATTGAGACTTTTATGGAATACTTTTCCCATTCCACAAGTTGTAACTTCCGACCAAAGGTCTACAATAGAGAAAGCCGTCAAGCCTTCCTAGCATATGTTACTAAGAAAAAAACGTGAGTACGTTGTAGTGTCCGTCGGGGGTTCTTTAATAGTCCCTTCCGGGGGTATTGATACCCTTTTTTTACAGAATTTCAGGAAGCTTATTCTTGACCAAATTGGTAGAGGAGTTTCTTTTTTTATTATTACCGGGGGAGGAAAAACAGCAAGAGAATACCAACTGGCTGCAGAAACGGTTCGCGGAGACTTGGACCCAGAAGATTTAGACTGGCTTGGCATTCATTCAACACGCCTTAACGCGCACCTGCTGCGTGCGCTTTTCAAAGAAGACGCACAAGCTCGTATTGTGAAAAATCCAACTCGCGCAATTCGTGCGAATACTTCTGTACTCATAGGCGCTGGATGGAAACCAGGCTGGTCTACTGATTACTGTGCCGTTATGGTTGCAAAAAAACTTGGTGCTAAAAAAATGGTGAATCTTTCTAACATTGACTACGTGTACACAAAAGATCCTCGAAACAACCCTGACGCTGAAAAAATTGAAACTATTGCATGGGCTGATTTTAGAAAGCTTATACCGAATGAATGGGATCCGGGACTGTCATCCCCCTTTGATCCGGTAGCTGCAAAAGAAGCAGAGTCTTTCTCACTTCAGGTTGCCGTAATTAATGGCGGGAAACTATCTGAATTCGAAAAGTACCTTGATGGAGAAGTATTCGACGGAACGGTCATTTCCTAAATAAAAAAGGTGGTGCGGACGCTAGGCATCCGCACCTACCATTGTATTTTCCCGTAGAGAATTCCCCCAATCTTCTCCATAGTCTTTGGGGTGATAGAAATGTCCCCGCAGATCATGGCGGCCACATGAGGTCGAGCCCTTTCTAAGGTGCGGCCAATCTGAACAAGTGTGTCCTGCTCGAACACAATGTCAAACTTCCTCAAGAGAAATTCTAGCAGAGCCTTTTCATGGACGAGCTCTGCAGAGTCCTCGAGTCTCGTACGGGACTCTCTCAAGGTTTCGATCCTCCTTTCGAAGGAGCGACCGATTTCCCCCCAAAAAGCTCGGAGGAGTTTTTTCTTGCAGGCTTCGCCTGTTTCCTCCTTTCCTTTCAGAAACATGAGGTTGTTCAAAACGAAAAGGCCCATAGTGTACTCTCCTTGCACTATAAAGCGTAGTGCTTCTTCGGAGAACCTTTCTATTCTCCTCCTGACCAAATAGGCCTTTAAAGAGCCCTCTACAGGGCTTATTTTATACAAATCCCCTGCCATGCAAGTCTCCCTTTACCTTGTGGCGCACCATTGCGCCACTATTAAGTATCTTACCAAAAAGACCTGTAGTCAAAGCGTGTTACTGTTTTAAAAGTGCATCAATCTTTGCATGAAGTTTTTCTAGCGACAAGAAGAGCTTTCAATGCGTACTTTTTTACTCTGTCAGTCACGTCACTTGCGTTATGTAGCTGAGTCTCTGTAAACCATTTAAATCCTTCTCTCTTTTCGCCTTCTGCCGGGTTGGTAACCCGCGTTGTACTGGTTGCGAAGTAGACGAAAGATATGTGCTCGTGAGTACTGGATACCCTGTGACGATTAATAAACTGCGGGAGTGGCAATTCGCGCTCGCCGTAGATATCTTGTACTCCAGTATCTTTTCCTCTAGTGTCTACTTCGAAGTCCACTAGTAAAGCTACGTCAAGACCGGTTTCTTCCTTTGCTTCTCGAATAGCGGCTTCTACAAAGTCCTCATTGAGCTCAACATGTCCACCCGGTGGTACCCACATATCATATTTTTCATGCATATGAAGCAGCACTGCATCTTCATTAACAATAAATACGTCTCCTACATAATCAATTTTTTCGTGAATATGTACCATAAGTTAGGAAATATAGTTTTCTAGAACAGATTCGATTTTTGCATGAAGTTTTTCTAGTGAGTCATCGTTATTTACAATAAAGTCCGCCTCCTTCATAACTGCCAAGACGCTCATTTGGTTCGGGTCGTTTGGATCTTTCGATGTGTACTCAGAATCCTCTTGGGCTCTAAACTCCTCAAGAGTTACGTTATCGGTACTAGTCCCGCGCTCTATAATTCTTTTAAAGCGAACAGGAAGTGGTGCGTCAACAGCAAGAATTTGCCCTCCTTCTTTTTGTAAAAATTTTGCTTCTGCAACAGTCCGAATAGATTCAATAACCACACGTTCTGACTTCCTATCGTTTGCTCTAGCAAGGAGTGTTTCAACGAAGTAAGGGGGCGAATTTTTTGCCCTCATGTCTGTACCTGTATTACCAATGTTTGTCCGATTAAGCTCAATACCTCTATTTAGCACTTCTTCGACAATCAGATCACGAACCGAGTAGTGCGTAAAATTCTTCTGAGAAACAAGGTACTCAACGACAGCACCCTTGCCAGCACCATTTGTTCCAGTTATGCCAAGTATCATATTTTTTTTGTAATTACTGCCTCCCTTCCAAATCGTTTTGCAAGTGTTACCAAAAGTGGCGCTGCAACCAATATGGATGAGTATGTTCCTGCGACAACTCCAGCAATCAGCATAAGCGCAAAATCTACCGTCTCCTTACTCCCGAGAAAAACAAGAGCAAGAAGTGCGAGCACCACGGTGACGGATGTATTGATTGATCGTCCAAGTGTTTCTGTTATTGACTTGCCTACAGTAACTTCAAACGCTTCTTCCACTTTTGCATGCTCATTATTATGGAGATGCTCACGAACACGGTCGAAGATAACTATAGTATCATTCACCGAGTAACCTAAAATAGCTAGCAGTGCTACCACGAATAAAGAGTCCACTTGAGAACCTGTAAAGTGAGCGAGTAGAGCATAAAAACCAGCAGGCACAATCACATCGTGAATTAAAATTGCAACAACAATGAGTCCGTAGGTCCATCCAGAAACAGGTCCAGAAACTCTTCTAAAGGCAAATGCTATAAAGAGCATAATCGCCACAATAACTGCACCAAGTGCGTAGAGTGCTTTTATAGCAAGCTCAGTTCCAAGCGAAGGACCTATTGAGTTAAACCTAAGCTCCACAATCTCTCTTGTTCCTTCACTTGAAAGAACTGTGAGAACCTCCTCATACTTTTCCGGCGTTAAGACGGCACTCCGAAGCACAACTCCATTTTCTCCAGTTTCTCTAAGTGATATCGTTCCGATTTCAAGTTTTTCTAGATTTTCTTTAAGATCCACAAGGTCTGGACGTACTGAGGTGTAGTTTATTTCTGTCAGAGATCCTCCCGTGAAATCAATAGAGCGCGGAAGTCCAAAAACTGAAATTGAAAGAATGGCTCCAACAAATAAAATTGCTGTTAGGATAAAAAATGCTTTCCGGTGAGTAACAATGTACATACTTATTTTTGATTAATCTTACCCGTATCAAAACCATTACTGAGAAGCAATCTCCAGACTTTCCCCCCCTCCAGAGGTAGTAGAGCCAAAAGTAATACACGTGAAATAAAGACTGCAGAAACCAGCGACGTTATAACACCTAGACCAAAGACAAGAGCAAACCCTTTCACGAGAGATGTGCCCACCCAAAAAAGAATACACGCAGAAATAATCATGGTAAGGTGTCCGTCACGAATTGCAGGCCACGCTCTCCCAAATCCGATGCGGGCTGCCTCTTGAGCACCCTTCCCCGCCTTAAGCTCTTCTTTGAGACGTTCAAAAATGAGAATGTTTGCGTCAACGGCAAGACCAATAGACAAAATAAACCCGGCAATCCCTGCTGCAGTAAGAGTTATGGGAATAAACTTTATGAGTGCCACAGTTATAAGCACGTAAATTACAAGCGCAATTGTCGAAACAATTCCTGGAAGTCGATACCACAAAATCATGAAGAGTGCGACGAGCATAAATCCGATGGCTGCTGCTTTCGTTCCGGCATCATAGGCGTTACCCCCAAGCGTGGGCCCAACCGTATTACTTGAGACTAGGGTAATTGGAACAGGAAGTGCACCAAAATTTATGTTCCTTACAAGCTCTCGACCCTCCTGAGGTGTAAAATTCCCTGTAATCGTTGCCTGTCCGCCAGTGATAGCCTCCTGAATGAGTGGTTGTGATATGGGCGCGCCGTCAAGAAAAATAGCTAATGTCTCACCAACATTTTCGCGCGTTATTTTTTCAAATAATACTCCACCCTCTTCATTAAAATTGAGCACCACAACAGGAGTGTTTGGGGCAGTTCCAGTCGTTCCCCGAGAAAATTCTAGCGCCGCGCTTTTTATGTATCTTCCGGTTAGTCCTGTTCCCTTATATGTTGAAGTTGCTCCTTCACCTGCTTCTGTGTCGACTAATTTAAATTCAAGTGTTGGAGTTTTGCCGAGCGCGTCCACTGCTGCCTTAACGTCTGTTATGCCCGGGAGCTCTACAATGAGCCTGTCCTCTTGAACACCAGCAACAGCACTCGAACGTTCAATTTGCACAAGAGGCTCTGCTACGCCAAAGACGTTAATTCGCCTATCAATCACATCACGAAGTGAATTGAGTGCTCCTGGTTTATCACTAGTTATTTCAGAGGTGTCTGCTTTGTAAATGAGTTCAGTTCCTCCAGCAAGGTCTAGTCCGAGTCTCACTGGATAGGATGAGTCTGCATCACTCGAGTTGTAAATAAAATAATAGAGCAGGGCCGACAATAGTACAACTAGTAGAGCGCCAGCAACATGAGCTTTTCTAGATTCCATGGATAGGTATTAGTGTACGTTTTTTAGAACAAATCAGCAACTTTAAACTAATCTCCATACGCTAGCCTCTACTACGATGTAGTCGAAGCACGTTTTCAAAAAGGCACGCAACGGCGATAGGGCCCATGCCTCCAGGGACTGGTGTGAAGACAGAAGCAAGCTTGGCACAGGTGGGGGCGATGTCGCCGGCAATAACGCCGTTTGCCTCAGAGGTTCCAGCGTCTATAAGCACCACCCCTTCTTTAAGCATTTCTGGCTGTATAAGATGTGGTGAGCCTGCACCAGAAACTACGATTTCCGCAGTTTTAAGTATGGAAAGGTTTGGAGTGCTTTTTGTAATAACAGAAACTTCGGCGCCTTGAAGCGTAAGCCATGTAGAAACAGGGTTACCAACAAGCCAACCGTCGCCTACGACAACAGCGTTCTTCCCTTCTATTGAAATGCCCTCGCGTTCTAGTATTTCTTTCAAAGCAGCGACTACCGGTGGTAGGAGTGCCCCTTCCAAGCCGTGGGCAAACGCACCACGAGAAATAGCACCGAGTACGTCCGCGTCGAGCACTGCAGGAATTAAGTCGAGTACTTTTTCTGTATCTATTTTTTCCGGAAGTGGAAGCTGTACTATAACAGCGTCTGCACCTGGCGCCTCAACCGCTTCTATACAGTCGTCGGTAGAAGAGCCTTCTGGAAGTTGCACTACTTCGAGCTCCATTCCGGCGTCTCCGGCGCGTAATGTTTTTATTTTTAAATATGAATACGTGGCGCTGTCTGGTGCAACCACCACAGCTCTAACAACAAGTGAAGGTAGTCCTTCCCGCTCTGCTTTCACACCAGCTAAAATTTCAGCTGCTATTTTTCTTCCGTCAATAATCATATTAGTCCTGCTTCACTACGAAGCTCTTTAATTCCTTCTTCAATTGAAATGGCGGGGCTCCAACCAAGCACTTCTTTTGCCTTAGTGTTGCTGGCGAGCGTGTGCTCAGCTTCTACACGTGCAGGAATATAGATCCTTCTGCCTCCTATAACAATTACTTTCTCTTTCATGTGGTATTTAGAAATTTACGCTGGTTCCGTTGCTTTTGAACGACGCGAAAGATCGGGGACGGCATACTCATAGCTTCCATCGGTGTAGTAGAAAGCGTCGAGGCCATCGTGCTTATAGGTATAGCCTAGTTTTTTTGTAACTTTGGTTCCATCAACTGCAATTGGAAACGAGTAACCTTTCCACGCCCCTTTACCGGTTGGAATACGCCCCCGCGTGACGTGCCAGAAAAAAAAGAAAGCGATTCGCGCCATCCACGGTTGAATTGTTATCGTCTTTTTTCCAACAGCCTTAGCCATATCAGGCCCGCGCACAACATCTCCAGGCGGACAAATGTTAAAGACCTCGTAATCCCCATAATTTTCTCCAAAAGAAAGCCTCTCAACAATTCCAACAACATCATCCTCATGAATAAATTGTCTCACCCACTTTGGGGTTACGGGAACAAAGGAAACCATCGCAGAGACTAGTCTGTAAGCAAAAGAATCTTTTAGTTGTCCGGCTAAGGCGGACTGCAAACCGAAACGGATGCGCATGAAGCGTCCGCGCGGTCCTGTAATTGCAGCGGGACGAACAATAGCAACTGCGAGATCGGGACGTTCCTGTTTATATAATTGGTATTTTGAGTCTAGGTGCGCTTCAGAAATTCTTTTTTCCTCAGCATAGAGATAATCCATTTCTCGGAAAAGGTCATCCTCTGTGTAGCGTTTTTCTATGGTGTTGGTAGGATAAGCCCCGTATGAAGCTACCGTTGAAAAATGTATGAGACGTTTTACTGACTCCTCCTCAAATGCAAAAGCAAAAACTTTGTCTGATCCATCAATATTCCATTTCCAAGAAAGGTCGTGGTCGCCATATATTTCTCGAATATGCCAAGCTGTATGAATGATAATATCCGGCGCATACCTTCGAACTTCACCTTCCCACTCGTCTGCAGTATTGCTTTGAATGTACGTAAGTTTTTCTACGTCATTCGTGAATTCTGGTACCGGCTCTTTGTCGATACCAATAATGCGCTCCACGTCTTCACGCTGTGCAAAATGCTTAACGAGCATACCTCCAACGTATCCTGCTGCTCCTGTAATAAGTATTGTATGTTTTTCCATGATTACCTTACACTACCACCGAGTGAGCGAGAAACAAGAATTTTATCCGTGTTTATACCAGCATGAGACAGCGGAAAGCGTAGCATCATTTGCTTACCAGCTACTTACCCTGAAAAACATACGCTTGACCGTTTTTAGGGCTATGACAATGTCCAGAAAAAGAGATCTGTTTTGTATGTAATAAAAATCGTACGCAAGACGCGTTTTTGTTTCTTCAACTGACTGCGGGCTTATATTCCCTTGCTCGTATTGCTGATTAATTTGAGCCCATCCAGTAATTCCTGGTTTAACACTGTAGCGAAGATTGTAGTATGGAATTTCGTCTGCAAGCCTCCGTCCAAGACCTTCCGTATCGTTGCGAGGACCGACAAGCGAAAGTTCCCCTGAAAGAATATTCACAAATTGCGGAAACTCATCCAAGGAAGTTAACCTGAGAAATGCACCAACGCGTGTAACGTAATTTACCCCTCCTTCGGCAACCCATGCGCTTGAAGCGGAGTCATTGTAGCGCATGCTTCGAAATTTGAATGCCCTCATGCTACTTCCATGGAGCCCTATTCTCTTTTGTGCGATAAAAAGACTCCCGGGTCCCTCCAGTCGAAGAGCAAGCCACACAAATGGAATTAAGCATACCGTTATCATTCCCATGATAACGCCTCCGACAATATCTACTACTCGCTTTCCGCTCGCGTAAAAAAGGAGCATTTGATTTGTTGAGTTTCGCATGTACCAATCATACTGAAGTAGCGAAAGGGGGACTCTATCAAATACTTCTTCGTATAGTTCCCGTATATCTCCAAACTCAAAACTTCTATCTTCGGTGGCAAATTTATACAAACGGATATGAAGTGCTCGTAATGAATCGTTTTGAGAATCAACGACAACAAGCGAAACATTTTTCTGCTTTATTGTACTTACAAATTCTTCAAAATGAGCTCCCGCCTGTGTGGCATCAACTACATGAACAAAATGTACTCCATAGCGTGGATTACTGTTCACTTCCGCTACGAGCTCCGCCACTTCAGATCCAGTTCCGATTACAGCTACAGGCTCTCTACATTTAGGCTTTGTAAGTTTTGGAAAAAGCCAAAATCTCCAAGAAAAAATAAGTGCCAGCGAAACAAATAAGTACAAAATGAGATTTGTTTTTGGCGCAATGCCAATTCCGGGAACTAAAAAGAAGAAAAGCCCCGCAATTATTATATTAATAAACTGAACGCGGAGAATTATAGTAGAAATTTTGTTCTTATATAGAATAATGTGCTTGCCGTAGAGCCCTGCCATATAAAATACAAGGCTCCATATTCCAAAGAGAAACAGAAACGACGGAAGGTGGTCGGCCAAAATCTCAGTCGTTGGTATGTTTTGATATCGTAGTAAAAGTGTCAGCCAAAGTGCCACGAGAAATATCGCTATATCTCCTCCAAAAAGGAGCAGGGTGTGTTTTCTCCCGTTAAAAGTCATAGTGAAACGAGTGTAAAGATACTATTGTTATAGTATACAACTAAAGCCAACCTATGGACGTTTCATACATTTCCGAAAAAAAGCTCCCTAAGGTACTTTTTGCTATAACCCAAGGGACATGGGGTGGTGCTCAAAAATATGTATATGATCTAGCTACGGTGGCTCAAAATAAGGGTTTTGAGGTAGTTGTCGTATACGGTGTACCTGGAATACTCATTGAAAAATTAGATCTACTTTCTATTCGGACCATCGCACTACCAAAAGTCGTGCGTGCGGTCGAAATAACATCAGATCTTAAATCTCTCGCTACATTTATACAAATTTTACGCGAAGAACGTCCCGACGTCCTTCATATAAACAGTTCGAAAATTGGCGTGCTCGGCTCACTAGCAGGGAGGATAGCAAGAGTTCCTAAAATTATCTTTACCTCTCACGGTTGGGCCTTTAACGAACTTCGACCTCTCTGGCAAAAGAGGCTATTTTGGTTAGCACAGTACATGACGGTACTTTTATCTCACACCACAATATGTGTCTCATCCGCCATTAAACGTGATGCTAAAAAAATGCTTTTTGTTCAGCAAAAATTCGTTGTTATTCATAACGGTATAGAGCCAAAAACCCTTCTTTCAAAAGAAACTTCTCGTTCAAAACTTATTCCTCACGCAAAAGAAAAAATATGGCTAGGTTCTATTGCGGAGCTTCATCCAACGAAGAATCTGTCTGTATTGCTTCGCGCGTTTGCAAAAATAGAAAGAGACGATGTTCTCCTTATTATTATGGGTGAGGGTATCTGCAGACAGGAACTTGTAGAGCTTTCCTCCACGCTCCAGATACAAAATAATGTGCATTTTTTAGGTCATGTCGAAAACGCCTCAACCTATCTGCCTGCATTAGATATCTTTGTACTCCCCTCTCGTTCAGAAGCGCTCGGCTACGTTTTACTTGAAGCGGGTCTTGCAAGACTCCCTGTAATTGCGACGCGCGTTGGGGGCATTCCTGAAATTATAGAAAACACCGTAACAGGTCTTCTTGTTCCTCAAGGTGAAGCAGTCCCACTTAAGGAAGCATTGGTTAAACTGCTGAAAGACACAACTATACAAAATACGCTGGGTACGGCTCTCTACAAAAAAGTTACTGAGGAATTCCCCTTAGAACAAATGGTGGCAAAGACATTCTTGTTATATCAGTAACCGTACTTCTGCTAGCCCTCGTATTCTTGAAGCGATGCCTCTCTCGAGACTGATCTTCCCTGCTGACTGAGGGACGCTACAATTCCAAGCGCTATAAACTCCATAACCAGGTGAGACCCGCCTGAACTCATGAAAGGAATAGTTGTTCCCGTAACAGGTAGTAGGCCTACATTAATACCAGCGTGAATAGTGACGTGCGAAATTATTAAAATTGCCACACCAAGCGTAAATAGCGTGTCAAAATTAGTCGCACTGCGTCTTGCAATTGAGAGAAGTTGGAAAAGAAGAATTCCGTAGAGGCTCAGAAGTATCACGACTCCTACAAAACCCCATTCCTCGGCGAAGGCAGCGAAAATAAAATCGGTCTCGTACTCGGGTAAAAAAAGTAGTTTGCTTTGTGTGCCGTGTCCTATACCCTTGCCAAACATCTCTCCCGAACCCGTTGCAACAGTCGCTTGGAAGGCATTGTAACCGGTGCCCCGTATGTCCGCGGCAGGATTAATGAAAGTGATAATTCGTTCCCTTTGGTGAGGCTCAAGCCCTCCTCCAAACCAAAGCAGAAGTGCGCATGCGAGGCCAAGTCCAAACACAAGCGCTATATGTTTTTTTGATACTCCAGACACTAGTATCATACCAAACCACACCATACACAAAATGACAGCAGTACCCAGGTCTGGTTCGAACAGTACAAGGAGTATTGGAATTCCTGCATATATGGCGGAAACCATAATATGCCTGAAATGCTGAATTTCAATATGACGTCGTGAAAAATATTTTGCCAGTATCGCTATGAGAATAATTTTTGCAAAATCCGAAGGCTGAAAAGCGAAAAGCCCAAAATCAAACCAACTCTTGGCGCCTGAATTCGGGTCTGCAACAAGAAACAGAAGTACTAGAAGTGAAAGTATGCCAAAATAACCTGAAATAAGTACTGGCGTTCTTCGTATGAACCTCATATCGGTTATTGCACACGTGATGTATAGAGCTATCGCGACAAATAACCAAACCAGCTGTCTCGGTGCAAGTGACTCTGTCCCATTAAAGGGATGAATTGTTACAATACCAATGAGAGAAATAAGGATTGGTATTGCTATCAGAGGCCAAGTAGCCCTTAGCGACCTAAGTGGGTAAAAACGCAAAAACTCACTCATGGCACAAGTGTAAGCGGGTCTACAAGGGGCACAATTTCAACGCGGGATACTAAATCTGGAAAAGGTACGTTCCATGTAAAAACCAAAGGTGCACTAGATTGTGCTCCAACCGATAGAACGAGTGTCTTTGAGGCGGCAATAGTATTTCCTGTTGCTCCAAATACCGTGGCAATTACCGTAATGTTCCTCATGGTTTTGGCGCTTGCATTTGTAAGAACTGCAGTCACACGAGGCGTCTGACTTTCTTGAATTGCGATAGACTCTGCCTTTAAAGGCAAGGGTTGCGTAGTAGACGCCCTATTCCAACGGAGGGGCGCGTTGAATGTTAGAAAAGCCTGGGCTACTTTGTTGGATGTTTCAAAAATCCCGGGTATAAAAATAGGTACTGTAGATGATGGCGGGATTGTTACCAGTACTGTATCTGAAAAAATAAGCCTTCTA
>Ga0335397_10003467_pt1 | contig 21057 bp, 21 predicted proteins | sample MAT04_FD_205740 | JGI IMG/M metagenome (GOLD analysis project Ga0335397, IMG submission 205740) | Freshwater microbial communities from Lake Fryxell liftoff mats and glacier meltwater in Antarctica - MAT-04 (spades assembly) (version 2) ... | reverse complement strand
CGCAGGACCTCCCCCAGCGCTGGGCGGCGAGCAGCACCGTCCTGCGCCTTGCCCCGAAGGTCGACTGAGCGTCCGGGCGGGGCCGCGGGCCCGGGGCGGGCCTCGCCGGCCCAGCCCGACCAGCCCGACCAGCCCGGCGATCTTCCCCTCGTACGGGATGACACGCGGTCTGAGCCGTACAACGGGAAGATCGGCGCGGGTGTGACGGGGCGCGGGGCGGCCCGGTCAGGTGACCGTGAGGGCCCGGGTCGGGCAGGAGCGGGCGGCGGCCTGTGCGTCGGCGAGCAGCGCATCCTGAACCACGTCCTGCAGCACCACGAGCTCGCCGTCGTCGTCGATCTCGAACACGGCGGGGGCCAGCGACTCGCACATGCCCGAGCTCACGCAGAGGTCGCGGTCGACGGTCACCTGGGCGGCCGGACCGTCCGTCACGTGCGGCCCGTGAGGCGCACCGGCAGGCGCTTGATGCCGTTGACGAACGACGAGCGCAGGCGGTCCGGCTCCCCGACGACCTCGAGGTCGGGCATCTGCTCGAACAGCTTCTGGAAGGCCACGGTCACCTCGCGGCGGGCCAGGTTGGCGCCCAGGCAGAAGTGCGGCCCGGGGGCGCCGAAGCCGAAGTGGGGGTTCGGTGAGCGGCCGACGTCGAAGACCTGCGGGTCGGTGAAGACGGTCTCGTCGCGGTTGGCCGAGCTGTAGAACAGCAGGAACTTGTCGCCCCGGGCGAACTGCTGCCCGTGCAGCTCGAGGTCCTGGGTCGCGGTGCGGCGCATCCAGCGCACCGGTGAGGCCCAGCGCACGATCTCCTCGACCGCGGTCTTGGTGAGTGACGGGTCGGCGAGCCAGCGGGCCTTCTGCTCGGGGTGCTCGTGCAGCGCCCACACGCCCTGCGAGATGGCGTTGCGGGTGGTCTCGTTGCCCGCGACGCAGAGCAGGATGAAGAACGACGCGATCTCCTGGGCGGTCAGCGACTCGCCGTCGACGTCGGTGCGCACCAGGGCGGTCGTGAGGTCGTCGGTGGGGTTCTCCAGCCGCTCCTCGGCCAGCCGCTGCACGATCCCGGCCAGCGCCGCTCCGGCCTCCAGCACCAGGACGATGACCTGCTCCGGGTCAGTCATGATCTCCGGGTCGCCGCCGGACAGGATCACGTTGGACTGCTCCAGGACCAGCGCGTGGTCCTGCTCGGCGATCCCCATCATCCTGCAGATGATCTTCAGCGGCAGAGGGGAGCTGATCTCCTTCACGAGGTCGAAGGTGCCGTCACCCGCCTCGGCGAGCGCCCTGGCGCGTGCCAGGATCTCGTCGGTGAGCGTCTCGACGTTGGCGATCAGCGACTCGAGCCGACGGGGCGTGAAGGCCTTGCTCACGATCCGCCGGATCTTGGCGTGCCGCGGGTCGTCCATGCTGATCAGCGAGCCGTAGAACTCGCGCAGCTCCTCGGGCAGGTCGGCGATCGAGACCGCCCCCTCGCCGCTGCAGAACAGCGCCGGCTGGCTGCTCGCCGCGTCGACGTCGGCGTGTCGGGTGAGCACGTAGTAGCCAGGTCCCACGGGCAGGAAGGGGATCTCGGGCTCGGCGTAGAACGGGATGGTGTCGTGTCGCCGCAGCGCGGCGAAGGCCGCCTCGATCTCGTGCGGCAGCAGGGCCCAGAACTCCGGGTCCGACAGGTCGATCGTGTCGACCTCCGGCAGCGTCATCGACACGGGCGTCCTCTCCTGCTGCGACGGGTCGGCGCCCAAGGACCTGCGGCCCCGTCGCGACGACCCGTCGAACGTAGCCCCCACCTCGACCAGGTGTCAGGACTACCTGCAGGTGTGCATGCAAGTCACGACCGCACGTCGGTGACCTGACTCAGTCCGGCTGCCCCGGCGGGAAGCCGGCCACGAGCTGCTCCCTCGCCTGCGGCCAGAGCCGGCGGATCTGCCGGTCGCTGGCTACGGCACGCAGCAGCCACAGCCCGCGGACGGTGGCGATCGCCGTCACCATCAGCGGCCGGAAGTCCGCCCGCTCGACGAGGGCCGGCGCGACGGTCGCCGCGGTCGCGTGCAGGGTCCGGGCCACCGACTGGTCGAAGCGCACCAGCTGCTCGCGCAGCTCGGGATCGGTGCGGGAGGCGACGAACAGCTCCAGCAGCGCGGTCGACGCGGGCCCGGCGTAGATCTCCCAGAGCCGGTCCAGCAGCACCTCGTACTGCTCGCGCTCCCCGGCCACGTGCCGCAGCGGCTGCGCGACCAGCTCGGCGGCGAGGTGGTCGGTGAGGTGGGCGAGGGCCTGCACGACCAGGTCGGCCTTGGTGGCGAAGTAGTGCGCTTGAGCGCCGCGCGTGACACCGGCCCGGGCGACCACCTGCGAGGTCGTCAGCCGCGCATAGCCCACCTCGACGAGCACCTCCATGGTGGCGTCCAGCAGCGCGCCGCGCGTGGTCGCCCGCCGCTCCGCCTGCGTGCGGCGCGGCCGCCGAGGGGGGTCAACCGTCTCGACGTCCACGGGCGAAGCGTAGGCCGCGGGCGGCGATCCGCGTACGAGACCGGGCCAACTTGCGTTCTTGACTGCACGCAAGTGAGACGGCACAGTGCGCGGACGACCCGTGTGGGGTGGATCACACCTCCCCGTCCCGAGGAGTGCGAGGGCGCCTGTCGAGGCCGGGCCACGACCTCCCCGTCCACCTCTGCCCAGGAGTCAGCGTGAACTTCGACGACACCCCCGACGAGGCCGCCTACCGCGGTCGCGTCCGCCGCTACCTCGACGAGCACCGCGGCGAGCTCGGCCGCCACGGCGACAGGACCCGGCGGGGCGGTGACACGGGTCCGGCCCGCGCCGCCCAGGCCTGCCTCTACGACGGTGGCCTGGTCGGCGTGACCTGGCCCGAGCAGGCCGGGGGCCAGGGCGGCACCGCGATGCAGCAGGCCATCGTCGACCAGGAGCTGAGCCGGGCGGGGATCCCGATGCTGCTCGGGATCATCGGCATCGGCATGTGCGGCCCGACGGTGATCGCCCACGGCAGCCAGAACCAGCGCGACCGCTACCTGACCCGGCTGCTGCGCGGCGACGACATCTGGTGCCAGCTGTTCAGCGAGCCGGCGTCGGGCAGCGACCTCGCGGGACTGCGGATGCGGGCCGTCCGCAACGACGACGGGACCTGGCGGCTGTCCGGGCAGAAGGTCTGGACGACGCTGGCCCACGTCGCGGACTACGGCATCGTGCTCACCCGCACCGACACCGAGGTCGCCAAGCACCGAGGCCTGACGATGTTCGTGGTCGACATGAAGGCACCTGGGGTCACGGTCCGGCCGCTGCGCCAGATGAGCGGCGGGGCCGAGTTCAACGAGGTCTTCTTCGACGACGTCCTGGTCCCGGACTCCGAGCGGCTCGGGGACGTCAACGACGGCTGGCGGGTCGCCCTGACGACCCTCATGAGCGAGCGGATGTCGCTCGGCGGCGGTGGGACCGAGGTCGGCATGGGCGTCGGCGCGGTCCTCGAGCACGTCGCGCACCGCATCGTCGACCTGCCCGAGGACCGGCAGGCGCTGGTGCGCCAGGACTTCGGCCGGGCCTACGTCGCCTCGCTCGGCATCCGCTACACCGGCTACCGGCGCCTGTCGGCCGTCAGCAAGGGGACGCTGCCGGGACCGGAGGCCAGCGCCGGCAAGCTCGCCGGCACCAAGGCGGCCCGCGCCACCGCCGACCTCGCCGTGCGGCTGCTCGGCGACGAGGCCGTCTACGCCCGCAGCGCCGACGGCTCCAGCGCCTGGCAGGACGCCCAGGCCTCGCTGCCCGGCATGGCCATCGCCGGGGGCACCGACGAGATCCTGCGCAACATCCTCGGCGAGCGGGTCCTGGGGCTACCGCCCGAGCCGCGCGCCGACAAGGGCGTGACCTTCAGCCAGAGCCTGGCCAGCAGCAGCACCGGAGGAGCAGCGTGAACTTCGACCTGAGCGACGAGCAGCGGGCGCTGGCCGACGCGGCACGCGACTTCTTCGCCGCCTCGACGTCCCCGGCCGACAGCCGCCGGGCCCTCGACGACGGCACTCCGGTCGCCCCCGGGCGCCAGGCGCTGGCCGAGACGGGCTTCGCCGCCATCACCGTCCCGGAGTCCTCCGGCGGTGGCGGCGGTTCGGTGCTGGACCTGGCCGTGGTGGCCGAGCAGGCCGGCCGGGTGCTGGCCGGCCCGTCTCTGGTCACCTCGGCCCGGGCGGCGGTGCTGCTGGCCGGTGACGACGCCCACCTGGCCGCCCTCGCCGACGGCACGGCCGGCTACGCCGTGCTCGACGGCACCTCGCCCGTCCTCGACGCGGCCACTGCCGACCGCTTCCTCGCCCTGCGCGGCGACGACCTGGTCTGCGGCGCCGGCACGGTGACCGTCGGCGCGCCGATCGACCCGACCCGTGGCGTGGGCGACGTGGCGCTGGGCGAGGTCACCGTGCTCGCGACCGACGCCCGACTGCGGTGGGAGCGGGCCGAGCGGGTCGGTCAGGTCGTCCTCGCCGCCGAGGGTCTCGGTGGCGCCGCCCGGGCGGTGGAGCTGGGGGTGGCGTACGCCAAGGAGCGGCAGGCCTTCGGGCGGGCGATCGGCTCCTACCAGGCCGTGAAGCACGCGCTCGTCGACGCCTACGTCGGGGTCGAGCAGCTGCGCTCGCTGGTGTGGTGGGCCGCCTGGGCCGCCGACGAGGCTCCCGACGAGCTCCCCATGGCGGCGGCCGCGGCGAAGGCCCTGTCGGCGCAGGTGTTCGAGCAGGCCGCCGAGACGCTCATCCAGGTCCACGGTGGCATCGGCTTCACGTGGGAGCACGACGCGCACCTGTTCTGGCGTCGTGCGAAGGTCGACCGGCTGCTGCTCGGTGACGACGTCGCCGCGTTCGACACGGTCGCCCGGCTCGCCCTCACGCTCCCCGCCGCACCGGGCGCACCCGCCGCGGCTGCAGCACACGAGGCGGCCCGATGACCACCGCGACCGGCGTCGGCAGCCACCACCTCGCGCGGCTGGCCGACGAGGCCCTCGAGCGCGTCGGTGACCACCCCGCGCTGCTGTTCGAAGGCACCTGGCACTGCGGCGCAGAGCTGCACCACCGTGCGGAGAAGGTCGCCGGAGGCCTGCGCCGCCTTGGCGTCCAGCCCGGTGACCGCGTCGTCGTGCTGATGATGAACACCCCCGAGGTCGGCATCACCTACAACGCGCTGTGGCGGGCCGGCGCCGTCGTCACCCCGGTGCTCTTCCTCATCAGCCCAGCCGAGCTGCGTCACGTCCTGGTCGACTCCGGCGCGGTCGCCGTGGTCGTGACGCCGGAGCTGCTGCCCCTGCTGCAGCCCGCGGCCGAGGGACTCGGGCTGCACGTCCTGGTGGTCGGCGACACCCCCGAGGGGATGACGGGCACGACGCCGTACGCCGACCTCGAGAACGCGGACCCGCTCGCCGTCACCCCACGGGCCGACGGCGACATGGCGGCGCTGCTCTACACCGGCGGCACCACCGGGCGGGCCAAGGGCGTGATGCTCAGCCACCTCGGCCTGTGGTCCAGCGGCAGGGCGCTGCACGACAGCGGCCGGTCGATGGGCACCACGCGAGGGCTGCTGCCACTGCCGCTGTCCCACGCGTACGGCCTGATCGTCACGATCAGCGGGATGCACGCCGACGACGCCCGGATCTCGGTGCTCCAGCGGTGGTTCAACGCCCCGGACTGGGTCCGCCTGGTCGAGGAGCACCGGCTCGAGAGCAGCGCGGTCGTCCCCTCGATGCTGACGATGCTGCTGGCCCTGCCGCTCGAGGACCACGACCTGTCGTCGCTGCGCTACTTCGGCTCAGGCGGCGCACCGCTGTCGCCCGCGCTGCGCCAGCAGGTGCAGGACCGGCTCGGTGTCGAGATCTTCGAGGGCTACGGCTGCACCGAGTCCAGCGCCGTCATCTCGGCGTCCGCACCCGGCGCCAGCCGGGCCGGCAGCGTCGGCAAGCCGCTCACGCACGCCGAAGTGGCGATCCTCGACGACGCCGGGGCAGCCCTCCCGGCAGGCGAGGACGGCGAGATCTGCGTCCGGGGCGACGGGGTCATGACGGGCTACTGGGGCTCGCCCGAGCAGACCGCGGACACCGTCGTCGACGGCTGGCTGCACACCGGCGACATCGGTCACCTCGACGAGGACGGCTTCCTCTACGTCGTCGACCGCAAGAAGGACCTCATCATCCGCGGTGGCCTCAACGTCTTCCCCCGCGACGTCGAGGACGTCCTGCTCGACCACCCCGACGTCACGCAGGCGGCCGTCGTCGGACGCCCGGACCCTCAGCACGGCGAGGAGGTCGTCGCCGTCGTGGCGGTGCGGGCGGGGGCCGAGGTCACCGGCGACGAGCTGGTCGCGTGGTCCCGCGTGCACCTGTCGAAGTACAAGTACCCGCGGGAGGTGCGGGTCCTGCCGTCGGTGCCGCTGACCAGCGTCGGCAAGACCGACCGCAAGGCCGTACGCGCGCTGCTGACGTGACCGCGGGCGGGCGCCCAGCACCGCCGCCAGCGGGGTGCCGGTGAAGACGGTGCCGGTGAAGGCGGTGTCGGTGACCTCGTCGTCGAGGCCGTCCAGGCCTGCCGTCACTAGTGCATGGTCATGCCGCCGTCGACGGGCAGCGTGACACCCGTGACGTACGACGCGGCGTCGCTGGCGAGGAACACCCCGACGGACGCGAGCTCGGCGGGATCGCCGAGCCGGCCGGCGGGGGTGACCATCTTGATGAACTCCGCCTCCGACGGGTCCATCTCGTCGGTCATCTCGGTCGGGAAGAAGCCGGGGGCGATGGCGTTGACGCGGATCGACTTGCGGCCGGTCCACTGCGCCGCGAGGTCGCGGGTCAGGCCGATCAGGCCGGCCTTGGAGGCCGCGTAGGCGGCCTGCGGCAGCGGACCGGGGCGGATGCCGAGGACGCTGCTGACGTTGATGATCGAGCCGCCGTCCTTGGCGGCCCGGGCGAAGGCCTGCGCCATCCAGTAGGCACCGTTGAGGTTCACGTCGACGACCCGCAGGAACTCCGCAGGGGTCTCGCGGGTGGAGGGCTTGGCCCAGCCGAGTCCGGCGTTGTTGACCAGCACGTCGACCCGGCCGAACTCGTCGACCGCCTGCTGCACCAGGGCGGTGCACTGCTCGGGGTCGGTGACGTCGGTCTGCAGGTGGGTGTAGCGCCGGCCGGCGGCCTCGACCAGCTTGCCCGTCTCGGGCAGGCGGTCGACGCGGCGGGCACCCAGCACCAGGTCGGCCCCGGCCTCGGCGAAGGCCTGTGCGAACGCGACCCCCAGCCCGGAGGAGGCACCGGTGACGACGACGACCTTGTCGTCCAGGCGGAAGCGGTCGAGGACGGTCATGCAGGGCCTCCTAGAACGGCGTTCTGTGGGCGCGCATCGTGCCTCACGTCGCTGCGCCGGCGCGACCCCACCCACGGGTAGCCTCCCCGCGTGAGCACCACCACCCGCGTCTTCGTCGCCCGGGTCGCCGGGCTGGCGGTGTTCGACCCCAACGGCGACCAGGTGGGCCGGGTCCGCGACGTCGTCGTCGCGCTGCGCATCGGGCGGGACGCCCCGCGGGTGCTGGGCCTCGCGGTGGAGATCCAGGCCCGTCGTCGGATCTTCGTGCCCATCGGCCGGGTGAACGCGATCGACCCCGAGGCCCTGGTCCTCACGACCGGCACCGTCAGCCTGCGCCGCTTCGAGCAGCGACCGGGCGAGACCCTCGTGCTGGCCGAGCTGCTCGACCGCAGCGTCGACCTGCTCGCCACGGGTGAGAAGGTCACCGTGCTCGACCTGGCGATGGAGCAGGCCCGGACCGGCGACTGGCTGATCACCCGGGTCGCGGTGCGCAAGACCGTCACCGGGCTACGCGTGCGCCGCCGGGGTGAGGTGCTGCAGGTCGAGTGGGACGAGGTCAGCGGCTTCTCGCTGCCCGAGGACGGCCAGGGCGCGGCGAACCTGCTCGCGGTGTTCGAGAAGCTCCGGCCGGCCGACCTCGCCGGCGTCATGCACGACCTGTCCGGCAAGCGCCGCGCCGAGATCGCCGCCGCCCTCGACGACGAGCGGCTGGCCGACGTGCTCGAGGAGATGAGCGAGGAACAGCAGGTCGAGCTGCTCGGCGGGCTCGAGGACGAGCGTGCGGCCGACGTGCTGGAGGCGATGGCGCCCGACGACGCCGCTGACCTCCTGGGGGAGCTGCCACCCGCCGAGGCCGAGCGCCTGCTCGAGCTGATGGAGCCCGAGGAGGCCGGCCCCGTTCGCGGCCTGCTGGCCTACAGCGACGACACGGCAGGCGGGCTCATGACGCCGGAGCCGGTCATCCTGCCGCCCAACGCGACGGTCGCCGAAGCGCTGGCCCGCATCCGCAACGGCGACCTCTCCCCCGCGCTGGCGGCGCAGGTCTACGTCGTGCGCCCGCCGTACGAGACCCCCACCGGGCGCTTCCTCGGCACCGCGCACTTCCAGCGCCTGCTGCGCGAGCCGCCCTCCGCGCTCGTGTCGGCCGTCGTCGACACCGACGTCGACCCGCTGGCGCCGGACTGCCCGCTGGGCGACGTGACCCGGCACCTGGCGTCCTACAACCTGGTCGCCGTGCCGGTGGTCGACTCCGAGCAGCGGCTGCTGGGAGCGGTCACTGTCGACGACGTCCTGGACCACGTCCTGCCGCAGGGCTGGCGCGACCACCGGACCCGTCGTGGCTGACCGCCCCACCCGTCGGGTGCGGCTGGACACCCCGCTGGAGCAGCGCCGGAGCGTCCGGCCCCACTACGACCCCGATGCGTTCGGACGGGTCTCCGAGCAGATCGCGCGCTTCCTGGGAACCGCGCGCTTCCTCGTCTACCTCACCGCACTGGTGATCGTGTGGCTGGTGTGGAACACCTTCGCCCCGGAGGACCTGCAGTTCGACCCGCGGGCGCTGAACTACACGCTCCTGACCCTGATCCTGTCGCTCCAGGCGTCGTACGCCGCCCCGCTCATCCTGCTGGCCCAGAACCGCCAGGTGGACCGCGACCGGGTGGCGTCGGACGAGGACCGCGCGCAGAACGAGCGGCTGCAGGCCGACGTGGAGTACCTCACCCGCGAGGTCGCGTCGTTGCGCCAGTCGCTCGGCGAGGTGGCGACCCGCGAGTTCCTGCGCGACCAGCTGCGGGAGGTCACCGAGGAGGTCGTGTCCCGCTCGCGGGGCGTCGACGAGGGCGCCGAGCAGGCGCACCACGACCACGTCGCCGCCCGCAAGCGCGAGGACCGCGAGCGCAGGGCCGAGCGCAAGAAGCGCCGGGCCGCCAAGCAGGCCGAGGAGAGCGGGCAGAACCTGGGCGAGCCCTTCGTCGGCCAGGGCGAGCGCGACTAGCGCGAGCGCGGCGAGCACCGGGCGAACTGCCCTCCCCCTGGGGCTACACCCGTACGACCCCCCGACCGATGCCCCCAGGGTGACCTTGACCGCCGAGACGTCCTCGTCCCCTCCGCCCCGCGACCGGCGGCGCATCGGCGAGGTGCTCGTCGACCAGGGCCTGCTGACGGCCGACCAGCTCGACCAGCTGCTCGAGGCCCAGCAGTCCGCGCCGGCCGGCACCCCACGCAAGCGCCTCGGGCGGCTCGTCATCGACCTGGGCCTGGCCACCGAGCGCGAGGTCGCCCAGGCCCTGGCCGACGCGCTCTCGCTGCCGCTGGTCGATCTCGGCCGGACCATGGCCGAGCCCGAGGCCGTCCGCCTGCTGCCCCGCTCGGTCGCCGAGCGCTCCAGCGTGCTGGTGCTGTCCGCCGAGCGTGATGGCGCCCGGATCACCGTGGCCACCAGCGATCCCACCAACGTCGTGGCCCTGGACGACGTCAAGCTCTACACCGGCGCGCTCGAGCTCGTCGTCCTGGTCGCCACCGACAGCCAGGTCCGCGACCACCTGGCCCGGTCGTGGAGCCTGTCCGAGGACTCCTCGGACATGAACACGCTGTTCGAGGGGATGGACGCAGCGGAGGCCGAGGTCGAGGACACCTCGGTACAGGGCCTGGAGGCCGCGCCGATCGTCCGCCTCGTCGACGTCGTGCTCGCCGACGCCGTCCGTGCCCGCGCCAGTGACGTGCACGTCGAGCCGCAGGCCGGCGAGCTCCGGATCCGCTACCGCGTCGACGGGCTGCTGCGCGACGTCATGACCGTGCCGAGGAACGCCCGGGCCGCGACGGTCAGCCGCATCAAGATCGTGTCTGGCCTCGACATCGCCGAGCGCCGGCGTCCGCAGGACGGTCGGGCCAGGCTGACCGTCGACGGCCTCGTCGTCGAGGCCCGCGTCTCGACGCTGCCGACGCTGCACGGCGAGAAGGTCGTCATCCGGCTGCTCCCCCGCGCCGACGCCGTCCCGACGCTGGAGCAGACGGGCATGACCCCGCAGCAGCTGGAGGTGCTCACCACCGCGCTGACGCAGGCGCAGGGCCTGATCCTCATCACCGGTCCGACCGGGTCGGGCAAGACCAACACGCTGTACGCCGCGATCCAGCACGTCTCCACGCCCGACCGCAACATCGTCACGCTCGAGGACCCGGTCGAGGTGCAGATCGCCGGCATCACCCAGGTCCAGGTGCACGAGCGCTCGGGCCTGACCTTCGCCCGCGGACTGCGCAGCGTCCTGCGCCAGGACCCGGACATCGTGCTCGTCGGCGAGGCGCGCGACCAGGAGACCGCCGAGCTGGCGCTGCAGGCCTCGCTGACCGGCCACCTCGTGCTCACCACCCTGCACACCAACGACGCCGTCGCCGCCGTCACGCGCCTGGTCGACATGGGCGTCGAGCCGTTCCTGGTCGCGTCCTCGCTCACGCTGGTCGTAGCCCAGCGGCTGCTGCGGACGCCCTGCAAGGCCTGCGCGTCGTCGTACGTCCCCTCGGACCGCACGCTCTCCCTGCTGGGCATCTCCGAGGCCGACCTCGCCGGGGCCACGCCGATGCGGGGCCGGGGGTGCTCGGAGTGCGGCGGCACCGGCTACCGCGGGCGCACCGGCGTGTTCGAGCTCCTGCCGGTCACCGCCCAGATGCGGCAGGTGCTGCTGTCGACGCCGACCGAGTCCGCGATCGGCGCGGCCGCCCGGTCCCACGGCATGCTCACGCTGCGCGCCTCCGCGCTCGCCGCCGCGTACCGCGGCGAGACGACGTACGAGGAGGTCCTGCGCGCCACCCACGTCGACACCGTCTCCGGCCCCCGGTGCCCGTCCTGCGCACGCGGTCTGGTCGACGGGATGCTGTGCTGCCCCTACGACGGCACCCCGGTGGGCCGGGACCGGTGCAGCGGCTGCGACAAGCCGCTCGACGCCGAGTGGAGCACCTGCCCGTGGTGCCGCACACCGGTGGCGGGCGCGGTGGCGAACCAGCAGCGGCCCCTGCCTCGACTGCTCGTGGTCGACCACGACCCGGGCTCCGCCGCCCTGGTCGTGGCGGCCTTCGCCGGCAGCGCAGAGGTCGTCGTCGCGGGCACCGCCGACCAGGCCCTGAGCCTGGTCGCCGAGCAGAAGGTCGACGCCGTGCTGGTCGACCAGGGCCTGCCCGACCTCGACGGCATCGACCTGATCCGCCTGCTGCGCGCCGAGCCCCGGACGTCGAAGACCCCCGTCGTGCTGCTGACCCACGACGCGGCGCTCGAGGCCGACGCGCGCAGCGCCGGAGCGGACGACTGCCTCACCCGGCCGGTCGAGCCCGAGCTGCTCGAGGAGCGGATGCTGGACCTGCTTGCCGACCGCTGACCTCTGACCCATCAGAGCGCCCGGAGCACCCCGGCTGTCGCCGCGGCCGCCACGACGACGAGCAGGAACGGCGCTCGAACGAGGACCAGCCCGAGGGCCACGAGCAGCCCGGCCGCGCGCTCGTCCAGCACCACCTCCCGGTCGTCCGCGAACGCCTGCACCGCCACGAGCGCGGCCAGCAGCGGCAGAGGCAGGAGCACCGCCGCCCGCTGCAGCCGCTCGCGTTCGAGCCACCGGGCAGGGAGCGACCAGCCGGCCAGCTTGAGCGCGTAGCAGCCCAGCGACGCGGCCAGCACCGCCGCCCAGATCATCGACGCACCAGCAGCGGGACGACGGCGAACCCGGCCAGCAGCACCGGCACGCCCGGCGGTGTCAGAGGTACGGCCAGCAGCGCCACCAGGCCGCCCGCCACGGCGACCGCCAGCCGCTGCCGATCGCGCACCTGGGGCGCCAGCAGCGCCAGGAACGCCGCCGGCACCGCGGCGTCCAGCCCGATCACGCCCGGATCGCCGAGCCGGGCCGCGCCGAGCGCCCCGAGCAGCGTCGCGAGGTTCCACAGCACGTACACGCTGATGCCGGTCGCCCAGAACGCCGTCTGCTCGTGGCCCTGCGGTGCGGCCGTGGCCATCCCGGTCGACTCGTCGATCGTGAGCTGGGCGGCGACGGCCCGGCGCGCGCCGCGCACCGGAACCAGCGACGACAGCCGCACGGCGTACAGGCTGTTGCGGGTGCCCAGCAGCAGCGCGCCGGCCACCGCCGCCACAGCGCTCCCCCCGGCGCCGAGGACGCCGACCAGCGCGAACTGCGAGGCTCCGGTGAACAGCAGCAGCGACAGCACGCAGGCCTGCAGCGTCGACAGGCCCGCAGTGACGGCCGCGGCGCCGAACGACAGGCCGTACGCCCCGACCGCCACGCCGATCCCGAGCGCATCGCGGAGGACCGCGTTGCGGACCACCCTCTCGCCGCCGGCCCCCTCACCGACGCCCTCATCGCGGAACGAGCGTCTGCTCAGGACACGGCTCCACAGGCGTCCGGCTCTGCCGGCGTGTCGCCCACGAGCTTGCCGAGCAGCGCGCCGAGCTGCTGGACCTCGTCGGGGGTGAGCCGGCCCGTCACGTGCTGCGAGACGCCGCGCAGGTGGGTCGGCCAGGCGGACCGCAGCCGCTCGAGCCCGGCGTCGGTGAGCACGGCCAGCGTGCCCCGGGCGTCACTCGGGCACGCCTGCCGGGTGAGCAGGCCGTCGCGCTCGAGGCGGTCGGCCAGGCGGGTCAGCCCCGACCGGGACAGCAGGACCCGGTCGGCGAGCTCGGTCATCCTCAGCCGCCTGGCGGGCGACTCCGAGAGCTGGACCAGCACGTCGTACGACGCCAGCGGCAGGTCGTGCTCAGCCATCAGCTCCTGCTCGAGCTGACGGAGCACGGTCGCGTGGGCGCGCAGGAAGGTGCGCCAGGTCCTCAGCTCGGCGGAGCTCAGTCTCGTGGGCGCGGTCACGACCCTGATGCTAGTTGCACGTGCACAGGCCGGTCGACCTGCTGGACGCTGGCCACCTCCCCCGGCAGCCCCGGCTGCCGGGCCCCGTCATAGCCTGGGCCGCGTGAGACCAGCCAAGGACTTCTTCCGCCCGCTCGCCGTCGGTGCACCCGAGCCCCTGAGGGAGGTGCCCTGGCGCCCCTCGCGGATGATCCACTTCTTCGACCCGTCGAACCCGAAGATGGTGGCGAAGGTCCCGGACATCGCCTCCAAGGTCGACGTGCTGCTCGGCAACCTCGAGGACGCCGTGCAGGCGTCCAACAAGGAGGCCGCCCGCGCCGGTCTGGTCGAGGTGGCGCGCACCGCCGACCTCGGGCAGGCGCAGCTGTGGACGCGCGTGAACGACCTGGGCAGCCCGTGGGTCCTGGACGACCTGACGACGCTCGTCCTGGAGGCGGGCGAGAAGCTCGACGTGATCATGGTGCCGAAGGTCGAGGGGCCGGAGGACATCCACTACGTCGACCGGCTGCTCGCGCAGCTCGAGACCAAGGCCGGCCTGTCGCGCCCGATCCAGGTCCACGCGATCCTGGAGACCGCCCGCGGGATGGCCTCGGTCGAGGAGATCTGCGGCGCCTCGCCGCGCATGCAGGGCATCTCGCTCGGCCCGGCCGACCTCGCGGCCAACCGGCGTATGAAGACCACCCGCGTGGGCGGCGGCCACCCGGGCTACCTCGTGCGCGAGGACCCGCGACCTGACACCGACGGGAGCGAGCGCAAGACGTTCCAGCAGGACCTGTGGCACTACACCGTCGCCCGCATGGTCGACGCCTGCGCCATGCACGGGATCTACCCCTACTACGGCCCGTTCGGCGACATCAAGGACGTCGAGGCCTGCGAGGACCAGTTCCGCAACGCCTACCTGCTCGGCTGCGTCGGCACCTGGACGCTGCACCCGGTGCAGATCGACATCGCCAGGAAGGTCTTCTCCCCCGAGGCCGGCGAGGTCGCGTGGGCCAAGCGGGTCGTCCAGGAGATGGGCGAGGACGGCCGCGGCGCCGTGATGATCGACGGCAAGATGCAGGACGACGCGACGTTCAAGCAGTGCAAGGTGGTGCTGCAGCTCGCCACCCAGCTGGCCGCGCGCGACCCCGAGCTCGCTCAGGCGTACGGGCTGTGACGGTCCTGCGCTCGGTCCTCTACATGCCGTCCTCCAACGCCCGCGCGCTGGAGAAGGCCAAGACGATCCCGGCCGACGCGATCATCTTCGACCTCGAGGATGCCGTCGCCCCCGACGCGAAGGAGGGCGCGCGCGCGAAGGCCGTCGCCGCGGTCCGCAGCGGTGACTACGGCGAGCGCGTCCTGACGATCCGGTGCAACGGCCTCGACACCCCCTGGGGGCAGGCCGACCTGCGCGCTGCCGCGACCTCCGGCGCTGCCGCCGTCGTCGTCCCCAAGGTCAGCGGCACAGCCCACCTGGACGCGGTGTCGGCCGTGCTCGACGAGGCCGGCGCGCCCGCCGACCTGGCGGTCTGGGCGATGGTCGAGACGCCCACCGCGATCCTCGACGTCCGCGCCATCGCCGGCTCGGCCCGGGTCGACGTCCTGGTCATGGGCACCAACGACCTGGCCAAGGAGCTGCGGGCCGCGCTCGTGCCCGGGCGCGCACCGCTGGTCCCGCACCTCACGACCGCACTGCTGGCCGCCCGCGAGGCCGGCGTCCTGATCCTCGACGGCGTCTACAACGACGTGAAGGACCTGGAGGGGTTCGAGGCCGAGTGCCGGCAGGGGTTCGAGCTCGGCTTCGACGGCAAGACGCTGGTGCACCCGACCCAGGTCGAGGTCGCCAACCGCGTCTGGGCGCCGTCCGAGGACGAGGTGGCGCACGCCCACCGCGTCATCGAGGCGTTCGAGGCGGCGGAGCATGAGGGCAAGGGCGTCGTCACCGTCGACGGGCGGATGATCGAGAACCTGCACGTCGACAACGCGCGGCGCACCCTGGCGACCGCCGAGGCCATCGCCGCCCTGGCCTGACCCCTGCACCGCCGCTCGCGCGGGGGTGCCGATCCTGCTCCGGACGTACGATGGAGCCTGTCCGAGCGCCGCCGCTGGGCCTTCCCGGAGGACTCCTTTGACCACTGCCCTTCCCACCGCCGACCAGCTCACGTCCGCGCTGTCGACGGTCATCGACCCTGAGATCCGCCGCCCCGTCACCGAGCTCGGCATGGTGAAGTCCGCCGAGGTCGGCACCGACGGCGTCGCCCGGGTCGGCATCTACCTCACCGTCAGCGGCTGCCCGATGAAGGACACGATCACCGAGCGCGTCACGACCGCGGTGGGCTCCCTGCCCGGCGTGGAGCGCGTCGAGGTCGAGCTCGACGTGATGAGCACCGAGCAGCGCCAGCAGCTGCAGACGCTGCTGCGTGGCGACAACCCGGTGCGAGACATCCCGTTCGCCCTGCCCGGTTCGCTGACCAAGGTCTTCGCCGTCGCGTCCGGCAAGGGCGGCGTCGGCAAGTCCAGCGTCACGGTCAACCTGGCCGCCGCGATGGCGCAGAGGGGGCTCAACGTCGGGGTCCTGGACGCCGACATCTATGGCTTCTCGATCCCCCGCATGCTCGGCGTGACCCACCGGCCGACCCAGGTCGAGGCGATGATCATGCCGCCGTCGGCGCACGGCGTGAAGGTCATCTCGATCGGGATGTTCACCAAGGACAACACCCCGGTCGTCTGGCGCGGGCCGATGCTCCACCGCGCCCTGCAGCAGTTCCTCACCGACGTCTACTGGGGTGACCTCGACGTCCTGCTGATGGACCTGCCGCCGGGCACTGGCGACGTCGCGATCTCGGTCGCCCAGCTCGTGCCCAGCGCCGAGATCCTCGTCGTGACCACCCCGCAGCTCGCGGCCCAGGAGGTCGCCGAGCGCGCCGGTTCGATCGCCCTGCAGACCCACCAGCGGATCGCCGGCGTGGTCGAGAACATGAGCTACCTCGAGTGCCCCCACTGCGACGAGAAGATCGACGTCTTCGGCTCCGGCGGTGGGCAGGCGGTCGCGAGCAGCCTGTCGCAGCGACTGGGTGCCCCTGTGCCGCTGCTGGGCCAGATCCCGATCGACGTGCGCCTGCGGGAGGGTGGGGACAGCGGCCAGCCGCTGGTGCTGTCCGACCCCGCAGCCACCGCGAGCCGGGCCCTGCTGGACGTCACCGAGGCGCTGACCGGCAAGCCCCGCGGCCTGGCCGGCATGTCGCTCGGCCTGTCCCCCGCCCGCCGCGCCTGAGCAGGACCGCGACCACCGCTTGACGGTGGACGGGCAGCCGGGCAACCTCGCGGGATGACGCACCCCGCCCACCTGTCCGCAGGGTGGGTCTTCGACCAGCGGGGTGAAGGACGGGCTGTTCGCGTCTCCTCGCACGTCGAGGCCGGCTTCCTCGTCCTGAGCACCTGGAAGTCGGACACCTGCGTGGCGACCGTGCGACTCCTGCCTGACGAGGCCGCACGGCTGGTCTCGACCATCGCGGACGGCCTCGCGCGCCTGGCCGCACCACCGGACGGGGAGGCGGACGAGGACCTGGCGCAGCGCCTCGCGCAGGTCGACGAGCGACTCGCCGCACGCGACCTGGGCAACCGGGAGTAGCGGAGCCGAACACGCGCTGGGCGGCCGCACCAGCGGGGCGGACGGCTCAGGTGGTGTCGGGGTCCCAGGGGGCAGGCTCGCCGGAGACAAGCGGAGTTGCCGCACTCCGGGACGGCTGCGGCGTCCGCTCCGGCTCGTCGTCGTCGGAGAACAGGTGCTTCTGCACGAAGGTCCGGGGGTTGAGCGAGGCCAGGTCCACGTCACCCAGCTCCGGGCCGAGCTCGGTCTTGAGGTCAGCCGTCATGCCCTTGACGTACTGCCGTAGCTGACGGAGGCCCTTGCCTGCCTCCGCCGCCATCGTCGGCAACCGCTCGGGGCCGAAGACGAACAGGCCCAGGACGAGCAGGACCGCGACCTCACCCCAGCCCAGGCTCGAGAACACGGTGCCTCCTGTCGTCGTCCCCCTCAGCGTACGGCCGACCGGCCGGGTCCACCTGGTCCTCCCGGTGGACGCCGGGCGACGGCTCAGTTGCGGGGCAGGTCCTGCAGCACGACCTCGGCCGTGCGGGTCTGGCCGTCCCGTACGTAGGTGAGGGTCACGGTGTCGCCGATGGTGTTGCTGCGGATCGCCAGGATCAGCTCGTCGACGCTGGTGACCTCGGTGTCGTCGACCTCGACGATCAGGTCGTTGGCCTCCAGGCCGGCGCGGCCGGCCGCACCGCCCGGCGACAGCTCGCGGACGAGAGCGCCGCGCTGGTCGGCGCCGGCACTGACGGTCGTGGCCGAGACCCCGATGCTCGGGTGCGTCGCCCGGCCGGTGCGGATGATCTCCTCCGCGACCGACCGCGCCTCGTCGATCGGGATCGCGAAGCCCACGCCGATGCTGCCGCTGGCCTCCCCACCGAACCCTCCGCGACCCAGCGTCGCGATGGCGGAGTTGATGCCGATCACCTCGCCGCGGGCGTTGACCAGGGCGCCACCGGAGTTGCCGGGGTTGATGGCCGCGTCGGTCTGGATCGCGTTGAACAGCGGGTTGCTCGCCCCCCCCTCGCCCGGGACGTTCACCGTGCGGTTGAGCGCGCTGACGATGCCGGTCGTGACCGTGCCGGACAGCCCCAAGGGGGAGCCGATGGCGATCACCGGGTCGCCCACCACAAGGGCCCGCGACTGGCCCAGCGTCGCCGCGGGCATCTGCCCGCCGTCCTGCACCTGGATGACGGCGAGGTCGGTGACCGGGTCGAGCCCGACGATCTGGGCCGGCAGCTCCTGCTCGGCGCCATCGAAGGTCACCGTGATCCGCCCGCCGTCAGCGGCCGACTCGACGACGTGGTTGTTGGTCAGGATGTAGCCGTCGCTGCGGATCACCACGCCCGAGCCCGTCCCGGAGCCACCTGTTCCGGCGACCGCGATGCTGACCGTGCTCTGCATCACCCGGGCGGCGATCCCCGCGACCGAGTCGGGGGCCCGGTCGACGGCGGCGCTGGTGCTGCTGCCGCTGCCGAGGCTGGCCGACGGGTCGAGCAGGCCGCCCTCGCCGTCCTGGCTGCGGGCGCCGATCGCCCCGCCGGCGCCACCGGCGACCAGCGCGGTCGCCAGGACCGCGGCGGCCAGCCCCACACCGCCCCGGCGCTTGCGCGCGTCCGGCCGGACGGGCGAGCCGAGCGTGTCGGTGGCGTACCCCCACGGCTGCTGCCCCGACGGGAAGGTGGCCTCGGTCGTGGGTTGGCTCCAGGGGTCGTCGACGGCGACCGCCGGCGCCCGCCCGTCGCGGCCGTACGGGCCTTCCGACGTGCCGTACGGCGGCTGACCGCCTGCGGGTGCCTCAGCGGCCTTCGGACTGCCGAACGGGTCGTCATCGGGACGCGACCACCACGGGCTCGGCGGCGGCGCGTCGGGCGAGCCCGACTCGGGGCTCTGCTCGCGACGGTGCTCGTTCACGTTTCCTCCGGATGACAGGGGCAGCAGGGTGCTCGTTCATCCGGAGTCTTGCCCAGCCGGTGTGAAGTGAGCGTTCAGTCGAACGGGTTCAGCAACCCGGCCAGCCGGGCTGTTCCGCGCGACAGCCGGGACAGCAGCCCGGTGCGCGGTGGCTCGTCCCGAGGCAGGGTCGCGACGGCCTCGCGGACGCTGGTCGACGAGGCGTCGGACACCAGCGTCCAGACCCGGCCGGCGCCGCTCCAGACGACCCGTTCGTGGGCGGCGTGCTGGACCCACACCGGCCGGGAGGCCACGGTGTCGGCCTCGAAGCCGGCCATCCCCGCCGTGCCGAGGCGACCCTGCTGGCCGAACAACGACAGGCTCGAGAGCCCGTCGGAGTAGGCCAGGTGCAGGACCTCCTGCCCCCGCCCGTGGTTCGCCAGGCTGGTCTCGAGCAGCCGGAAGCCACCTGGGAGCGTGTCCGGGACGGGCCAGCCCCCCTCGCGCAGGGCCTCGACCGAGCGACGGTCCGGCAGAGGCAGTGGCCTTACCGCCGACGGCGCGACCTCGGTCTGCGTCACCGACACGTCGATGAACGCACTGGTGCGGACGCGGTCACCGTCGGGGCCGAACACCTGCTGGCGCAGCAGCAGCCCGGTCTCGCGGTCCAGCCAGAAGCGACCGGCGACCGCGCCGTCCTGACGGCGAGCCTCCACCACGTGGGCCGAGCGGCCGGAGCAGATCCCGTCACCCAGGACGGACAGCGCGTAGTTCTCGGCCACGAGCCCGAGCCTCCTGGGGTCCAGCGCCGCGGTGGCGACCATGCCCTCGCCACCGGCGACGTGCGCGCCGCGTCCCGGAGCGTGCTCGACGTCGACGAGCCCCGACACGGGGCGCTCGGGCTGCCAGGAGGCGACGAGCTGGGTCCCGCTGTAGGCCAGGTCGTGCCCTGCCCGTGCGGCGGCGTGCAGCAGCGACAGGGCCTCCCGCTCGGCCTGGGCGGAGGACCGGCCCGACGGCGGCCGCTCCACCGAGGCGCGGGCCGACGGGGCCACCAGGACCAGGGCGACCAGGACCGCGCCGCTGACGACGGCGGCGCTGGTGACCTGAGCGCCGCCCGTCCTGCAGCCGGGGTCGACACCCAGGGCGCCGAGCAGCCGGCGCGCCGTCACCGTGGGCTCCTCGTGCCCCCGCGCTCGAAGCCCGCCGGGCTGCCGCTGGTGGTGGTCCCGCTGGTGGTGCTGACGAACTCCGCCACGAACGTGTCCGAGCCGGGGTCGACCGGCGTGGAAGGCCCCTGCGACGACGGGCTGCCGAGGGCGAGGACCGCCCCCAGCCCGATCACGACGAGGGCCGAGCCGACGCCGGCGCGGCGCTGGAGCCGGCTGCCGGCACGACGGGCGTCCGCCCCTGGTCCGGCGGTGCTGCGCACGGTCGCTCGCGACGCCGGCCGCGAGGTCTGGATCCTCGGGCCGGGTGCCGTCCTCGCCGTGGCGGGACGGACGCCGCGCTCCTGGAGTCGCGGCGCGACGGCCACGACATCCGGACCGGGCGGAGCCAGCCCGAGCAGGCGGGCCGTCAGGCCGTCGGACGGGTCGGGCTCCCCGACGATGCCGAGGCGGGACTTGACCCGGCGCTGCGCCTCGACCTCGGCGCGGCACGACAGGCAGTGGGCCAGGTGGCGCTGCGCCTTCTCACGCGAGGCGTGGTCGAGCTCGCCGTCGACGAGGGCGGCCACGACATCACCAAGGCAGGAGCTCACGAGGAGCACCTCCTGCCGGTGACCTCACGACGCGCCCCCCGGATCACGCGCGGTCCGGGACCGACCCGGCGGCAGCCGGAGAGCGGTGGGCCAGCGAGGCGCGCAGCTGGGCGCGACCTCGGTGGATACGACTGCGGACCGTACCGATCTTGATGCCGAGGGTCGCGGCGATCTCCTCGTACGACAGGCCCTCGAGGTCGCACAGGACGACCGCGGCCCGGAAGTCCGGCGGCAGCGCGTCGAGCGCCGCTTGCACGTCGTGGTCGAAGTGGGTGTCGTCGTAGACCTGTGCCGGCCCGCGGTCCCGGCTCGGCAGTCGCTCGGCGTCGTCGGGCAGGGCGTCGAAGCGGATCCGCGCCCGGCGCCGGACGAGGTCGAGGAACAGGTTGGTCGTGATGCGGTGCAGCCAGCCCTCGAACGTCCCGGGCGTGTAGTTGGCCAGCGACCGGAAGACGCGGACGAAGACCTCCTGGGTGAGGTCCTCGGCGTCGTGCTGGTTGCCGGTCAACCGGTAGGCCAGGCGGTAGACGCGGGCCGAGTGGGCGCGGACGACCTCGTCCCAGGACGGGGGCGTCCACGGGACGTCGGCCGTCACCGCAGCGACGTCGACGGCGTCCACTGCAGCGGCGTCGACGG
>Ga0335397_10003466_pt1 | contig 21058 bp, 22 predicted proteins | sample MAT04_FD_205740 | JGI IMG/M metagenome (GOLD analysis project Ga0335397, IMG submission 205740) | Freshwater microbial communities from Lake Fryxell liftoff mats and glacier meltwater in Antarctica - MAT-04 (spades assembly) (version 2) ... | reverse complement strand
TTCTGGGCGTGATGAAGGCTGGGGTTTGGGAGAAGGCGATGACTATCGGCTGATGGCAGCATTTGTACGAATCAACGGCCAAACAAGGGCTAGAACGCTAAAAATCAAATAGTCGACTACTGATTAAAACGTAACATAGCCCCAATGAAATAGACGTTTAACGAAAAAGCTGTACGTCCATTGTGACAAAAAAAAGGCGCCCGAAGGCACCTTTTGGTTGTCGATCTAAAGCCTAGGAACCCGGACCAGATACCTTGGCAAAGCGTGCTTCTGGACGATCATCCGAGCGATGGATAGTCGTGACTTCTTTCTTCATGGCCCACGGACGAATCTGGTGATGCAGCGTGACGTAGTAGGCCTCTTCTTTGGTGCGCTCCAGTGCGCGGCGGATCAGGGCGTTGCGCTTCACCGTATCGGGTTCCGTTTTCAGCTGATCGATGATCGCGTCAAGCCGGGTATCACTCACACGGCCAAGGTTGAAATTGCCGTCAGCGCCAGTGGTCTTGGTGCGTACCAGGGATTGCAACGAGTACAGCGCATCGTACGTCGCCACGCCCCATCCGAGCATGTAAATACTGCTGTCGAAGTTTTGAATTTTCGCGATGTAGGGCGCGAAATTCATTGAATTCAACTTCGGCTTCATGCCGATTTTTGCCCACATGGCGACCACGGCCTGACAGACTTTTTCGTCATTGACGTAGCGATTGTTCGGGCAATCGAGCGTCAGCTCAAAGCCGTTCGGATAACCCGCTTCGGCCAGCAATTTTTTGGCTTTTTCGGGGTTGTATTCGGATTTGTCGATGTCCGTGCCATAGCCATTCACGCCCGGAGCCACGATGATGCCGGCAGGCACCGAGAGGCCGCGCATGATGGCTTTTTTGATGGCTTCGCGATCAATCGCGAGCGAGAGTGCTTCACGCACACGCTTGTCCTTGAAAGGATTTTTACCCTTGACGTTGGTGTACTTCGCCTCGTCGCTGAACTGGTCCATGCCGAGGAAAATCGTGCGCACTTCGATGCCTTCCATCACGCGCAGTTTCGGATCCTTTTTGAGGCGCTCAACGTCTTGTGGCGGCACTTCGGTCACGAGGTCCACGTCGCCAGCGATGAGCGCGGAAATACGCGTCGCATCGGCCTTGATTGGCAGGTAGTTGTAGGCGGTGACGTTGCCGTCTTTCTTGCCCCACCAGTTGGGGTTGTCGGTGAACTCAATCTTCTGCTCAGGTGCCCAGCTCTTCCACATGTAAGGGCCCGTGCCCATGGCGTTACGGGAGGCGTAGGTGTCTTCCTTCGCCTTGTAATCCTGAATATTGCTCGCTTTGTTCTTTTCCGCCCATGCCTTGCTCATCATGCGGAAATCGATGATGTTTCTGAGCAGAATAGGGTTCGGTGCCGGCATGATGAAATCGACCGTAAAGTCGTCGATCTTTTTCACCTCGCCAATGCCTGCGACGTAGATCTGCATCGTGCCTTGCGGTTGCTTGATGCGATTAAAACTAAACACCACGTCATCGGCGGTGAACGGCGTACCGTCGTGAAATTTCACGCCTTTGCGCAGATCAAAACGCACCTGAGTCGGTGAGATGTAAGTCCACTTGGTGGCGAGCGCGGGCTCGACCTCGAACTTAGCGTTGTAGCGAGTCAGGCCTTCATACACGTGCATCAGGATCGCGTTGGTGGTCGCGTGGTTCTGCGAATGCGGGTCGGCCGTCAAAATGTCGTTCTGAGCCGCGCCTCTGAGCGTCGCTGCCTGGCTGGTCGCCACGGCCAAGCCAAGTGCAGCGACCAGCGCCACACGCTTCATACCTAACATCGAACTAATCATAAATGTCCCCAAAAATCTAATCCGCTAATTTACTTTAAATCGGGTCAGAGCGCACGGCCTGTCTCAGGTGGGTTATCCCGTAGCCTCGGCAGCGAAAGCGGCTACACTCCTTCGGGTCAATAGAAAAGGGGAGGTGTCCGATGCAGATCGGCATCATCAAAGAGACCGCAGCCGGGGAAACACGCGTCGCCGCCACACCGGAAACGGTCAGGAAAATTGCCGCCATTCCGGGCATCACCATCGTGCTGGAATCGGGTGCTGGCAACGCTTCCAGCCTGCTCGACGAAGCGTATGTGGCAGCTGGCGCAACGATTAAAGCAAGCGCTCAGGAAGTGCTCGCGGAGAGCGACATTGTGCTGAAAGTTCGCGGCCCCAACGCCGCCGAGTTAGCGGCAGTCAAGAATGGCGCAAACATTATTGGCCTCTTAAATCCGTTCGACGCGGAAGGCATCGCGGCGCTCAAAGCGCACGGCGTCAACGGCTTCTCGATGGACAAAGCCCCGCGCACCACACGCGCGCAAAGCATGGACGTGTTGTCGTCGCAGGCGAACATCGCGGGTTACAAGTCGGTCATCCTTGCGGCCAATCATTACCCCAAATTTTTTCCGATGCTGATGACCGCAGCGGGCACGGTAAAAGCCGCGCGCGTTGTGATCCTCGGCGTCGGAGTGGCGGGCCTGCAGGCGATTGCCACGGCCAAGCGTTTGGGCGCGGTGATTGAAGCGTCCGACGTGCGTCCTTCGGTGAAAGAGCAGGTCGAATCGCTCGGCGCGAAATTTATCGACGTGCCCTATGAGACCGATGAAGAGCGCGAAGCGGCCGTGGGCGTCGGTGGTTACGCCAAGCCGATGCCCGCAAGCTGGATGGATCGGCAACGGGTTGAAGTGGCCAAAAAAGTGGCGCTGGCGGACGTTGTTATTACCACCGCATTGATCCCCGGCCGCCCGGCACCCGTATTGGTGACTGAGGAGATGGTCAAAGCGATGAAACCGGGCTCGGTGATCATTGATCTTGCGGCAGAGCAGGGCGGTAATTGCCCGCTGACCGTGAAGGATGAAGTAGTTGTGAAGCACGGCGTCACGCTGGTCGGTCACACCAATCTTGCTGCCTTGTTGCCGCAAGACGCGAGTGCGCTTTACTCGCGCAATCTGCTGGATTTTTTGAAGCTTCTGGTTGATTTCAAAACGGGCACATTCAAGATTGACCTTGAGGACGATATCGTGAAAGCGACGTTGGTGACGGCATGAATTGGTTGAGCAGACTGTTTAAGCACGATTATGAACTGGATGGCCCTGCGTTTTTCAACCCCAAGCAGCCTGCTTTGAGTCTTTTTAAAAGCATGATGATATGGGTCGGTCTGAACTTGATTATTGATGTCCTGATGCGAGCGATACTCGATAGGAATACAAGTTTCAATGTTTACTCAACGCCTTGGTTGCTTTTGATGTGGATGTCGGTCGGTATCGCCGTTTGGTGGGGAGACAAGGTTCGCTACGATTCATGGCTTTCGAAACGTAGTGAGTCTTCTTTGCGCGCAGTGACGCGTTCGAGTATTGAAACAGGGGTTCAATCATGAGCGGCCTAAATCATACTGCCATCAATGGGCTTGACTTTGTGAAGCTGCTGGTTGATTTCAAAACGGGCACATTCAAGATTGATCTTGAGGACGACATCGTGAAAGCGACGTTGGTGACGGCATGAGTGTTCTAGAAACCTATGCCGGGTGGCGCGAGACTTCCGCTGCGCGACCTTATCTATACAACTCGACGCGACCAGCTTTAAGCTTCGTCGTCGCCGTGTTTGCCTACATTGGTGGCGCCTATAGTTTCAATATAGTTTTATCGATGATCTTTGGCCAACCATCCGCCTCGGTAGATCTCTTTTCCAGGCCCTATTTCGGCCTGCTTTTCGCATGGCTCGGGGCGTGCTCCTGGTGGGGTGAACGTCGGAACTGGCGCAGATATGTTGAAGAACGGGCTACGGAAATGATGATCGGCCCTGTCGATGAACTTGGAGAGCAAAAATGAGCGGTGTAGACCCTATTGTCATCAACCTGATCATTTTCGTTCTGGCGATTTATGTGGGCTATCACGTCGTCTGGAACGTCACGCCTGCGCTGCATACGCCGCTCATGGCGGTGACCAACGCGATCTCGGCGATCATCATCGTGGGTGCGATGCTGGCTGCGGCTTTGACTGAAACTACACTCGGAAAAACGATGGGCGTATTAGCTGTTGCTCTCGCTGCGGTGAATGTGTTTGGTGGGTTTCTAGTCACCAAGCGCATGCTGGAAATGTTCAAGAAGAAAGAGAAAAAGACGGAGGTCGTCAAATGAGTTCTTTGTTTGATCTGATCGCAGTCGCGGCCTCCTGCATTGCGGCCTTGATCTGGCTAGGAGTTGCGACGCATGGCGTCTACCTTGTGCCGCAACGTTTTCGGGCCGCATTTGCTTCAATGTTTGATCGTACGGCGGAAGTACGCCCTTCGCTCGTAGACGGGGGCAGCCAATGAGCATGAACCTCGTCGTTCTTCTCTACCTAGTCGCGTCGATTTTCTTTATTCAGGCACTTAAGGGCCTTTCGCATCCCACGACCTCGATTAAGGGCAATCGCTTTGGCATGGTGGGCATGGCCATTGCCGCGGTGACAACCTGCGCGCTGATCTACAACCTCGCGGGTAATTCTGCCGCTGGTTTGAGCTACGTTCTGGTCGGATTGGTGGTGGGTGGCGGCATTGGCGCCGTCATGGCCAAGCGCGTTGAAATGACCAAGATGCCGGAGCTGGTCGCCTTCATGCACAGCATGATCGGCCTGGCAGCGGTATTCATCGCGGTGGCCGCCGTGGCTGAGCCGCACGCATTCGGCATCACGCAAAAAGGCGCGCTGATCCCCGGTGGCAATCGCATTGAACTCGCCCTCGGCGCGTTCATCGGCGCCATCACTTTTACCGGTTCCGTGATCGCGTTCGGCAAGCTCTCAGGCAAATACAAGTTCCGCCTGTTTCAGGGCGCGCCGGTGACGTTCAAAGGTCAGCATCCGTTGAACGCAGTGCTCGGTTTAGCCGTGCTGTTCTTCATGTTCAGCTTCTGGCGTGCAGAATCGTTCAACGACTTTATGGTCATTATCGCGCTCGGCTTTTTGCTCGGCGTGCTGATCATCATTCCGATTGGCGGCGCCGACATGCCGGTCGTGGTGTCGATGCTGAACAGTTATTCGGGTTGGGCGGCCGCGGGCATTGGTTTCTCGCTGAATAACCCGATGCTGATCATCGCTGGTTCGCTTGTAGGCTCGTCGGGTGCGATCCTCTCGTACATCATGTGCAAAGCCATGAACCGCTCGTTTATCAGCGTGATTCTTGGCGGATTCGGCGGTGACGCTGGCACGGTCATCGGCTCGAAAGAAGCGCGCCCAGTCAAGAGCGGCAGCGCGGACGATGCAGCTTTCATGCTGTCGAATGCAGACAGCGTGGTCATCGTTCCCGGCTACGGTCTTGCGGTGGCTCGCGCACAGCACGCGACAAAAGAACTCGCGCAGAAACTGATCGCCAAAGGCGTGAGCGTGAAGTACGCCATTCACCCTGTTGCAGGGCGTATGCCGGGTCACATGAACGTGCTGCTTGCCGAGGCGGAAGTGCCGTACGATCAGGTGTTTGAGATGGAGGACATCAACTCCGATTTCGCGCAAACCGACGTTGTGCTCGTGCTCGGCGCCAACGACGTGGTGAACCCGCTCGCCCTGCAGAAAGGTAGCCCGATTTACGGCATGCCGATTCTGGAGGCGTACAAAGCGCGCACCGTGATCGTCAATAAACGCTCAATGGCGGCAGGCTACGCGGGCCTCGACAATGAACTCTTCTACATGGACAAAACCATGATGGTGTTCGGTGACGCCAAGGGTGTGGTTGAGGCGATGCTTAAGGCGGTTGAGTAGTGTTCTTGTAGGAGCGGCTTGCCGCGACCCGTAGAGCGTCGCGCGAACGATCTGGCCGAGATGATGCCAAGCCGGGTCGGGGCAAGCCACTCTTACAGCTATTACGCAACGCATGCCGCTCCGCCACAACCTCCTAGCCCTCGCCATCGCAACAATCTGGGGCTTGACATTCGTCTCCATCAAAATTGCGCTGCAAACGATGCCACCGTTTGCGTTGTCTGGCTGGCGCTTCTTTCTGGCGGCGATTCCGCTCGTGTTCTTTGTTGGAAAGCCGCAAGTGGCGTGGCGCTGGCTGATTGCTTATGCGCTTTTTATTGCGCTGGGGCAATTCGCCGTGTTGTTCATTGCTATGCAACTGGGCATGCCCGCCGGGCTCATGTCTCTCGTGGTTCAAACGCAGGTGTTTTTCACGATTGGTCTCGCGGTGCTCTGCTATGGCGAGCGCGTGCACCCGGTGCAAATTGCGGGCGCGCTGATCGCGGTCGTCGGGCTGGTTGTAATTGGCTTCGCCAAGCTCAACGCGGGTGTTGGCTTCGCGTTTTTGCTGGTGATCTTCGGTGCGTTTTGTTGGGCTGCAGGCAATACGATTGCCAAGCACGTCGCGCGAAAGTCGCCGACCGGAAAAGTTGATCCGATGAATTTCATCGCGTGGTCGAGCGTGGCTGCGGTGCCGCCGATGGCACTGATTTCCCTCTTGTTTGAACCGTCGGGTGCGCTATTGATTCCCGTGTTGCAACCCAGCTGGATGCTCGCGTTGCACCTCTGCGTTTTGGCCTATGCAGCGCAGGTGTTTGGCTATGGGCTTTGGTCGAACTTGTTAACGCGTTATCCGGCTTCCGCTGTGTCACCATTTGCGCTCTGGGTGCCGGTTGCGGGGATGTCGGCTACGGCGTGGATATTCGGTGAGTCTCTATCAGCGGTTCAAATCGCCGGAGCAGTCGTGGTTCTGTTGGGACTCGCTGTTGCGGTGCTCGGGCCGACTCTCAGACGTAACACCGCATAAAGAGCATCGACTTTCTCATATTTAGGGCTTCAGCCCCCGTTCAGTGGCGCTTAGGCGAAAAGCTGATGCCGCAAGCGGCAGCGTCTTTCTCATGCACCGCATCACCTGTTTCCACCTGAATCGTCGCGTGATCGATGTCATATTTGTCATGCAGTTCATCGCATACTTTTGCGAGCCACGCATCACCGGGATGGCCGCCCGGACACACCACATGCGCGGTCAGTGCCACTGCTTCGGTCGATAGCGCCCAGATGTGCAAATCGTGCAAATCCTTCACATGCGAATCCGACGCGAGGTAGAGCGCTACCGCCTGTGCGTCGATGTGCGGGGGCACAGCATCCAGCGATAGCCGCAGCGAATCCACCAATAGCCGCCATGACCCCACGGCAATCACTGCCGCGATGATGAGGCTGGTGAGCGGGTCAAGCCATAGCCAGCCCGTCCACGCCATCACCAGCGCGCTGACGACGACGCCAAGCGAAACGGCCGCGTCGGCGACCATGTGCAGATAAGCGCCGCGAACATTGATGTCGGTTTTGCTGCCGCGCATGAAGAGCCACGCGGTAAAGCCGTTGATCAGAATGCCGATGGTCGCGATCCAGACGACCGGCGTGGTCATGATCGGCTGCGGGTTCGAAAAGCGGGATATCGATTCCCAGACGATCACGCCGAGCGCGGCGAGCAAGAGCATGGCGTTGGCCATCGCTGCGAGGATTGAGCTGCGTCCCAAGCCGTAGGAATGCCGCGACGAGGGTTTCCGACGCGACAACCACACTGCGGCCCATGCCAGCAGCAGTCCCAGCACGTCGGAAAAATTGTGCCCGGCATCCGCAAGCAACGACAGCGAATTGAGCCAGAAACCCGCCGCCGCTTCAATTGACGCATAAGTGACGTTTAGCGCAATGCCAATGGCAAACACGCGATCGTAGTTCATCGGGCCGTGCGAATGACCTCCTGGGCCGTGGGCTTGCCCGCCGTGCCGCGCGTCATGCGGATGATCATGATCGTGGTCATGCACATGCGCCGGATGTTCGTGCTGACCTTGGTTGTGTTGACCTTGCATGGTGCGCGGCTTCAGTCCGCGCCGATCAGCACTTTCACATGCTCACCCACGCTGCGCGCCAGTGCGCCCAAGGAGTAACCGCCCTCGAGCGTGGAGACAATGCGTCCCTTCGAATACTGGTCGGCGACCGCGACCAGCTGCTGGGTCAACCAGCGATAGTCAGCTTCGACCCAGCCAAGCGAGGCGAGATCGTCGTCGCGATGCGCGTCAAAGCCCGCAGAAATTACGATCAACTCGGGCTGAAATTCGAACAACGCGGGCAACCATCGATCCGTTACGGCGGCACGCATGGCGTCGCCCCTGGTATACGCCGTCAATGGCACGTTGACCATATTGCTCGCCATCGGTCGATCACCGGTGCCCGGATAAAGATGGTGTTGAAACGTCGACACCATGAGCACCCTCCCGGCGTTGCAAACGTCGGCCAGAATGTCTTCCGAGCCGTTGCCATGATGCACGTCAAAATCAACCAGCGCCACCCGCTGCAAACCATGCGCCTCTAGCGCGTGTAGCACAGCAATCGCCGCGCTATTCAAAAAACAAAATCCCATTGCGCGATGGCGCTCGGCGTGATGTCCGGGTGGTCGGATATTGCAGAACGCTCGCTGAACTTCGCCTGAGCAGACGAGATCCACCGCCCGTACCGCCGCGCCGACCGCATGCAACACGGCGTTCATCGTTTGCGGATTCATTGTGGTGTCGCCGTCAATTCCGGCGTAGCCTTCGAGTGGTGAGATTTCGTTAAGCTCATCGAACAGTGCAGCATCGTGCGCACGCAAAATAACCTCGCGCGTCGCTGTGGGTGCCGTTTCTTCACGCATGAAATCAACCAGACCCTGCACACGCAGATGGTCGTCTATAACGCGCACGCGATCAGGGCACTCCGGATGATGCGTTCCCATCTCGTGTTGGGCCGAAGACGGGTGAGTAAAGTAGGCAACAGTCATTGAACGCAAATCCTCCACCCTCAATTATGGCCGCTCACAGAATGGAAACTGCGTGGAACGGCGCTGGGGGACGCCGCCATAAAAAACGGCTCCCGAGGGAGCCGTTTTTGTTGAGTGGAAAAAAGCTTAAACGCGCTTTTTAAACTCATCCGTACGCGTATCGATCTCGATCACGTCACCCGTATTTACGAATGCTGGAACCGGGATTTCGAAACCCGTGCCTTTAAGGCGCGCAGGCTTCATGACCTTGCCGGAAGTGTCGCCGCGAACGGCAGGTTCGGTGTATTCCACTTCGCGAACGAGCGTGGTCGGGATTTCTAGGCCAATGGCGCGTCCGTCGTAGAACGTGACTTCACAAGGCATGGCATCTTCCAGATACTTGAGCGCGTCGCCCATGCTGTCTTTTTCGATGTCGTACTGGTTGTACTCGCTGTCCATGAAGGCGTACATCGGGTCGTTGAAGTAGCTGTACGTCACTTCTTTTTTCTCAAGCATCACGACGTCAAATTTGTCGTCGGCCTTGAACACGGTTTCGGTGCCGCCGTTTGACAGCAGGTTTTTCAGTTTCGCTTTAACGACAGCGGCATTGCGGCCCGATTTCGACAGCTCGGCCTTGATGACCACCATCGGGGCGCCGCTGATCATGATGACGTTGCCAGTGCGGAGTTCAGATGCGAGTTTCATAGATTAGTTTTTAGAGGTTGCGCGCCTGAACGTGGACGGCTTGAGCCGGGGCGCTGGTTTTCGTAGCAAAGCCCGCAATTTTAGCTAAATTTTTGCTTATGCGTCGAATTTACGAATTTGACGAGGCGCGTGGCTAAGTCGGTCTGGGCGAACAAGTGGTCGCGCCAGCGGGTTGCGTGCGCTTTTAGTATTGGCAGATGGGTGGCGAAACCGGCGTAGGCGTCTGCTGTTTTTTCGCCGCGATTTACGGCGTGTTGGGCTTGTCTGAGCGCGTTTGCAGCGTCGGGTTCGAGGCCTTCGCAGTAACGGTCTAGCCAGGCGTCGAGTTTGACGAAGTGGGCGTTGTCGGGGGTCGGGTAGATGTGCCAGAGGAAGGGTTTGGCGGCGTACTGGGCACGCAGGAAGGAGTCTTCGCCGCGAACGATCAATACGTCGAATTGGGCGAGGAGGGCATCGAATTGGGTTTGCGGGACGGGGGCTGCAGATCGCCAGGCTGGATCGGCGTCATCGAACTGTGATGCGGTCGTTACTTGAGCACCGAGAGCGGTTGCGACCGCGCGCACGGGGGCGTGGGGGTATGCGAATGCGAGGAGGGCGAGGTTGCGGCGTTGCGCCTCCGCGCCACCTTCACCCGCTCCCCCCAAAAGAAAGGGGGCCAGGGTGCTCTCCCGGATCAGGCCGCCGCTTTTCTCCGTGAATCCGGGACAGAAGAAGTACTTGGTCAAAGGCAATCTGGGATGCGGTGATGGCAGGCCGTGAACACCGTCGACCCACGTTTCCGCCGAGAGGTACTCGAGATTGATCCACTCGGGCTTTTCGGCGAGTGCGGCCATAGCGAGAACGTACGGCTCGGGCGGGTCGCAAGCGAAAGCTTCGATGACAATTTCGGCCGGTTGCCGGGCGTCGGAAACGGTCCGCGCGATCACGTCAACGCCCAGCAGATTTTGCTGCGTCAACGCGGGATTGATCTCCGGAGCGATGAAACGGAACGACGCGAGATCGTCGACGATGAGCCGCACTTTGCAGCCATGTTCTGCGACCAGTTGTCGCGCCAATCGCCAGCAAACGCCGATGTCGCCATAGTTGTCGACGACGCGGCAGAAGAGGTCAATGGTGGGCATCAGCTTTTTCGTGAAATCGCGACTGGGTAGGGGTTAAGGTCATAAATTTGTAAAAGTCGATAAACCCTACTATTTCCATTCAGCCCTAATGCAGCCGTTATTTCAGTAAAAAGCTGTAACTAGAGTTTGTTGTGGGAGCGGCTTTAGCCGCGATTGTTGCTACCTGAAGCAATCGCGGCTAAAGCCGCTCCCACAGTCGCGAATCGAATGTTCGTCAAGCCGCAGAAATCAACGCTTCCAGCTTCCCCGCATCCACGGCAAACGCACGGATTCCCTCGGCCAATTTCTCCGTTGCCATTGCATCGTTGTTGAGAGCGTAGCGAAATGCGGGCTCGGCGGTGTTGAGCTTGAACGGGGCGATTGCGGCCTTGTCCGGCGGCAACAGTTTGCGCTCAACGGGATCATTCATTGCCTGCAATTGGTTCAACAAATCCGGTGAAATGGTGAGCAAATCACAGCCCGCCAGTGCGAGTATTTCGCCGATATTGCGGAAGCTCGCGCCCATAACTTCTGTTTTGTAGCCATAGTGCTTGAAGTAGGTGTAGATGAAGCGCACCGACTGCACGCCGGGGTCTTCCTCGGCGGTGAAATCCTTACCGTCGCGTTTTTTGTACCAGTCCATGATGCGACCCACGAACGGCGAAATCAGCGTGATGTTTCCTTCTGCGCAGGCTGCCGCCTGAATCGGGCTGAATAGCAAAGTGAGATTGCAGTGAATGCCTTCTTTCTCAAGCACCGTTGCGGCCTGAATGCCTTCCCACGTCGAGGCGATCTTGATCAAAACACGTTCCTTGCCGATACCCGCCGCCGCGTAGAGCGCGATCAGTTCGTGCGCTTTGGCAATCGTCGCCTGAGTGTCAAACGAGAGCCGTGCATCGACCTCGGTAGACACACGGCCCGGCACGATTTTGAGGATTTCCAGACCGAAGCGGATTAGCACGCGATCAACGATTTCGCCCACGCTGAAGGAACGATTCGCCGCCACCGTTTCGCTAAACAACGGCTTGTACGCGTCCTGCTGCACGGCTTTCAGGATCAACGAAGGGTTGGTCGTGGCGTCGCGCGGAGCATACGCGCGCATCGAATTGAAATCTCCGGTATCGGCGACCACGGTGGTGAATTGTTTGAGCTGATCGAGTGTGTTCATGCGGGCTTTCCGTAAGTGCGCGGTAACGGCGCTGTAGTCCCTATTGTCGCTTTGTAGTCTTGTAACTACCGATTGTTGTTTTACTACATCGAGCACAGGAATCTGCTATCGTTGCCGCATGGAAACCAATTTTGATCTTGTAATTTTCGGCGGTACGGGCGATCTCGCGCTGCGCAAACTCTACCCCGCTTTGTTCCTCGCCGATTGTGATGACCGCCTGCATCCAGATGGGCGCATCATTGCCGCCGCGCGGCAAACGCTCGATGGAGAAGCGTTTCGCGCTAAGGTATCCGAGGCACTGATACGCTTTGTGCCGGAGATGGTGCAGGGCGCGCGTGCCGAGTGTTTGCAGCGCTTTCTCGCGCGGCTTACGTACTTCGCGCTCGACGTAAACGATGTTAGTCAGTATCACGCTCTCAAGAAGTCACTCGACGAACGCGACAGTCAAACCGTGTTTTATCTTTCGGTCGGTCCGGCGCTGTTTTCCCCGATTATTGGAGGCTTGAAACAGGCCGGTTTGAACACGGCAGAAACGCGCATCGTCCTCGAAAAACCACTCGGTCGCGATCTTGCCTCATCGCGTCAATTGAATTCGCTGGTGCTCGATGCATTTACGGAATCGCAGGTTTACCGGATCGATCACTACCTCGGCAAAGAGACGGTGCAGAACTTGCTGGCTCTGCGCTTTGGTAATACGTTTCTGGAACCGCTGTGGAATCGCACCTGGGTGAGCGATGTGCAAATTACTATCGCCGAAACGGTGGGGGTCGAGACGCGTGGTGAGTTCTATGACGGCACCGGCGCATTCCGTGACATGGTGCAAAACCATTTGCTGAATCTGCTGTGCATGACCGCTATGGAGCCGCCTGCGAGCCTCGATCCTGACGCTGTCCGCGATGAAAAATTGCAGGTGCTGCGATCACTCAAACCGTGGACACAGGACACGATCCGGGAGAACATTGTTCGCGGTCAATATCGCGCGGGGTCGATGGCCGGGGTGCCAGCGGTGGCCTATGTTTCAGAGCAGGGCGTGAGCGCCACTTCCCGCACTGAGACCTATGTTGCCTTGCGCGCGGAGCTGTCGAACTGGCGCTGGGCGGGCGTGCCGTTCTATCTGCGCACCGGCAAGCGTATGGCCGAGCGTCGCGCTGAAATCGTCATCAATTTCAAGTCGCCGCCGCACTCGATTTTTCAGAGCCCACTGGTACCGAACCGGCTTGTGATCAAGTTGCAGCCCGAGGAAAGCGTGCGGCTCTACACGATGGCCAAAGCCTCCGGTGATGGCATGCATTTGCGCGAGGTGCATCTCGACCTTGATTTCAAGGAATTTTTCCCCGAGCGCAGGCAGGATGCTTACGAGCGGCTGTTGCTTGACGTGTTGCGCGGCAATCCGACACTCTTCATGCGGCGCGACGAGGCCGATGCAGCGTGGCGCTGGGTGCAGCCGATACTTGATTATTGGAGCAACGAAGCCGCTACTCCGATTGGTTACGCCGCCGGTAGTTGGGGGCCACCGGCGTCTAGTCGTCTCACAGCGCGAGGCGATACCGCATGGCACGAAGAGCGTAGCGTTTAAGCCCTTCGTCATCCTGAGTTTCGCGAAGGATCGGGTGACAGCTTGGACAGCTAACTTCTTCCAGATCAAGCGTGCGAAACAATCTGATCCTTCGCAGACTCAGGATGACAAACAGAAAACAACAAGGAGAGAAAAATGAGCGCATTCGTTGATTTGGTGAAAACAGAGGCTGCTGCCTCCGACGCTCTGGTGTCGCGCATCACCTCCGTGCGCCTGTCGCTGCGCCCCAGCGAGCAACGCGTTGCCGCCTATGTGCTCGGTCAGCCGAACCGTGTGGCGCACATGGCGATTGCTGAACTGGCTGAAGCCGTAGGGGTGACCGATCCGACGATCGCGCGCTTTTGTCAGGCACTCGGATTTACGGGTTACAAAGCATTCAAGGTGGCGTTAGCAAAAAGCCTCGCGACGGGTGTGCCGTACGTTCACACTGATGTGTCTGCGCAAGACTCCTGCGCGGACGTGATCGCCAAAGTGTTTGATCGCTCGATCGCCACGCTTATCGCGATGAGGAACCAGGTCGATCCTAAAGTGTTCGAGCGCGCGGCTGACGCGATCACGGGAGCGCGCCGGGTGGAGTTCTACGGGGTTGGCAACTCGGGCGTCGTGGCGATGGACGCGCAGCACAAGTTTTTTCTGCTCGGCATGCATACGGTTGCCTACAACGATCCTCACTGGCAGGTGCAGTCAGCCGCACTTTTGACCCCCGAAGACGTCGTGGTGGCGATCTCGCGCACCGGCCGAACCCGCGACATGATCCAGACCTGCGATCTCGCCCAGCGTGCAGGCGCGACCGTGATAGCGGTCACCGAGCGCGCGTCGCAATTGGCGAAACTTGCCGATATCGCGCTGGCCGTTGATGTTGATGAAGATCCGGATGTTTATTCACCGATGGTGGGGCGGCTCGCGCAATTGGCGCTGGTGGATGCGCTTGCCGTCGCGGTCGCGTTGAAGCGCGGGCCGGAGTTGCAGAAGACGCTTCGCCGTGCAAAGGAAACACTGGTTGCCAAACGCGAAAAGGAAGGCGACATGCTAACGCCGCTCACGCTCGCCGCTCGCAGCCGCTGGATTTGATTGCGTTGTACCTGCGCCTACTTATACTTCGGCACATGACACATCGCTATCGCACCCAGTGAACGACGACGACCGCAAGACCATTCGCGAGCGTCGCACCGCATTGAAGCTCAAACTGCGGCGGCGCGGCATGTTTGCGTTGCCCAGCATGTTCACGCTGGGCTGCCTGTTCTTCGGCTTTTACGGCATCATTCAGGCGATGAATCTGCGCTTTGACTATGCTGCGGCGTGCATTTTTGTCGCGATGGTGCTCGATAGCCTGGATGGTCGCGTTGCACGGATGACCAAGACGCAGACTGCCTTTGGCGCAGAGCTGGATAGTCTCGCCGACATGGTGAGTTTCGGTGCCGCACCCGCGCTGATCGTCTACGAATGGTCGCTGCGTTCGTTGCCGAGCCAGAGAATCGCGCTCGCCGCTGGATTCATTTATGCCGCCTGTGCTGCGCTCCGGCTGGCGCGCTTCAACGTGCAAATCAGCGTCGTCGACAAAAGCTTTTTTAACGGCCTGCCGAGCCCGGCGGCTGCAGCGGTAGTAGCGGGCTTCGTCCTGTTGATGGATGATCTGAATATCGAGGGCGCGGCTGTCGCGTGGTGGGCGTTTGCCGTGACGCTGGTGTCTGGCATTTCGATGGTGACCACGGCGAAATTTTTCAGCTTCAAGGCAATGAGTCGGCGAGCGGTGTCGTTTACTGCGCTGGCCTCTCTGGCCGTGGGTTTCGGCCTCATGCTGGTACATCCGCCGACGGTGATTTTTGCGGTTTGTGTCGTTTACCTCGCCTCTGGCTACGTGGTGTGGCTGTGGCGCGCGACGCACAAGTCGCAGTATCCAGCGCCCGTGGCTACCGACGCCGCTTCGACCGAGAAGAGCGAAAACACACCCGTATAGATGTCCTGGCAGCGCAACAAACTTGAGCGATTTCAAATCCTGCGCTATAGTTCGTACGATGCACTCCCCGCAATTCAACGCCACAACGATTTTGAGCCCGGTTTTCCCGGTCGGCTCGTCGCGCGCTTTTGATTTGTTTGCTCTGCTGACCAGCACCATTTCAGCCATCGCACCGATTGCGCTGATCTCGCTGCTGCTGCGCTCCCAGCGCAAATAAACTTCCCCACTCCTCTCCGCTGCGCCACATCCTGATCCCTGAAATGGGGCGATGTTGCTGCATTCCCGCATTTCATTTTTCAGATCAAGAGATTCATCATGTCCATGTTGAAACAGCCCAATCAAAAGTACGCCGCGTTCAAACCGATCCCTTTGCCTGATCGAATCTGGCCCAACCAGACGATCACCAAGCCGCCGATATGGCTCGCGACCGATTTACGTGACGGCAATCAGGCATTGATCGAGCCGATGGACGTCGAGCGCAAGAAGAAAATGTTTGCACTCAACGTCAAGGTCGGCGTCAAGGAAATCGAAGTTGGTTTCCCTTCCGCGTCGCAAACAGACTTTGACTTCGTTCGTCATTTGATCGAGCAAAAGAAAATCCCGGATGATGTCTGGATTCAGGTGCTTTCCCCCGCTCGCGCTGAATTCATTGAGCGCACGTTTGAAGCGCTCAAAGGAGCCAAACGCGCGATCTTTCACCTCTATCACGCGGTCGCTCCAGTCATGCGCAATGTGGTGTTCGGTTTGACCCAGGATCAGGTAGTTAATGATTTGACGATCCCGCACGTCATGCAAGTGCGCGAACTCATGAAGAAATATCCCGAAACCGACTGGCGTTTCGAGTTTTCGCCCGAGATGTTTTCGAACACTGAGCTTGAATTTTCGAAGCGCGTTGTCGATATGGTGGTCGAGGTTTACGGTGCAACGCCGCAGAACAAAATCATCATCAACTTGCCAACCACGGTTGAGAACGCGACGCCGAATTGCTATGCCGATCAGATTGAATGGATGCATCGCAACGTTGCCAAGCGTGATTGCATCTTGATTTCGTTGCATCCGCACAATGATCGCGGCACGGGCACGGCAGCGGCTGAGCTCGCGTTGATGGCGGGCGCTGATCGCGTGGAAGGATGCCTGTTTGGCAGTGGTGAGCGCACCGGCAATGTCGACATCGTTAACCTTGCGATGAACATGTATTCGCAGGGCGTGAACCCGAATCTCGATTTCAGCGATATCGACGAGATCAAAAAGACAGTTGAATACTGCAACCAGATTCCCGTGCATCCGCGTCACCCGTACGCGGGCGATCTGGTTTACACCAGCTTTTCGGGTTCGCATCAGGACGCGATTAAAAAGGCATTCGCAAACCGCGACGCCGCCGTTGCCAAAGGAGCCGATGGCATTTGGGATATGCCGTATTTGCCGATCGACCCGATGGATGTCGGCCGCAGCTACGAGGCCGTCATCCGCGTCAATTCGCAATCAGGCAAGGGCGGTATCAGCTATCTTCTGCAAAGCGAATATGGCGTAGATTTGCCGCGCAGAATGCAGATTGAATTCTCGCAAGTCGTGCAGCGCGTGATGGACGATACCGGCAAGGAAATGACGGCTGACGACATCTGGAATATCTTTGATACCGAGTACCTCAGGAAAGGCGCGCCTTACAAATATGTCGGGCACAAACTTGCCGAGGATTCATCACGTCCCGAAGCCGTTGAAGTCCATGCAGAGGTCGTCGTCGACGGCGACACCTACAAAGCAAAAGGTATGGGCAATGGTCCCATCGATGCCTTCGTTGCCGCAATCGCCAGCGAACTGCATGCCCCGGTAAAAGTCATGGATTATCACGAGCACGCTATCGGACAGGGTGCGAACGCTACAGCTATCACTTACATCGAAATGCGCGTAGGCGACGGGCCTTCTCTGCATGGCGTGGGAATGGACAGCAATATCGTCACGGCGTCTTTCAAGGCGATTCTGAGTGGGCTGAATCGCGATGCGTCGCGGGTTCGCGTGGCTAGTATCGCGGTGGCGAAATAGTTCAGGGCGGGGGAGCGTCACGTGCGCCCCTGCAAGACAAAACATGATCACGAAATATCGTCGCGCATCGATTGATGATGCCGAGGCTGTTGCACGAGTTCACTGCGAAAGCTGGCGCACCACTTATTTCGGCTTGATCCCCGATCACGTCATTGAAGCGTGGAGTGATCTTGAAAAGCGAACCCAGGGCTGGCGCGAAATCATCGCCACACGCCCCGAGACGCTTTGGCTAGCCGATCAGAATGGCGAAGTTGTTGGCTTTGCTGACGGTGGCGTTGCACGCGAACCTAACGATGGATTCGCTGGGCAATTATTTGGAATTTATCTGCTTAAATTTGCTCAGCGACAGGGCATTGGGCGTGCTCTTGTACGGCAGGTTTTCGATGATCTCCAAGCTAAGGGACACTCAAGTGCTCGGGTCGAAGTGCTCGCGGCCAATTCGCCTGCCATTGGGTTCTATCAGGGCCTCGGAGCAAGCTACGTGCGCGACGTCGCCTTCGAAATGATGGGCGAAACCCTGATCGAAAGTGTTTACGGATGGGATCGGTTACCGGTCGCAACGGCGTAGACAGACTTCGTGCCTTATCGATACGAGTCGGTCAGTCGCAAACTATGGCTGATCGTAGATGCCGAGAGGTTCACGTAGCGCAAACAGCGTCACGCCCCGCCCTTGGCAATCGCTCTCTGATACGCCGGTCGTGCTTCAATCATCGCAACAAAGCGGGCGAGATTAGGGAACATTTCTGCGCCCTTTCCCTTCGTGGCGTACTGCGCCACGAAGGACAACTGAACGTCCGCGCCGGTCAGCGAATCGCCGACAAAATAGGATTTATTGACCAGCTCGCTATCGAGCCAGCCCATGTGATTTTGAATTTCACTGTCGATGCGCGGTTGCAGCGGCGCACCTGCCTCGCCGAGACGGCTGGTGTAGAGCTTTAACATCAGCGGCAACATCGCGGAGCCTTCGCCGTAGTGCAGCAACTGGATGTATCGGTTGTAGGCGGACGTTCCCATCGCAGGCGCGAATTGACCGTTGCCGTAGGTGCGCACGAGATACTCGATGATTGCGCCAGACTCGATCAGCACCTCGTCGCCATCACGAATGACCGGCGCTTTTCCGAGTGGATGAATCGCCTTAAGCTCGGGCGGCGCGAGGCGCGTTTTCGGGTCGCGCTGGTAGCTGATGATTTCGTAGTCCTGGCCCAGCTCTTCCAGCATCCAGGTAATGCGGCGCGAACGGGATTCGTTGAGGTGATGAATTTCGATCATGGCGGCGTCCTTGCACACTTAGACGCCGCAGTCTAGCCGGTTCGGTTTGCTAAGGCGCTGTTGCCGTAAACGTGAGCTTCCCGGTGTAGGTTCCTGCAGACGGCACTACGGTATTGGCGTAGGCGAACGTCCAGTTTGCGCTGCGCGCGGTGAGCTTGCTTCCGGTTGCGGTTTCGGTCACGTTCACGGTTCCGCTCGTTCCTGAATTCGGCACCAATGGCGCAGGTAAGTTTGTTGTATCGCTCGATGCAATCGTGATTTCTGACAACGGGATGGTGGCGGCTCCGCTGGACAATCCCGTGGTGGCTGTGGCGGAGAGCCGCACCACGCCGCCCTTACTTTTTACTCCCACCGGAAGCGTGCCAAAACTTGAGGCAGCCACCGCCATGCCGGTACCGAAGGTGCAAGGCCCCATCGTGCAACCGGCGGTGAGGGATGCAAGATCAAAGGCAACGGTATCGACCGTGGCGCCGACGCTGCCGACGCGAAGGTAGACAAAGCTCCCCAGCGTGACCGCAAATTTCAAGTTCACGCTGGCAGACACCGCGCTGGAGGGGCTAGCCAGAGGCGCTTGCGTGGTTGCCGTATCGGCATGAACCACCATCACACCCGCCACCAAAACCGCCGCGCCCAAACGATGCGCATGCAGCAAAGAACGCGTTTTCACTGCCGAAACTCCGCCGCGATTTTGAAGCTGCCGCGATCCCAATCGAGCGTGCCTTTGGCCACCAGTGGGAACGCCATTTCAGGCGGCTTTTTGTTGCCTTCGGTCTTCGGTGACAGCGCGATTAATCGCGTTTGTCCGGGCAGGATGGGCGTGCCATCGGGCACCAGTTCAAACTCCACACCATTTGCGTCTTTGGTCTCCAAGCCACCGTCCAACCGACCATGCGCGTCGCCGGTGTTGGTGATCGAAATTGCGGGAGTGCGCTTTCCGCTCAGCTCTGCCATCCGCACCTGCTTCATCTCAAGCTTCGGCTCTGCGCCGTTCACTGCAAAGTACACCGCAACCGCAATGCGCCCGTTGACTGGCAGGTTCATGCTCGCACCGCCACTCTCGATCAACGCTTTGTGTGCAGGTTCAATGCCCTCAATGGCGAGCATCACGCGACATTCGCGGCGCGGCGCATCGGCCGGTACTTCAAACTGAAAGCGAAACGCCTTCTTTGAGCGCGCCGCAATCTTCACGGTTTTGCGCTCCAGCGTCACTCACGGGCGGCAACTGTTGGGTAACAGCTCATCATGAAATCCGAGCTTGCCGTCCTCCGAATACGTCCAGTCAACGGTGCGCACCGACACCTCAGTAGCAGTGGCGCCCACGTTGTAAATATCGAGGGACTGCCCGAGCCGAGCGCTGCCTTTGCCAGAGAGTTCAAAGCGCGCTGGGGAGACGGCGATCTCAAAGCCTGCCGCGCGAGCGCGATTGGCCGCAAACAGTGCTGCGCAGCCAATCAACAGAACTGCCGCCCCAATCCACATGCGCGCTTTAGTTCGCTTTGCCCGTGGCTGCCGGGGCGCATGCAAGGGTTCGCTCTGCCGCGCGCGGTGGTGGGCGATCACGCGCGCGCGGCGGCGCTCAGCGGACTGGAAAGGATTCGCGAACATCATTGCACCTCAATTTCAAAGTAACTCTCAAACCCAAGCCCGCCGCGAAGGTAGGCCAGCTCAGCATTCATTGATAAATCAAACGACGTTTCCATCGTCGCGGCTCTCACCACGCCGCTCCACACCAGCACCCGGTCGCCGGGACGGGCGCTGCCTGCTGCAAATTCGCTGCGTGTTTTCCAATCCACGCGCAGGCCACGTGGCGACGTCAGGTTCGCGATGTTGATCGGGATCACGTAGTACACGCGGGCTTTTTTTGCCAACGTAGCGTTTAGTGTTTAAGCGGTACTCCACCCAGCCAAACGCAATCCCGGCATGGGTCGGATCGACGTCGTCAAAAAGTGTGGCGTTCAACGTTGCCTTGGCGGATTCGACGCGTTGACGCGGGCTTTGCGAGTCGTCCAGGCGCTCAGCGGCGGCGAGGGCGGGGAGCGCGAGCAAGGCGAGTGTCGCCAGGCACAACCGGCCTGTCATCCTGAACCAAACGCGAAGGATCACGTTTGGTGCCGCGGTGGCTTCATTTAGCCTCCATCCGTGTGGGCCACGTGATCCTTCGCGTAGCCCAGGATGACAGAGGGGCGCGAACGCATTCACAGGGTGACTCATGGCATGCTCGCAGTAAACCGCACTTTGCCGCTGTAGCTTCCAGCGGGGTAGACGGTGGTGTTGTTGTACTTAAAAATCAGGTCGTGCTGAATGCGGGAGCCGGAGGTGAAGCTTGCCAGCGTTTGCGCGGAGCTGCCGTTGAAGCTGCTGTTTTGTACGTCGAAATTGCCTAAAAACGGTGCGGTGGCGTTGCTCGTCCAGCTCACTTGCGAAAACGGTATGACGGTGCCGGGGCCCAGGCATGTGCCGCTGATACACGCCATTCCGGCACTTGAATCGGCGGTGA
>Ga0335397_10003455_pt1 | contig 21111 bp, 22 predicted proteins | sample MAT04_FD_205740 | JGI IMG/M metagenome (GOLD analysis project Ga0335397, IMG submission 205740) | Freshwater microbial communities from Lake Fryxell liftoff mats and glacier meltwater in Antarctica - MAT-04 (spades assembly) (version 2) ... | reverse complement strand
CAATCTTTTCTCTAAGATGCAAACTTCCTCTGATTTGTCAAGTCTACAGAACAGCCCGAGCTTATTGAAACCAATCTCAATAAGAAACGCTGAAACGCCCATATAGTGTCGAATTTGGAATTGCTGCAATTCTGGGGGACTTTGAAAGGCTCGGAAGTCCCCCAGAATTGGGGGATTTAGGGGGCGGATCGGGACGTTATTTCATTGCTACTCCCTAACAGCAGCGGTATCGCAAGCGACAGGCTTAGAAATTGCCACGGGCATTCCTCAGCAACTAGGTGCGTTGGGAGGCGCGCTGGCAGGCTTAGTGGGGGTCTACTTCAACCGTTCGGTCTCCATCGTTGCCCCATTTTCAGAGAAAAAGAAGTTTTTGGTAGAGCTAGAAGCCTTGCTTACCACAATGGGCTATCAACTTCAGGCAGAGGGAGAGAGTATGCAGGTTTACGCGCGATCGGGGCTTAGGCACTGGTTGTCGGGGCGCGTATTTGTGAAGTTTGCAGGACAAGAGGCAACGATCGCCAGTCGTGCCGTTCACATGCGCAAAATAGAGCCGGAAATACAGGCAAGCGTGGTGGGCGATCGCGCAGATGAACTGAAGCGATCGCGCAAAACATTGGACTAGAAAATTCTTGAGCCAAGGTTCGCTCTAGGGATAGCTTAAAATAAGTGTAAGATATGTAAAGTTCCGTAACTATCGAGCCAGAGTCAGCTTATCCATGACCTCAGCCACCTCTCTTTTTTCTCCTGTTGAAAAGGATCTTTATCTACTTACCGACAATCTAAAGCAGTTGGTCGGCGCCCGTCACCCCATTTTGTATGCCGCCGCAGAGCATTTATTTGGAGCAAGCGGCAAGCGCCTGAGACCCGCGATCGTTTTTCTTATCTCCAGGGCAACGATGCCTAATCAAGAAATTACTGCTAAACATCGACGTTTGGCAGAAATTACCGAGATGATCCACACTGCCAGCCTTGTGCATGACGATGTCATTGATGAAGCAGAAATGCGTCGAGGCATTCCAACCGTTCACAGTAGCTTTACCAACCGAGTTGCAGTTTTGGCAGGAGACTTCCTATTCGCTCAGTCTTCCTGGTATTTAGCAAATTTGGATAACTTGACTGTTGTTAAGCTGCTCTCAGAAGTCATTATGGATTTGGCAGAAGGTGAGATCCAGCAAGGCTTAAATGGGTTTGATACCAGTTTGACGCTGGAGGCATATTTAGAAAAAAGCTACTATAAAACTGCTTCCCTGATTGCCAACAGTTCCAAGGCAGCAGGCGTACTGAGTGGGTTATCAGCAGAACAAAATATGCGCCTCTATAACTATGGACGTGATATTGGTTTGGCGTTTCAAATTGTGGATGACATTCTAGACTTTACGGCTTCTAGCGAAACACTAGGTAAACCTGCTGGCTCTGACTTACAAAGCGGTAACCTGACAGCCCCCGTATTATTTGCTCTCGAAGAAAAGCCGTTCTTGGAAGTGCTGATTGAGCGAGAGTTTGCCCAAGATGGTGATTTGGAACAAGCGATCGCCCTGGTCAAAGACAGCCAAGGCATTCAGCGATCGCGCGAGCTAGCGGCTAGTCATGCTCATGCTGCCGTAGAGTATCTTGCTAACTTCCCTGCAACTGAGTCACGGCAAGCCTTACTAGAGCTAGCAGACTACGTGTTAAGCCGTCTTTACTAAGCCATAGCGTCAGAAAGTTTTGATTCTGTTACGCAATATCGGTTGGAGTTCGAGACTGCACAGTTTGCAGAGAGATCTGAACCAACTCTAAAAGAGAGGTTCTGGTGACTTCTGAACCCACGTTAAAATCTTTAGGCTGTTCAAAAAAGATAATGCTGTCCAATGGCTCCATTGCCAGCATTTGAAACAGGATGTGAATGACGGGTACGGGTACAGCAATAACCTGAGTGTTCTCAAATTGACTGGCGCTAGTTTTGGCGTCTTCAAGAGTCGGAAAAACTGAGAGAACGTTTTTTGTGACCTCCGATTCGGTAGGATGGTTAAGAACCGTCATCACCCAGTTCTGATCTAGGGTTTGCAGCACATAATATTCGGGGTGTTTCAGTCGATCGGCAACCGTTACCAGGGCAGGGGCGATCGCCTCTACTTCTTTAGAAGAAGCTCCATACTGTGGCGCTTGCCGAACTAACATTTGAATTTGCTGATTGATATCCATGTCATTTATATTTTGGATAACGCCAAAGCTCACTGACTCCATTAGTCTAGTCTAGACTTTTGAGAGCGAAAGATTTTTTGAACAGAAAGTGCAACTACCGCTGGTTTTATCAGAGATTTATCGATCGTGAGCGATCTTACAAGACTGTGTTACGTTTATAGGCGATTAACCATCAGGGGGAGACTGTAATAAAGCGTGGAGGCTATTTTTCAGCTGTTGTACAGCGAACTAAAGCAATCCACTCGATCTTCTGAACACAACTGTAAAGATGTGGCGACTCGTTTAGCAGAGGAAGTCACTCGCATCTGTTCAGAGAGCAAACGCATTCAAGATTCTGGAGAGGTGGGAGCTTGGTTAAACACTTTGGCTCACCATCGCCTAAAACAGTGTCTTGAATACTATCAGCTCGGTTCCCATCAAGGTCGGGTAGAACTGCATAGTACACTTAGTGCGGTGGTGTATCGCTACATCACGCCGCCCCAGGTTCAGTCAAGCTACCAAGCTCGGCTGACTTTGATTGAAGATTTTCTTCAGGGTTTCTACATTGAATCCCTCAATGCTTTTCGGCGTGAAACTCAACTTTTGCCGACCTATAGCCCTCGCTCTTTGCTGGAGTTGGCTGAGTATATGTCGTTTACCGAACGATATGGTAAGCGCCGGATTCCTTTAGCAGGTCGGCGCAGCCAACAGCTGATTATTCTACGGGCACAAACCTACTCGCGGCAACAGCCTCCTGAAACCATGGTGGACATGGAGCAAGTTGCCGAAGGCTCCTCTGGCGACTCAGAACATGGGCGCAGCATGGCTTCTGTGCCGCAGGTGCGGGAACAGATGATGGCACTAGAACCGGAGATCTCGGAAGATGCTCTCCGCAATACGGTCGTGACAGAGTTGATGCAGTATTTAGAAGAGCGCGATCAGCAGGATTGTGCTAACTATTTTTCGCTGCGGCTTCAGGATTTGCCTGCCAATGAAATTGAGTCTATTTTGGGTTTAAATTCTCGTCAGCGAGATTATCTTCAGCAGCGGTTTAAGTATCACCTGATTCGGTTTGCCCTATCTCACCATTGGGAGCTGGTTCATCAATGGCTAGAGGCGGATTTAGAGCGGAATTTGGGTTTGACGCCGCAACAGTGGCAGTTTTTTCAGAGCAAAATTACGTCACAGCAGCAGCAGCTTTTACACCTGAAGCAGAAGGGACTGGCGGATGGGGCGATCGCCAAAGCGTTAGGCTGCACCCCGACCCAATTGCAAAAGCAGTGGTCGAAGCTGTTGGAGCAAGCCTGGGAAATTCGTAATGGTGTAGTGTCCGGAGCAAAGGCAGCAATGGATGAATAAGGAGGGTATCCTGAGATTGTCTTTATAATTGTGATGATTTCGACAAGATCGAACCGACTTAAACCGAGGTTTACAAAAAGATTGAAACAAGATTGCTGCATTCTTAACAATTTTGTATCCGGAAGAAGGGCAAAGATGCATGAATAAAGACGCAGAAGCTGTTGAAAACTTTCTAGCGTGGCTGTCTAAAGAGCCAAGTTCGACTGTTACAGCGCCATCAGGGAAGAGTTTCGATCGTCAGAAAATTGAATCGGATGGGTTTAGTGCAGCGGATCTACAGTCTGTTCCTGATCCCCTTGATTCCGAATCGGTCGCTGTGAGGCTAACCGATTCAACGGAGTCGAGCAATTTTCCAGTTGAGGAATTTTCTTTTTTTGAACCCGGAGAGACACCTGCTGTGCAAGACCGTTTTCATTCACTTTTAAAGCGTCGGATTCGTGCCGAGCTTGAGCTGAAGCCTCCTATTTTTCCTTGGGAGACCGAAGGCTACGAATATGATTCTGAGCGAGTCGCTACTTCTGAGCGAGTTCTGGCTTGGGCGACACAACTCCAGAGCCTGAACTTGCCTGTGCCGATGCCAGAGAGAGTTTTAGCTCAGTTGTTTAGCCAGTGTCAAACCGTCATGCAGTCCTCGCTGCAAGAAGGCGCCAAGCTGGTTAGAGCCGTTGAATCACTGTTTCCTGGACAAGATACCGCGCTGAACCAATTGGCGGGGTTTGTCCTTGCCTCTCCCGCACGAAGTGGGGCGATCGCCCCCCCGCTTAAAAATGCTCCTGGCTCTGCGAACTTTCCCAGCAACTATGATTCTGCAACCGCTCCCCAACAGATGGCGTTGTCACTGATCGCCGCTCGTGAAATCATTGAATCGCTGACGCTTAAGGTTTCATCTAGCCAGCCAGTCCAGCGACAATGGCAGATGGCATCGGGAACGCTGGATCTAGCCGCTGAGTATGATGTGGCGATGAAGCGGGTGCGGATACAAGGGCAACTCCCGGCTGCGGGCAAGGTTGATTTTAAGGCGCAGAATAGCCAAGCAACGGCTCACCGTTCGAGTGCTGGGAGCTTTAGCCTGGAGTTGTTTGATTTAGAGCCAAATCACTCTTACTGGCTTGATGTGCAGTTGCAAGATGCTGATCAGCCTTCAGTGATTCTTTCGATTTGCCCCACAGCGTAAGGAGTTGCTGTCAGACATCTGTTATGGCAATTCCTAGACATGGCAATTCCCAGACAAATGAGGTGGGCTTAAGCCCTTTGTCTACATCTCACTGAATTGAGGAGCGATCGCCCGTAGGCGATCGCTTTTCGCTTTTCTATCGTTCTATCCCACTTGACAAAGTAACGATTTGCAACATCTGACTCCATTCAACTTTAAGGAATTGATCTAGAATGAAGGCACATTTTTAATCTTATTGTTTTCGTATTTCTCGTCCAATTATCAATCTTTACATGGGAGAAAATCCAGACACATTGCGTCATGACATCTTGCACTGGTTATCAGATAACGTGCCCGAATCCCGTTTGCAGCACGTTCTGAGAGTCGAGCAGATGGCGATCGCTATGGCTAAGGATCATTCTCTTGACGCCGACAAAGCTGCCCAAGCTGGGCTAATGCACGATTTGGCAAAGTATTTCAAACCGAAGCTTCTCTTGGAGATAGCCCGCCGCGAGGGTTTGCCACTCGACCCAGTAGATGAATTGACGCCCCATTTACTTCATGCAGAGGTCGGGGCAATTGTTGCTAGAGATCAGTTTGGAATCCAAGATCCAGAGATTTTAGAGGCGATCGCCAATCACACCCTAGGCAAACCCGGCATGAGTGCCTTGAGCTGCGTGGTTTTTTTGGCAGATAGCCTTGAGCCAGGTCGAGGCAACACCCCCGCCCTTAATATCCTGCGGCACAATAGTAGACAAAACTTACAGCAGGCAGTGTGGATGTCATGCGACGATTCTATTAAGCATTTAACCGCATCTCGTCGGCTGATTCATCCGCGCGTACTGCTGACCCGCAACTGGTTTTTACAACAGACCAGCCCGGCTCGTTCGGCTCACGAAGCGTTACGTCTCAGTCAACCTTATTAACTTAGCTCAATGTCCGTTACAACTTTCTTAAAAATGGAGAAACTGCCCCTTGATGACTAACTCTTTTCCCTCCCCAACCCCCAGATCCGCTCACAGTAGCCAAGTCATGACCGACCCCTCTAGCCATCAACTCGCGATGACGATCGCTGAAGGTGCAGATGATCGCAAAGGCGTAGACATTGTGATTCTCAAGGTGTCTGAGGTATCTTACTTGGCAGAGTATTTTGTGGTGATGTCGGGTCTATCAAGCGTGCAGGTGAGGGCGATCGCCGGCTCTATTGAAGACAAAGTAGAGACAGATCTACATCGTCTGCCAGTCAGAAGTGAGGGCAAAAGCGATGGATCTTGGATTGTGTTGGACTATGGCGATGTGATTGCCCATGTCTTCATGCCCCAAGAACGCGAATTTTATGACCTAGAAGCATTCTGGGGTCATGCCGAGAAAATGCGGTTCTCAGTTGCCCAGCTAGCGAGGGATTAGGTACAGTACAGCGGAGGGCTTTGGCTGATTTGATGCCAAGCCCTCAAATTCTTGAACACATCTCCCCTATGAAATCTTCTGCGCCTGTTTGTCCTGTTCCCACTGAACAGCAGCCTCTCAATGAATACCAGGAACTTCAAGAGTCCTGGTTTTTCCGTTGGGCAATGCTGAAGGGATGGGGATACTGGAAGCCTATTGTCATTCTTTGGGGCGTGGGCTTAGTTTTTGCCGCCCCGGTTGCCACAGTGAGCTTTCCAATGGCAAAGTATCCTGTGCAATTTACTTTGAGTGCAGCGGCTGGAGGGCTGGTTGTGCCAACGTTGGCGCTGGTGCGGCTGTACTTGGGTTGGATGTATGTGCGCGATCGCCTCTCGAAAGCCGAGATTTTTTATGAAGAGTCGGGCTGGTATGATGGACAGGTTTGGACGAAACCAGAAGAAGTGTTGCAGCGCGATCGCCTCATCGTCAGTTACGAAATTCAATCGCTCCTAAAGCGCCTGTACCAAACATTTGGCGCTTTGGCGCTACTGCTGCTGGGCGGCGGCGGGTTGTGGATCGTTTTGTAGCAATCTCTTGTATCCATTTTTTTCACCCAATACGGCACTATGCAAAGTTTTAGGAATGACTAGGGGAAAACGCACCGCAGAATTAAAAGTCCACTTGCTCCGAGAAGGCATTGTCGAATCGACCCATCTCGTTCAAGCCGTTGTATCAGACGATCGAGGGCGCACCCTCACCACCGCAGGCAGTGCCGAAACTGCCTGCTTTGTCCGCTCGGCTCTCAAGCCTTTCCAGGCTCTGGCAGTGACCACAACTGGAACGCTAGAGCGGTTTGGGCTAACCGATCGAGATTTAGCGATTATTTGTAGCTCTCACCAGGGCAATGTTGAGCAAGCCAGACAGGCGTTCAATATTCTGTGGCGATGTGACATTGATCCGTCGGCATTACAGTGCCCTACGCCTCCAGGTAAAGCCAGTCCGCTCCAGTACAATTGCTCAGGCAAACACGCTGGAATGCTAGCTGTTTGTCAGCAGCGGAATTTTCCCCTTAGCAGCTATCTTCAGCGGAACCATCCGGTGCAGCAGTTAATTTTGGGCAAGGTTGCAGAGCTTTTGCGAATGCCGCCCGATGAGTTTATCTCAGCACATGATGATTGTGGTGCGCCCACTTACTATGTGCAATTGGGTCAAATGGCGACCTTATATGCCCAGCTTTCTTCGGGCAACAACTTGGATATGGAACGGATTGTGCGGGCAATGACTCATCATCCAGGCATGATTGCAGGCGAAGGGCAGTTTGATACGGAGCTGATGCGGTTGGCGGAAGGTGAACTGGTCAGCAAGTCGGGTGCCGAAGGAGTTCAGTGCATTGGGCGCGTGGGCGAGGGTTTGGGCTTAGCTATTAAGGTGGAAGATGGAGCGAAACGGGCGAAGTATGCCGTGGCAATTCATTTATTGAAGCAAATGGGGTGGATTACTCCGGCGATCGCTGAAGTTCTGACTGAGACTTTTATGACCCTAGGGAACTTTAACCGCCTAGAAGTAATTGGTGAGCTATCGATGGCTTAGTTCCGCCACGCCAGCTTAGCAATGGCGATCGCTATCGTCCTCGCCGCTTAGCTCTGGGTCTACCTCGGTAAACATTAGTTTCTTGGGGCGGAGTCCAAGTCGGTTCAATGGGTGACTGATACCCACCATTTCCATTTCCACCCCTGCCGCTATTACTCGCGTCAACTTCATAGAAGACTGTCTCAAGTTTGATTTCATCAGGATCAACTGGCAACTCACAAGAAACCGGAGGAGCATTGGTCTTATGAGTTTGGTCAGAGCCTTCCTGGTAATTTACCTGGCTCTGAGGAGACATGTAGGTGTGAGTTTCGGGATCGTACGCCATTACTTCGCCTGTTTCAATGTAGTAGACCCAGCCGTAAATCTGGAGCTTACCTTGGTACATTTTGGAGCGGACAACGGGATAGGTCTTTAAGTTCTCAATTTGCGTTAACACATTTTCGGCAATGGTAATTTCTAGTAGCTCTTCGCCTTCATGACCTGCGTAGTTATCTTCAACTAAGCGGCGGGTCGCATCGGCGTGGCGCAGCCAATTGTAAACGAGGGGCATTTGTTCTTCTAGTTTGCCAATTTGCAAAAGCCCTTTCATGGCACCGCATTGGGAGTGACCACAAACGACAATTTGTTCAATGCCGAGGGCGTGAATGGCGTATTCGATCGCGGCTCCTTCGCCGCCGTTTGCTGCTCCAAAGGGTGGGACAATGTTGCCAGCATTGCGAATGACGAATAAATCACCTAAGTCGGTGTTGGTCATTAACGAGGGGGAAATACGGGAGTCGGAGCAGGTGATGAAGAGAACGCTGGGGGTTTGACCGTGGGAGAGGTTTTCAATTAGCTCAAGATGGGTGGAAACGTAGCTGTTTCTAAAGTCTCGTAATCCACTGATGAGCTTTTTCATGATGATCGCTGCTTTTCTGGCAAGTTAAATTCCTGCTCTCCATTGTCTCTTGAATTGATGGCGATTGATGGTTAAGTCAGGATGATTCGTATTGAGTTTTTTTATAGGATTGATTACGACAAGGAAAAGGACGATCGCTCCGACATACTGGCAAGGAAAACTATGGCAGGAATTGAAATTGATGCGATTCAGTTGGGTGGGGCGTTGGGATTAATGGTGTTGGCGATCGCTCTCTCCACATGGCAGAAACTCGGGCTGGAGGGAAGTTTGGCGATCGCAACAGGTCGCAGTATTCTCCAGCTTTTAGTGGTGGGTTATTTGCTTGAAGCGGTTTTTGCCTTCCGCAATCCTTTTTTAGTGTTAGCAGTGGTGGCGGTGATGTTGACCATTGCTACAGTGGTTGCCCGCAACCGGATTAGCAAAAAAATTCCGCATCTATTACCCATTGTCGGCGGGTCACTTTTGCTCAGTACGGCTTTGACGGTGGGATACGTTAACCTACTGGTTCTGCGCCCCGACCCCTGGTATGAGCCGCAGAATTTGATTCCGTTGGCAGGCATTTTATTAGGAAATACCATGAATGCGGCGGCGATCGCGGGCGATCGCTTTGTCAGTACGCTGAATGGTAGTCAGTTGGAGATTGAGACCCATTTGAGTTTGGGGGCGACGCCGCAGCAAGCGACAACGCAGTATCGACGGGATGCGATTAAGACAGGGTTGATTCCGACGATTAATACTATGTTAGTAGTGGGGGTGGTGACGTTGCCAGGGATTTTTACGGGGCAGGTGCTGGGGGGGGCAAGCCCGTTAGTGGCGGCAGGGTATCAGATTTTAATTTTGTTTATGATGGCGATCGGAACTTTGGTAACGACGATTTTAGTGGTCGGTGGAATAGATCGGCAGTTTTTTAAGGGGGTAGGGCAGTGGGTGCGCTATTAGAGGATGCGGAAGAGTAGGACACCCACGGGGGGATGTCCTTACGGTTGGTGGCAGTAGAGCGCACTCCCCTGTGGGTGCCTATGGTTGGTAGCAGTAGAGCGCACTCCCCTGTGGGTGCCTATGGTTGGTGGCAGTAGAGCTCTGTGGGTGCCTACGGTTGGTGGCAGTAGAGCGCACTCCCCTGTGGGTGCCTTTTTGCTGGGGTGCTACAGTTCCCGGCGACCCTCCATGGCACGGGCTAGGGTGACTTCGTCAGCGTATTCTAGATCGCCGCCCATGGGCAGACCGAAGGCGATGCGGGTGACTTTGGTGAAGGGTTTAATCAGTTGCCCAACGTAGAGGGTGGTCGTTTCGCCTTCAACGCTGGGACTAATTGCCATAATCACTTCTTTAATTCCGGGTTGGCTAACCCGACGTACCAAGGGCGTAATGTTGAGCTGGTCGGGTCCAATGCCATCCATGGGCGAGATCAGTCCGCCAAGGACATGATACTTGCCTGGGTATTCACGGGTTCTTTCGAGGGCAATGACATCGCGGGAGTCGCTCACCACGCAGATAGTAGAGGAGTCGCGGCTGGGCGATCGACAAATATCGCAGATGGGTTCGGCGGAGAGGTGGAAGCAGACGGAACACATCCCGACTTGCTGCTTGGCTTCGATCAGGGCTTGGGCGAGGGCTTCTACTTCGGCTTCGGGGCGCCGTAAAATGTGCAGAGCCAGCCTTTGTGCGGTTTTAGGACCAACACCAGGCAGGTGTTGAAGTTGCTCAATTAACCGAGCGAGAGGACGAGTGTAAACTGACAGAGTTCCTCCAGGTTAGCCTTGCTCTATTTTGGAGTTTCTATGATAACGATTGGGACAGAATTTGGGGGCGACTCAAAAGACTCAAACCGCTTTTACCCGCATCAACACCTGCCCATACTCTACAGGCTCGCCATTCTGGGTCAAGATCTCGACGACCTCGCCTGATACTTCAGCCTCTAACTCATTCATCAACTTCATGGCTTCAATGATGCAGACTGTTTGACCCAAACGAATGCGATCGCCCACTCGCACGAAAGCAGGTTCATCTGGTCCTGGCGCACTGTAGAACGTGCCAACCATGGGAGAAGTGACCTCAGCTAATTTGTCAGCCAGAGGCGAAACAGCGAGAGGCTGTGGCGCAACCGGAGGTGGAGGCGGCAGGGCTACAGGCGGTAAAGATACTGCCGACGACGATTCCTGGATAAGGGGGCTAGGGGGTGCAGAATAGGCTACCGATCCTCCTTTGCGCACAACCAGCTCAAAATCGCCCTTTTTCAAGGTGAACTCTGAGACATCTGTCTGATTAATTGCTGCCAGTAGTTCCCGGAGTCCGTTAAAGTCTAGTTCCACAATTTTATCTAACCTGGATATCCTATACGTTTCTAAGGAGGGGGTTAACCCAAGACTGCTAGCTGGTTTCCCGACCCAAATAAGAGTCGGTGCGGGTGTCGATTTTGATGCGTTCTCCAATGGTAATGAAGAGAGGCACCATCACTTGAGCGCCCGTTTCGACGATCGCCGGCTTTGTACCGCCTGTGGCAGTATCGCCTTTAACACCGGGATCGGTTTGGGTAATTTCAAGCACTACTGTGTTGGGAAGTTCTACTTCCATCACCTGTGCGCCCCACTTGACGACGTTTACTTCCATGCCTTCTTTCAGGTATTTGACGCCCGAACCAATCTGAGCCGCTGTCAAACGACCTTCGTCGTAAGTCTCCATGTCCATGAAGATCAACTCATCCCCTTCTTTATAAGTATGCTGCATCACACTTTTTTCAAGAGTGGCTTGCGGCAAAGTTTCACCCGCGCGGAAGGTGCGCTCGATCACGCTCCCCGTTTGGGCGTTTTTTAGCTTAGTGCGCACGAAGGCAGAGCCTTTACCAGGCTTAACGTGGAGAAACTCCACAACCTTCCAAACTGCACCATCTATCTCAATACTGACACCGGGACGAAAATCGTTGCTAGAAATCATGAATCCTGCTGTTTCTGGGAAAACATTGGGCAATTTATTTTACCGCTCTCGGTGCGTATCGATCACGTCTCAATATTACTTTGCACAGATTTACAGTCGGGGCAATGCCCCCGTGCTTGCCTTCCTTCGCGTTGAACAGAAATCTCAATCAAAGTAGGCACAAAGGCATTGCATCTTTTCGGGGCTGACAGGGTGACGCTTGCCGTGTTGTGGGACAATGTTTTTACCGAGCTATCTTGTGTGACTCCATGATTAGAACTCCTGCCAACTCAGGCATATCCTCAATTGGGCGGCGGCTTGTGGCGGTGATCCGAAATGGTTTGCTGGTTTCGCTGTTTGCGATAATGCTCAGCGGCGGCGGGATTGAGACTCGTCCGGCTGTCGCCAGTATGCTGGCTTCTTTGCCCCCCGGCAACGCTATTACAGACGGCAAGGCATTGTTGCGCTACTCGTTGCCCATCGACAACAAGCCTGTGCGGGAACTGCAAACCAGCCTGGAGCGGATGACAGATGCCATCCGAGCGAGGCGACTGTCTGCGCTGAATCGCAATTTAGATACAGCGCAAAAGGTTTTGGAGCGCAAACAGACGGAGCTTTTGGCGAGTATTCCTGAAGACAAGAAGCCCCGTGCAGAAGAGTTGATAGCTGAGTTGCGATCGGGCGTTGAGGAGATGCGAGCCGCTGTGGAAGCTAAGGATAAGGATGCCATTTGGACGAAGCGATCGGCGTTGTTGAATCGCGTGGGTGAGCTTGAAGAACTGATGGTGACGAAGTTTCCCTTTGAGGTTCCAGAGCAATACAGCAACTTGCCCCAACTAAAGGGGCGGGCAACGGTGGCGATAGAAACGACTAAAGGCACCCTGACGGTGGTGGTAGATGGCTACAATGCGCCAATCACGGCAGGGAATTTCGTTGATTTGGTGCAGCGAGGTTTCTACGACGGGCTGGAGTTTACGCGAGCAGAAGATTTTTATGTCGTGCAAATTGGCGATCCGCCGGGGAAGGAGGATGGCTTTACTGACCCCAAGACGAAAGAGTCTCGCACGATTCCGATGGAGGTCATGGTAGATGGAGACAGCAAGCCTATCTATGGCATTACGTTAGAAGATGCCGGACTTTACACGGCTGCACCCGCTTTGCCTTTTTCGTCTTACGGCGCTTTAGGGATGGCACGTCCTGCCGATAACGTGGATGGCGGTTCTTCGCAGTTTTTCTTCTTCTTATTTGCAGCGGAGTTAACGCCTGCGGGGCGAAACCTGATGGATGGTCGCTATGCGGTGTTTGGCTATGTGACTGAGAATAATGATGTGTTGAGAGAATTGAATCAGGGCGACAAGATTATTTCTGCCAAGGTGATTCAGGGTGCAGAAAACTTGGTGCAGCCTGGATAGTGGCGTTATGAGTGAAGAGCACGTTCAAGATTTGGGGGAGCAGGGGTTGTTGGCGCGGCTCCTGCCCTTTTGTGCGGATGTGGTTGGGGATGATGGGGCGTTGATGCCGATCGCCCCAGGGCAATCGGTGGTGGTGACGACGGATTTGTTAGTAGATGGGGTGCATTTTAGCGATCGCACTACTCCTGCTGTTGCGGTGGGTTGGCGAGCTGCTGCGGCAAATTTATCTGACTTGGCGGCAATGGGGGCAACGCCTTTGGGCATTACGGTGGGCTTAAGTTTGCCCGGTTCTGTCAAAATCTCTTGGGTAGAACAGCTTTATCAAGGGCTGACAGATTGCTTGAGAAAGTACAATACGCCGATTGTGGGGGGCGATATTTGTCGGTCTGAAACGGCGACAGTGGCGATCGCGGCTTTCGGGCAGGTCTTTCCCCGTCGGGCGATTCGGCGCAACATGGCTCAGGTGGGGGATGCCATTTTGGTCACAGGAAGCCACGGAGCCTCTAGGGCGGGGTTGGAGCTTTTGCTTCATCCTGAGCGAGGGCATGGGTTGTTGCAGGGCGATCGCCAGATATTGATTGAGGCGCATCAATATCCGGTGCCTCGGCTTGATGTTTTGGCTTGCCTTGAGGAACTTTTGCTACCTGGAAATTTAACGCAACTCACTGAGTCGTCTATCCATGTAGCGGGAATGGATAGTAGTGATGGGTTGGCGGATGCAGTGTTGCAGATTTGTCGAGCGAGTGGGGTAGGAGCAGAGATCGATCGCCAGCAAATTCCGATGCCGTCGTGTTTCAAAACTTGGCTTTCAGATTCACAAGCCTTGAATTGGGCAATGTATGGGGGAGAAGATTTTGAGTTGGTGCTATGTTTAGCGCCACACTTGGCTCAAATGTTAGTGCAACGCTTGGGTGGAGAGGCGGCAATTATTGGCACAATTACCCAGCAAAGTAGCGTTGTATTAACTGATAGCCATCAGTTTCATCCGCGTGAAGCGTTGAGTTTAAAGAGAGGCTTTCAGCATTTTCAGTATTAGCATTTTAAATATGAAGGAATGCTCAGAACCCCAGTAGTTTTAGATTATCTGAGATCTTGCACCACTCGCAACACCCACCCGGAATTGAAATTCCGGGCTAACGCAACGAAGTCCGTTTCAACGGACGAAAGAACTTGGCAGACAGGCTTTCAACCTATTTTAATGGGTTTTGTCTATTAGCCCCGAATTCATTCGAGGGTGGGCTATTAGAAAGGTACAAGATCTGAGTTATGTACGATACAGTTCCCAACCCTGTACTGATTGTGAGTATTTTTCATTGACAGACTGGATGGCGCTCTAACTCTTTTTTGTTTTATTTTCAATGAAAGTTTAAGTATTAATTACTACCCAAATTGGTATTGTTCACGCTTGACAGAACTAGGTGTAGAAAGCTCAAAATAACAGGGAGCATTCAACCGTTTGTGCGATGAGGCTGTGCAAAACGGTTGCTGTAAAAAACGATGTTGAGCGATCGCCACTGAATGCCAGCGGGAGTTCCTCGGTAGATTACTCGTGTGGAGATCAGCAGTCTTGGTCTGTTCAGAATTGTTTTTAAACCAAAATGAGGTGAATTATGGAAGGGTGTGTGGTTACAGATTTAAAGATTGATAGCAAGGATAATTGCTTTGTTCTTAGCTCTGACCAGATGGAAAGACTTCAGAATGAAGTTTCTGTTTCTACGGTTCTAGAGCCAGGAACTAACTTAATTAAAATCGAGAGTGGTGCCTTTAGCTATCGAGAGGGGAACGATGTTGGAGAGCCTTTAGTATTGCTCTGGATTTATGGGGGATCAGTGATCAATCAAAAAACAAATGTTCCAGTTAGCGCCACCTGGGTGTCTCTGAATGGTTATGATGATTTGTTAACGCTGGATGTAAAGGAATCTACAACGCTTTGCGCGTTCTTTTTCGATACACATCTGAATGATAATAATGGAGAAGTTCATCTGTCTGTAGTTCGCACTTAGTGCAGTAGTTTCTTATTTATTAGGAACAGGTTTTGAATAGGGTGATAGGCGATCGCATTCGTTCAATTTAACGCGATTTGATTTCATGAAAGAACGATAAATTGAGCTTTCTAAAGTCGATTGCCTGATTCACCTCAAGGCACAAGACGCAATTGACTGAGAGCCAACCCGCTCACGCAGCGATCGTCACGCCGACAGAACGGTAGGCGATCGCTCCCATATCGGGAAAGAGCGCGCCATTTCTACCCTCAAAGTTGATAGCGAAGTCAACTGTTTGGTCATTGAGCAGATGGAGTAGACATTTTCTATAATGAATGTCTGCTTTATTAAAAAATCGTCCTCACACAGGCTCGTCATGGCAACCAAAGAAGAAATCCTCCAAACCTATGATCCAAGTGCTATCGGGGTGGATAACGGTAACCTCCTAGGGTTGCCTTTTGATTATGAGTCAGCAGACATTATCATTTTTGGTGTGCCTTGGGAAGTAACGGTTTCCTATGGCGCCGGAACCGCTGCTGCACCCCAAATTGTTTTAGAGGCTTCTCGCCAATTAGATGTATTTGATTTTGATAACCCTGAAGGCTGGAAGCAGGGAATTTTTATGGCAGAAATTCCGGCGGAGATTCAGCAGAAAAATGAATTAGTGCGGCAAGATGCCAAACAGATTATTGAGTGCCTAGAACAGGGCGATCGCATTCAAGATCATCCTGCGCTGGTTAAACTCCTCCAGACCGTTAACCAAGAGTGCCAAGCCGTCAACCAATGGCTGTTCGATCAAGCCCAAGCGGCAATGAAGAAAGGCAAACGAGTAGCAGTCATTGGCGGTGATCACAGCGTTCCTTTAGGCTATCTGCAAGCGTTAGCTGAACAGTACCCTGACTTTGGCATTTTGCATATCGATGCCCATGCCGACTTACGTGATGCCTATGAGGGATTTCAGTATTCTCATGCATCTATTATGTTTAACGCACTGAAGATTCCTCAAGTATCCAAGCTTGTTCAGGTTGGTATTCGAGATCTCTGTCAAGACGAAATGACCTTGATCCGAGAATCGGGCGATCGCGTTTCGACCTATTATGATCCCATGCTGAAACAAAAGCTGTATGCTGGCACAACTTGGTTAGAGCTATGTAAACAAATTGTTGCCGAGCTTCCCCAACAGGTGTACATCAGTTTTGATGTAGATGGGCTAGACCCCAAGCTTTGCCCCAACACAGGCACACCCGTTCCAGGCGGGCTAGAGCTAGAGCAAACGTTTTGCTTGTTCCGCGAAGTTGTGAACAGCGGGCGACAGCTAATTGGATTTGATGTATCTGAGGTTGGGAATGGAGAATGGGATGGCAATGTGGGGGCAAGGGCGGTTTACAAGCTTTGTAATTTGATGGGGCTTTAGGTATTGTTTAACTAACGGTCAAAAAACCAGGAGAATTTTGTGCCTCAAGCTCTCAACTTCGACACCCTAATCGAGCTAATGCTGGCTATTAGTTTAAGCGCTGCTGCTGGCTTCCGAGTTTTTGTGCCGCTTCTGGCTCTAAGTGCTGCTTCTGTTCTAGGGCATGTCGATTTACCTACTAATTTCGATTGGATTGAGAATCCTCAGGCGTTGGGTTTATTTGCGATCGCCTGTGTTCTAGAAATTATTGGCTATTCAATTCCTTGGATGGATCATCTGCTCGATATTCTCGCCACACCTGCGGCTATTATCACCGGAACAATTGTCGCCGCATCGGTTGCACCCGAAATGGACCCGCTGGTGAAGTGGACGTTGGCGCTGGCAGCAGGCGGCGGTACGGCAGGGCTAACCAAAGGCTTAATGAATATTCTCCGCGCTACCTCGACGGCAGTTTCGGGTGGGTTGACGAATCCAATTTTTTCGGCGCTGGAGTTAGCGATCGCGGCGGTTTTGTCGGCATTGGCAATTACGGTTCCAGCGATCGCTGCTGCTGTTGTCATCGGTGTACTTGGTTTTGCCATCTACAAAATCAGGGCATTTTTTGTCAAATTTCAAGATCGCCAAACGAATGCTTAGAGATGAGCTTAGCTGTGCGCCAACCTATTGGTATGAAGGACGTTGCCCTCAGAGTGGTGAACGGTTGCAACTGCCTCGAACAAGAGAAGTAGAGGCGATCGCTCACACCTTAATGCAATCTCTCGCCTGCGATGAGCAATACGCCCATGAAGGGAAAATGTACGGCGTATTACTAGTAGAATCTGCTACAGGCGAACTGCAAGTTCTTAAGGCTTTTTCAGGTTTGTTGAATGGCGTACCTACAGTAGAAGGATGGGTTCTGCCTATTCCTGGACGCAACCAAGTAGCTAGACTGGAAGCTGATACTTTAGCGACATTGGCAGATCTTAAGCAAGCGATGATCCTCTTACAACATTTGCCAGAGCGGCAGAAATATGAGGCTTTGGCAGATGGGTTTGAGATTCATTTGCAAGCATTAGCGGCAATTCATCGGCAACGTAAAGAGCAACGACAGCGCGATCGCCCAAACATTCATGAATCACACCTTCTCGAACAACTAGATCAGCAGAGCCGTCAGGACGGAATAGAGCGACGCAATCTAAAACGTGAACGTGACGCAGTTCTCCAGCCGCTCAAACAAATTGTTGAACAGGCAGATACTCAGATTCGTGAACTCAAAAGGCAACGGAAGGGGCGATCGCAAACTCTCCAAGCCCAAATGTATGAAAACTATCGCCTAATCAACTTCCTCGGTACATCTGCCACACTCCAGCAACTCATGCCTGCCGGAATGCCAACGGGAACGGGAGATTGCTGCGCTCCCAAGCTATTACACCACGCCGCCGCCAACCACCTTAAGCCGATTGCTATGGCTGAGTTTTGGTGGGGCACTGCTTCTGCTGACAAAATACCAGGGAGATTTTATGGGGCTTGTACCGATCGCTGTCAGCCTTTAATGGGCTTTCTGCTATCGGGTTTGCCCGCTACCGAACTCTCTATCCTTCACGAAGATCAGTGGTTGATTGCGGTGGATAAGCCCGCCGGATTATTGTCTGTGCCGGGGCGATATGTCGATCGCCAAGACAGCGTTCTCAACCGTTTACGATTGCAAGGCAAAACAGTATTTCCCGTGCATCGCCTCGACCAAGAAACATCAGGTATTTTACTACTGGCGAAAGATCAGCAAACTCATCGTCAGCTCAGCCAACAATTTCAACAGCGGCAAATTTATAAGAAGTATGAGGCTGTTCTGGCGGGAGAAATCTTCCAGAATCAAGGCGTCATTGAACTGCCACTTTGGGGAGATCCTCACGATCGCCCTCGCCAGAAAGTAGATTGGCAGCGAGGGAAGCCCAGTATTACTCAGTTTCGAGTGATGGGTAAAATACCAGCCGGAATACGAGTAGAATTTGTACCCGTTACAGGGCGATCGCACCAGCTTAGAGTTCATGCGGTAGAAGGGTTGGGAGTGCCAATTTTGGGCGATCGCCTCTACGGTTGCGTGGCGGATGCGGCGAGGCTCCATCTCCATGCCCAAGAGCTGCATTTTGAACATCCGCAACTCAAGAAGAAAATCATCATCGCAAACCCAATAAATCAGAGTAGAGTTTAAAGAATTAGTACAAATGACCCGATGGAGCGACGCCCATGCTCGACCTGATGAAACTCGCCCGCCAGATGCAAGGCATTGGTCAACACCTGAATCAAGAAGCCGCCGCCACTCGCCAACGCCTAGACCTGGCGCACCAACTGCTAGAGCAAGCCAAAGAACGACAGGCAGATCTGGTTACCCAGCAGCAAATTTGGCGCGATCGCCTCGGCTTCACCGCCGCCGAACCCATCGAACCCCTAGATACTCGCATCGACTTAATCCCTGCTCCGCCAAGCCACACCGTCATCGCCACAGACGGCTCCCAAATTGCTCCCAGCCACCACGAAATCGCTTACTGCTACCTGATCAACGTCGGGCGCGTCGTCCTTCACTACGGGCAAAACCGCCACCCCATCCTAGACAGCCTTCCCGAAGTCTTTTACCGCCCCGAAGACCTCTACGTTTCCCGGCAGTGGGGCATCCGCACCGAAGAATGGATGGGCTACCAGCGCACTGTTTCCGAGGCGGTCGTATTAGCCGAAATCGCGATCGAACTAACAGAAGCCTCCTTCCAAAATCCAAAATCCAAAATCCAAAGTTCAACATCCAACAGTATTCCTACCTTAGCTATGGTCGATGGCTCCCTGATCCACTGGTTTTTAGAGCCATTACCCGCCGATGCCCGCGATCGCATCCTGCCCCCGATGCTCCAAGCTTGGGATCAACTCCGCGCCGCCCGGATTCCCCTTGTCAGCTACATCAGCGCTGCCCGGAGCGGCGAGGCTCTGAATTTTCTACGTCTGCACACCTGCCCCTTCATGGCTCCCGACTGCTCGACAAATTGCCCTGGCAAAACTGACCAAGCGCCTTGCCAAGTGTTTTCGCCGCTGCGAGATACGGCGCTCTGGTCAATGCTGCTGGCACCCGGACAGCGGAGTTTGATTTGGAAAAGCTCTGCCAAAATTCTTGAGGTTTATGGCGACCATGCCGTTTATTTTTGCTACATCCACATGGGGTCTGAAGTGGCGCGGGTAGAATTTCCGGCATGGGTTGCCGAAGATTCGGCACTCTTAGATTCGGCGCTCAGCCTGACATTAACGCAGGTGCAAAAGGGCTACGGTTACCCGGTGGCCTTGGCTGAGGCGCATAATCAGGCGGTCGTTAGAGGGGGCGATCGCGCTCGATTCTTTGCTATCCTCGAACAACAAATGATTCGCGCTGGGCTAAAAAATATTGGCACCTCCTACAAAGAATCCCGAAAGCGCAACAGCATCGCCTAGCCCATCTGCTCGCCCCATCTGTTAAACCAAAAGTTAAGATAGAGAAGATAGTGAAAAAGACCGCTATACTCCTAAATTAAACCTCCGTATCAACCCCCGGATTATGACCTCATTCGCCACTTCTACAGCTCGTTCCGACCTGAGTGAACTACGACGGCTAAAAACCTTACTACCCCCAGAGCTGAAAAGCTGGGTGATGATTGAAGCGGCAACCGCCGTCAACCCGCCCCTGATTACCAGCGAAGAAATTGGCAAGGATGAAATAGAAGTCCAGGTCGATTTAGTCAAATGGGATCAGCTTGCCCTAGACCAGCGCAATCTAATGTTTTGGCATGAGGTTGCCCGTGTCCAGAATGACACGATTCCTAGAGACGGTTGGGAAATGGCGGCATTGGCGATCGGACTAGGTGGCGCGGTCGGCGAGCTTTGGGTGCAGGATGGGCTACTGCTGCTATTGGCGGCAGCGCTTTGTGGCGTTTCGGGCTATCGCTTATATAAACGCAACAATAATCAAAAAACTTTGAATGAAGCGGTTGAAGCGGATGAAAAGGCGATCGCGCTGGCAACCCGCTTTGGCTACACGCTGCCCAATGCCTACAAGAGCTTAGGGAGTGCGTTGAAGGTATTGATTGAACAAACGCCGAAAAAGAAGCAGCGGAAGAAATATGAAGCGCGGCTGGATGCTCTGAAAAAGAGCGCGAACAAGGCGAAATCTAGATCTAAAGCGCCTGCTGAAGCCGACTATTATTCCTAAATCGACCAATAAGATTACCGTAGGGTGTGTCATGGCAAAGCCTGACACACCTTTTTATTTGAGAGGAAGATTTGTTTTGTGGCGATCGTTTATATGCCAGGAAACTACTTATTTCGTCTAATGAAAAGATAATCACTAAGAGACAAAACGATGAGTTGGGTCACAGATGTCCTACTTGTATTTAGCCTGCAGGAAGTTTATTCTAGGGAATACCTAAAAGAACAAAATCTTCCTACACTTCAAAACATCAACAGATGGCTTGAGAAACATAATCAAACTGCGCTTGATAATCTGGCTATTCATACAATAAGCAGCCCAAAGTCAATGCAATCTTGTATATACGGCGGAGCCTTTAATTATCTGAAACTGGACGAGTTTATTGAAATTGTTCATAGCCAGAAATGGTCTCACCGTAAAGGTGTTCAATTACTTTAGGACTTACGCATTGACAGGAATGCAGAAGTGTGGTGAGTTTAGATTAGTCCCCTCAGCGGTATCCGGTTGTGAGAGAACAGTCAAAGCCCTCAACTGCCCAGTGTAATGCCAATCTTTACACCTTGTTTCTCTTGGCGGAACCCAAATACGTCAGTTGTGTGCGCCTGTCTGAGATTCTCGAAGAACTCAGTCATGATAGCGTCAA
>Ga0335397_10003453_pt1 | contig 21121 bp, 21 predicted proteins | sample MAT04_FD_205740 | JGI IMG/M metagenome (GOLD analysis project Ga0335397, IMG submission 205740) | Freshwater microbial communities from Lake Fryxell liftoff mats and glacier meltwater in Antarctica - MAT-04 (spades assembly) (version 2) ... | reverse complement strand
CAGGCCGCTACATTCGAGTCACTGAATCTGCAACCGACACGCTATGCCGTGCCGAAGGTTCCGGGGCCGGGCTGCACTGCTGGCCGGTCCCCAGTCGATCCCAACGACGTTCTCTCCTGGAGAACTTTCAAGAGCCCACTGCTTAACCGGTGGGCTTTTTTTTGTTCGGGTGCGTGGCTGCGCAAACTGCGTTCTCGACAAGTCAGCAGCAGGTGGCTCGACATATGTCACTTCTCAGTGCCTTCGATCGGAAGCATCATGAAACGTCGACAGTTCATTCGTCTGGCCGGTGGCGGCGTGGTCTTCGCGGCGGTTGCCGGCAGCGCCGGCTGCAGCAGCGAACTGCCGGCCGAGGCGCTGGCACCCTGGAACGGGCCAGGCGCCGAGCCCGACCTGCGCCGCTGGCTGTTGGGCCACGCGATCCTGGCGCCGCATTCGCACAACCTGCAGTCCTGGTTGGCCGACCTGCGTACGCCCGGCGAGATCACTCTGCGCGTCGACCGCAGCCGCCTGTTGCCGGAAACCGACCCGTTTTCACGCCAGATCATGATGAGCCACGGAACCTTCCTCGAAATGCTGGATCTGGCGGCGCGCGAACGCGGCATGCGCGCCGACATCGCGCTGTTCCCCGAAGGCGAGTTCGGCCCGCTGAAACTCGACGACCGGCCGGTGGCGCGCATCCGTCTCGCCGCCGACCCGGCCGTCGCCAAAGACCCGCTGTTCGGTCAGATCCTGCGCCGCCACACCAACCGCAGCGCCTACGACCCGCAGCGCACGGTGCCCGCCGAAGCGTGGCTAGCGATGGCGATGGCGATGGCGGCTGCGGGTGCGGCGCCCGGGCTGCGCTTCGGCCATGTCGGCGCGGATGACGCGCAGGCGCTGGCCACGCACCGTGCCATCGCCAACGAGGCATGGCGCATCGAGCTCGTCACACCGCGCACCGTCATGGAGTCGTTCAGGGTGCTGCGCGTGGGCGCGGCCGAGGTCGCGCAGCACCGCGACGGCCTGTCGCTGATGGATCCGAAAGTGGTGCTGCTGGAACGTCTGGGACTGTTCGACCGCAGCCGGCCGCCGGCGCCCGACGACTACGCCACCACCAGCCAGATCACCGACTTCAACGCGAAACTGGCGTCGACGCCGGGTTTTCTCTGGATGGTCAGCGAGGGCAATGGCCGCGCCACGCAGATCGCCGCCGGCCGCGCCTATGCCAGGGTGCAACTCGCGGCCACCGCCCAGGGCGTGGCGATGCAGCCTCTGCAGCAGGCACTGCAGGAGTACCCCGAACAGGCCGCGCCGCACGCCGCGATTCACCGCCTGCTGGGCGCGCCGCAGCCCGCGCAGACCCTGCAGATGTGGGCGCGCGTGGGTTACGCGCCGGCCGTGCAGCCGGCGCCGCGGCGGGCGCTGGATGCGTTCATCCAGTCCTGATTGAACCTGGAAACGGCAGTTGACCGCTCTTCACCGCTGGCAACGCCGCATGGACTCTGCGATTGACGCTCACGACCACGTTCACCTGTCGGGTGAGAGCGCGACTCGCGGCCGCTGTGAGTCTGCTCGGTCGCCCGAAATTCAGCGAGCGCCCGGCACCTGCTGGCGTACGAGTGCGCCGTCACAGAGATGTCGGAACAATTGAAAGCGATGGAATCGGCCCGAATGCAAGGCGCAAACCACAGCAATACCAAGTGGTATTGCGAGGATTTACAACGCCGCAATCGGGTCGAAGACGAGTTTTCATGTTTCGATATTTCTGTGGCGGCGTACTAGACTTCGGAGTTACCGACAGGAGACGAGACATGGGCGCAGCCGAAGCATTCACCACCACCACCGACGTCGGCCACTGGATTGGTGGCGCGCACAGCGCCGGCAGCGGCACCCGCTCACAGCCGGTCTGGAACCCTGCCACCGGCGCGGTGGCCCGCCAGGTGCTGCTGGCCAGCGAGGCCGACGTAGCCGCCGCAGTGGCCGCTGCGGTGGCCGCGCAGCCGGCCTGGGGTGACATGCCGCCGATACGCCGCGCCCGCGTGCTGAACAGCTTCCTCGCGCTGATGAACCAGCACCGGGACACCCTGGCCGCGATGATCACCGCCGAACACGGCAAGGTCTTCACAGATGCCCAGGGCGAGGTCTCTCGGGCCATCGACATCATCGAGTTCGCCTGCGGCGTGCCGCAACTCCTGAAGGGTGACTACACGGACCAGGTCAGCACCGGCATCGACAACTGGACGCTGCGCCAGCCGCTCGGCGTGGTGGCCGGCGTCACGCCGTTCAACTTTCCGTGCATGGTGCCTTGCTGGATGTTCCCGGTGGCGCTGGCTTGCGGCAACGCCTTCATCCTGAAGCCCAGCGAGCGCGACCCCAGCACCGCCTTGTTCATGGCCGAGTTGCTGAAGCAGGCCGGCCTGCCCGACGGCGTGTTCAGCGTCGTCCAGGGCGACAAGGTGGCGGTTGACGCGCTGCTCAAGCACCCCGACGTGAAGGGCGTCAGCTTCGTCGGCAGCACGCCCATCGCCCAGTACATCTACGAGACCGGCGCCCATTTCGGCAAGCGCGTGCAGGCGCTCGGCGGCGCCAAGAACCACATGGTGGTGATGCCCGACGCCGACATCGGCCAGGCCGTGGACGCGCTGATCGGCGCGGCCTACGGCTCGGCTGGCGAGCGCTGCATGGCCATCAGCGTGGCCGTGCTGGTGGGCGACGTGGCCGACCGCGTCGTGCCGCTGCTGGCCGAGCGGGCGCGCGCGCTGAAGGTGAAGAACGGCATGGAACTTGATGCCGAGATGGGCCCGATCGTCACCCGCGCGGCGCGTGACCGCATCGAGGCCTGCATCGGCACCGGCGTCGAGGAAGGCGCCACGCTGGTCGTCGACGGCCGGGGCCACAAGGTGACCGGCCACGAGCAGGGCTTTTTTACCGGCGGCACGCTGTTCGACCATGTGCAGCCGGCCATGCGCATCTACAGGGAAGAGATCTTCGGCCCTGTGCTGGCCTGTGTGCGCGTGGCCGACATGGCCGCCGCGCTGAAACTCGTCAACGAGCACGAGTTCGGTAACGGCGTGGCGTGTTTCACCAGCGACGGCGGCGTGGCGCGTGAGTTTGCCCGCCGCGTGCAGGTGGGCATGGTGGGCATCAACGTGCCGATCCCGGTGCCGATGGCCTGGCACGGCTTCGGCGGCTGGAAGAAGAGCCTGTTCGGTGACATGCACGCTTACGGCGAAGAAGGTGTGCGCTTCTACACGAGGCAAAAGAGCGTGATGCAGCGCTGGCCCGACAGCATCGGCAAGGGCGCCGAGTTCGGCTTCCCGACCTCGAAGTAGGAAGACGCTGCGGCGGTGGCGGCCCTTGCGGCCGCTTGCCCGCCGGCGCCGCGCAAGCCGCGGCCCGGTTCGTCACCACGGGCTTGCCCGCGAGAAGCTATAGACACGAGCTGTCCGCCAGCCCTGAATGGAGCTCTCCCGATGTCGACCTACACGTTCAGCAGCCTGGCCAATGGCCAGCATCTCCTTTTCGACACCACGGGTGACCAGATGTTCTTCGACTCGACCAGCGTCAGCGCCGGGGCGGTGCGGCTCTCGTTGAGCGGCAGAGACATCGGGTTCCGCTCCGGCGGCAAGACGGTCTGGCTGGACGGCGTGGCGCTGGGCGAACCGGCCTTCGGCAGCAGCGCCAATGTCAGCTTCGCCACCGCCAGCGTGCTGGCCGTTGGCGAAGGCACGGCCAACCTGTGGCGCGACAGCTACGGCAAGAGCTACGACCACACGGCGTCGGCCGTCGGCAACCAGGTCTGGGGCCTGTTCGGCGCCGACACCGTCAGCACCGGCAGCGGCGCCGACTGGCTGGTGGGCAACACCGCGCTGACCTCGCTGAACCACGTGTCGCGCGCCAGCAGCGGGAGCGCGCCCACCAGCAGCAGCAGCGCCACGGTGTCCGCCGACGGCCGCTTCGTGGCCTTTGCCGGCGGCTGGACGGGCTTCGGCAGCATCGACAACAACGCCACCGACGTGATCGTGAAGGACATTTCCAGCAGCACCTGCAGCCGCGAGAACCTGAGCATGAACGGCGTTGCCGGCAACACAGGCGCTTTTGACCCGGTGATCTCGGCCGACGGCACCGCGCTGGTCTTCCGCAGCAGTTCGTCCAACCTCGTGGCCGGGCCGGCGAGCGGCGCCAACTACGACGTTTACCTGACCGACGTGCAGGGCAACGGCATAGTGCGTGTGTCTACCAGCAGCAGCTTCGTGCTGGCCACTGATGGGCAGTCGAGGAATCCCGATGTGTCGCCTGATCGCACGTTCGTCGCCTTCCACAGCACAACTTCCAACTGGGTCGCGGGCGGCTCGGTTCAAACCACTCGGCCGCAGCAGCGGCCATCGGCTCGGCCATCAGCGCCTACGTCGTCGGCCACAGGGCGCTGTTCGCGCTCGACAGTGGCAGCAGCAACGCAGTCTTCCTGTTCACCGCAGCGGGCGCAGATGCCCTGGTGTCGGCAAGCGAGCTGACCTTGCTGGCCACGCTCACCGGCACGGCCAGCACCGTAGCGGGCGATTGCCTCTTCGGCGCCTTACGCACGGCCAGGCCGACGTCGACGCAACCCGCGCGGGGCCGCCGCCGAGTCGGCCTTACCTCGTGTGCCAGACCACCGGCTTCTTCATGCCGACCCAGCGGTCGTAGTTGGCCGCGAACAGGTCTTCGATGCGGTTGCGCTTGACCTTGAAGGTCGGCGTGATGAGGTCGTTGTCGACCGTCCAGGCCTCGGTCATGACGACCAGGCAGTCGATCTGCTCGTGCGGGTCGAGCAGTTCGTTGATGCCCTTCAGGTGCGCGGCGAGTGACGTTTCCAGCTCGCCACGGCCGGCGGCGCTGCCGGCCTGCCGGGCGGCGTCGATGTTGAGCATCATCAGCGCCAGCGGCTGGCCGAGGTTGGCGCCGGTCACGCAGCAGGCTTCGATGGCGCCGTGCATCACCAGCCGGTCTTCGATCGGCGCGGGCGCGACGTACTTGCCCTTGCTGGTCTTGAAGAGATCTTTCACGCGGCCGGTGATCTTCAGGTTGCCTTCAGCGTCGAGCGCGCCCTTGTCGCCGGTGCGCAGCCAGCCGTCGGGTGTCAGCGCCTGCGCGCTGAGTTCGGGTTCCTTGAAGTAGCCCAGCATCAGGCCGGGGCTCTTGACCTGGATCTCGCTGCTGGCCGGGTCGAGCCGGCTCAGCACGCCGTCGTACGGCAGGCCCACCGTGCCGGGGCGCTGCTTGCCGGGCAGCGTGGCATGGCTGACGCCGCAGTTCTCGGTCATGCCGTAGACCTCCACCAGATCGAGGCCGAGCTTGTTGTACCAGCGCAGCAGGTCGGGCGGCATCGGCGCGGCGCCGCCGGCGGCGAAGGTGCATTCCTGCAGGCCGAGCGCGGTGAGGATCTTCTTGCGCACGATGCCGCGCAGGATGGGGATCTTCAGCAGCCGGTCTAGCTTGGCCGGCGGCATCTTGGCGCCGATGCCCTGCTGGAACTTGACCCAGAGGCGTGGCACCGAGAAGAACACCGTCGGCCGCGCCCGCTGCAGGTCGGCGGTGAAGGTTTCCAGGCTTTCGGCAAAGTACACGTGCATGCCGGAAGCCAATTGGCCGTGCTCGACCAGCGTGCGCTCGGCGACGTGGCTGAGCGGCAGGTAGCTCAACATGCGCGCGTCGGCATTGATGGCCGGCACCCGCTTCAGACCCGACTGCACGCTCCAGGCGAAGGTGTTGAAGCTGTGCATCACGCCCTTCGGCGCGCCGGTCGTGCCTGAGGTGTACATGATGGTGGAGAGATCGTCGCCGTCGCGCAGCGGGTTGCCCTTCAGCGGCGCGGTCTTGGCCATGATGTCGTCCCAGGCAGGGCCCATGCTTTTGGCATCGTCGGGCGCCATCGGCAGCACGACACACGGGGTGCCGGCCGGGATGCCCGGCTTCATACCCTTCCAGCCATCGAGCTTGCCGACGAACAGCAGCTTGGCCTCGCTGTGTTCGAGGATCTGGCGGATGGTGCCAGCTGCCAGCGTGGGGTACAGCGGCACCGAGACGTAACCGGCCAGCCAGATGGCGAAGTCGCTCATCAGCCAGTGCGCGGTGTTCTTCGACAGCATGGCGATCTTGCTGCCCGCAGGCAGGCCCAGGCTCTGCAGGTGGGTGGCCATGCGGCGAGACTGATCAAGCACCTCGCGCCAGGTGTAGTCGCGCACTTTGCCGCCGCCCATCGGCTGGGTCAGCGCGATACGGTCGGGTGTGGTCTTTTCCCAGTGGTACAGGCGCTGAAGTGCCAGCGTGTCGGCAGAAACGGTCGAGGCCATGATGATCCGGCCCAGGATGAACGGGCCAAGTTTGACAGTGCTGCGAGCCTACCCAAGGTCGAGGATGTCTGTCAGCAGGGCTTCCCTCAGGTTGTAGGGCCATCGGCGGGCTGCTGGCGGCCGACCAGCGGTTGTGTCTGCGCCTGTGTCAACGTTGATGTGCGGCCGCTTCGGCCCGCTGCGCCTCGGCCCAGCGGGCGGCGCGCTGCAGCAGCGCGACGTCGAGATCGGCGCGCGGGGCAACCTGCATCACCACCTCGTCGAGCGTCTCGGGCGCCTGCATCAGCGCGTGCACGACGGCCGACAGCGCGCAGATGCTGCGCCGCGCCGGCAGGGTAGGCAGCTCGAACGTGTGCTGCGCGATGACATGGTGGCGCACGCTGGCCACGGCGGCGGGGCCGAGGCCCCAGCTTTCGCAAAGCGCAGCGCCCAGCGCATCGTGGCTGACGCCGAAACCGGCCACCTCCAGTGTCAGCAGTTCGACGTCGCCCGGCGCGGCGCGCAGCATGGCGCCGTAGTGGTCGGGGGCGTGGCGGAACAGCACGGCCTTGCCGCATTCCTCGAACAGGCCCGCCGAGTGGGCGGCCCAGGCGTCGAGTGACAGCCGCTGGGCCAGCCGGCCCATCATCAGCCCGCGTTCGGCGGCGCGCAGCCACAGCGGCTCCAGCACGGCGGCGGGCGGGAAGGCGGCGCGCAGGCCGAACTCGAAAGTGATTGCCGCCACCTCGCGCATGCCCAGGTAGGTGATGGCCTGCTGCACGCTCTGCACGCGGCCTTTCAGCCCATAGAGCGAGGAGTTGACGGCGCGCAGCACGGCGGCGGCCAGCGCCATGTCGGACTCGATCAGCGACGAGACGGCCGGCAGGTCGATATCCTCTTCGGCGAGCAGCAGAGACAGCTTGACCAGCGCCTCGGGCTGGCTCGGGATGTCGATGTCGAGAGTGCGCAGTTGAGGAGCAACGGGCATGGGTGGCGGCCGGCAGGAATCTTGGTCCCGATGCTAGGCGCCTGCCGTGCCGGCCCGTCGCCGCAGATGGGCGGTGAAAAGGGCATTCATCGGCGCATTCGGCAGATCGCGGCTAAGTCCCCGGGAGCCTCGGCTGCAAACCGATCGGACAAAAAAAGGGCGCCGAACAGCAGCGCCTTGCAGGTCAGAGAAGCCTGCCCGCCGCGGTGTGCCGCAGTCAGGTGACTCTCCGTTACGTCCTCGTGATGGGCCTGTCTTTCCAGCGTCTCCTCGAGCCCCCGGCCAGCGGGCCGGCTGTGCGTGAGCGGCCGTCCGTGGTGAGTGGCGCGAATTTAACGACAGCCCGGCGGGGCGCCATCAGGGCTTTCCCGCCGATGAGCACCGGCGGCCGGCAGCACCGCGGCAGGTAGTCGAGATCGATCAGTACCTTGGCCGACAGCGAATGGGCCAACTTCCCGACCGCGCACGCCGATCGCGCCGTTGATGATGGAGACGACGACGTGGTCGTGGTCATCGGTCTCCGTCATGGTTCAGTGTGGGGTCTGGCCTGCCAGCACGGGGAACAGCTTGACCAGACCGTCGGCCATGATCTCCACGGCCAGCGCCGACAGGATCAGGCCCATCAACCGCGTCATCACGTTGATGCCGGTGCGGCCCAGCCACCGGGCGATGGTGCCGGCGGCCGAGAAGGTGGCGAATGTGACCAGGGCCACCACCACGCCGTAGCCCACCAGGGCGGCCAGTTCCCACCAGTGGCGCGTTCGCTCGGCGTAGATCACCATCGTGGAGATGGTGGCCGGGCCGGTCAGCAGCGGGATCGTGAGCGGCACGACAGCGATGCTCGAGCCTGAAACGATCTTCTGGTCGCCCTCGGTGACATCGGTGGGTTTGCTCTCGGCCGGTTGCGCGTTCAGCATGGCCAGCGCGCTGATCAGCAGCAGCGTGCCGCCGCCGACCTGGAACGAGGCGATTGTGATGCCGAAGAACTCGATCACCCGCAACCCGGCCAGCGCGCTCATGGCGATCACCACGAAGGCGGTGAATGAGCTGATGCGGATCGTGCGCTGCCGCTCGGCGCGCGACAGGTTCTGCGTGAAGTGGATGAAAAACGGGACGATGGCGATCGGGTTGACGATCGTCAGCAAGGCGACCAAGGGCTTGAAGAGATCCATGGTCCGATGGTAGTGGAGCGACACCGGCGACGGCACCTCGACTGGCTTCGGGAGGCCCGCGAGGGGCGGCTCAGGGTGCTTTATCGGCATGCATCGCCACAAAGCGGCATCGGCCGTTGGAAATCAAGCTTTTCGAGGGTTTTCACGGCAGCGTCAAAACAACACTTGACGAAGTTGAACTTTGCGTGCAGCGTATCGGGTCTCCCATAATTGGGAGTCTGTGTCTGGATGCCGCACACTCGCCTGAATGGTTCTTGCAGGGTCGAAGCGTCACATGGTTCGTTTGGTACTTGATTGAGGGCTCCCCTGTGGGAAACAAACTTTACGTCGGCAATTTGGCTTATGCGGTGCGAGATGAATCGCTGCAGCAGGCTTTCTCCCAATTCGGCACCGTGACTTCCGCAAAGGTCATGATGGATCGCGACACCGGGCGCTCGAAGGGCTTCGGCTTCGTCGAGATGGGCTCGGATGCCGAGGCCCAGGCTGCCGTCAACGGCATGAACGGCCAAGCGCTCGAAGGGCGTGCGATCGTCGTCAATGAAGCCCGTCCGCGTGAAGAGCGCCCGGGTGGTTTTGGCGGTGGTGGCGGTGGTCGCAGTGGCGGCGGCGGCGGTTACGGCGGCGGTGGCGGCTACGGTGGCGGCGGCGGATCCGGCGGATCCGGTGGCGGCGGTGCCGGTGGCGCTGGCGGCGGCGGTGGACGCAGCCCCTACGGTGGTGGCGGTAGCGGCGGTGGCGGTGGCCGCAGCCCCTACGGCAGTGGCGGTGGCGGCGGTGGCCGCAGCGGCGGCGGCGGTGGCGGCGGCTACGGTGGCGGCGGCGGCGGTGGCCGCGGCGGCTATTAAGACCAGGCAAGCCAGGTTCTCCTGGCTTCGATGATCAAGAAGCGCTGGTGGCGACACCAGCGCTTTTTCGTTTTCGGCGAACCGTGCGCAGGCCGGCTGGAGATCAGTACTGGTGATCAGTACTTTTCCGGCCGCAGCACGCTGACCTCGCTGAAGTACATCGACACGCCATAGTGCCGGGCATGGGTGGCCAGCACATGGGCGGCCACCGATTCGGCCACGGCGGCGTCGCAGATCACCTTCAGCTCGATCGTACGGTCGGCCTCCCAGGCGCCTTCGCGCACTCCCTCGCTGCCGCCGCCCCTCACGTCGCTGACCGTCCAGCCCATCGCACCTTCGCGAAGCAGGTCGCGCACCAGAGTCTCTTCGAGCGCCGCTTCGGCCACGATGACGAGCAGGGTCTTGGGGTGTCTGGTGATCATGCGGTCAGCCTCTGCGCCAGGGTGATGTACAGCGGGATTCCAACCACGATGTTGAACGGGAAGGTGATGCCCAGCGCGGCCGTGATCGACAGCGCGGCGTTCGCCTCGGGTACCGCGATGCGCATGGCGGTCGGCGCAGCGATGTAACTGGCGCTGGCCGCCAGCGCGGCCAGGATGGCCACACCGCCGGTCGACAGGCCCAGCGCCACGCCGACCAGCGCGCCGGCCAGTGCCAGCAGCGGCGGCACGCCGAGGCCGATCACCAGCACGGCGGCGCCGAAACGCTTCACTTCAGCCAGCCGGCCGCCGGCCACGAGGCCGAGTTCCAGCAGGAAGAGCGCCAGCACGCCCTTGAACGGGTCGATGAAGACGGCCTTGATCGGCGCCGTGCCGGCGTCGCCCGCGAAGGCACCGATGGCCAGCCCGCCCATCAGCAGCAGCACGCTCTTGCCGAACAGCACGTCGTGCCCCATCTGGCGCCAGCGGCTGCCGTCCGCGGCGCCGGCCGCGTCACCTGTCTCGTCGCGCTGCGACCAGCGCGCGAGCAGGATGCCCGCCACCAGTCCCGGCGCTTCCATCACGGCCACCCAGAGCGCGGCGTGGCTCTCGTAAGGGATGCCCTGCCGCGCCAGCGCGGCAATCGCCACCGCGAAGGTGACCACGCTGACCGAGCCGTAGTGGGCGCCCAGCGCGGCGGCGTCGGCGGCATTGAGGCGCAGCGCACGAAGCAGCGGAAACAGGGCGAACGGAATGGCGAAACCCAGTGCCATGCAGGCCAGCACCTGAGGCGCCAGCGCCGCCAGCGGCTGCTTGCTGAGTTCGATGCCGCCCTTCAGGCCGATGGCCAGCAGCAGGTAGATCGACAGCGTCTCGTAGAGCGCGCCCGGCAGCCGCAGATCGCTCTTCACCAGCCGAGCGAAGACGCCGAGGGCGAAAAAAAGCACGACGACGTCGATCATCGGGCCGTTCGCAAGGTGAGGCGGGTTCGGGAGCCGGGTTGGATGTGCACAGGTACTGCTCGTCTTGCTTTGACGAATGATCGCGCTGGCAAGTTCATCCCCGAAGGCGTGTCAACGCGACTCATGGAGTCATGACCCGCGCCTTGGCTTGCGTCCGCGGCCGGCCATCAGGCGGTCGAACAGGGTATTCGGCAGGATGCGCAACAGCTTGGCGACGACGCTCATCTGCCAGGGGATGACCCGGTAGCTGCTGCCGGCCTGGACGGCGCGGAAGGCCCGCTCGGCAAAGGCCTCGGGCTGCATCAGGAACGGCATCGAATAGGGATTCTTCGCCGTCAGCGGGGTGGCGATGTAGCCGGGCAGCAGGGTCACGATGCGCAGGCCGTCGGCCCGGCATTCGCCGCGCAGGCTCTCGCAATAGGCCACCACGGCGGACTTGCTGGCGCAGTAGGCGCCGTGGCCGGGCAGGCCGCGGATGGCCGACACGCTGGCGATGCCGACCAGTGTGCCGCTGCGCCGTTCCCGCATGGCGGAGATGAAAGGGTGGAAGGTGGCAGCCATGCCGATGTTGTTGATGGCGAAGACGTCGCGCATGACATCCAGGTCACCGCGCACCGCGCTGTCCATGCCCACGCTGATGCCGGCGCAGGCCACCACGACGTCGGGCAGGCCCTGGCGTGCGATGCAGGCGGCGCCGGCCGCCACGATGCTGTCGGTCTGCTGCACGTCGGCAGCGTAGACGGCCCAGCGCTCGTTCGCCAGCCCCTGCGCGTTTGCCCAGGCCTCGATTTCGGCGGTGCGCCGCGCCACGAGCGCCAGCCGCCAGCCGGCTTGCGCATAACGCGCGGCCAGGGCCTGGCCGATGCCGCTTGACGCGCCGGTGATGAATATCAACGGCGCATTCATGACTTCATGCCGGTGGTGAACATCAACGGCGCATTCACGGGCGAACGCCGCGCGCCGGGAAGGTCGCGCGCATCGGCCCGGCCAGGTCGAGCCGCTGGCTTCCGTGGTCGTACTCCAGCCCGGCCGCCCTCAACTCGGTGGCGCCGCGCTGCACCCACACCGGCAGGTGGCTGCGCAGGCGCTCGGTGACGAGAAAAGCATGCAGGAATTCGCTGCGCACCACCAGCGGCTCGGCGGTGCCAGCACCGCTCGTCACCTCGGCGCCGCCCAGCAGTTGCACCTCGCTGCCGTCGCCGTTGCTGATGGCGCGCTCGGCATGCGCCAGCGTGACGCGGCCGTCGGGGGCCACGGCACGCATCTGCACGGTGTCGATCTCGATCCGGTCGGTGTCGGGGAAATGGCGCAGTTGCGCACCTTCCAGCCGCAGCTTGAGGCGGCCGTCGGCACCGAAGCGTTCGAGCGCGAACTTCGTCATCGTGTAGTCGGGATCATGGCTCAGTTGCCTGCTTTCAGGCGCGCCCGGTGGACGGGGCGTGTTCTTGATCAGCCACCAGGTGCCCAGCGCCAGCAGCGTCATCAGCAGAAGCGGCAGGTAGGACGACAACAGATCGCGCAGTCGATGGTGCCAGGGCTGCGGTTCGCGCGGTGGCCCGGCAAGCGCCGGCCCAAGCGCCGGCCCCAGCGAGATCGGCACCTCGGGCAGGTCGGGCAGGTGCAGTTCGACTGACATGGCGGTGCAGGCTCAGGCGCCGTCCAGCGTGCGCAGGTGGCCCTGCAGCAGGCCGGCATAGCGCCCGGCCGCCATCAGCAGCAGATCGCAGAACTCGCGAGCGGCGCCATGGCCGCCAGGCAGCGCGGTGACGTGGTGCGCCACAGCCCGCACTTCCACGTGCGCGTTGGCGGGAGCGCAGGCGAAGCCGGCGCACTGCAGCAGCGGCAGGTCGGGCCAGTCGTCGCCTATCACCGCCACCTCGGGCCAGTCGTAACCCAGCCTGTCCAGCAGCGCCGTCGCCGCCGCCAGTTTGTCGCCGGCGCCGTACACGGCGTGCCGCAGGCCGAGGTCGGCGACGCGCCGCCGCACCGCCGGCGAGTCGCGCCCGGTGATCACCAGCGGCGTGATGTCGCCCTGCGCCAGCAGCTTCAGACCCTGGCCGTCGAGCGTGGAAAATGCCTTCACCGTCTCGCCGTGCTCGCCGATGTAGAGCCGGCCGTCCGTCAGCACGCCGTCGACGTCGAAGATGGCGGCCTTCATGCCCAGCGCGCGCCCTTGAGCTTTCAGCAGGACTTCGGGCGGGAAGCGCAATGCCGGCCCCTGGCTCGCGGTCGTTGTCGAAATCGCATTCATCTCAGATGACCTTGGCGCGCATCAGGTCGTTCGAGTTCAGCGCGCCCACCAGCGCACCGGCGGCGTCGACCACCAGCACGCTCGTCACGCTGTGACGTTCCATCACGTCGGCGGCGTCCACCGCCAGGGCGTCGTCGCGCACCAGCTTCGGGCTGCGGTGCATGACCTCGTCGGCGGTCAGGGTGCGCAGGTCGGCGCCACGTTCGATCAGGCGGCGCAGGTCGCCGTCGGTGAAGATGCCGACCGGCCTGCCTTCGGCGTCGGCCACGGCGGTGAAGCCCAGGCCCTTGCTCGTCATCTCGCGCAGCAGCGTGGTGAAGCTGGCGCTGGCGGTCACGCGCGGCACGGCGTCGCCGCTGCGCATCAGGTCGCGCACCAGCATCAGCAGCTTGCGGCCCAGGCTGCCGCCGGGGTGCGAACGGGCGAAGTCTTCTGCGCGGAAGCCGCGTGCGTCGAGCAGCGCCACCGCCAGCGCGTCGCCGAGCGCCATCTGCGCCGTGGTGCTGGCCGTGGGTGCCAGGTTCAGCGGGCAGGCTTCCTGATCGACGGCGCTGGAGATCACCAGGTCGGCATGGCGCGCCAGTGTTGAATCAGCGTTGCCGGTCATGCCCACCAGCGTGACGCCGATGCGGCGAATCGCCGGCAGGATGGCCGCGAGTTCGTCGCTCTCGCCGCTGTTGCTGATGGCGAGCACGACGTCGCCGCTCATCACCATGCCCAGGTCGCCGTGGCTGGCCTCGGCCGGGTGGACGAAAAACGCCGGCGTGCCGGTCGACGCCAGCGTGGCCGCGATCTTCTTGCCGACATGCCCGCTCTTGCCCATGCCCATCACGACCACGCGACCGCCGCATTCCAGCATCGCGCGCACCGCGCCCGCAAACCCGGCGCCCTGGCGCGCGGCCAAGGCGTTCAGTGCACGCGCTTCGATCTCGAAGGTCTGTGCCGCGAGCCGCAGCGCCCGTTCGGCGTCGAAGGGTCTATGAACGCTCATGGGCAATGACGTCGAATAGCATCCAAGGATTCTAGGGACACATGGCCACCACGCTCGAAGTCGCGCTGCTGTACCTCGTTGCCGCCGTGCTCGGGGTCGTCGTTTGCCGTTCGCTGAAATTGCCGCCGATGCTGGGCTACCTGGTGGTCGGCGTGATCATCGGGCCGAACGCGCTGGCGCTGGCGCAGGACAGCGCCGGCGTCAAGTACCTCGCCGAGTTCGGCGTCGTCTTCCTGATGTTTGTGATCGGGCTCGAATTCAACCTGCCCAAGCTGCGCAGCATGCGCACGCTGGTGTTCGGCCTGGGCTTGTCGCAGGTGGCGCTGACGATGGCTGGCGTGCTGATCGGCCACGCCCTGCTGGTCGGCGCGTATGCCTGGGTCTTCGGCAAGGCCTGGCAGATGCAGTGGCAGGGCGCCGTGGTGCTGGGCGGCGCGTTTGCGATGAGCTCCACCGCCATCGTCGTCAAGCTGATGGCCGAACGGCTCGAGATGGACAGCGAACACGGCCGCCGGGTGATGGGCGTGCTGCTGTTCCAGGACTTGGCCGTCGTGCCGCTGCTGGTGCTGATCCCGGCACTGAGTGCGGGCGCCGAGCAGCTCGTCACCGCGCTGGCGTGGGCGCTGTTGAAGGCGGTGTTGCTGCTGACCCTGCTGCTGGTCGGCGGCCAGAAGGTGATGCGCTGGTGGCTCACTCAGGTGGCGCGGCGCAAGAGCCAGGAGCTCTTCATGCTGAACCTGCTGCTGACCACGCTGGGTCTGGCCTGGCTGACCGAACACGCCGGCCTGTCGCTGGCACTCGGCGCCTTCGTCGCAGGCATGCTGATAGCCGAGACCGAATTCAAGCACCAGGTGGAAACCGACATCCGGCCCTTCCATGATGTGCTGCTGGGGCTGTTCTTCATCACCATCGGCATGAAGCTCGACTGGCGGCCCGTGCTCGAACAGTGGCCGCTGGTGCTGCTCATCACCACCGTGCCGGTGGCCGCCAAGTTCGCGCTGGTGGCCGCGCTGGCGCGCGCCTTCGATGCCCCGCCGGGCGTCGCGCTGCGCACCGGTCTGTACCTGGCGCAGGCCGGAGAGTTCGGCTTCGTGCTGCTCACGCTGGGCGCAGACCGCGGCCTGGTGGCGGCGGAATGGATGAGCCCGGTGCTGGCCAGCATGGTGCTGTCGATGCTCGCCACGCCGTTCATCATCATGTACAGCGACCGCATCGTGATGAGGCTGTCGGACAGCGACTGGCTGCTGCAGTCGGTGCAACTGACGACCATCGCGAAGAAGGCGATCCGCGCCGAGAAGCACGTCATCATCTGCGGCTACGGGCGCAGCGGGCAGAACCTTGCCAGCATGCTCGAAACCCAGGGTATCCCGTACATGGCGCTCGACCTCGACCCCGACCGCGTGCGCCAGGCCGCCGCCGCCGGCCAGAGCGTGGTCTTCGGAGACGCCGCCCGGCTGCAGAGCCTGATGGCCGCCGGTCTGGCGCGCGCCAACGCGGTGGTGGTGAGCTATCCCGATACGCCGTCGGCGCTGAAGATCCTGCGCATTGCGCGCGAGCATGCGCCCACCGTGCCGGTGATCGTGCGCACCATCGACGACGCCGATCTGGAGACCCTGCGCGCGGCCGGTGCCACCGAGGTGGTGCCCGAGGCGATAGAAGGCTCGCTGATGCTGGCCAGCCACGCGCTGGCGCTGGTCGGCGTGCCGATGCGCAAGGTCATTCGCATGACGCGAGACGCGCGCGACGCGCGTTACGGCCTGCTGCGCGGTTATTTCCACGGTGCCGATGACGACACGGTGGAAGAGCAGAAGCAGGCTCGCCTGCTCAGCGTCACCCTGCCTGCGGCCGGCCCCAGCCTGGGCCGTGTGCTCAGCGCGCTGGCGCTGCATGCGGTAGGAGTCAGCGTGGTGTCGGTGCGCCGCGCTTCCGGCCAGGTCATCAAGGCCGACGAAGAACTCGTGCTCGGGCCCGGTGACACTCTGGTGCTGTCGGGCCTGCCCGAACGGCTGGCGCTGGCCGAGGCCAAATTGCTGCGCGGATAACCCCGGCGCCGCCATGTGCAATCGCGCTTCTCTCCACGGCGAGCCAGCGCCGCGCCGATCATCGATCGGTTTTGTCGACGTGGGGATGTCATGCTGAAACGTCGCCGCTTGCTGGGCGCTGGATTGTTCGCCGGCCTGGGCGCCGGGATCTCGCTGCCGACAGCGGCTGCGGAGATCGACCTGCGCCGCCACGGCCTGGTGCTGCTGATACGACACGCCAGCACCGACCCCGGCATCGGCGATCCGCCCGGTTTCCGCCTTGAGGAGTGCGCCACGCAACGCAACCTCAGCGCTGAAGGACAGGCTCAGGCGCGGCGGCTGGGGCCTGCTTTGTCGCAGCGTGGCTGGGTGCCGCAGCGTGTGCGCAGCAGCGCCTGGTGCCGCTGCATGGACACCGGCCGTCTGGCCTTTGGAAATGTCGAAGCCTGGCCGGCGCTGAATTCATTCTTCCAGGGCCGCGACAACGAGCCGGCACAAACCGCCGAATTGCGGCGCAGCCTGGCGGCCCTGTCGGCCGGGCGAATCGAGACCTGGATCACGCACCAGGTCAACGTCGCGGCCCTCACCGGCGAGGGCGTGGCGATGGGTGAGGTGCTGTTGCTGCGTGGTGGCAATGACGAGGCCCGCGTGCTGCATCGCCTGGCGCCAACGTAGCTGGCTGGTCGGCTAGGCACCAGCCAGGGCAACGATGGCCGAGGCCGGGACTGCGCCCGACTGCCGACCCGTCTCGCGCCCGGCCTGCAACCGCACCAGCGTGGGAATGCTGCGCACTGCGAAGCGGGCCGACAGCGCCGGGTTGTCGTCGCTGTTCACCTTGACCAGCAAGGCGCGGCCCTTCAGCGTGCGGCCGGCTTGTTCGAAGGCCGGCGCCATCGCCCGACAGGGGCCGCACCAGGGCGCCCAGAAGTCCACCAGCACCGGCAGCGGGCTGGCGGCCACGACGGCGTCGAAGTCGGCGTCGCCCAGTTCGATAGGCTGACCTTCGAGCAGCGGCTTGCCACAGCGGCCGCAGGACGGCGCCTCGGTCAGGCGCGCGGCGGGCAGCCGGTTGGTGGCCGCGCAATGCGGGCAGCTGATGTGCAGGCGGGTGCTCGTGTCCATATCGCCTACTTGGGACTGCCGGCGGGCGTTTCAAGGCAGCCGCTGCGCTATCGCATTGCCCGCGTGCCGCGGGTCGGGCGTGGGTCCGCATCCACACCGGCAACAGTTCCTGCGCGTCGCCGGCGCGGCGTGGTTCGACAGGGGCGCGGGAATAATCAGCCGACCGCCGCCGTATTCCTCCAGTGGACGCTCCCCCCGCCTTTCGCCGCCAGTTGCTCGACGCCATGCCGCGCCTGCGCCGCTACACGCGTTCGCTGGTGTTCGATGCCGGGCAGGCCGACGACCTGACGCAAAGCACGCTGGAGCGTGCGCTCACGCACTGGCACCAGTTCGACCAGCAACGCAACATGCTGGTCTGGCTGCTGTCCATCGCCCATAACGCGCACCTCGACACCTTTCGCCGCGACGGCCGCACCACCGCCACCGACCCCGCTGAACTTCAGCGCGAAATGGACCGCCTGGGTGGCGACGCCGGGCCCGACATCGGCCTGCAGATCGACCTGCTGGCTGCGTTGCGCCGGCTCAGCCCCGAGCAGCGCGAGCCTTTGTTGCTGGTCTGCGTGGAGCAACTCAGTTACGCCGAGGTGGCCGAGGTGATGCACATCCCGGTGGGCACGGTGATGTCCCGCGTGTGCCGGGCGCGTGTTGCGCTGCGGCGCTATCTGGACGGCGGCGAGAGGGCGGTCCCGCCCACGCTGCGCAGGGTGATCTGATCATGGAGATGCTGAACATCGACGACGAAGTGCTGTCGGCCTGGCTCGACGGTGAGCTGGACGCCGCGCAGGCTGTGCAGGTCGAGGCCTGGCTGCGCGACCATCCCGACGATGCCGCCCGCGTGCAGCGCTGGCGCGCCGACGGCGGCGCCCTGCGCGAGCGCCTGGCGCCGCTGTTGCATGAGCCGGTGCCCGACGCGCTGCGCGGCGCCGTCCTTGCGCAGCCCGGCCGGGCCGCGGGCTGGCGGCTCGCCGCCGCTGTGGCCGGCCTGCTGCTGACCGGCGGTCTGGCCGGCGCCGGGCTGATGTGGCAGGCGCAGCGCGGCGGCCTGGTGGCGCTGCCGGCGCCCGGCTGGACGCAGCGCGCCACCGTGGCGCATGCCGTCTATGCGCCTGAGGTACGGCACCCGGTCGAGGTCGACACCACGCAGGGCACCGAAGCCGAACAGCGCGCCCAGGAAGAGCATTTGTCGCGCTGGCTTACCAAACGGCTGGGGCTGCCCGTCAAGCTGTTCGACCTGCGCGCGATGGGCTTCGAACTGGTGGGCGGCCGGCTGCTGCCGGACGCCAAGGCGCCGAGCGCGCAGCTCATGTACCAGAACGCCAGCGGCCAGCGTGTCACCGTCTACCTGCGCAAGCCGGAGGCGTCCACAGCGGCCGCCTTCCGCTATGAACGGCAGGGCGACCTGGGCATGTTCTACTGGGTCGACGGCCCTGGCGGCTACGCGCTGGTCGGCCCGTTGCCGCGCGAGCAGTTGTTGGCGCTGGCGGAGAGCATCTACCGCCAGGGCCAGGCGGCCCCGGCTCGGTGAAAGCCGGGGCCGGGGCCGGCGGCATCGCCCGCCCGCGCTCCTAGAATCCGGCCGATGCTCCCTACAGCCCCCGCGCCGGCGGCCAGCGCCGCGCAGCGGCTGGCCGCGCTGCACCGCCTGTTCGTCGTCACCCTGCTCGGTTTTGCCTCCGGTCTGCCGCTGGCACTGACCGGCCAGGCCATGCAGGCCTGGCTGAGCGTCGAGGGCGTCGACATCGCCACCATCGGCTTCCTCAGCCTGGTCGGCCTGCCCTACACATTCAAGTTCCTCTGGGCGCCGCTGATGGACCGCTTCGATCTGCCCTGGCTGGGCCGGCGACGCGGCTGGCTCGTGCTGACGCAGCTGGCGCTGGCCGGAGCCTTGCTCGCCATGGCAGGCACCTCGCCCACCGCCAGCATTCGCGCCTTCGCGCTGCTGGCGGTGGCGGTGGCGTTCGTGTCGGCCTCGCAGGACGTGGTGATCGACGCCTACCGCACCGACCTGCTGAAGCCGGCGCAGCGCGGCCTGGGCGCGTCGCTCAACGTCATGGGTTATCGGCTGGCGATGATCGTCTCAGGCGGCATCGCGCTGATCTGGACCGACGCCCAGCAAGGCGGCGGCTGGAGCTGGCCCGAGGTCTACCGCGTCATGGCCGGGCTGATGGTGCTGGCCGCCGTCTGCTCGGCTGTGCTGCTGCCGCGCCTGCCGTTGCCCGATCTGCCGGCCCACCAGGCGCCCACCTCGGCACGCAACGACCTCACCGGATTTCTCGCCGTGCTGGTCGCCGTCGTCGTGGGCTACACGCTGACCGACCGCCTCGGCGGCCCGCTGGCGCAAGCCCTGCTCGGCCCGTGGCTGGCTGGCGGCAGCCTGGCGCCGGCGCTGCAGCAGCGCTGGGTCGACCTGCTGACCCTGCTGATGGGCATCGGCATCACCTTCCCGCTGGCCGCCTGGGCGGCGCGCCGCGCGCGCTTCGACACGCTGCTCAACGGCCTGTCCAACTACTTCAGCCAGCCCGGCGCGGCGGCCTTCCTGCTGTTCATCGTGCTCTACAAGCTGGGCGACGCGTTTGCCGGCTCGCTGATGACGCCCTTCCTGCTGAAGACCATGGCCTACAGCTCGGCCGAGGTCGGCGTGGTGAACAAGGTCATCGGCCTGTGGCTGACGATCGGCGGCGCGCTGCTCGGCGGCCTGCTGATGCTGAAGCTGGGCTTGTGGCGCGCGCTGATGCTGTTCGGCGTGCTGCAGCTGGCGAGCAACCTCGGTTTCTGGTGGCTGGCCGTGAATGGCAAGGGCGCCATGCCCGGGCTGACCATCCCGGCCTTCGACTGGGGCTTCGTCAAGCTGGCGGCCGCCACGCCGGTCGACGGCGGCCTGCTGATGGTGATCGCCTTCGAGAACCTGTCGGGCGGCATGGGCACGGCGGCCTTCGTCGCCTTCCTGATGAGCCTGTGCAACCAGCGTTTCACCGCCACGCAGTTCGCCCTGCTCAGCGCATTCGCCTCGGTCGGCCGCGTCTGGGTCGGCCCGCTGGCCGGCGTGCTGGCTGAAAGCATCGGCTGGCCGCATTTCTTCATCGTCAGCACCGTGCTGGCGCTGCCGGCGCTGCTGATGCTGTGGTGGATGCGCGCCAGTGTGCGCGCGCTGGAGGTCGACCCGCGCACGGCCGGAGCGCTGAACGATTGACGCTGCAGCGGCCCTGTGGCTCGCGATTCAAAAATCCGGGCTTGCGGTCAGCGACTTCCGCCCGCACCACAGGGATGCCGAAGCTTCGTCTTCGCCGCCGGGTTGTCCCGCGATTTCCATTCCATCCAAGATGGCATCGCCATGAAGAATTCGGTCGTTGCCGCCGCCGTTCTGCTGGCCCTGATGGTGGGCGTTGCACATGCCCAGACCGCTGCTCCCGCCACTGCCCCCGCGGCCACGCCCGCCAAGGCCGCCCCAGCGAAAGCCGCCCCGGCGAAGGCCACCGCTGCCAGCACCGACCCCGTCGTCGTGATGCGTGCAGAGCAGCGTGCCGCGCGCACCGCTTTCACCGACGCCACCCGGCCGATCCGCGCCGCCACCGTGAAAGCGGCTGAGCACGAAGCCATGGCCGACGCCAAGACGGCCGGCAAGGACCCGCTGCTGGCGCGCCGCAGCGCCAACCGTGCCACGATGGCTGCCACGCGCGTCGACTTCGAAGCCAGGATGAAGGGCCCCACCGCGACGCGTGACGCTGCCCTGGCCGCCGCCACCGCCAAGCGCAACGCCGCCAGCAAGCAAGCAAGCACCTGATTAGCAAGGAGCCTCCGGTAGCTCACTCGGTGAGCCACAGCAGGTGCTCGATGGGGTCTCCACCAACGGAGATCCGTGATGCCGATCGATCGTGTGCAGTTCCAACCGGGTTTGTCGATGTTCGAGTTCATGCAGCGTGACGCCACACAGGCGCAGTGTGAGGCAGCGGTCGCCGCTGCGCGCTGGCCCGACGGGTTTGTCTGCCCTCGCTGTCAAGGCCGGGTGGCGTGGTCGTTTCGACGCGGCGCCCAGGCTTACCGGGAGTGCGTTGGCTGT
>Ga0335397_10003452_pt1 | contig 21124 bp, 13 predicted proteins | sample MAT04_FD_205740 | JGI IMG/M metagenome (GOLD analysis project Ga0335397, IMG submission 205740) | Freshwater microbial communities from Lake Fryxell liftoff mats and glacier meltwater in Antarctica - MAT-04 (spades assembly) (version 2) ... | reverse complement strand
ATATATAAATTTTAAAGGGCGAATATAAAAATAAAACCCTTTCTTTTTATAGAAAGGGTTTGTTGTATGTGTCTGGCCACTTTTGCAAGAATCCTAAATTATAAAATTTCTGATAGTGGCCTGACACATTCAAAGTGTCTGGCCACTCTTGCAAGAACCCTAAATTATAAAATTTCTGATAGTGGCCTGACACATGCAAAGTGTCTGGCCACTTTTGCAAGAATATTATTTTAGAAAATCACAAATAGTGGCCTGACACTTTATTCAACATTTACCCTAATGCCATTACTGTGGCTGCTAAACTCAGGTGCATACATGCATTGAATGGTTGTAATGCCATTGCTGAAATTACCGGCATGGGTTACAAACATTGGGTATTCAAAAACATAACTACCTCTTGGCAACTGACTAAAGAAAAAGTTAGTGCTGGCATCTTTGGTGCTTTCGTAATAACCAAGTCCGCCCTGCCATTTGTACTGGCTGATAACATTGGTGGGTTCCATGGCTGCGGCACGCATATCTTTCATGTGCACATATTCCATTGCACGATCTACTTTTAATTCAATACGAACTTTTACTTTGTCGCCAACTTTTAATTGATCACCGTCTTTTAATTCTTTTAAAATTGGGCCACGGTCGCTGTTCTTTTCTACATACAATTTTTTTACTAAAGAAAGTGGCGTTGCGGCCGATGTGATCTTATCAAGGTCTTCGAAGTACTGCCAGTAGATGGAGCCCCATGAAGAGAATCCCCCCCCGCCCCCTGAAGGGGGAGCTTTGCCGTCTGCTGCTTTGACCGTTACTAATATATTTCCCATTTCGGGTTTTACTTTATCGCCCTCAATTCTTTTTTTGAAATAGCCGGTGCCAGCCTCAGCACCCTGCGCAGAACTTAGTATAATTCCTGATCCCAATTTAATTTCAACTGTTCTTTCTACATCCAAAATTGAAGGTTGCACAATTCCCCCTTTGGGGGTTAGGGGGCTGCTTATCAATAACGCATAGCATGCTTCTGCAGTGGCTTTGGTAGTTTTCCAGTTCTGTGTTTGCTTTTGTTTGAGCAACCATGTTTTAAGATCATCAATGGTTGTATTGTTTTTATCAATGTCTGTAAACGCTTCTATCATCATAGCCTGGCTTTCGATGGGTGCCTGGTGCCAGTAATAACCACCAGTAGTAAATTCTTTAAAATACATGCCCATCTCTTCTTTATAAATAGCATTTTGTTTTAAAGAAGCGATGATAGCTTTGGGTGTTTTAGTATCCTTGTTGCGATGTAAAGACAGAGCAATCATTGCCTGCATATATTTACCCTGGCTGAGCCAATACTTTACAGTTTGGCCATTGTAATAATCAAATGCTGTTTTGCTTGCTGCGGCTATTTTTGTTTCAGGGAAAAAACTACGCATGTATAAATACTGAATAGCTGTGTAAGAAAGATTATTGTTACTTAGTTTTACTTTGTACTTAATAAGGTTGTCATATTCTTCTTTGAGCCTTGCATCCAGGTAGGGCAGGGCTTTATCAATAACTTGTTTTATGGCTGCAATGTCTTCGTTGTTCAATGCATTTAATTTAATTAAATGACCAATGCCGGTGATGATGTATTGTGTTATATAACGGTCATCGGGTCCGCCTTTAAACCAGGTGAAGCCGCCATTGCTGCTTTGCATTTCTTTCAGTTTATTTAAACTGTTTGTTTTTTCTTTACTTAGGCGAACCATATCAAAAAGGATGGCAATATTTTTCTTTTGCTCCTGCTCATTTTTCGCATCCAGTACCCATGGTGTTTCCTGTAAAAGAGCAGATTTTAATTCTTCATTTTTTTGCAGGTTGCTCATTAAAGCCGCAGTGTCGTACAATTTCCATTTCTCAAAAACGGCTTTTATTTTTGGTGTGCTGTTGGCAACAAAGGCTGCCAATACATTTGCATAGTACCTGTTGAAGTTTTGCTCTGCACATTCATAAGGAAAATCCATTAAGTAGGGCAGCGCCTGCACCGCATACCATGCAGGGTTGCTGGTATATTCAACAGTTAAAGCATGATTCACAAGGGTTGTACTGCTGCCGGAATTGAGTAATTTTTCAAAGCTGAAATTCTTACTGTTAGTATTGCGCATGTTGATGGGGAATGATTCTGTTACGAGCATCCTGTTGATCAAAACAGGAATGGCAGATTCTTCTCCATCGCTAAAGGAGCCGGCCCCTTCCAAACCTCCCCCGGTGGGGGAGGCTTTTGAAACTGCCTTAATTCTGTAAATTAATGCGCTGTTGAAATTAAAAGGAATTTCCATGGGGAATTTTACCGCCACAGATTTTCCCGCTTCTACCGTAAAGTATTGATTAGGGAAAACGTTTTTAAACCAGCCATCAATAGATTTATTTGTTACTGCATCTATCAATTCCAATTGTGCTGTTCCGGTAATTTCTTTGTCACTCAGGTTCACCACTTTCGTAACTAACTCCATACGATCGCCTTCTCTTATAAACCTTGGAGCATTGGGTTGCACCATTAATGGCTTTTGCGTGATCACTGTTTTTTCTGTATAGCCACTTGCCAATTCTTTGTCATGCGCCAGTGTCATCAGTTTCCATTGAGTGAGTGCTTCGGGTATGGTAAAGTTGAAGCTTACATTTCCTTCGGCATCTGTTGTTAGTGCAGGAAAGAAGAAAGCGGTTTCGTTGAAGTTTTTACGGATTTGAACATTATCATTGATAAGATTTGGTTTTACATCATTTGTTGTATTCATTATAACTTTATCCTCTTTGATTTCTTCGAGGGTTTTTTCTTTTTTGGATTCACCTTCTCCCGGAGCAGGCGGTGGCGCAGCAGAATCCATAATTACCCCTACTTGGTTTCCTTCTGATCTCATGTACATGATTCTGTCAGAGTATCCTTCATTCCAGCCATTGTTTACCAAGGCATCATAAGACTTTGTTATGGGTTGCTCATAATTAATAACAAAACTATTTTTTTCTTCTGATTGCACAGAACTAAAATTATTATTTGTCCAGTTAATTCTTCCCGCATTGGTTGGCCATATTGATTTTAATGGGTTCCAGGCATGTGGTTTAAACTGATCGAGTGATGCATCGTACATACTTACCAACATTTCTGCAGCCGTTTTTTCTCCCTTGTTTCCACTGATTTTTACGGTCCATTTTTCTTCGCTGCCAGGTAAAATTTTATCCCTGAAAGTTTCGTAACTAATTTGCAGGTCTTTATTGCTCCACGGGATATTAAAAAATTCGCTGCCCTCGTACACCCTGTTGTGTTGCACAAAAGCATAATTCATATTGATGCCGCCCCGATCGTTTTCGGTAGTGGTTATGGCATTACGGAAAGGATTGGCAGCGCTGATATTTTCATAAGTACTGTTGTTTTCTTCTCCGGTTTTGGTTAAAGTATGTATTAGCCATATATTTTTAAATCCACTGTTAATGTTGTAACGAATGGTTTGACCCGGCTCTGCTGTTTTATTTTTTACTTCCACTATTACGGGCTCATCCTTTGCAGGAAATTTCTCGTCAATAATGTAAATTATTTTTTCTGCCTTTACTTCTTCACCATATTTATCTTTTGTAGTAACTATTATTTTATACCAGCCAGCGCCTTGTTTTCCATTAACCATTATCCATTTACTATTAGCGCTTGTTGTGTCTTTAAAATCCAATACCTTTTGCCCTATCGCCCATTTGAGCTGCTGATCTTCATCAGCATACACATCATCTGGAAAATTAGCATAGTACTCATTTTTACTCATTACAAACTGATCGGGTATTTCCCAATAACGTTTACGAAAAATTCGTCCCGGTTCCTGTAGTTTGAACATGGTAAAGTTTACCGTAGCTTTTTCAAAAAGCCCGTTCATATTGGTACTGGTTATTTTAATATTTTTCAAACTGTCTGCAGCAATTTTATCTTCAATGGAAATATTTAACTGCAATGCCTGGTATGCCACTGCCACTGATATTTCTCCACTTCTTGTTTCGCCATTAATGTCTGTTACGTCTGCGCTTACTTCGTAATAAAATGTAGGCTGGTCTTTTTTATTAACTGTTTCATCCGGTATGGCTTTAAATTGAATTTTAAAATTACCATCTGCATCGGTAGTTGTTTCTCCATTGGTAATTTCCATAGCAGTTCCCCTGCCGTAAGGAGGCATTATTTTACCATATCCACCCCATCCCCACCAGATAGGATATTGCACTCTTCTTACCACCCTGTAACTCACTTTTGCTCCATCAATATTGTTACCGGCATATGCTTTGGCATTACCCGTAACCGTTATTAAATCATTGATACGGTATGTACCTTCCGGTTTTTTTATTTCGGTTAAAAATTTAGGACGCTTGTATTCTTCTACACTAAAAAACTGCTGCGATTGATTCATTGAATCTTTAATGAAAAATTGTCCGTTTAGTGATCCTTCGGGTAGTTTAAAGTTGCCATTGTATGAACCATAGTCATTAGTCTTAACAGCCATGCTGCCTATCTTTTGATAGTTGGCATCATATAATTCTATGTTGGTATTATAATTTGTAATCAAAGTACTTTTTCTGCCCGTTGTATCTGTGCTTACTACAATGCCTTTAAAGAAAATGGTTTGTCCCGGGCGATAAATAGATCGGTCGGTAAATAAAAAACTGCGCTTTTGTGTTTGCCTGTTGTAGGAGTCATAACTGTAACTATAGTAAGTATCATCCGTAAACAGTTCATCATTGTTGTGCTTTACCTGCACAAAATTATTGTAACGGTCATTGGGTAAACTGATTTTTACAAACCCGTTTTTATCAGTTGTATATTTTTCTTTTTTTACTGTTTCATTTTTGCGGGTTGTGTAATCATATTTTTGTTCCCATAGCTGCACATCAGCATTGGCAAGAGGTTGGCCGCTGTTCCTGTTCAATACATAGAGGTCTTTTTTATTATTAAAAATGTAGCTGATATTGCTTACATAAGTTACCTGCCGGGTGATGATATTATTGCCCAATTCAAAATCGGGGCGAAGGCTGGAAAGGATCATGTAAGTGCCCGCAGGCAGGCCATCCATTTTTATTTCTGCTGAATGTTGCTGATAGTCTTTTAAATCCGGCAAACTAACCGACCAGCTTTTTAGCGGGTTTAACCTTGTTAGCTCCGGCCAGATTTTATCATAACCGCCCGCCTCAATTCTTTTTAATTCATCCCGGCTGGTTTTAATCACACGCAGGTAAAGGGTAGTGGTATTCTTATATTTCACCAAAGTTCTGAATGCTTCATTGGGAATATTTACTTTTTCGGTTTCCAGGTTAAGTAATGGTTGTTGAATTTGTGCGATCAGGTTTTTGCATGCCGTTGCTCCATCCGATTTGGGATATTTGCTGATGGCCAGTTCGCAAAGTTCTTTTGCTTTTTTTATGTAGAACTGGTTTTCTTTTGCAGTTGAAGGATTGTATTCTGATCCCATCTGCATGTATTCCTGTGCCCTCAGGTACATAGCCTGCGCCGCCAAAGGATTGCCGGCATAATTATTTTCTATGCTTAATAAAGCCGCTTCATACAATTTATTTTTATTGTTAAAAACGCCATGTTCATTTGCAAATGCAAGCCTTATCAGGTCTGCATCCAGCAGGGCATCTTTTTTAATATCGTTGATGTGAAAGGCTAAAATATTTTGTAATATAAGAATGGCATTATATTGAAGGGAACTGCTGTCTCTGGTAATAAATTTTGTTTGAATAAATGTTTTTACCGGTGCAAATACTTTTTCATCATTGATGATAAACCGGTACGAGGGATTGGTTACATCATTTTCATCACTCATAAAATATTGAAGTGCCCTGTGCGCTAAAAAATCGTAGAGTGTTGGCCTAAGCTGTCTGCTGTTTTGTCCTTTGGTAAGAATGGCATCCAGCCCATTCAATGTAGTAGCTTTAAGCAGGGTTTCATTATTTAAAGAAGCCTTGTATAAAGCGGCAGTGGTTGCGTTTAGTTTGCCAATACTCCAGGTGGTAATATCATTGCTAATTTCTTCTGTGAGCTGTGTGCGGTTATATAATTGATATTGATTTTGCTGCCGGTAACTTTCAAATAATTCTGCCTGCATACTTTGCAGCATGTTTTTAGAAGGCGCTTTAGTTTTTGCAATCAGGGTATCCAGGTAAAAAATATTATTCTCCCTGTTATCTTCTTCCACAAGGTTGCGGTATTTCATCTGGTACATGGCGGCTTTTATTTGTTGTGCCTGGTTGCCGGCTATATTGGCGGCATCAAATATTTTTACCACTTCTTTAAGTGCATCCTGTGTGAGGCCTTTCTTTTCCAGCAGTGCTATTTTGGCCCATTCGGCTTTGTAATCATTGGAAGGTTGTGCCTGCACTTTTAAAAAATTTAGGATGATTAAAAAGAAGATGGCTGCTATTTTATAGTACTTCATGTAATAGGTTTTTATATTTCAAGTTGCAAAGATACCTGCCTATGTGCAACAGGCATGCCTAAGATGAAACCAACTGATTGATTACATAAATATAAGCCTGGTTTTTTCTTTAACTTTTAATTATCTATTAGCCTTTTTACTTTGGAATATACCATCAATCCTATATATGAGAAAGCCCATTTGGGATTTGTTTACCTCTTAAACACAAGAATATGAAAAAAATTTTTACCCTTTTATTTTTAATGATCTTCTCAGGAGCATCCGTTGGGTATGCTTTTCAAAACAAATTGACCATCAGCAGTAATAATAAAAGCACATTGCGGGTGCAGATTGACGGAAGATTTTACCAGCTCAATAAAAATGATGAGGAGATCATCATCAACGATCAGCGTCCCGGCAACCGAAACATTAAAGTGTACCAGCAAAAAAATAATGGCAGGGGCTGGCAGGGAAATAATGAACGAAATATGCAATTACTGTATAATGGTAATCTCTATATAAAAGAAGGTTATCATGTAGATATTACGATTAACCGTTTTGGTAAAGCATTTATAGATGAACGCCCAATGGGCCTTTATTATAATGATGATGATAATGAAGATTATAACGATCGTGATTTTCCAAACAGGCAGCCGATGTACGAGCGCTCCTTTATGCAATTAAAACAAACGCTGAGCCGTGAATCTTTTGATGATACAAAGATGAACATAGTAAAAGCTGCATTAGCTAATAATTACCTGAGCAGTTACCAGGTTAAGGACCTGTTAAGTTTGTTCTCTTTTGAAAATAGCAAACTGGATATTGCTAAATACTGCTATCGTTTTGCAACCGACCGTGGTAATTATTACGTAGTTGCAGATGCGCTCACTTACAGCAGCAGCAAAACTGAGCTGATGAAATATATTCAGCAAAACAACTGAGTTTTTTTTAGTGGCTATACTTTAAAGGGTGGGAGCGTGGGCTCCGCCCTTTTTTAATGGAGCAAACCATGATGCCGGTTCTAAGTTTCAGCAGCTAATTTTTTAAAGAGGATTTATTTACTTACAAGCTGTGTAAAACATTGTATAATAAAATATCCCCGGCTTGCATGCCGGGGATATAAAAAATATAAGGGATAAAATGAATTATTTTTTAATCACTTCCGCCATTGTTTTACCAATATCAGCCGGGCTATCCACTACATGAATTCCACAAGCTGCCATGATCTTCATTTTAGCTTCTGCAGTATCATCAGCACCGCCAACGATTGCACCTGCGTGGCCCATACGGCGGCCGGGAGGAGCTGTTTGGCCTGCAATAAATCCTACAACCGGTTTTTTATTGCCGGTACTTTTAATGTATTCTGCAGCTTCTGCTTCCATGCCACCACCAATTTCTCCAATCATTACAATCGCATCAGTTTCGGGATCATTCATAAATAATTCTACTGCTTCTTTTGTTGTGGTTCCAATGATAGGATCTCCACCAATTCCGATAGCAGTAGAAATGCCCAAACCTGCTTTTGCTACCTGGTCTGCTGCTTCGTAAGTAAGTGTACCAGATTTTGATACAATACCAATACGTCCTTTTTTAAAGATAAAGCCGGGCATGATACCTACTTTACATTCTTCGGCAGTAATTACACCGGGGCAGTTTGGCCCAATTAATCTTGTGCTGCTACCTTGTAAATAATTTTTCACTTTCACCATGTCAGATACAGGAATTCCTTCGGTAATACATATAACCAGTGCTATACCGGCTTCTGCAGCTTCCAAAATAGCATCTGCTGCAAATGCAGGAGGTACAAAAATGATACTCACATTGGCATCCGTGGTTTTTACTGCATCGGCTACTGTATTAAAAACCGGCTTATCTAAATGACTGCTGCCACCTTTACCCGGGGTAACACCACCCACCAGGTTGGTGCCATATTCCAGCATTTGAGTGGCATGAAAAGTACCTTCGGTACCGGTAAATCCCTGTACAATTACTTTAGAATCTTTGTTAACTAATACTGACATATTACTGATTGAAAATTAAAAATTTGTGGCGCAAAGATAAGGCAGAAGGATGATTGATGAAAGCAATAAATATTATAATATGAAGCCGTCGTTATAAACTGTATTATCAAAAAAATATACACTCAGCACATGCTGTTTTTTTGATAAATTATTTACAACCTGCACAACTATCAATACCATAAAATACTCCCTACACTATCTTTTTCTTTTTAATATCCATCAGCAGTGCTGCCAGCAAAGCAATAAAGCCAATGATGGAAGCCCAGAGTGCAATCGTATTTCCTCTTTTGTAAGACTCGGGTTCAAAACGAAATTCTATATTATGTTTGCCTGCAGGCAGACTCATGCCACGTAATACATAGTTTACCCTCACATAATCTGCTTTGTTGCCATCTACATAAGCGTTCCATCCTTTGTCGTAATAGACTTCGCTAAATACTGCAAACTGTGGCGTAGCTGCATTAAATGCATACCTCACCGTATCATTGATATTTTCTATCAGCTTAATGGATGCCGTAGAATCAAACTGCGGATTGCCTTTTATTTTTGCCTGGTAACGTTTATCTATAACCGCAGTATCTTTTGGGTTAAAATTATCCAGTACTTTCATTTCCTGGTCTGCATTGTCTACATATTGAATGCCTTTTACCAACCAGCAGTTACCCATAGCTCCGGCATTTTGTTGTGCCATTGGCACACCTGTTTGCGGGTTCTGCATTACAAAGTATTTGGTATTCAACATATCAAACACCCGCATGTTTCCTTTAGAAAGCTGGCGCTCTATCAGGTCCTGGTAAATAGCCAGTTTGGCCGGGTTGTACCCACCAATAGAATTGTGGTGATAAGAAGGTTTTGCACTGTTATAAGGATCATCACTGTTGTAAATGCGAAAGTTTGCATGATCCGGATCCTGCTTTATCATACGGTCTGCATCCGTCATTGCAAACTCATCTTCTATATTTGTTTTATCTACAAAATTATTTTCGTTAAGGTATCTTTTGCCTACCGGTAATAAATCAAAAACGGTGAGGGCAATTAATATGGCAATGGCTACCGTTGCATTTACTTTATTTTTTGCAAACAATCCCAATACCACAATGGCAGCAGCGATAAATAATATGGTGCGTAACAGATCGCTTCCAAACATTCCTTTGCGGTCTTCTCCCAGCGCCCTTATAACAGACTGGCCAAATTCATTGGCCTGTGCCTGCATTTGCGGATTGGCTTGTTGCCCCTGCATCATATTACTTACAAAATTTTCTTTAATGCGGGTATCGTTTTGGCTGCTGTAGCTAAAGCTAAAATATAACAGGGTTGTAATTGCCAATACTCCTGCAGTAATGTATACAGACAGTTTTAATTTTTTAAACAACAGCTCTTTGGCATCGCCGCCAAACAGAAATTTTTGTAATACCAGTGCGGCCATTAAAGCAGCCGTCAACTGTGGGATAACCAATGCCATAGTGGGCGCACGGAATTTATTGTATACAGGCAGGTAATCAAAAATGAAATAATTAAATGCTTTAAAATTACTGCCCCATGCCAGCATAAGGGCAATAAGAGTGATAGCTGCAATCCACCATTTGTGCCAGCTATCTAAATAAACCAATCCCAAAATAAACAGGAAACAGATAATGGCACCCAGGTAAACGGGGCCGGAAGTGTTGGGTTGTGGACCCCAGTAAGTAGGTAAGCTTCGGGCAATTTGTATGGCATTATCTTCGGGGTAAGCAGTTCTAAGTGCATCAGCCGTTGCAGATTTTTCGGTGAGTTCTCCTCCGGAACTTCCGCCAAAGATTCCCGGTACTAACAGCGTGAGGGTTTCATCTACTCCATAACTCCAGTTAAAGGCATAATCTTTATCCAGCCCACCTTTTGTTTTATTATCCATGTTGGTAGAATCGGTTAATTCCGATCTGCCACCCCTCATGGTTTCTTTTACATATTCTGATGTAGGCATCAAGGTAATAGCTGCTCCTGCCAGGCCAACAAGCCCTGCAACAATAGACAATGCGGCAGATTTAAATAAATGAACCGTTTCTTTTTCTTTGAATGCCTTTACCGCATAAGCGATGGCAATAGACAAAGCAATTAATAAAGTATAAAAAACGATCTGCACATGGTTTTGCGAAATCATTAAAAATGAAAAGAGTATGAGCAGTGCTGTGCCCGTCCAGTATTTTTTTTGCAGGATGAGCAGGAATGCTCCCAACACTGCAGGCGCATATGCCATTGATGCCATTTTTGTTACATGGCCCACCATAATAATTACGGGGTCGTAAGTAGAGTAGGCATAGGCCAATGCACCCAGGATGCTTACCCATGGGTTGATGCGCAGCACGATGCATAAAAAATAAAAACAGATACAGGCCAAAAAGAAAAAGTTGATTGGCTCCGGTAAATTCAGGCTGATTACTTTTTCCAGGTGCCCCATACTAAATGAATGGGTAGCACCCATTGCTATCTGGTATGCGGGCATACCGCTAAACATACTGTTGGTCCATAATGGAAAATGACCATACTTTTCTTTAAACTCGAATGATTGTTGTGCCATACCCCTCCATCCCTGCAAATCGTGCTGAAACACTACTTTTCCCTCCAATGCAGGTTTGCAAAAAACTACCGCTACAATAAGAAACACCAGCACAGCAATAATATGGGGGAATAATTTTTTAAAATCAAATTTCATAAACTCTTTTTTTGGATAATGAGCAGCAAATTAACTGATTTTGTTTAAAAACAGTTTGTTGTAAGGCTGATACCTGCATGGAATTAAATAATAAACTAAAAGTTGCCTGCTGTGTAGCCAAAATTATATGTTTAAAATTTTAGAAGCTTTGAATCCCTGCTATTGATTAGCTGTGAGCTGAGCAGGGTATTCATTTATAATAAGAATCATTTTTGCAAAATTTAGCTCCGGGTTTTTACCGGATAAACGTTTGCGGAGCAATTAAAAATCTGTAAAATCCATTTATACAGGTTAAAACATTTTATAGAAATAGGGCTTATTGGCAATCATCTTTGGGCTGAGTTTTAAAAGCCGGAATACATTGGAAGTATAACCACTTATTTGGGTCCAATCAGTAAAAGGATTACGAAAGCGAATGCTGTTGTGCAGTATGCTGAAAATAAAAAATAGGGAAATTTCCAGGGTTAAGATTACCAGGTGAAATAAAAACCAGGCTACACCAAATTGTTTTCTGATGCGCAGATTCATTGATATCAAAAGCTGTAATCCCTTTTTGTCAAATAGATTAAAGTAACCTTTATCGGAGCTTTCTGTGGCGTTATTAATCGTTTCGCCCTGCAGGTGTGTAGTGTACAGGTCTCCATATACCAGTAGTTTTCCCTGCTTTTGCAGCCGGCTGCACCATTCTATTTCTTCGGCATACAGAAAAAAGTCTTCATCCAGCAAACCTGCTTTTTCAATAGCTGTTTTCTTTACCATCAGAAAAGCGCCATTAATCCAATCCACAGATTCTGCTTTGGCAGCCTGCTGAATATTTGTTTTTTTTACTCCTGCAACAAGCGCCAGCGTTCTTAAGAATTTACCGAGGTATGGAAGCGGCAATAAATGATTGAGACCTCCTTTCATAAAAAAGTTCCCGGTAATTTGAGGGCTGCCATCGGCGTTTAATAATTGTGCTGCAGCGGCAATACAGTTATTATCCTTTTGCATTCGCAAATAAGTTTGTGCAATGGCATCTTCTATAATAAGTGTATCTGGATTTAATAATAAAACCGTGTCTCCATTGCTTTGCCTTATGCCTTCGTTATTTGCTCTGGCAAATCCGGCATTGTATCCCATGTTAATCCAGCGTACAGATGGGAATTGGCCGGTGATAATTTGTTCACTGTTATCCTTTGAATCATTGTCTGCTACTATCCATTCAAAATCTGCTGCCGATGGAAATTTAAAGGCACTGGCAAGGCAGTTTACAATAAAGGAAGCACTGCGGTAGTTTACTATAATTACTGATAAAGCCAATTTTACCTGGTTGCTTTAGACTGGTTAAATAAGTAAGAAATTGCCATAGCTGTTTTTGAAAATATTCCTGCCTTTAGTATTAATGAAGGTATTCTATTTAAATGCAATACCATGTTAGTAATAACTGCCGGCCATGGGTTGGGCTCATATTGTAAGAGTTGCTGAGGAGTATTTATATTCATGTTGCGCAATAAGCGCCACCATGCATCATATACCCAAATATTTTTTAAACGATTGGCCCCATATTTTTTTAACAACAAATAACCTTCCGGTAATTCTACCGAAGGATTTTGAAAACAGTAGTTGGTTACCTGTGTATCACTAATCCCAACATATATCAACCGCTCATCTATATAAGTATATTCCTGCTGTTGCAGTAAAAGTCTAACATAAAAGTCCATATCAACTCTCCACTTCATCTGCTCATCATATTTTTCTTTTATGCTTTTATGTATTAATGTAACACTGGGTGGCCCCACTACATTATAAGCCAACAGGGTCATAGGCTCCTTAATAATTCTTTGTTTCCAGGAAGGCTGCAAATGTTTTATCTCTTCTGCAGCATCTATGTTTGCCCGGTTGGCATAAGCAGAAAAAATAAATTTTTTACCTGCTTTGGTATGTTCTGCAAATATTGCAAGGCTATCCGGTTGGGCAAACCAGTCATCATCATGAATGAGTTTTATCCATTCGCCACCTGCCCTGCTTATGCCTTCATTCCAGTTGGCAGGCGTGCCTTTTGCCTGTGAATTATGATAGTATAAAATGGTAAATTTTTGCTGATAGGGAGCAATAAGTTTTTCTACGCTGTCATCCGGGCTATCGTCGGTAATAATAACTTCAAAATCCTTAAAGGATTGTATGCTGATGGAGTCTAACAGGCGTTGAAGATAATGTACCCTTTTATACGCTGGTATGCAGATAGATATTAAAGGCATTGAATACTACAGTCAGTTATTGTTTAATAATATTTCCATCTTCATCCAAATGCCCGCTTGCCTGCATCATCCGCATGTTTTTAGCATCCTGCAAAAACTGTGAGGCAAAAATAAATTCATTCAGCATTTCATTTTTAGAAAAGATAATTTGCTCGCTGTTGCCGCTCCACTCTTTTTTACCTTCATTCAGGTATAAAATATTATCACCAATTTCCATTACACTATTCATGTCATGGGTATTAATGATGGTAGTGGTATTGTATTCTATGGTAAGTTCTTTTATCAGTTTATCAATAACCATCGAAGTTTGAGGATCGAGGCCGGAATTGGGTTCATCGCAAAAAAGATATTTTGGATTTAATACAATGGCACGGGCAATACCCACTCTTTTTTTCATACCACCGCTTATCTCCGAAGGAAATTTTTTGTTACTGCCTTCCAGGTTTACCCTTTCTAAAACCTCATTTACCCTTTTTAGTTTTACTGCAAAAGTATCATGGGTAAACATGCTGAGCGGGAACATTACATTTTCTTCTACAGTCATACTGTCAAAGAGGGCCGAGCCTTGAAAAAGCATACCGACTTCCTGCCTCAGCAGTTTTCTTTCATCATGGGTCATGTCGGTAAAACTTACGCCATCGTAAATGATTTCACCGGCATCCGGTTCAAATAAACCCACCAGGCATTTTTGTAAAACGGTTTTGCCGCTTCCGCTGGTGCCGATTATAAGATTGGTTTTACCGGTTTCCATTATATGGCTCACACCATCCAGTACCAGTTTATCTCCAAAGCTTTTTTTAAGATTTTTAAATTCAATCATATACCCCAACCCCTAAAGGGGCTTTTAATCTCTAACAACAGATAGAGCAATAGTTTAAAAAAATAAATTACAAACCGAAATTCCCGGTTCCCCCTTTTGGGGCGGAGGGGCTTTTATAATAGCAACGCTGCCAGCACATAATCTGCCAATAATATTACAATACAACTAACAACTACCGATTTGGTACTGGATCTACCGATTTCCAGTGAACCACCTTTTACATAATAACCATAAAAAGCAGGTATAGAACTAATGATAAAGGCAAAGGTATAACCCTTGATTAATGAGAATATTACATTAAAAGGCATAAATCCCTGTCTGAGTCCCCGGTCAAAAGTATCGGTAGAAAGTATGCCTGATGCAGCTCCCGCCATTCTGCCACCCAATATGCCCAACACCATAGCCAGTACTACCAGCATGGGGATAGTAACAATAGCGGCAAGAATTTTAGGTAGTATCAGGTAGGTTTTAGTATTAATACCCATAATTTCCAATGCATCTATTTGCTCGCTCACCCGCATATTGCCCAGTTCGCTGGCAATCTTACTGCCCACCACACCTGCCAGCACAATACAAACAAGGGTGGGAGCAAATTCAAGAATAACGGTATCCCTTACAATTTGAGCAATAGCGGTTTTGGCAATTAAAGGCGATACCAACTGGTAAGCCGTTTGCACGGTACTAACCGCACCCATAAAAACCGAAATGATGCACACAATTCCCAGGGAACCGATACCAATATCTGAGCATTGATGCATAAATTCTTTCCAGTATAATTTGGAATTTTCTGGTCTTCTGAACATCCCGTTAAACATGAGGATGTATTTCCCAAAGTGTGTAAAAAAATTCATCTAAATAATTTTGTCCTTAAATATTAATGGTGGTTGGTTCCAGGTCTTTTTTAGCAGAACGTTTCCACCACTTACTTTTTTTCATTTCTTCTATAGTATTTGTCTTTGATTTCTGCTGAGCATCAATAACGGCCACTATAGCCATATTAAAGATACTGCGTATAGAGCTACCAAGTTGCAATACATGTACCGGCTTGTTTAAACCAAGTAAAATAGGGCCGATGCTATCTGCCCCGCCCACTTCCTGCAGGAGGGTATAGGCAATATTACCTGCAGCCAGGTTAGGGAATATCAGTGTATTTACATCGCCATTTAATACTTCTGTAAAAGGATAATTTTCTTTTACAATATCTTTATTAAATGCCATGATTCCCTGCATTTCTCCATCACAAACAAGGTTTGGAGCTTTTTGTTTTACAATTTCCCTTGCCTTTCTTACCAGGTTCGCTTCCGGCGAATCGCTGCTGCCAAAATTAGAATAAGATAACATTGCTATCCTGGGTATAATTCCAAAGTTCCTTACTTCTTTTGCCACCAGTAAGGTAATTTCTGCAAGTTCTTCGGCTGTTGGGTTAAAATTTACGGTAGTATCTGCCAAAAATAGCGGGCCACGTTTGGTAAACAATAAATACATACCGGCAATTTTACTCACTCCCGGTTCTGTACCAATTATCTGAATGGCGGGTTTGATTATATCGGGGTAGTTCCTGCTCAAGCCACTGATCATACAATCTGCCATACCGGTTTCTACCATCATACAGCCAAAATGATTACGCTCTTTCATCATTTTGGGTGCTTCATATTTGTTCACTCCCTTGCGCTGACGTTTTTGAAAAAACAATGCGCCAAATTCCTGCCTTAACTCTTCTGTATCTTCATGTTTTGGATCTATAATTGGTATGCCTTCCAGGTCAATGGATTGTGCTTCTGCAATCTCTCTAATCTTCTTTTCGTTGCCTAACAGCATTGGGTAGCCCACTTTTTCATCCAGCAGCAATTGGGCAGTTTTTAATATTTTGGCATTTTCTGCATCTGCAAAAACAATCCGTTTTGGATCCTGCCTTGCTTTGTCACCAATGGCACGGCTCAATTGATTATCCAGGCCAAGCCTTTGGTTGAGTTCTATTTCATAAGCATCCCAGTCTGTAATTATTTTACGGGCAACACCACTTTCTATTGCAGCTTTGGCTACCGCCGGGGCCACAGTAGAAAGCAATCTTGGATCTACCGGTTTTGGAATAATATATAAAGGACCAAAGTTGATATTCTTATCATTGTAAGCAAGGTTTACCACATCAGGTACCGTAGTTTTTGCCAATGCTGCCAGCGCTTTTACAGCGGCCAGTTTCATAGCTTCATTTATCTGGGTGGCCCTAACGTCTAAGGCTCCACGAAATATATAGGGAAAGCCCAGTACATTATTAACCTGGTTGGGATAATCGCTTCGGCCGGTGGCCATAATAATATCTTTACGTGCACCCACGGCTGCCTCATATGTTATTTCCGGATCTGGATTGGCCATGGCAAAAACGATAGGATTACGGGCCATGCTTTTAACCATTTCCGGCGTAATAACATTGGCTACGCTGAGCCCTAAAAATACATCTGCATCTTTCATGGCATGCGCAAGATCATAATCTTTATATTTTGCATCTACGCAAAAGGGTGCTTTCATTTCATCTACACTTTCACGCCCTTTGTAAATGATTCCCTTTCTGTCGAACACCATAAAATTGGAAAGTTTTGCACCCAGAGATTCATAAAGATGCATACAGGCCATAGCGGCTGCACCTGCACCATTTACAACAAAACGCACTTTTTCAATTTTTTTCTTTTGAATTTCCAGTGCATTTAGCAGGGCTGCTGCCGAGATAATGGCTGTGCCATGCTGATCGTCGTGCATTACCGGGATGTTACATATTTTTTTTAACTCCCGTTCTATATAAAAACATTCCGGCGATTTAATATCTTCCAGGTTGATACCACCAAAAGTGGGTTCCAATGCTTTTACTATCTGTACAAATTTTTCAGGGTCAGTTTCATTGATCTCTATATCAAATACATCTATATCTGCAAATATTTTAAAGAGTACCGCTTTGCCTTCCATTACAGGTTTACCGGCTTCGGGGCCAATATTGCCCAGCCCCAGCACGGCTGTGCCATTGCTGATAACGCCTACCAGGTTTCCTTTGGCTGTGTATTTATAAACATCTTCGGGATTGGCAGCAATTTCCAAACAGGGAATGGCTACGCCGGGAGAGTAGGCGAGGGAAAGATCTCTTTGTGTTTTGGCTTCTTTGGTTGGGATAACTTCAATTTTTCCGGGGCGTCCTTTAGAGTGATATTCTAAGGCTTGTTCTTTACGGAGATCTGTTGCCATACTATTATAAATTTTACATGTAGTGAACCGGGTTATAAAATGGTTGTACATGTTGATGAAGGAGTGTACAAATTAAGATGTTGGATTTTTCAACCATTTTATACAAATATGAAGGCGCAATTTACGACATTTGATTATGCCAATATTAATAAGATCTATTATTTTGCTTTTGACTTAAAAGTCCAGGTGATAGCAAATTCAGCCACTGTATCGCCTTCTTTATTTTTCCCGGTTGACCTCATGGTAGCAGTTGTTGCTTTGCCGGAAGATAATGCATCTCTTACCAGTTGGGTTACGAGTTTTCCATCTTCGCAGGTAAAAGTTGTGGTGCCGTTTGCCTTTTTCATAAAATTTCCTTCTACTTTTAGCACGAGCATACTTACTGCGGGATCCTGCCTGTAAGTGTGAGCCATAGCTAAAACACCAGTGCTCATTTCGGCAGCCATGCTAAGGCAGGCAAAATAGGTGCTTCTAAAAGGATTGGTGCTAAACCATTTGTAAGGCACAGTTACTACACACTTTTCTGTGTCTGCATACCTTACCCTTACCCCGCAAAAATAAGCGCTGGGTAATTTGGTTAATAAAAACAACCGGAACTTGATGGGATGTCTTACAAGATCAAAAAAATTATTGGCATTAGTCATAGTGATTCTTTTTAATTGGGTCAATTGTCATTTGGTCAATAGGTCATTGGGTCAATAAGTCATTCGTCAATAAGTCAATAAAATGATTATTATTTTAAGGCCAAACATAATGACTATTCACTGATTGACTTTATTACAGCTTCTGGCCCAATAACTTTTTTAATCTCCATACATAAGCGGATTCAAAGCCCTGGGAGCCCACATTTCTAAAAATGCCTGAACCCTGGCAGCACTGTAACTTTTTTTGCCATCTTCCAGGTATTCGCTGTTTTGGGTATGAATGCGTTCGCCTTTTTCATTTAAAATAATAAAAACAGGAAAGCCAAATCGTTGGGCATATCCATATTGTGCAAATATTTTTTTGTTCTCATTTTCTTTGCTAAAGTTTAAATGATACCATACAAAACCTGCATTAATCACAGAATCAATTTTAGGGGTTGCTTTTGCAAACCGGGCAAATTCTATACACCAGCTACACCAGTTGCCGCCTGCCTGTATCAAGACATATTTTTTTTCTTCTGCAGCTTTTTTTACAGCAGCAGCTATATCTTTTGCAGCATCTGCATAGGGATCATATAATTTTTTTTCCTGTGCCACTGCGGCAAAACTGATAACAATGATTGCCCAAAAAAGTACGATTTTTTTCATTGGATATTTTTAATAATTTTTATTTCCTGTTGGATTTCAGCCTTTTTTAAATCTAATAAGTGTACGAAATTATCGAATACCACAGCAATAATGGCAGCCACACCGTTAAACGTTGAACCTTAAACGTTAAACCTTCCTCATTGTTTATCAATTTCCACAACTGTTGTCACCACGCTATTGCCCGATCCTGATGCCTTAAACAGGATACTGCCATTGGCTCCTGCACCGTAGTTAACATTTTTGTCTGCAGTTGCTGCCAGCGCTTCATTTATTTTGGCGCTATATGCTGTTTGTGTGCTGTTATTAATGGCTGTATTTACAGCATTATAATCCAGTTCCTGTTTACTCACCACAATACCCATCACTTCTTTGTTGCCAATTTCATCTGCCATTATAGATTCTTTGCGGGGAAATAAACGGTAACCGGTGATGCCGCAATAAGACGAATGAATAGGTTTATACGGAAACAATACAAAGCTTTTATTATTTACATCAGGCGTAAAAATATAAATATAACATTCGCTGTTGTTTTTAATTTCCATTTTAAATTTGTCGCCTTTTTTTATGGGGCTCACTGTTTTAAATACATTGTTGCCGGCAGGTTTTAGTGCAATGTTTTGTTTGGTATCATTGTTTATCAATCCAACCATACACTCCAGGGCCACATTTAAAGCAGCGCCTTTTTTTGGAAGCGGGTCAATGCCATAGGCTTCTCTTACAAATTCTTTAAAATCGCCGTAACGCACAAACGCAATTCCATTTTGTCCCCAGCCGGGTCCCCAGCTATTCATGATCTCAAAAGCCCCGCCCTCTACCCGGTCGTTGTATCCTATCACACACATGGCATGACCGCCAAAGCCGGTTTGATTTTGATCAGCAGAAGTAGGATGCCATACTTTTTCTCCCATCATATCTTGCATAAAGGAGCCGCCCACCATCATACCAATTACAACCGGTGCATCTTTGGCCAGATGTTCTTTAATGGCCCTGATATTAATACCGTTCACATCATCGGTTTCTGTGAGCCTGGTAAAACCATGTATTTTATTGGCAGATGCTTTTTGATATAGGTTGCTGGCAGCCTGCCTGCTGCAGTCATTTTCATCATAAGGAAAATCCTGGTAAGACACGGCGCCTGATTTTTGCATAAACTGCATTGCATTAAGCAGGTAACTTCCCTGGCAATTTTCCAGCGCAATATTGTTGTACATAAATGCCGGACTATACGCTATCTGGTTTGGATCGCTGCGGGCGCTGCTGGCTTCTAAAATAGTACGTGCAGCATAGGCACTACTCCATGCTACACAACTTCCCTGCTTTCCCTGGTTCATTCTATCGGGTGCAAAGGCAGCCAGCGACACTGCTTCCGGTAAGGGATTTTTGGTATTATCATCTTCCAGCCCTTCATACACACTGGCTTTACTAAACTGCTCCGGGCTATAACTATAACCGCTCTGAGAAAAAAGGGTTTGAGCCACATCACCCAATCCTCCGCCACATCCGCCTTTTCCTAAAACAAAATAAGCACCGGCACCCAATACCAATAAAAGGAGCAAACCTTTGCCAGCACCACCTCCTTTGCCACCCCTGCCAAAAAGGCTAAACAACAGTGGTATAAAAGCAAGAAGGCCACCTCCACCGCCACCACCTGTGTTTCTATTGCCGCCACCACCGCCGGAGTTATCGCTATAATCTTCCTGATCCTGCGGATCATCTACCATGTGAAGTGCCATTAATTGAATTTTACTTGTTGCTGAATTAATTCTTAAAAATGAAGATAAAAAAAATAGATAGCTAACAGCATAAATATTTGTTTTACTAAAACATACTGTTTTGGTTTAGGTGAACAGGTGTCTGTGTCAAAAATTGAAAGTAAAGGAATTTGTATTTAGTTCTCAAATGCTTTGCAGCCCCTTAGGGGCTAAAGCTTTGTAGAAAAATAATGTTGCTGTTATATTTGCTCCGTAGGAGCAATACATTTTTTGGATAATTGTATGTAATGGATTGCTCCTTAGGAGCCATTGGAAATGCTATTTGTTTGTTGCAAAAAGCAGGTACTCCTGCGGAATATATGTACGTTGGAGATTAAGCTGCTTTTAAAATTTATTACTGTTTTTTTTAGCCAACAGGATCATGATGTTTATCTCAGCGTTTTAAGCAAGCTGAAGGATCCTTAAATAAAATTATATTTTTCCGGATGCCTTTGTAATGCCAACGCTTGCTGCAGGCAGGGACATCGCATTTACTTCTTTTCTTTTTCTATAATCTCAAACCTTCGGGTAATGCTGTTCCCTTTATCATCTGTTAATGTAAGCAAATGAATACCGTGTGCCGGACTTAACGCCAGTTGATGATATCTTTCTGTTGTTCCCACAAACTGGTCATCAATACTCCAGAAAATTTTTGCATTACTGTTTTTATGTGTGGCAGAAAAAA
>Ga0335397_10003451_pt1 | contig 21125 bp, 16 predicted proteins | sample MAT04_FD_205740 | JGI IMG/M metagenome (GOLD analysis project Ga0335397, IMG submission 205740) | Freshwater microbial communities from Lake Fryxell liftoff mats and glacier meltwater in Antarctica - MAT-04 (spades assembly) (version 2) ... | reverse complement strand
AGTTTTTGGCTCGGTGGCACGCGGTGAAGCAGATGAAGCCAGCGATATTGACCTGTTGGTGAGCCTCGAACCAGGGCGCAGCCTGATGGATTTGGGGGGACTGTTGTATGATTTGCAGAAATTATTAGGGATTGAGGTGGATGTAGTGACTGAGAAAGGGCTGCGTGCTCGCATCCGCGAACAGGTTTTACGCGAGGCTATCCCACTATGAGAAGCGACAGTGAACGGTTCATTGATATTCTGGAAGCGATCGAGAAAATTGAACAATATATTCCGCTCGGCAGGCAAGCCTTCGAAACAAACGAACTGCTACAGGTTTGGGTAGTGCGTCACTTACAAATCATCGGTGAAGCCGCCAGCCGAGTATCGTTAGAAACTGAACAGCGCTTTCGTGAAATTCCATGGGGAAAGATGATTGGTATGCGCCATGTGTTGGTGCATGGATATTTTGAAATTGATCTCGATATTGTCTGGTCGGTTATCGAAAATGATATTGGACCCTTAAAAGAACAAATCCAAGCTGCAAAGCAAGCCCTATAATCTCTTTTTAGCGCATTTTGAGAGTTTTGTAACCGCAGCAGCGGTGAAGAACCCCTCCCCAGCCCTCCCCGCCAGCGGGGGAGGGGGTAGAGACGCGGGAAGCACCCGAAGCGGGTTCCCGCATCCCCTACTGGAGCCCGAAGCGGGAGCGGTGGAGGGAGTCTTTTGCGCCTAGGCGAGTTACTTTTTGAGTATGAAGGGTTTAAAGGGATATACAAGCTGGGGAAAGATGCAGTCGTGAGGTGGGGGTTTTCGATGAGTATTTTGAGACTTTACTAACACCTGACTAACTTGCTGCGATGCTATGAACATTGACAGTTACCATCACCAAAGCTCAGTATTTATCAGTATATAAAATGGAGGCGTAAAAAGTCCCCGATACCACGAAACAGAAAGAGTCTCACCAATTTCACAATGTATAAAAATAGGTTTTAATTTTCAAAGCCATCAGTTTGCGCCTTTCTTCAAGAAAGTGGTCGTAGTCATCAGCTATGGAATCGAAAATCCCTTCTGGAATGGAATGGGCACTTAAATTATCCTTGAGTTCATCTAAATTTATGATACCGCCATACTTTTTCTTTCCCCCCTGGCATTGATTGAGTAATTCGGCAAAATACACCTTTGGCGACCTGGCACCAATCGCAATATTAATTTCGCTTTGAGCCAAGGCAAAATTAGCAATCTGGTTATATCGCCCCCTACTAAGACCTTTATCTTTCAGATACTGGCGTGGAAATAAGTGATGCACATCTGAACGATTTAACAGTAAATCCATTACGGAAATATCTCTCGACAAGAATCCTTTATCTTTTAGTTTAACTTGGGCAGCCTGGTAAACCAGAAAATACGGGCTGATGCTCGATGATGTTTCCATTTGTTGGGGCAAAAGAGCCGACCAAAAACCTTCCGAGAGTTCGGCGTCCACAGTGGTTGAGGTAACTGACACCACTCCGTGTGATTCAATTTGGCGAATATCAAGGTCAAATACTGATTCTGGCGAGCCTGAATATCGTCCAGTTAGCATGGACATCACAAACCAACGTCTTACGATGTGTTCAATTTCATCAGAGGGAACTCCCTCCGCCCTTGCACGCAGATAAACGATATATGCAAAGTTAACCGAGTTCTGACCTCCAATGAGTGAGCTAACAATAAAGCCAGCCGATCGTAAGATCATTGTGAAACGATCGTAATTGGTCTTATTCATAAAATTCAGAATACCCTTTTTGAGGCTGGCAAACGAACTTTCGGCAATAGCTTCTTCGTATTGCTTTGTCTCAAAGTTGCGCCCTGATAATAAAGCGACCAAGTCCTGTAACCGACCGCGCCCGAATTCCGATGTAAACGCTACACGAAGCATATCGGTATAGGACGGATCGTACAGGTCATCGTTTACATCTTTTAACCAAGCCATTTTCATGAAAAATTCAGAGGCAGCAAAAACTGGGTCGCCCTTTGCAATACGGGCATAGAATTCAGGGGCAACGGACAGGTGACAAAAATAATCTATAGCCTTTCGGAGAGTTGTACCGTTGTAAGTCTCATTTGCCGCAATTTTTGACATGGCAAAATCAGCCTGACTTAATTCTGCACCTGATGAATTGACCCGGATAAAAATTTCGGTAACGGTCTCAATATCAAGATCATCTGCCAATTCGATCACACCAACGTGGTTGTTGATAATTTTGCGCAGAGCGTCTACCTTTCCAAAGATAGTGTCAGCGTCCACATTAGGGTTCGCTTCAGCATAGACCTTGGTTATTTGAAGTAACTTGGCATTGGGTGAAAATATCTCTGCAACGTCCGGCATCCACACTGGATCTTTTTGAATAGCAGGGTTGGAAACCTCAAACTTTTCTTCCTGAGGGTGGAATGCAATCCGAATTCGAACAGTATCATAGTCTTTGGTGAGTACCTCATAACCGAGGATGGAAGCCATTAAGGCGGTTATTCGTTGCTGACCATCAATGAGGATACGTTTACCCGCTGCCATTGTGCCATCCTTGAGTTTGATGGTTGGGTTACGCCAGACAATCAGATACCCAATTGGATAGCCATGATACAGTGAATCTAATAAATTGCGAACTTTTGTTGCATCCCAAACAAACGGACGCTGGATCTCGGGTATGGCAATTTCCCCGGATTTCACCCATGTGAGCAAAGTTTCAATCGGATGCGGTGTGACGGAATAACGTTGTGTCATAACTGGTCAGAGCCCCATTTACACGTAAATTGACATTAGGTTTATTCTAATACGAATTTAAAAACTGATTAATATAAGCTGGATGGCAAAGCGGTTGTAACTTTAGTGGGCGCTATTATCGGCGAAGGTCTTATTCGCTGGTACAATTAACCTATGGGGTAGAAATATAATTTTTTTCGAATCACATTGATCAAAAGTTGACCATTTAGGACCGAAGAAAAAAAGAGGGCGGGAGATGCCTATCGTAAATGGGATTGGATACGGAGAGTATACAGATATCAAAATTCAGCATCTGGCTAAGATACTCGAAATGCGGTTCTTTTATTTATTACTAATCACCGCACCCCTACGGGTGGCCCTTTCGAGGGCGTCGAAGCGCCGCGGGCGGCCTGCACTTTTACTTTACTCCGCCACCATTCCGGTTGAGCCGCGCGTGACCAGTTGGGGGGGGACGATGATCTGGCGGCTGTCGACGGGCTCGCCTTTGACGAGGTGGATGAGCAGGCGCGCGGCGCGGTCCAGCAGCACTTCGGCGGGCTGGTGGATGGTGGTGAGGCCGGGCCAGATGTATTTGGAGAGGGCGAAATCATCGTAACCGCACACCGAAAGCTGGGTGGGCACCACGCGGCCCAGTTCCTGCGCGGCAAAGAGCACGCCGAAGGCGGCCTCATCGTTGCCGGCGAAAATGGCGGTGGGGCGGGCGGCCGGGGCGGGACGTTCCAGCAGCAGGCGGGCCGCGGTGTAGCCGCCGTCGAAGGTAAACTCGCTGTTTTCCAGCAGGGCGGGGTCATAAGGTAAGCCGTGGGCTGCCAGGGCGGCCTGGTAGCCGCGCAGGCGGTCAAAACTGGGGCGCATGTTGCGCGGCCCCATCAGAAAGGCGATGCGGCGGTGGCCGAGGGCGATGAGATGCTCGGTCATGAGCTGGGCGCCCTGCTCGTCGCCGCCGGCGACAAAGGGGATATGCTCGCCGCGGTTGAAGGGGTTGATCTGCACCAGGGGCACCTTGTAGGTTTGCAGCAGGTCGGCCACAAAATCGTCGGCATCGCAGGGCGGGGTGACCACGTAACCGTCAAAGCGGCGTTCGCCGATCAGCGTCACCAGTTTGTTGCGCGAACGGGCATAGCTGGCAAAATAGGGCTGGATGAAGATGTCGTAATTTTCCTCGTAGCCGATATCCAGGATGGGCGAGAGGATGGCCGAGGCTGCCTGGTAAAAGCCGGGGTACATGAGGATGCACAGCGAATAGGAGTGCTGCTTGACCAGGCGGCGCGCGGCAATATTGGGGGCGTAGCCGGTGGCGCGCACCGCCGCCAGCACGCGCGCGCGCAGGTCGGCGGTGACGTAGGGTTCGTCGTTGATCACACGTGAGACTGTTTTTATGGAACACCCGGCCAGGCGGGCTACATCTTTGATGGTTGCGGCCATGATAATTTCATTATACGCGAATTCTTCAATCATACATCTTTCTGACAACGTTGTCATTGACAACGTTGTCAGAAAGATGTATGATAATAGTGCGCCGGGCAAAACCTGCTTTTGCGCGCTAATTCTCCTGGAGGGACCCGTTCTCATGTCAAAGTTTGTCGATCTTGTGCTGCAGCAGCCTGGCCGGATGGCCTTGCCCATCGGCGTGTACGCCGGCCTGGAAATGACCGGCGCCAGCGTGCGCCAGGCCGTGAGCGACCCTATCGCGCAGTCTGATGCGGTACTGGCGCTGCATGAACACTTTCACACCCCCGTGATGCTGACCGCGATGGACCTGAGCGCCGAAGCCGAAACCTTTGGCTGCACCATCCGCATGTCTGACGAAGAAATTCCCACCGTGATTGGGCGGCTGGTAACCAACAGCGCGGAAATCGCGGCGCTGCCCGCCCCGCAACCCGGCGACCTGCGCACGGCGGTGCACCTGGAATCGGCGCGACTGCTGGTGGCCAGTGGCAAAGCCCCAGTGTTGGGCGGCCTGATCGGGCCGTTCTCGCTGGCCGGGCGCATCTTTGGCGTGTCTGAAGCGCTGGAAATGACCGCTTCGGACCCTGAGCTGATCTTGAGCCTGCTGGAAAAAGTGACCGATTTTCTGATCGCCTACACGCGCGCCTTTGGCGAAAGCGGGGCGATGGGCGTGATTATGGCCGAACCGGCCGCCGGGCTGCTCTCGCCGCGCGGGTTGGGGCGCTTTTCGGCGCCCTTCGTCAAACGCATTGCCGAGGCGGTGCAGACCGAGAATTTCAGCATGATGCTGCACAACTGCGGCGCCAAAATTGCTCACCTGCCCAAGGTGCTGGAATCGGGCGCTATGTTGTACCACTTTGGCGCGCCCATGGATATTGTGGCGGCGCTGGAGCAGGTGGAAGGTCAGGCCATTCTGGCCGGCAACCTGGACCCCACCGCCATCTTCCACCAGGGCACGCCCGAAACGGTGTATGCGCACACGCTGGCGCTGGCGCAGGCGGTTAAAGCGTATCCCAACTTCATACTGTCTTCCGGCTGCGACCTGCCCCCCGGCACCCCGGTGCGCAACCTGGAGGCTTTCTACCAGGCGGTACGCGAAGCCTGATTTCGCTCTGCAAAACCAGGGGCAGCCGCGACCGTCTACCCCTGAAAAATATCCTCCGGCCCTGCAATTGCCGACCCCCTTCTCATGATGTTCATGAACGGAGCTTACTGATGACTGTCTATACTGCGCTTGCGATCCGCCACCTGGATGATTTTATCTATGGCACCAGTCCCAAACCGGTGACGCTGAAAAACGGCCTGGTGATCGGCGCGGGCACGATTTTCCCCGAGATCAATTTCACCCTGCCAGACATGCTCATCTCGGCTGAAACCATGCCCAGGGTGCGCGCCGAGTACACCCAGATGATCCGTGAAACGTGCACGCGCGCGGTGGAACTGGATGCGCCCGGCCTGGTGGTGGAATTTGAACTGCTGCCGGAGATGACGCTGGAGCCCGAATGGGGCGCGGAGATCACCCGCATTCTGCGCGCGGTGCTGGATGAAACCCAGGCCAAACATGGCCTGAAGGTGGGCCTGCGGGTTACGCCCAACGATATTCGCGAATTTGCGCGCCCGCCGCTGCTGCGCCAGGGCAAATTCGTCGAGGATATGTTCCGCAGTTTCGAACTGAACGCGCAGGCCGGGGCGGATTTTCTGGCGGTCGAATCGACCGGGGGCAAGGAAATCCACGACGACGCCATTCTCAACGGCGACCTGGCGCTTTCGGCCTTTGCGCTGGGGGTGCTGGGCGCGCGCGATATGGCCTATGTCTGGCAGCGCATCGCGGCCATTTCGCGCCAGTTCGGCTGCCTGCCGGCGGGCGATTCGGCCTGCGGGTTTGGCAACACCGCCATGGTGCTGGCGGAACAGCACTTCATCCCGCGCGTATGGGCCGCGGTGATCCGCGTGATGACGGTGGCACGCAGCCTGGTGGCCTTTGAACAGGGCGCGGTGGGTCCGAACAAAGACTGCGCCTATGAGGGCCCGTATCTCAAAGCCATCACGGGCTGCCCGATCGCGCTGGAAGGCGCGGAAGCGGCCTGCGCCCACCTTTCGCCAATCGGCAATATTGCCAAGGCCGTGCCAGACCTGTGGAGCAACGAATCGGTGCAGAATGTAAAATTGCTGGGGGCGATGGCCCCCACCGTCTCGATGGAGCAGTTGATTTACGCGACACGCCTGATGAACACCGCCAGCGCCCACGGCCCGGCGGCGGCGCGCACGCTGCGCGACTGGAACGTCGAATCGGACGCGGGGCGCGACCCGCAGGCCTATGTGCTGCGCCCGGATGTGGTGCTTTCGATTGCGCAGGAGCTGGTGGTGGAACCCACGGCTTACCTGCGCACCCGCCGCGCTGCCCTGACCACCCTGGCGCGCCTGCGGGCTGCGCAGGGTGCCGGGGAACTGAGCTTCAGCAAGCTGGAAACGCGCTGGCTGAACCGGCTTTCGCAGGCCGCGGATGAGCTGCCGGAGAATGAGGGCAGCTTTATCGGTGAGGTTGTGCCGCGGCTCGACGGCAGCAAGATTAATCTGGGTGAGTACGAGCTTTAGTGGTGGATTAGCTCTATAAGACCTTACCACAGACACAGAGGCACAGAGAAGAAAAAGAGTTTTTCGGGGAATCTCTGGGATTCATCATCCCATCTGCCTGTAGGGGCGAGGCACACTTCCAGTGTACCCTTGCGGTATGCCTCGCCCCTACAGGCGATTCGCGGAGAACCGGAAGAGTTTTTACATGCTTTGCAGGATCATGAGCGCTTTCATGTCGCCGGTGATCTTGATGCGGCCGGTCATGACCGCCATGACCGGGTTCAACTCGCCGCTGATCACCTTGACGGCATCATCAGGCTTCAGACGGATCGAGGCATCTGTGGGGGCCTCACCGGCTTCAGCCCGGGCGCGGCCCTGGGCGATGATCAGGCGGTAAAAGCCTGCGCCTTCCAGATTAAAGCCAATCACGCGGTCCATGCCGGGGTACTTGTTATCCAGGCGTTCGGCGATTTTTGCCAGGGCCTGCAGCACCGGGTCCGCGCTGCCAGCCGGGGCGGGCGGGGCCGCGGGAGCGGGTGGCAGCGGCTCTGGCGCTGCCGGCACAGCCGGCGCGGCTTGCGAGCGCAGCGGGGCGGTTTCGGCCACAGCCGCGGGGCCAGGCGGGGTGGCGGCCCAACGTTCGCGCAGAAAGTGCGCGGCCATCTTGGGCTGGCGATCACGGGTGAAGACGCCTTTCAGGTTCATTCCACCCACGCGCATAATCGACTGGGTGGCCTGGAAATCGGCGAAATTCCAGACGTGCAGCCCGATCACAAAGGGCTTGCGCGCCGCCACATCCAGGTAGCCGCGCAAAAATTCCACCTGGTACTCCTCGGAGAACATCAGCGCGGGTCGGCGATGCAGCCCCGCCAGGGTGTCGGCGCCAAATTCGGTGATGATCAGCGGCTTATGCAAAGCCGCGTACAGGCCGTCCAGTTCCTGCTCCAGCAGGCGCGCGCCCAGTTCTGGCTGGCCCGGCTGGGTGTACCAGCCCCAGTAGCGATTGATGCAGACAATATCGCCCAGGCCCAACCAATCCAGCGGGGCGCCCATCACCCCCACCAGGGTGGCCGGGCGGGTGGCATCCAACTGGTGCGCCAGGTCGATCAGCGCCTTGAGAAAAGCGAGGCCCACCCCATCCTGGGCGCCGGGTTCGCCGCCCGCCGCCATCCGGCGCAGCATATCCGGCGGCATGGGTTCGTTGGCCACCGACCACATGATGATACTGGGATGATTCTTGTCACGCGCCACCAGTTCGCGCAACATGCGCCGGCAGGTTTCCAGGCGCACCTGAATATTTTCGGGGGTGTCATCAAACTGCAGGCTGACCGCCGGAATTTCAGCGATGATCAGGATGCCCTGGCGATCGGCCATGCGCATTTCTTCTTCCGAATAGGGGTAGTGCGAGGTGCGGTACGAATTGGCGCCCACCCACTTGAGCAGGTCATAGTCCTTGACAATCAGCGGCACGTTCAGCGCGCGCCCGCTGACGGGGAAATCTTCGTGGCGGCCAAAGCCCTTGAGGAAAACCGGTTTGCCGTTGAGCAGCAGGGCATCGGGCGTGGCGCGCACGGTGCGAATGCCCACGGGCAGTTGGTAGCAGTCCATTTCGCCTTCGTCACCCAGCAGGGTGAGGGTGGCTTCATACAAAAAGGGGTCTTCCAGTGACCACAGGCGGGCGGCGCGCACCGAAAGCAGCGCGTGGGCCGCACTGCCCACAAACACCAGCGCGGCTTCCAGCGTTTGGCCGGCGCCGCTCAATTTAATACGGCCGCGCCCGCTGCTGCCGCCCGTCGAGGTGCGGCGCACTGTAAACTCCACCACGCCGTAGTCGCCTTCTACCTGGGTCACCACCGTCACATCTTCAATGCGCTCCAGCGGGGTGGAATAGAGCAGCACCGGGCGGTGCAGCCCGGCATAGGGGTAAAAATCGAAGGTGGCGCTGGGGTTGCCCGCCATAAAGGCGATTGAGGCAGCCGGCAGGTTGCCCGCCGGCACACGGTTGGGCTGAAGTTCGTTATCCACGCGAATGGCCAGCGTGTTGGGTCCGTGCCAGTTTAACCCGGCGCTGAGGTCCATTTCAAACGGCAGGTGCCCGCCTTCGTGGCCGCCCATGTTCTGGCCGTTGAGCCAGACCTGGGCGGCGTAATTGGCCGAACCCACGCGCACCCAAAGCGACTGGCCCTGCCAGCCGGTGGGAACATAAAAGGTGCGCAGATACCATGCCGGACCCAGATAAGCGTATAAGTCGGCGTACTGTTCGTTCCAACTGCCCGGCACGGCCATGGGGCGCGCCGCCGGCAGGCCAGAGAACCAGGATTGTGCCTCTCCCTGGCCGGTGGGGTCGGTCTGGAAATCCCAGACGCCCGAAAGATCGTACAGGTTGCGAAACTGGTTTTGCTGGGGATAGAGCATGTGCGCGTCCTTTGCGGGTGGAATGCGAGAGTAAACGGTAAGGTATTCTAGCATACCCGGCGGCATAGGCGCAAACGCAGCGCGGGTGTGTTTCATTTTTTCGCGGGATTTCACCCCACCACCGGCCCCGCCCCTCAAAAGGGCGGGGAGGAAGAGGGAACCGGGGAGATTTTGCGGCGAAATGCCGCAAAATCTCCCCGTACCTCTGACTTTTCCCCCTTCCCGCTTCGGATACTGTTGGCGAATTGGTGAACACCCTCCATCCCCCGGCCCCTTCCTCCCGTTGGAGGAAGGGGAGCAAGATTTAATGCCGTTTTGGGGCAACTGGTCGCCCCAAAACGGCTTAAAGGTTTCTCCCCCGCCCTGGGGCGGGGGCCGGGGGGGTGGGGCAAGGTAATTCTCCAACAGTATCCGCTTCGGGGCCGGGGGGATGGGTCTGCGAAAATTTGATCCACATCCACGCAGCGCATTTGGGCGCATTTCAAAATTGTGGCAAACCTAACCCCCCACCCCGGCCCTTGCCCCATTTTGAAGTGTAAAAATGGGGCAGAGGCCAGGTGGGGCTCACACTTGCGCCGCTAAACTGAAATGCGCCTTAGCGCAGCGCATTCACAATCGCGGTCACGTTGGCCCGCATCATATCCAGATAGGTGGGTGCTGGGCCATCGGGCGGGGTGATGGAATGCGTGTATAGGTCGGTTACCACCCTGGCGCCGGTCTCATCGGCCACCTGCTGCGCCAGCAGCGGGCTGCTGCCGGTCTCGATGAAAATGGCGCGGGCGCGCGTGGCGCGGATCTGGTCGATCAGGCGCGCCAACTGCTGCGCGCTGGGCGAGGCATCGGAAGAAACACTCGGCACCACCGTCCCGGCGATGCGGAAACCGTAGCGGTCGGCAAAGTAACCCAGGCTCTCGTGGTTGGTCACCAACAGGCGCTGCGCGGGGGGAATCGCCTGCACTTGCTGCTGAATCCAGCGATCCAGCTCCTGGAGGCGGGCAATATAGGCGGCGGCATTGGCGGCATAGAGCTCTTTGCCGGCGGGGTCGGCCTGGGTAAGGCCGTCGCGGATGTTTTCGACGTAGGTGACCGCGTAGAGCGGGTTCAACCAGAAATGCGGGTCGCCCAGGTCGTGGGCGTGGCCGGTGTCGCCTTCCAGCACCTCGCCCTCGCGGGCGGCGCGGCTGGTTAAGCCGGCGGAAGCCTCGATCACCTGGTGCTGCCCGCCGGTATTGGTGAGCACCGGTTTGAGCCATTCTTCAAACCCGGCGCCGTTGACCACCAGCACGCTGCTGTCGGCGATACGCGCCACATCCCGCGGGGAGGGCTCAAAGGCGTGCGGGTCCAGGCCCAACGGGATCAGCGCATCCACCTTAAGGCGCTCACCGGCCACATTTTGGGTGATATCCGCTAAAAAAGTCTCCACCACCAGCACGCGCAGCCCGCCCTGCGTGCCGGTAGCAGCCGGCTGGCAGCCGGAGAAGAGCAGTGCCGCCAACAAAATGGTAACGATAATCTTTTTCATCTAATCTCCAAAAAAAATCCGCCGATTAAGCGCCCGGAGGCGTTTGACAATCTGCGCAGCGCCCATAGAGCTGCAGCCAGTGCCCCTCAATGGCAAAACCGCTGCGCGCGGCCAGGCTGCGCGTCAGCTCTGCCAGGTCGTCGCCGCTGAAATACTCCGCCCGGCCACAGCGGGTGCAAATCAGCAGGTGCTGGTGGCCCTGCGCGGCGCGCAGGTAGGCCTGGCAGCCGCCCGGCTGGTGCACGCGCTGCACCAGGCCCAGTTCTTCCAGCTTTTCGAGGGTACGGTAAACCGTGACCAGCCCCAGGCCGGGATAATCGCGGCGGCCCAGGTCGTACAGCACCAGCGGTTCCAGGGCGCGGCTGCTGGCGGCGATCAGTTCCACCAGGGCGCGGCGCGGGCCGGTCAGGCGGTAGCCGCTGGCCTGCAGGCGCTCGAGCCAGTCGTTTGCTATAGGGTATGCCGAAGATTGCATCGCTCGTATCCTTTGATAATGATAACCATTTTCATTATACCACAAAAAAAATAAACCTGGCGGGTTGCGTTCGCGTCTGGTGATCGTTTGAGCGCGAACAATGAACGGAATGGAGCAGTGCAGTTGCCCGGGCTAATTCGCGAAAGGCAAAACTTTCAAGAGGTTCAAAAAAGCGGCGACCACCTGGGGGTCGAAGTGTTTGCCAACCTGTTCTTTAATATATTGGAGTGTCGCCTCCTTTGTCCAACCCGGGCGGTAGGGGCGATCAGAAACCAGCGCATCCCAAACGTCTACAACCGCGAACAAGCGCGCTGCCAGAGGTATCTCTTCACCCTTTAATCCCCGCGGGTAACCGCGGCCATCCCACTTTTCATGGTGGCAATAGGGGATATCCACTGCCGGGCGCAGATATTCAATGGCCTCCAACATATGATAGGCATACTCCGGATGTTTCCTCATTACAATCCATTCATCGTCAGTCAGGGTATCCGGTTTTCGTAAGATCGAATCCGGGACACCTAATTTGCCGATGTCGTGCAGCAGCGCCCCGCGGCGCAGATGGATTAATTGATGCTCCGCGATACCCATTTCTTTTGCCAGTTGCACGGTCATTTCTGTGACCCGCCGGGTATGGCCCTCGGTCTCTTTGTCACGCAGATCCATGGCCTGCGACCAGCCTTCGATGGTGGCGTCATAGGCCTGGAGCAGCTCGCTGTTGGCGTGGCGGATATTTTCGTAGAGCCCGTTGGTTTCAATCACAATCGCAGATTGCCCGGCGAGCATTTCCAGAAAACGCAGCCAATCCTGGTCAGGGTTCAACGGCGAGCGATGCAGCACATCCAAAACCCCGATGATTTCACCCTCGACCAACAGAGGGACCCCATAATACTCCTCAAACCCTTCTGAGCGGAACTCTTCTACCAACAAATGAGCATTTTCTGTAGAAAGAAGATTAAAATGGAGCAACCGTTTTTCAAGCGCCACCTGCCCGGCCATGCTCTCCCCCAGGCGCAAGCTCAAATGGATAATTCCGGTGTGGGTATAACCAATAGTGGCAACACAATTCAGCATCTGGCTTTGGGGATTGAATAAAAAGAGAACCGCGGCATCCACGCGCAATTGCGTGATGATCTGTTCCAATAGAATTCCAAACATTTCCTGGATATCAAGATGAGCGGTGACCGCGGAGTCGATCATGTCCAGGGAAGATAATTCCGCAATTCTTTGCTGGGTGCGGGCAAAAAGACGCGCGTTTTGAATGGCCATGCCGATTTGATTGGCCACAACGCTTAACCATTCACCATCCGTGGTGTTATAAGCCTGAGGCTGGTAGCTCTGCAAATCCAACAACCCAATCACCTGACCTTCGGCGATCATGGGCACATAGATGGCCGATTGGGGCTCCTGGTCGCTGCCCACCAGCATTCCGGCGCCCGCTTTTCTTCTGGCTTCCAAATCAGAAACAATTTCCGGGGTTTGTGAAGCGATGGCCCTGGAGCGCCCGCTGGAGGAATGTTCAGGGTCAAATTTTAACGTTGGCAGAAGGTTAACATCGATTAAGGCGCCATCGGTACTGAAGTAAGCCGCCTTCAGCACTGCTTGCTTTGAATCGAATAACGTGAAACCAATGTTTGGACAATCTATCATGGCTTGGATGTGATCCGCGGCGATGCGATAGATCAGTTCCAGATCTAATGTGGCCGCCAGGGCGCGTGCCAGCGCGGCTATTTTCTCCTGACGAAGGGCATACTTCAGCAAGGCCGATTCGGATTGCTTACGCTCACTGATATCGCGCGCCACCCAAATCACCTCGCGATCAGAGAGGGGCGAAACTGCCGTCTCGAACCAGAACTGTTTGCCCTGAATGGGCAGTTCGTATTCGATAAAATTAGTCCGCTGCGTTTTCAGTACTTTTTGAATCACACCTACAAACTGCAATGCCTGGGCCTCTGGGAAAACATCTCCTAAATATTTCCCGATCAATTCGGCGGCAGGCCAGATTAATAAATCCGGCTTGGTGGGCGCAATCTTGCGGTATATCCCCTCATAGTCCAATACCAGTACCACATCCTGCATGGAAGCAAACAATGCGCGCAGTTCTGCCTCTGAGGTGGCCAGCGCTTGCACTGCCTTTTTATATTCATCTTTGAGACGTTTTTGTTCCAGAGTGTTTTTAGTGGCCTGCCCCAATCGTTCCATCCGGTCTTTCAGCAAGTAATCTGCTGCACCCTGGCGCAGCGCGGCCACTGCAGCTTCTTCACCGAGGCCACCCGAAACAATAATAAATGGGGTCTCCGACCCGCGTTCGCGTAAAATCTGTAACGCACGCAAGCCGCTGAAGCGCGGTAAAAACCAATCCGACAGAATCAGATCATGCGCACAGTTCAGCGCAGTTAGAAAAGCTTCCTCAGTATCCACTCGCTGCCAGTCTACCGCGAATCCTTCCTTCTCCAGGCGCAGTACCGCCAGCTCGGCGTCGGCCGGGGTATCTTCGATGATTAAGACGCTTAAAGGCGTGGTCTCCAGTTTGTTTTTCAATGTGAGTAAACCCATAATTCGTCGTCAGGGTAATCTTCCACCCAGCGGAGCGCAGATGGTTAGCATGCGTGTGAGAGTGCCTATTTCATCTCCCGGCTGCCTGTCGGCCCAGAATTTGTTGCAAACGCCGGATGACCTCGGCCAGCGCCATGCCAGACAGCGCGCCCGATAACACATCGCCGGGATAATGATCGCCCAGGTAAATGCGTGAAAAACCCACCAGACCGGCCACGCTGAAGAACAGCCAGCGCAACCGGGGGAAATAACTACCCAGCAGCAAGGCTCCGGCAAAGGAAGCGGCTGAATGCCCCGAAGGAAACGACCAGGTGCCCGGCTTCCGGCCGATGACAATCGCCTGGATAATCCCGATAAAGGGCCGCCGGCGATGGAAGAAGCGTTTGATGGGGAATTCGGTCACCGCTGTGGATACAACCAGTGGCAGCACAACCCGGCGCGCCAGGCGCCAGCCATTCCGGCGGTCGAATAACATATTCAGGCCGATCAGCCCAAACCAGGCCGCGCCGCCTTTAAAGATGAGGGTAACGAAGTAGAAGAAGCCATTCAACCAGCGATTATGGGGCAGGTGATTAATGGCCAGGAATGTTTCCGCGTCCAGGGCATCCAGCGGGCGCATGCGCTTGATTAATGCCCGGCGCAGGTACTCGCGGTTGCGGTTGTGGATGTGGGCGGGTGCGCCCTGCTGTTCTGGGTTTAATACTTCTTGCACCGCCTCAGCCAGCGCCTCGCGGTCGCGGCCGTCGGTCGCCGTGATCAGTTCAGCGGTCTGCGCAATGACACTCGCGACCTTTTCGGCCGGTGCGGCCGTCGCGGCAGCCTGTTGGACGGCCTGCGCCGACTCGACCAGCGGGTCCGCAGCCGGATCCGCTCCGCGGATCGCGCCAGCCTGTATGATTTCTTCTTCGCCGCGATCACCGGCCCGGCTGAGCAGTTGGTTGGCGACTTCGGCTGCTTTCGCGGGAGAGTCGACCTGCGCCACCGCCTGTTCCAGCGCCTCGCGCGCCGGCTGCACTTTGGCTTTTTCCTCAGGCGTCGGCATCTCCCATGGCGCAACCGGGGTATCGCCAAGCTGCTGCTCGGGGAGTTGGGTCTGCGCGGGCGGCTGCGGGTTGGCAGGGAGGGGCGGCCGCGTGCTATTTGGGTTGGGTGTGGCAGGCTGCTTCTTTTTACGAGTATTTTTCTTGGGGGGTTCTTGCTGGGCCATGCGCGCCAAAAGAACCAGACCCTGCAGGGCGAGGCTGGTCATGGAGCCAACGAGAATCATCCTTCTGATAATTGGGGAGGGGTCATCGTTTTGAGTTTTCATAGATACTTCAGCGAACCTCTGTTTTAATTGTAATTCAATTCTACCCCGATATGATTTAACTGTGAACCAGGAAACGGGAAGCAACACCTTTACGCCACTCGTGCCCTGACTGCCCACGCCCTGGCGGTCAGGGCGATCGACCCATCCGGGAGCGTGGGGATGCGCTCCCGGATGGTTTCCCGCAGGCGCACCCGCGCGGATTCGGCAAGCGACATGGCGTAGGCCGGAGCAGACCCCTGGCCTCCCAGGAACGGCTGCCAGTAATCTGCAAAGCTCGGAAACCGCGTGGAGATGTCGATCGCCGTCACCGCGATTTGTTCCAGACCGGAACCGGCGAAGAGTTCAGTCAGCGCCGCGGGGCGGCACAACGGGAAGCGCGCCATCTCGTCCAACTGCGTAACACCGGGGTCCAGTTGAACGGCCGCATCCCAAAAGAAGCGCATAAGTTCCATCTTTCCAGCGTAGTCCCAGACGTACGCCGCGATGATGCCACCCTTGCCCGCTACCCTGGCCATCTCGGCCAGCGCCGCGGGGACATTTGGAATGAAGTTGAGCACCAATCCGGAGACGACCACATCGACAGAGGCATCCTCCAGGGGGATTGTGGCAGCACTGCCGCGCTGAAGCACTGCGCGGCCCGCCAACTGGCGGCGGGCGATCTCAAGAAACCCCTCGGAAGGCTCGACACCGGCAACCGAAGACGGGGCACACGTATCCAGAATCGCGGCGCAGAGTGCGCCTGTGCCACAACCGACGTCCAGCCACCTGCATTCCGCCGGAACGCCCATCCATTCCAAGAATATAGGCGCGACCTGGCGGCTCCAGCGGCCAACATACTGCTCATATAGGTCGCCGCGCTGCCATGCGTGTGGCACCGGCCTCTGGTTCATGACTAAGCTCCTTTATCAATCGGTCACCGCTGACCCGTAAAATCAATTATATATTTCTCGCACACGAATGCAAATAAGTGCTCAGTTCGTCCGCGGTTAGCAGCGCCATTGGCAATCGGTCTGAATCTTGTATACAGGAAATGCCACAAACCCTGTTTACTCTCTGCAAAAATCGGATAGACTATATTCATCAGAAAGGTGAAGCATGACAGAAACAATCCCCAATCCAATCCGGCTGTATGGCGCCCAATGGTGCCCCGACTGCCGCCGCGCCAAGCAATTTTTTGGTGAGCAGCGTATCCAGTACCAGTATATCGATATTGAAAAAGACCCCGGCGCCATGCTGCTGGTAGAGCAGATCAACCATGGCAAGCGCATCATCCCCACCATTGTCTTTCCCGATGAAAGCGTCTTGGTGGAGCCTTCGAATGCGCAACTGGCCGAAAAGCTGAACCTGCAAACCCAGGCCAACCGCTCCTTTTACGATGTGATTGTGATCGGTGGCGGCCCGGCCGGGCTGACCGCGGCGCTGTACATGGCGCGCGAAGGCATCAATACCCTGGTGATCGAAAAAGCCGGGTTGGGCGGGCAGGCCGGCATTACCGAGCGCCTGGATAATTTTCCGGGCTTCGATGAAGGCATCGCCGGGGCCGAGTTTGCCGAGCGATTGGGGCGCCAGGCGCGCCGCTTTGGCGTGGAAATTTTACTGGCTCAGGAAGTCAGTGAGATTGCCCAGGACGGCAGTTACCTGTGCGTCAGCACCGGCGATGGGCAGAGTTACGGCAGCAAGGCGGTGCTGCTTACCAGCGGGGCGCGCTACCGCCGCCTGGGCGTACCCGGAGAGACAGAGCTGATCGGCACCCACATCCATTTTTGCGCCACCTGCGATGGCGCGTTTTACAAGGGTAAGAAGGTGCTGGTAATCGGCGGCGGCAACAGCGGGTTTGAAGAGGGGCTATTTTTGACGCGCTTTGCCCGCCAGGTGGATATTGTGGAATTTTTACCCGAGGCGCGCGCCAGCAAAATTTTGCAGGAAAAAGTAGCCGAAAGAAGCGATATGACCGTCACCCTCAATCATCAGGTGAAAGAATTCCGCGGTGAGGGCAAGCTGGAGCACGTACTGGTGCAGGACCGGGCCAGCGGCGAACTGAAGGAGTGGAGCTATGATGGGGTGTTCGTCTTTATCGGGCTTTCGCCCAACAGCGACCTGGCTAAAGGCAAGGCTCAGATCGATCCATACGGTTTTATCGTGACCGATCAGCGCCTGATGACCAGCCTGCCCGGGCTGTTCGCGGCCGGTGATGTGCGCGCCGGTTCCACCAAGCAGGCTGCCTCAGCCGCGGGCGAAGGCGCCACCGTGGCGCTGATGATTCGTGAGTATTTGAAGCAGATTGGCTGAGTCACTGGTACAATCGGAGCATGAATGAGGATATGCGCATCTGCAAATACTGTGGCCGCGAGACCGGCAAGGAATCCAACTTTTGCTGGTATTGTGCCCGTGAACTGGAAGCACGCCCCGAACGCCCGGATGCCAGCCCAACCCAAAGCAAGGCAGAGCGTTGGCTGCTCGCCGGTATCGCCCTGGTGATTGCAATCGTGGCCGGCGTGATTTTATTTTCGCCGCTGCTGCGATAACCAAGCATTTCGCGACCCAGAATAGACGAAAACGCCGGCTTCAGCCGGCGTTTTCGTCTATTCAATTTCACTGACTGCCGCGCGGGGAACGCCGCCGGGCGGCGATTTGCTTGATTTCATCCCACTGGCCCGCCGCCGCCAGGCGAGCCTGTTCCGGCCAGCTCGCGGGGTCGGCCAGGCGCAGGTTGTGGGCCTGCAGCAGTTCGCGCAGGGCAGCCGGGTGGGCCTGAGCCAACTGCGCAAATGTGCTGAACCCGGCCTCACGCAGTACCCCGGCGATGCGCGGACCAATGCCAACCAACGCAACCAGGTCGTCCGGGGCAGCCGGACCAACCGCAGCAGCAGGTGGCTGAGCAGCCGCCACCACTTCTCGGGCTGCTTCAGCCGGGGCAGCCAGGTTTACCGGCACAACCGGCGCCGGCGTGCTGCGCGCTGCCTGGGCCGGGGGCCGCACAAAGCTGAAATCGATCTGCACCGGCTCAATATTCGGCCCGTGTGGGCGCGTTTTCCACAACCAGGCGATCAGCCCGGCCAGGGCCAATGCTCCGGTGCCCATTCCCAGCCAGAACCAGGCACGTTTGAGATATCGTGTGGGTAACATACAGGTCTCCTATAAATCCTACCGCGGCGGTTCAAGTATAGTCCGCTTTTAGAGGCGCATCCAACCTGGTTGAGACGCGGTTCAACTCAACGGACGGCGCAGACGCGCAATAGCGACCAGGGTGGCGGCGCCCACCAACAGACCGGCCAGGCCATAATCGAGTGCTCCCAGCGGATGATCCAGCAGCAGGCGCGCCAGCAAGATTCCGCCCAGTCCGTACCCTAGGGTGGTGGCGCCAATCCACCAGGGCGCGCCGCGCACCGCGATCTGCAGCAGCGACCATTGCAAAAAACCCGTGGTTAAGCCCACCACGCCCCAGGCGGCAAAATTGAGCAGAGCCAGCAGCAGCGGCTCGGTGGCGGCGTCTATCCGTTCCGAAATCAGGCTGCCTGCCAGAAAACCGGCCGCGTAGCCAAACATGGTTAAAATCACCCAGGCGATACCCATTGAACCGGTACCCAGGCGGGGTAACAACCAGCGCAGCGCCAGCCACTGCGTCAGGCCCACCACCGCGGCGGCAATCAGTACGCTGAACATACCCGAGAGTCCATCTGACATTTGAAAATGCAGCCATAACTGCATGCCAAACCCCAGTCCCCAGCCCGCGGCATTGAAGATCAACCAGGCCAGGCCAAAACCCGCGGCACCCAGGTCTTTTTGGGTCGGTATTTTCATAAGCATCATCTCCTTTTCTCAGGTCCTATTTTACCGGGTAATCGCCGTTCTTAACGGTTTCTTGACATCTTTGTTGATTTTCTTGTCATGGCATTAACGCCAAACCGGATACAGTTCGTTCGTATTATTAATTTACACTCACACGGGGCTGGCAGCCCGCGCGAAATTTTGGAATACGGATTTATTGTATGCAAATTGAAGAAGGTATCAGCAGTAATATTTTTGAAGAAACCACACCGCATCGGCCCGAACGTTCGTGGCGCTGGTGGTTTATCGGCCGCCCGCTTTCGAGCGCCGACTCCGAGCACCAGACGATTGGAAAATTAATCGGCCTGGCCGTATTTTCGTCCGATGCCATGTCATCAGTGGCCTACGGCCCACAGGAATTGATGGTGGTGCTGCTGGCTGCCGGTGTTGGTGCTTTGCACCTGGCTCTGCCAATCGCGTTGGGGATTGTGGTGCTGTTGGCGATCTTGACCTTTTCATATGAGCAGACTATCCACGCGTATCCCGGCGGCGGCGGGGCCTATATTGTGGCGCGCGATAACCTGGGCGAATTGTCGGCCCAAACCGCCGGGGCAGCCCTGTTGTCTGATTATGTCCTGACCGTTTCTGTATCAATCTCCTCCGGTGTCGATCAAATCATATCCGCCTTCCCCAATTTATTACCCTTTAAAGTGGAGATGGCGGTGGCGATGATCCTGCTGGTGATGCTGATCAACCTGCGCGGGGTGCGCGAATCGGGCACCACCTTTGCCATCCCGACTTACTTCTTTCTGATGATGATCTTCGGCACGACCATTTTCGGCCTTTTACGTTACGTCACCGGCGGGTTAACGCCTCTGACAGATGCACCGATTATCGAAACGGGCGCCACCCAGGCTTTAAGTCTCTTCGTCATTCTGCGGGCATTTGCCAACGGCACCACCTCGGTGACCGGGGTGGAAGCCATTTCTAACGGCATTACCGCCTTTAAGGAACCGCGCAGTCACAACGCCGGAGCGACCCTGATCTGGATGGCAGGTATTTTGGGTACGCTGCTGTTGGGCATCACCTTTCTGGCACTGCAGGTCGGCGCCATACCGGCAGAATCAGAAACCGTTATTTCACAGGTCACGCGGGCGGTCTTTGGCAGCCGCAATATTCTATACTTGCTGACCATGGGGTCCACCACGGTGATCCTGATGATGGCCGCCAACACCGCCTTCGCGGATTTTCCGCGCCTGGCTGCGCTCGCGGCAGGGGATGGTTTTCTGCCGCGCCAGCTCAGCTACCGCGGCAGCCGCCTGGTCTTTTCGCGCGGCATCATCGCCCTGGCGCTGATCGCTTCGGCTCTGGTGATCGGCTTTCATGCCGATGTGACCGGACTGATCCCGCTGTATGCGATTGGCGTGTTCCTATCCTTCACCCTGTCACAGGCCGGCATGGCACGCCGCTGGTGGAAATCAGGGCAGCTTAAGCCCGGCGAAGAGATCGTCGAACCGGGTTCCACCGTGCGCTTTGATAAGGGCTGGCGGTTTAAAATGATTGTCAATGGGTTCGGTGCGATGACCACATTACTCGTGACCATCATCTTCGGCGCCACCAAGTTCCATGACGGCGCCTGGATTGTGATTGTGCTCACCCCGGTGCTGGTCACCATCTTCTTCACCATCCACCGCCATTACAAAAATCTAGCCAAACAGCTATCGCTAAGCAACCATGCCAGAACGCGCTCCATCCGGCGTAATCGGGTGATCATCCCCATCGCCGGGGTGCACCTGGGCACGCTCGAAGCGCTGCGTTTCGCGCGCACACTCTCCAACGATATCACCGCTGTGCACATTTCGATCGACGACCAGGAGAAGATTAAAATTCAAGAGCGCTGGGAGACCTGGGGCGATGGCATTCGCCTGATCATCCTCAATTCGCCCTACCGCCTGTTTATCGAGCCCCTGCTGGATTACATCGACCACCTGGAAGAATCGACCAAACCCAACGAAATCATCACCATCGTGGTGCCACAGTTCATCCCCAGGCACTGGTGGGAGACTTTCCTGCACACCCGCACCGCCGAAGCGCTGCGCAAGGTGCTGCTGCACCGCAAGAATATCGTCATCACCGAAGTGCCGTACCAGGTTAACTGACCGGCGGCAAACAAAAACTCGGTAGGGCATGCCCCACCGAGTTTTTGATGCTGTTGGCGAATTACCTTGCCCCACCCCCCGGCCCCCGCCCCAGGGCGGGGGAGAAACCTTTAATGCCGTTTTGGGGCGACTAGTCGCCCCAAAACGGCATTAAATCT
>Ga0335397_10003450_pt1 | contig 21135 bp, 18 predicted proteins | sample MAT04_FD_205740 | JGI IMG/M metagenome (GOLD analysis project Ga0335397, IMG submission 205740) | Freshwater microbial communities from Lake Fryxell liftoff mats and glacier meltwater in Antarctica - MAT-04 (spades assembly) (version 2) ... | reverse complement strand
TTCTGAAGGAAGATGGAGAGCAATGGCTGAACCAATGCGCGTGATCACCGGCGGAGCCGCGCTCCGCACTCCACCCCACAACCTCGATGCCGAGGAGTCGCTCCTCGGGGCGATGATGCTGCGTTCACAGGCAATCTCCGACTCGATTCAATCCGTGACTACCGGCGATTTCTACAAGCCGGCACATGCTCACATCTTCGATGCCATCAGCTCGCTGTATGGCGGGGGACAACCCGTTGATCCGGTGACCGTCGGCGAGGAATTGAGCCGCGCTGGCCTCCTCGACGCAATCGGTGGCGCTGCGGTGCTGGTGTCGATCCAAGCACGAACGCCAGCGGTGTCCAACGCCGCCCATTACGCCAAAATCGTCGAGGAGAACTCACTGCTCCGTCGGCTGATCACTACCGCTGGCGAAATCGCTGAGCTGGGATACCACCGTCCCGACGACGTTGCGAAGACGGTTGATCAGGCGGAATCGATGATCTTCGATCTGGGTCAGCATCGATTCTCCGACTCACTGTCGCAGGTGCGAGATCTGCTCGACGAGAGCCTCGATCGACTCGAGATGCTCTATGAACGCAAGGACTCGATCACGGGAACGCCATCGGGATATCACGATCTCGACGAGCTGCTCTCGGGTTTCCAACCCAACGCCTTGATCGTGGTGGGCGCCAGGCCAGCTATGGGCAAGACAGCCTTCGCCCTCGGCGCTGCCATGAACGCTGCCCGGAAGTCCGGCAAGCCCGTCATGTATTTCTCGCTGGAAATGGGCAATCTGGAACTGACTCAGCGCCTTCTCGCTGCACAGGGTCGAATCGACGCCACCCATCTCCGCAACGGCAGCCTGACCGAGTCCGATTGGGACAAGGTCAACAAAGCAATGGGCGACCTGGCCGAGGCGCCCTTGTGGATCGACGACAATCCCAACACCTCCGTCATGGAGATCCGCGCCAAGGCGCGACGACTCAAGAGTCGCGTGGGTGACCTCGGACTGATCGTGGTCGACTATCTCCAGCTGATGAGCGGGCGGGCCAACGCCGAGAGTCGACAGGTCGAGATCAGCGAGATGTCGCGTGGCCTGAAGATCTTGGCCCGCGAGCTCGAGACACCGGTCGTGGCGTTGTCACAGCTCTCCCGTGGGCTGGAGCTCCGCGCCGACAAGCGACCGATGCTGAGCGACCTGCGTGAGTCGGGAGCCATCGAACAGGACGCGGACGTCGTGATGTTCCTCTACCGCGACGAGATCTACAACAACGACAGTCCAGACAAGAACACCGCAGAGGTCATCGTTGCCAAGCACCGAAACGGCCCGACCGGGTCGTGTCGGTTGGCGTTCCTCGACTACTGCACCAAGTTCGCCAACATGGCGAAAACTGGTTGAGCTGTCGGTAGAGCGAAAACTGGTTGAGCTGTCGGTAGAGCGAAAACTGGTTGAGCTGTCGGCAGAGCGAAAACTGGTTGAGCTGTCGGTAGAGCGAAAACTGGTTGAGCTGTCGGTAGAGCGACCCGCTTGTCCTGCTTGAACGGTATTGATCCCTCCAATTGCGAGTGATCGACTGCGGCCACGGCGATCGGGAGGTTCGAGATGCGTTGGCGTGCTCGTGAAGTTTGTGTTGGTGTGGTTGTGGCGGGAGCCGGTCTGGCCGCTGGCTGTGCGACCGTGGCGACTCCGGCGGCGGTAGCGCCAGCGGCGAACCCGGACCTCGTCGCACGATGCGGAATCGACATCAACTTGGTGATCGACCGGTCCGGCTCCATTGGCGACGACATGGATCTGGTCACCGCCGGCGCGCAATCGTTCGTCAATGCGGTATCGGGGACCGGTAGCCGGGTCCGTACGTCGTCGTTCTCGTCAACGGCGTTGGTTCATCCCGCTGGGGGAGCCGGCACCGATGTCATTGATTCGCTGTTGTGGTCGAGTGCTGACGGATACAAGGTGCCGACCCTGACGGCGGGTGGCGGCACGAACATGGACGCCGGCCTCGAGGTGATCCGACGGGCTCCCGGTGCACAAGCCGATCTGACGCTCGTCTTCACCGACGGCAAGCCGAATGAGCACTACCTGCTCACGCCGAACGGACACCCGGGCCCGTGGGTCAATCTGGGCCAAGCGCGCAACCAGGCGGTCTCCGAAGCCAATGCCATCAAGGCATCCGGTAGCCACATCCTCGCCATCGGCGTCGGCGACGCTGACGTGGCCACCCTGGCCGACATCAGTGGTTCCGACGCGTTGGGTTCGGGGGTACCGATCGAGAAGGTCGACTATGCCCGGGTCGGGTCGTTCGGCGAACTCGAACGGACATTTCGCGAGCTCGCTTCCCGCTTGTGCACGCCATCGTTGACCATCACCAAGATGATCCAGGACGGTGACGGCACGTTGACCCCTGCGCCGGGTTGGTCATTTTCGATCAATCCACGATCCCCAGTGACGTGGGTGCAGCCGATCGGTGGACCGAACCCCCTCGTCACGGGAGCGTCCGGCTCCGCCACGGTGGTGTGGTCCGCGCCGCTTGCCCAGTCCTTCGTCGTCCGCGAACTCAGCCAGGTCGGCTATCACTTCGCATCGGTGTCCTGCACCGAGGACCTCTTCGATGGGTCAGGCCCACACCCGCTGACGATCGACCAAGCCTCGGCATTCCAAGTGGACGTGAACGGCGGCGCCGTGCGCTGTGTCGTCGTCAATGCTCCCGACCTACGCCAGGGCGACGATGGCGATCTGGTGGTTCGACTGCCGGCCCCCGATGGCGTCGACGAGTTCTTGGATGTGAATCTCGTGGTCACTGATGCTGGCGGGATCGACATCGACCGAGCCACCGTGCCGATCGGTGGGCGCGCCTCGTTCACACTGAGGCCGGGGGACTACACGCTGCGAGTCGACAGTCGGCCTGTCGGTTGGTCACTCAGAGCGGACCGCTGCGACGGCAAGGATCTCGGGCGCGCGGAGCCGGTGCCGTTCTCGATCGGAGCGGGCACCACGGTCGCTTGCGATCTGGAGTTCGTTCCCGATGCATCGCTCGGCAACGTGATCATCGACACCTCCTATGACCGACCCGGCAAGGACGATGACAGTGTTCGTTGGACGCTGATCGACTCGAAGGGTGCAATTCGGTACGAGCGCTCGGGGATCATCGGGTCGCAGCTCATCATCCCGGTTCCGCCCGGTGGCTACTCGCTGTTGCAGACGGACATCACCGGTCGGAGTGAGCTTCGATCGATGACATGTGATCGGGTCGAAGTCCCCGTCACCGGCGGGTTCATCGACGTGATCGCGGGGCAGGACAACTCCTGCGAGGCGCTCTATCGCCGACCCGAGTGATCGAAGAATTGGATCGACTCCAACAGTTCCTCCCGAGATGATCATCGTGCTCGAACCAACCGTTCGGGCACGGGGAGGGAATCATGGTTTCAACGTCGAGGTCTCGTTCGTGCACGCCACATCGAGTTCGGATTGGATTGCTCGTGATCGTGGGAGTGGTGTCGGCGTTGTTGACGTCGACAGCGCCAACGAGTGCGACGACCGGTGGCCAGCCACCGTTCGGCTCGCCGATTGGCCAATGGACCGACGCCCAGATCGCGGCGCAGCTCGCACAGTTCGCCCCGGGCGTCGCCCAGATGCAGGCAGACGGTTCGCTCCTCGAGGGCGTACCGACCGATCAGGTCGCCACGGTCAATGACATGGCGAACAAGATCGCCACGCCGGGTGGCCGTCTGCAGCTGGCAGCTGACATCCGATCGACGGAGTCGAACACCGCATTGACTGGACCAGCGTCCGCCGACGATGACCCCGTGAACGCCTTCAGTTCGACCCCACCCAGTTTCGGAGAGGCGGCACCGCTCGCCGGTGACACAACGCCGAAAGTGAAGGTTGTGCCCATCCCGAATGCTGCACCGTCAGGCGGACCGATCGGCGGAGGAACTGGTGGAACCGCCGGCGGGAGCCCACCGCGGGGAGGCTACGGGGAGGGTCGCGGTGGTCCGGAGGGGCTGTACCCCGAGTGCCCGGCGCAGGGCACGATGCCAGACCCGGACAAGGCGCCGATGGCGTTTCTCACACCGCGTCACGACACCTTCATGGGCGTGGGTCCGGACTGGCCGGTCTATTCGGGCGAGCGCCAGATCCTCATGGGCACGGACGGCAGGAAGTACCTGAAGGTCGTCGTGAACATGGATGACACCAAGAAGAACTGGCCGATCGGGGCGCTCGACGTTCGAGTGTGGATGAAGAAGAACATCGGCGATCATGCGGGCACGGTCTATGGCGCACGGAATGCCGTGCCGGGAGCCCCCGCGGGGTCGGGAGTCTTCTGTTACCCGTCATCAAGCGTGACCGGCGATCGCGGCTACGCGGTTGTGATGGTCCCGATGTCGCCCGACCTGGTTGATCCAGGGTTCCAGTTGTACGCCGAGTTGATCGAGTGGGACCCATGGTTCCAGTTCGGTGCCAACCAATGGGAGATCGCGTTGGCGTTCGCGGGACCGCAGTACTGGGCAGGGGGCGAACAGATCACGATGCACGTCGGGAAAATGCCTCAGCTCTCCCGCTCGGCACTTCGGCCAGCAGTCGGCGCCTTCATCGACAAAGGCCTCATCGTCAACGACGACGGTATCGCCAGCAACGACATGCAGTCGACGATCGAGTCGCTGATGCGGACCACGATCGGCAACAAAATGGCGTCGTTCCAGACCGACGACCTCGTTGGTCAATGGGCCTTCGATGATCTGACACCGGCAGCGTTTACCGACATGACCTGGGAAGGCGAAGGGCAAGCGTCGTTCGGATGGGATTCAGCGAATCCACCCCACGGCTGGGATTGGGCCGGGTTCGTCTTCGGCGGACTCCTAGCCCAGATCATCGATGTGCTCGCCACCTTCAAGATCACCTCGATCGAGCGAGGCACGCCCGAGTCGCTGAGTCTGTCCTATGTCGGTCTCGGCCAAGGCGACTCGGATTCAGCGTTGAAGGTCGGTGCTTCGTTCAACGACACGAAGATCAATGGCAAGCTGCGGCTGTTCAGTCCGTTCAACTGCAAGGGCTCACTCCAGGTCGATGCCAATGCTGCGTTCCGTGCATGGGTCGAGGAGGGCAGCCCCGCTACCGGCGTGCGCACCCATGGCGACGGCGCTTTCAACAACATGAGCGTTCATGACTGGCAGATGCCTTGGTACAACTGGGCGCGGCCGTCATGTGTGACCGGTTGGGGGATTGCCCGGTTGATCGCCAAGGGGTTGGCCATCAAGGGAGCAACGTCTGCGGTGCTCGGCCTCCTGGTCGGTGACGGCGATGAGCCAGCGGTCCTGCAGAAGATCATCAACGGACTGAATCTTCCGGGCAAGATCTCGAGTCTGAGCCTTCCCGGCGGCATCTCGCCGACGTTCGCCGGCTTCCGTGACTCCTGCGCCACGTCAGCGTGTCCGACCGACGAGAGCTTTCTGCAGACACTCGGTCTCGACGTCATGGCTGACGGCAACCTCGGACCGAATGGAGGGTCATGGGGATCACCGTGGTCGGCCGTCTATTCACCGACCGTATCGACCGACGTCGCATCACAAGTGAGATCACATGCCAGCAGCAATGGGCTGCGCGACATCGGCGTGATTGTCAATGCGGATCTCGTGAACTCGGCGCTACACGACATCTCAGCTGGTGGGCTGTTGAACGTGTCGGTCGCCGGCAACGACGTGAAACCATCGATCGTTCCGATGTATCTCGGATCGAACACCTCGGCTGCGACTCCCTTCAAGTTCGTCGTGCCAGACCTACGGGCGAAGATCCAGGGCTTGCCGGTTGCGTTGTCGATCAAGTTGGGTGTCGGGGCCACCGTGGATCCCGTGAGTGGCGCGCTCGATCCAACCATCGAAGCGGTCCCCGAGGTCGAAGCGCTCGACTGCCAAGTCGACTACGGCAGTGGTTACGGCCTGGCGTATGGGTTCTGTGGGCACGCCAACAACGGCAACTTCGGCTTGCCCACGCTGCCGCAGATCATCAACCAGCTGACCGAAGCGGTGGTAACGCCACTGATCGATCAGTCGCTCGGCAAGATTTCCCTGCCGTCGCTCACTGCCGTCACCCCGGGCGTGGCGCTGACCTTCAATACGCTCGAAGCTCAGAATCGCGGTGGGCACATCGGGCTGTTCGCTGATCGGACCGCGGTGGATCCGGGGGCGTCGCTCGACATCTGGACGCCGTCGCCCTACATGACCTGGAACGTCATCCCGTCGAGCTTCCCAGGGACCGGGGCATATGACGTGGTGTGGCAGGTGAAGGATCTGGAGTCGGGTCAGCTGTTCAGCACGGCCGGCTGTTACGGGCTGATGACCTGCTTCGTGCCTGGATGGATGTTCCAGATCGGTCATCCGCCGGGAACCGAGAATCCGAAGTGGCGACACGCTGAAGCGACGGCGACTGTCTCCCGAGCGGGTGTGTCCAAGACCATCGTGAAGGATCTGATATGGATTCTCTGAGGCCATCGAGGCTCGTCATCGCCGCGGCGCTGCTGGCGTCGACCGTCTGGTTCGGGATGGTCCAGCCAGCATCGGGGGGCGAGGTGCCCGGAAAGCCAGCGCCAACGACGACCGTGACCCCACCCATCGTGGCATCTCCGGCGCCTGGCGCTGGAGGGGACGGGGCTGAGTCCCCGCCTCCTCCGCCGCCGGAACTCAAGAATTTGCTGATTGTGCCAGTCTCGATCGTCAATGGAACCGGGACCCCACCGCCCGCCTTCTTTCAACAACAGGGCCAGAAGTTGACCGACCGCTTCCGTGAGATCTCCTACAACACCGACATCTATACCCACACGGTGAAGCCAATGACGTGGCTGTGGTTACCGGGCCAGACGCCGGGATGCCTCTCGACGCATTTGAACGAGCTCTCGACGAAATTGCTTGCCGGACAGGGTGTCAACACGGCTGACTACCAACGCGTGATCTTCTACTGGGAAAAGGGAAGCTGTGGCGGCCCACCCGACCCGAGCTATCAGGGTGGTGGAACGTTCCAGGGGAAGTGGATCTGGTCTGACGGCGTGTTCGAGCCGACATGGGCGCGATTCCTGGGGCTACTCGATGGAGCGAAGTCGACAGCGGGCTACCAGTGCACGCCCGTTGCGCCGAACAACGTTTCGCCACCGGCTCAGTGCAGCTCCTTCGCCGGGACCCAGCGATTCGATCTGATCAGTCCTGCGTGGCCATCAGAGTCACCGCGCGGTCATCCGACCGCCGCGTCGAAGTACGCCGCTGGTTGGTTGACCCAGTACGTCGATGCACCTGAAGGGTCGACGAGCTCGTTCGTGCTGAAACCCTTCGAGATGACGGGCGTCGGCACCAAGGCCATACGGATGACGTTGCCGGGAGTTGGTCCGCTCTGGGTCGAGTATCGCACCGGTGCCGGCACTGACTCGTATCTGGCATCGTGGCCAAACGTCGGCAAGGGTGTCCAGATCACGACCGGCAGCGGGGGAGGAACCCTCCTCGACTTCGGTGTTGCGACCCAAGGCGGCACGGCTGCTTCGTTCCAGGACGCAACCCTTCCGGCGGGTCAGCTCTGGACCCATCCGAGCGGACTCACGGTCCAAGTGGTCGGTTCATCACCCGACCCCAAACACGACCCGTGGGTGCAGGTCCAGGTCCACCAGCCAGTGGTGCCCGTTCCACCGACAGGCGTGGTGATCGGCGAGGATCCCGCCAGCAACCACGTCCGTGTCGTGTGGACAGCGCCTGCAACACCATTCTCGCCCGACGTCTATGAATTGAACTGGTTCAACGGTTCCGCCAACGAGATCATCGTGGTGGACGGTCAGACCACGTCGGCGGTCGTGTCGCTCACGCGGCCGATGCGACCGAGAAACCTCAGTGCCTCGGTCAGGGCACGGTTTGGTCCCAATTGGAGTAACACCGGCTTCGCGAGTCGACCAGTTTCGATCGACCTCCAGTCGTTCACCGCTACTGCTGGGCCGAGCTACACCGCAGCAACCTCCTGGGCGTTCGCCCCCCTCGACCCATGGCTGGAGATCCCGGACCAAGTTGCGTTCAGCGCCTCGCCGGCTGATCCGTTCGGCGGAAGCGGACCGTCGTGTACGCAGGGGCGGCCGTTCGCAGTCAGCGGCTCATCGTCGTTTCAATTGCTCGGGGGTGGACATCTGACGGCACGGTTGCGGGTGGTCTACAACGACGACATCTACTCCATCATCGGGTACGGCAACCCCTGGACGTCGGCGTCATTCAACGTCGACACCAACAACCTCGCGTTCGAGTCCTTCGATGGTTCCTATGACGCTCCTACCGATCGGATTCGTTTGAGTTGGTCGGTGGATAGTTCGGGCGACGATTTCCCGATCGGCTATCTGGCCAGCTGGTGCGACATCGTCGGGCTGAAAGTGCACACCAAGGTCATTCCGGCAGGGAGTGCCAGCGGCACGTCGTTGCTCGGACCCATCGATGGCATCGTGTCGGTGTCGGTGGCAGCGATCGGTTCGGCGTCGGGGCTCTCGCACGGCAGCAGCTCGTACACCGTGGGCTATGAAACCCACCCGGTATCGCACGCTCCCAACTCCGTGATCGAAGGCAACGGCTACCAGTCGACCAGTGTCACCGTGACCCTCGACCAGCCGAGCGTCAGCGGCGGACTTCATCTACTCGTTCCCGACCCGGATCCGGTGTCGTGCAATCAGAGCACGTTCGTTCTGGTTCCTCCGGGTTCCTCCACGGGAACAATGCCCTTCTCGTGGGTGGGGAACACCACCGATGGACCGGACCGGGTCTGTCGTCCGCACGAACTGTTGCCACCACAGGGGAGCGGTTATGAGTACACGGTCACCATCGTGGACGACGACTGACGGGGACGTCGGGACGGTTGGACGAACCAACCCGCCGTTGGCCTCACGGGTCCAACGGCGGGTTGGCACGATCCAGATAGCCGACGATCATCGACGCGTACTCGCGAGCCAGCAACTCGTCGGAGAGTTGGAGATGCGACGCAACCTCGGCGGGAGCGTTGATGAGTCCCTGGATCACATTGCCGAACGTGAACGAGATGAACTCGAGCTGCCACGCAGACGCCGGCTGGAACAGCAGTTGTGCGGCGGCAACGGTGTCGGTGACGCGGTGGTACACCTCGTGTTCGATCCGCGCCCGCTCGGGAGCGATCACGGCCTCGGCACGAAAGGTGGCCAAGAGATGCCAGTGCCGACGAGCGAATCGGATCCATTCAGCTAGCACGCGCTGGACGAGGATCTCGAACGTCTCCGGCGGTTCGTCGTCGAGCATCGATCGAATTCGGTCGAGCGCCATGATCGACTCCTCGGCATAGCGGCCGTACAGGGATCGGAGAATCGCTTCCTTGGAGTCGAATCGAGCGTAGAGCGAGCTGATACTCACGTTGGCTTCGGCGCAGATGTCGTTCATCGAGATCTCGCCCAGCTTGTGCTCGACCAGTAGCCGTTCGGCCCCATCGAGAATGGCATCGAAGGTCTGCCACGAACGCTGCTGGCGTGGCGGTGTGACCCCGCGGATGTTTCCGAGCAATGCGGCGCCCGGGACCTCGGTTCGATCCTTCGACAACGTGTCCCCCTCGATTGGGTGGAGACCGTAGTCCGAGGACTGGGCGTGGGCACTCCTGTTCTCCGGCCGTCGCGCCGGCAGAGGCCGAAAACGCCGAGAGGAGAGCCGAAGCTCTCCTCTTGACAAGGCTTTCCAGGGTTTCGCTCGTCAGTTGGCGCCGACGAAGGTGATCCAGATCTCTGCTGCCGCCGCACCATCGAGAACCGAATGGCGGGGCCGGTTTCGCTCTCACTCCCCGCCGGTCTCAAGCGACCAATTTGTCCGGCGGATCAACGTTCCCCTGTGTTGTGGATTGAAGTAACCACGGCCTGAGGCGGGGGTCAACCCACAATCCAGACATTGGTCGGAACGACCCATCTTCTCTGGGTTGTTTGACCCACGCGACGTCTGAGGATCGATGTCGGGGATCGTTGTGGCGGTCTTCAATCGCCGAAAAGTCATCAGATCGACCGGTCGCTGACGCCCATCGGGACAGCGCCTCGGGCAGACTCCAGAGGTGACGAGTCGGTGGAGCGAACACGATGCCCCACGGGGGGCCAAGTACGACGAGCGGTTCGACCGGCTGGCTGCGTCGGGGGCGGATGTCCATGGCGAGGCCAACTTCGTCATGGGGTATCGACCCGACACCGTCTTGGACGCCGGGTGCGGCACGGGACGCGTCGCGATCGAGCTCGCCCGGCGCGGGGTGACGGTTTCTGGCATCGACTTGGATCTCCCGATGCTGCTGGCGGCCCAAAAGAAGGCCCCGACCATGGAGTGGCTCCAAGGCGATCTCGACGGCTTCCGACTCGTTGATCATGACGGCGGTCTTCGACGTTTCGATGTTGTCGTCGCAGCTGGCAACGTCATGATCTTCGTCGCTCCCGGCACCGAGGCGGAGGTCGTGAATTCGTTGGCTTGCCATGTTGCGCCCGGCGGCCATCTCATCGCCGGGTTTCAGCTGCTGCGTGATCGGTATTCGATGGATGAATACGAGGCACACTGCGCAACGGCTGGGTTGGCTCGAACTGGTCGCTTCTCCACATGGGTCGGCGACGCCTGGGCACCCGACAGCGGTTATCTCGTGTCGGTCCATCGTGCGGTTGGCGGCGACCTGGGAGCCTCGGGGACCGAGGATCGCCCGGACCGTTTGATCAGCCGAAGCGATCCCGCAGCCAACTGACCATCAGATCGTTGGCAGCCACCCGATGCCCGTGGAGATAGTGCGGTGCGCCGTCGAGTCGGGAGTAGGTGAGGTCGTCGGCGCCCGACGCAGACGCCATCGCATCCGCTTGGCTCAGTCGAATCTCGGTGTCCGCCGTCGGATGAAGGATCAGCGTCGGGATGTCGACGCGGGGGAGGGTGTCTGACATGCGGGCACGCGAGGACAGCCCCGACCACGTGGAGAGCCACGCGCGGGCCGTCACGGTTCGGGCCAGTCCGCCGTAGCCGTAGTTGCCGGTCAGGGGATCGCCCATTGTCAGGATCGATCCGAGCGGTCGATCGTCGGGCTCGATGGTCGGATCGAGATAGGCGGGATCGGCGAGCGTTCGCCACACCGTCATGGTCGAACCGAAGATGGCGTGTCGACGGGTCGTCGACCACGACGCGCTGCCCAGCTCGAGTTCCGCGAGCGTCGCTCGTGCTTCACGTGACGCCGAGAGGGCATCGTGGGCGACGGCATCGATGCGGGCAACCCGCGCCCGTTGGGCCGCCCGGTAGCGATCGAGCCACGCAGGGTCATAGCTCGCCGGTTCTGGCCACGGTCGCCATCCGTTGTCGGGGTGGAACATGTCGAGTGTGTCGTCGACCGAGAACGGGTCGGCTTCGTCGGTGATCGACGGGTCGATCAGGTTCATCATCACGACGCCCTGGCCTGGATGAGCTGCTGTGATGATGAAGCCGTCGGCCTCGATGGCACCGTCGGCCAGGGCGAGCGCCATCAGTGATCCGCCGCCACAATTACCGAGCGCTATGAGCGAGTCGCATCCTCGCCGCCGCAGTTCGTCGACCGCGGTGGCGACATCGACCACGCACGCTTCGTGGACACAATCGGTGTCGTTGTTGACCGAACGCGTGGCGATCCCGAGCACGGCGTACCCCGATGCTGCCAACAGCTCGGCGTGATAGTGAACAGAGAAGTCGCCACGAGGGTGGGCCATCACGACCGCCGTCGACCACGTGCCGTTGGCTGGCGTCCACAGGATGCCGCGAACGATCGCGCCGTCTCGAGCAATCAGCGTGATGGCTTCGCGGCTCGGAGAATGCTGCGGTGCGTCAGCGGGGTCAGGCCAGTACCCCAACCACGGCGTGGCGATCGCTGAGACCGGTGACATTCAGCGCGCCCACTCGGGACGGAGATCCTTGTCAGCTTTGTGAAATTCCGCCGAGGGGGGATCTTCGAGCGGCGGCATCGGGTCGTGGATGATCGATTCGGCGTGCGCTCGATCCTCGGCATCGAGCGGGCGGGTGTCCATGCACCACTCCACCAAAGTCCCGTTCACCTCGACGGTGTAGATCGAACGGCAGAACCCATGGTCCACTTCGAAGACATCGAAGCCGTGGTCCAGCCAGCGCTTGCGACCTTCGCCGAGATGAGCCTCGTCGACAGCGGTGAAGGCGAGATGGTTCACCCACTCAGGAAGCCCGACCGATGTCGACATGGCCGATTGGATGGGCGGGAGACCGTCGATGTGCAGATCCCAGAACGCGATCATGCCGTCGGAACCCGTGTCGTAGAACGCGTGCTTGGCCCAACCACCTTCTGGGGTCGGCCCAGCCACCACTTTGACGAGTTCGAACCCCATCGCCTCGGTATAGAAAGCGTGGGTGGCCGCAAGATCTGCGGTGGCGAGTGCAATGTGATGAACGCCCATGTGTCATCCCCCGATGTCGAACGGCGAGGTGCTCACGGTAGCGAGCGCGGCGACCTGAATGCGACCGGCGGCAGCGCCGCGACCGCTGGCGGAATCAGTTGGAGGTACTCGGACCGAGGAAGTTCAATGACACCGAGTGAGGCGAGGTGGTCGGTGCGCCATTGGACATCGAGCAATGCCCCGGTGGTGGTGGCCAGGATTTCGACGAGCGCGACCAGCGCCACCTTTGAGGCATCGGTGGCTCGTTGGAACATCGACTCTCCGGCAAAGAAGCCTCCGAGGTTCACGCCGTAGAGCCCGCCGACCAGCGAACCGGCGTCGTCCCACGTCTCGATGCTGTGGGCAACCCCGAGGTCGTGGAGCGTTTGGTAGGCGTCCTCGATCGCTGGCGTGATCCATCCGTGAGGTCGTGGGATCGTCGCGCAGGCCTGCACCACCTCCCGAAACGAGCGATCGATGGTCACCGAGTACCGCTGCCGAGAACGCCGCAGCGATTTCGACACGACGAGTCGATCGAGCGGCAACACTCCGCGGGGATCGGGTGACCACCACCCCAATCGACGTCGTCCGACCGGCATCGGGAACAAACCTGACGCGTAGGCCGTGATGAGCGTCTCGGGGCGGAGGTCCGCGCCGACGGCGATCAGATCGTCGCCCGTGATCTCGTCGGCTGTCGGCAAGCCCCATGTGCACGCCGGGAGCCCGAGGCGGGCGACCAGTTCAGCGGCTGTAGTCGTAGAAGCCCTTCCCGGACTTCCGGCCGAGCTGGCCGGCGGCGACCATTCGACGAAGGACGGGCACGGCCGCGAAGTTCGGATCCCGGAACTCGTCGTACAACGCGTCCAGGATGGCGACGGTGGTGTCCAGACCGACCAAGTCGAGCAATGCCAACGGACCCATTGGGAAGTTGCATCCACCCTTCATGGCGGTGTCGATGTCGTCGCGTGATGCGGTGCCGTTCTCCATCAGTCGAACGGCGTTGTTCAGATAGGGAAACAGCAACGCGTTGACGATGAAGCCGGCGCGATCCGCGACCTCGACAGGGTTCTTGCCGCACTTGGCGGCGAACTCGCGGACCTCGTTGATGGTGTCATCGGACGCGGTGATGGGTCGAACGATCTCGACAAGTGACATCGCCGGCGCCGGGTTGAAGAAGTGCACGCCGCACACGCGATCGGGTCGGCCCGTCTCGACCGCCATCTCGACAACCGGAAGTGTCGAGGTGTTGGTGGCGATGATGGCGCCGTCTTTGAGGATGCGGTCGAGTTCATTGAAGAGCGACTTCTTCACGTCGAGGTCTTCGAGCACCGATTCGAGCACGAGATCGCAGTCGGCGAGGTCGGCGAGCCGTTCCGTGGCTGAGACCCGTGCGATCACGGCGTCGGACTCGGCTTGTTCGAGCCGGCCTTTCTCGACCTGCTTGGCGAGGGACTTCTCGAGCGACGCCACCATTGCATCCGCCGACTCCTGCTTGCGGGACCGAAGCACCACCTCGTAGCCGGCCTTCGCCGCTACTTCGGCGATACCCGAGCCCATGATTCCGGAACCAACGATGCCAACACGAGAGATCATGTGCCTAAGTTACCGCCCGGTAGCATCGCGGATTCAAGTCCGCATGGCACCTCGGGACCGGTTCCCGGAACTTCCATGACAAGATCGCCCCCATGAGTGGCACGTTGGCGTTGGTCGGAGGAGCGGAATGGACGGCCGGGTGCGACTTCGATGCCGACCTGCTCGTGGCGTCGGGGGACACGCGGGTCACGGTGCTACCGACAGCGGCAGCATTCGAACGATCCGACCTCGTCGTGGACCGAGCGACAGTATATTTTGCCGAACTGGGAGCCGATGTGGAGGTCGTCGATGTGCTGGGCCGGCAGGACGCACTGAAGCCAGAGCGGGTCGCCCAGATCGAGGCGTCGTCGTTCATCTATCTCGCCGGTGGGTCCCCGATGCATCTGCGCTCCGCGTTGTTGGGAACCGCCCTGTGGGAGGCGGTGGTTCGGCGTTGGCGCGATGGGGCGGTCCTCGCCGCGGCAGGTGAGTCTGCGGCAGCACTGAGTACACACATGGTCGACCCTCGCGGCGGCGCATTCACCGTTGGGCTCGACCTGCTCCACAGCTTGACTGTGGTGCCCCGTTGGTCGGACTGGTCCGAGGACAAGTGGCATCGCACGGTGAAGTTGGCACCGAGTGGGATGGCAGTCGTCGGGATCGACGAGGCCACTGCGATCATTCATACGGACGAGGCTGGTTGGACGGTGTCCGGCGCGGGTTCAGTGACCGTCCGAGTCGACGGACACCTGACGGACATCTCGGCGCTGGAGACCCTCAGCTCTCGGTGACGGTCACCTTGGTGAAGGTGACCTGTTCCGAGGGGGCGCCGTCGTTGCCTGCAATCGGGGTGCTTGGTACTGCGTTGATGGCAGCGATCGTCTCGAGGCCCTCGGTGGTGTCACCGAAGAGCGAGTAGTTCGGGGGGAGCGCCACCCCCTGCGCCCCGAGCACGAAGAACATCTGGGCGCCGCCAGTGTCGGGCTTTGATTCGTTGGCCATCACCAATGACCCAACTTTGTATGAACCCGGTGCGGGGAGGTCGTCGGGGATGGTGTAGCCGAACTTGGCGCGGTTGGAGGGTGACTTCGACGGATCCCCGAACTGCGCAGCAAAGTCCTTTATCAAACGGAAGATCGGCTGACCGTCGAAGAAGTGATAGCGAGCGAGCACCACGAAGTTGTTGACGGTCTTCGGTGCAGCGTCGGCGTCGAGTGCGACGACGATCTTGCCCTTGTTGGACTCGAACGTGGCCGTGTACTTCTTGCCCTTGGTGAGACAGTCCGGTGGAGCCTTGGCAAATTCGGTGGTCCGTTCCGAGGAGCCATCCGCCTTGGGACACGGCGTTTCGCCGGTAATTGCGGCGCCGGGACCAGGACCAACGAGCGCGACGGTGTTTGCTGGCAAGGCAGTCGTGGACGCAGCGTTGGGGTCTGGCGGGACCGTCGGGAGATTCGGATCGACGGTGGTGGTCGTGTTCGCCGCGGTCGACTGGTCGTCGTTTCCCGTAAAGACGGCGACGGCAACCACCACGATTGCCACGACCGCAACGATGGTGGAGAGTCGCATGAGCCTCCCGCGGCGGGCATCCTTCACCGCTTGGAGACGTGCGTCTTCCAGTCGTGATCGGTGCAGTTCTTTTTGACGGGCTCGTTTGTCGGTTCCCACGAAGCGGAGACGTTACCAATCCTCGGGGTCACTGGTAACTTCGCCCCTCGTGGCTCTCCTCGTCCAGAAGTTCGGTGGCACCTCCGTTGGTGATCCCGAACGCATCCGCAACGTCGCCGACCATGTGGCGCGTTGTCGTCGACGTGGCGATCAAGTGGTGCTGGTCGTTTCCGCCATGGGCAAGGAGACCGACGATCTCTTACGCCTGGCTCGCGAGGTCTCGGATACGAGGCCCGGTCGTGAGATGGACATGTTGATCACTGCCGGTGAACGCAAGGCCATTGCGCTCGTCTGCATGGCAATCGCCGACCTGGGATTCGAGGCCGAGTCATACACCGGCAGCCAGGCCGGATTCGTCACCGACACAAATCACACCGATGCCAAGATCCTCGAGGTCCGGCCGGATCGGATCGCCGCGTCACTGGCGGCGGGTCGAGTGCCCGTGGTGGCTGGCGCCCAAGGAGTCTCTACGGCGTTCGACGTGACCTTTCTCGGTCGTGGCGGGTCGGACACGACTGCCGTGGCACTGGCGAAGGCGCTCAACGCCGACGTCTGCGAGCTGTATACCGACGTATCGGGGGTGTTCACCACCGATCCGCGGCTCGTGCCCGAAGCGCGCAAGATGAGTCACATCAGCTTCGACGAACTGTTGGAGATGACCGCGACCGGCTGTCCCAAGCCGGCGATGCGTTCGGTCGAGTACGCCCGGCGACACGGCGTGGCGTTGCACATTCGCTCTGCCTTTACGTGGGAAACAGGCACCCTCGTCACCGAAGAAGAAGCTGCTTCCGAGGAGGAAGAAATGGAACACGCCATCGTCTCAGCGATCACCCACGATTTGAGTGAGGCCAAGGTGACGGTCGGCGGGGTTCCTGACCGCCCCGGGGTGGCTGCGCAGTTGTTCCGATCGTTGGCAGATCGCAACGTCAACGTCGACATGATCGTGCAGAACACCTCCGCCCAAGGGGTCACCGACATTTCGTTCACCGTGCCGCTCGAGGATCTCGATACGGCGGTGAGCGTCGCCGCTGACATGCAGTCCGAGCTCGGCGCGCTCACCATCACGGGAGATCCTGACATCGCCCGTGTGTCGGTCATCGGTTCCGGCATGAAGACCAACCCGGGCGTAGCAGCCACCATGTTCGAGACCTTGGCCGACGCCGGAATCAACATCGACATGATCTCCACCTCGGTCATTCGGACGTCGTGCGTGGTGCGTCAAGCAGACGCTGAACGGGCCGTGGGAATCCTCCACGCGGCCTACGAACTCGATCGTGGCGGTTACTGACCCTCACGTAGCATTGTGGCCATGGAACGTGAATCCGTGAACGTCGGCGTCTATGGAGCCACCGGCCAAGTGGGCGCTGTGATGCGCCGCCTGTTGCTCGAGAGGTCATTTCCGATCGGCGAGCTGCGCTTCTTCGCCAGTGCACGCAGCGCCGGATCGACGATCGTGTGGGGTGATCGGGAGATCGTGGTCGAGGATGCGTCGAAAGCGGATCCCACGGGCCTCGACCTGGCGTTGTTCTCCGCCGGAGGTGCCGCGTCCAAGGAGCTCGCGCCGATCGTGGCCGCCGCCGGGGCGATCGTCATCGACAACTCTTCCGCGTGGCGGATGGACCCAGAGGTTCCGTTGGTCGTGCCCGAAGTCAACGCCCACGAACTCGACCACATCATCAAGGGAATCGTCGCCAACCCCAACTGCACGACGATGGTAGCGATGCCGGTACTCAAGCCGTTGGCCGACGAGGCGGGCCTCGAACGGTTGGTCGTGTCGACGTATCAAGCAGTCTCGGGTGCCGGGCTCGTCGGCGTGTCCGAGTTGGCTGACCAGTTTCGAGATGCCATCGCCGATGGCGACATCGAGCAGCTCACCCACGACGGGGGGGCCGTGAAGCTGAGCTCCGGTCCGAAGTTCCCCGACACGATTGCCTTCAACGTTCTGCCTTTAGCCGGCTCGATCGTCGACGACGGCTCGGAGGAGACCGACGAGGAGCAGAAGTTCCGCAACGAGAGCCGCAAGATCCTGGGACTGCCTGCCCTGAAGGTGTCAGGGACATGTGTACGGGTGCCGGTCTTCACGGGCCATTCGTTGTCGATCAATGCGTCGTTCGCCCGTTCGATCAGTCCCGATCGCGCTCGCGAACTCCTGTCAGTGGCGCCGGGGGTCATCCTCGACGATCTGCCCACGCCGCTGCGAGCGGCGGGGGCAGACCTGTCACGAGTTGGTCGGATCCGAAACGATTCGACCGTCGAGAACGGGCTGGCGCTGTTCGTGGTGGGCGACAATTTGCGCAAAGGCGCAGCGCTCAACGCCATTCAGATCGCCGAGGAGATCGTCGCCCGACGCTGAGCGGACGGCGCGGTGGTACGCGGCGTTGGTCAGGGCGGGTCGGTCAGGGCGGGTCGGTCAGGGCGGGTCGGTCACGTAGCGCCGGGCGGCATCTTCGAGGGAGAGGTCCAACTGGCCGGCTAGCGAAGCCAACCAGGCGAGCACGTCGCCCAACTCGTGGAGCTGTTGGTCACGCGTTCCCTTGCGGACCGCTTGGGCGAGCTCGCCGACCTCCTCGCACAACCAGGCGATGGTCGAGGGCACTCCCCGCTCCGCGTCAGCGGCGCCATAGAGGGTTCCCATGAGCTGTTGGAACTCGGCGATCTCCATCGCCGGACTGTAGGGCCCTCACTCGCGACCCCCGACCTCGGGGTCAGCTCTTCATGAACTCCTGCACGGTGAAGACCCGACGAAATCCGTCGCAATTGCCCCAGACGGCGGCACTGCCCATCTGCGTGAAGGACGGATCCATGATGTTGGCCTTGTGGCCCGGGGAGTTGAGATACGCCTCGTGAACTTGGGCGATGGAGCCGCCATATCCCACGTTCTCGCCGAGCTTGAGCCACTCATTCGGGGCGTTGTCGCTGAGCTTGGAGTGCTCCAGGTCGCAGATGTCACGCAGGTGTTTGGCCCAGTTGTCGGCCTTGATGTCGAGGATCCAGTTGTCCCGGAGCCCTGGCAGCCCGGCGCTGGCTCGGGACTGGTTGACCATCTGGAGGACGCTCAGTCGCTCCGTCACCGACGACTCACAGCCCGCGAACAGCGAGATGAGAGTCACGAGCCCAGCCAGGAGGACGAGTGGACGTCGCCGCCGCGACTTTCCGCCTGCCGGGCTGTCGGAGAGTTGTCCTCGAGCCACGAAGAAGTCTTCGGCGAATGTGCCCCCACTACTTGAACGTTTGAGGTATCAGCCGATCAAGCGGTCCGAACGGCCTACTCGTCGATCAGCAGTGGGGCCGGGGGCCTCAACCGCACGGCCAGAGGACATGCCGCTTCGGTGAAGCGGTGTGGTCGCCCTTGAGGTACGCGTCGCGAGCCCACCAGTGTTTCCTGTGGTCAGCGGGGTGCGATCACCACAGTGTTGTGAGATCAGTGGAGGCTGCCCCGGAAGGGATATTCGACGGCGCCTTGGGCGTCTGACACCGGAGAACCTTGAGGAGCTGTTGGTCGGGTACCGAGCCGGAGAGCGGATCATCGATTTGGCTGAGCGGTTCGGGGTTCATCGATCAACCGTGCTGGCTCAGCTCCGGAGGCAGAACGAGCCACGTCGATCGGAGGCGAGCCGGTGGAGTGAGAAGGAGCTGGCATCGGCCGTGCAGAGATACACGGAGGGGGCGCTGCTGGCAGAAATCGCTGCGACCTACGGGATCCATCAATCGACGGTTGGGAGCCGACTGAGAGCCGCAGGGGTGCGGATGAGGGTGAGGTGAAGGTTCCCTCTCAGAGGGAAGGCTCTATCCATCAACAACAACGGTCGGCGGCGCTGGTTCGCTCAACCGCAGCCACAGGTAGCGGTACCTACCGGTCAGGGTAAGGATATGGGTATCTCGACTGGATGGGAACTGGCCGGATCGCCTGATCCGTCGGGAGCGACGGCGTAAGTGGGATCGTGCGGTCGACGAGCAGCGCCACAGCCTGATCGAAGTCCCGGGTGAATGCGGACCAACGGACTTTCCGATTCTTGAAGTACACGTGAGTGTTGTCGAACGTCGGAGTAATTCCGTAGACGCTCAACTTCGCGCACAGCAGCTCTAGTGAGACCTGTGCATCAGCAGCCGTTTTCAGCCTTGGACATCTTTTTCTCCCTCCCCGTATCGGCCTCACGGGACCGGCTTCACGGTGGATTACGGAGAGTGTACCTGCAGACCCTGAGGGGGCCTACCCCTCAGGCGAGCATTTTGCAAATCGACGACGTCTCCGGGTGGTGGAACAGGCCCATCAAAGACCCTGGGGTCTCGTTCGTAGACCAGGTACTCGTCGAGATTGGCTGCCGTCAGCCCAAGTCGGCCGAGGATCCGACCTGTCACTTCACTGCAGTCAGCCGAGGCTTCTTCTTCCGTCTCTCCTTCGAGGCCAAAGGCAACACTGATACCTGCGTGATCGATGTTGATCGCCATGATGCGACCGACGACCTCCTCCACGACGTCATACAGCCGCGGGTGCCGCACGACGCCGTCCGCAAGGTGGATAGCAACCTCTGCATTCCATTTGTTTCCCCTGGGGCGTGGAGCGAGATGGTGGCCGCCGAATGCTGGTGTGGAGATGGTGGAGGGCACTGCGAGATTCCTTTCGGTGTTGGGATCCTGACCCACAGGTATGACTGTTCCGAGGACTCGGTGGTCACCCCTGAATTCTTCGTCTGGAGGTCCCTCAGTCACGAGGCGCGCCCAGGACGGGAGAAACCATGATGCGGTCTTCCCGAACCCACGGCAAGGCGATTGCCATTGAATGCCATAGGTGTAGTTTCATACTTGTAATAATATGGCTGTCTATGGCTCATAGCAAAGGGCCTACGAGCCAGCATGAGCCATAGGCATGGACTTCAAGTCCTGGTACCGTTGGGTGGTATGCCGTACGCCACGTCGTGGACCGAAAGTGATCGGACGGCGTTTGCGGAGGCCGTGGGGTTGCACGGACACACTCAGGGCGAGTGTGCCGAGCGGCTTCGAGTTCTCGGCGCAACGAGCGCAGATCAGAGTTCAGTGTCCAAGTGGGCAACCGGTCGAATTCAGCGCCCCAGTGCCTCGATCACCGCCGCAATCCGAAAGTACATCGATGAATCCCCAGGCGATGGAATGTCGCGGGTGCTGACCGTTCCATCGCAAGCCAAGGTGGGCCGCGGCGAAGACGATGTTTTCGATGAGTCGGTCCGCGAGCTGACCGACGAGCCCCTTCTGGGGCCGCGACAGGCAGCGCTCGTCGACGCCATCATCGAACGATTACGAAGCGGATCTCCCATGAGCGAGGCGGACAACGACGCCAGAATTGCTGCAGCTCGGCTCCTGCGCCTCGACACCTAGTGGTTCGTCGCGGATTTGGATTGGTTCGCCGGCGTGGCTCGGCAGGATCATTGAGAAAAGCATTAGCTTGCTGGCTGCTGGCGACCGTCGTGGCGGCGACCTTCGCGGCCGGGTTGATCGTCCGCCACGGTGATGTCAGCGCCCTGATCCATGCGGC
>Ga0335397_10003446_pt1 | contig 21149 bp, 17 predicted proteins | sample MAT04_FD_205740 | JGI IMG/M metagenome (GOLD analysis project Ga0335397, IMG submission 205740) | Freshwater microbial communities from Lake Fryxell liftoff mats and glacier meltwater in Antarctica - MAT-04 (spades assembly) (version 2) ... | reverse complement strand
GGAGTGCAGCACAGGTAATAGGCAGCAGCACCGGGTCTATACTGGCGCACCAGTTGGGTTTCTATAATCTATGGTGGATTATAGCAGGCGTTTGTATGGCTGCGGCTGCCGGCTTTTATTGGTTGCTAACAAAGAAGATGCAGCGGGTATAAATAAAAAATGCCCCAAATTTTGGAGCATTTTTTTGAGTGCTTCTAACCAATTATTTATAATCAATGTTCACTATTGCTTTTGAAATGATTGGTACCGACTGGCCCATTATATCAATAGATCCGGTGAGATCCATTACACTACTCCGTTTTTTTACCAGCGATGATTTGGCATTTACTAAAATTTCGCCTTCCGTTTTTGCAGACAATGTTATATCCATCTGCATACCCTGAGTTTCCATTGCAGTACTGCCCTGCATGGTAGCAAACATGCTAATATTGGCAATACCGGCATTGATAGATTTAAATGTATAGGTTTTTACCTCCTTCATTCCTTTATTACTGCTGGAATCCATCCAGGTATCACCCGTTTTTTTTCCTGGCGGGATTAAAAAAAAGATGGTTTCTACACTGGCATCTTCTTCTGCCGAACCAAATGTATCCATCATACCATCCAGCGGATTAGCAGATGCCTTTTTTTCCGGACTAACTTCGGTCTTGTTTTCAAGAGAAGTTTTACCGGTATTTTTATTAATCAACACGGCTACTTCCTTTCCTATTTTATCTGCAACAGCTTTTCCCATTTCACTGTCTTTATCTTCCGGCTTATCTGAATCATAACTTTGCTGTTGCCCCATCATATCCATGGTAATGTTCATCTTACTTACTTTAAAGGAAGTGGTATAATTTTCTTTGTCGTTGCCCTTTACTTCTAAAATACTGGTAGTGGTTGTATTATTTTTCATTTGCATGCCCATAGCAGTCATATCAATATCCTGTAGTGTGCTGGTAGAAATAGTGATTTGTTGTCCTTTGGCAAGTGTTATTTTCTGTGCATTTACAGCAATGCCGGCAAGTAGTGCCAGGGAAAGTAATATTTTCTTCATTGATTATTTTTAAAAGTAAAATTATTGGCTTTTTTAATGGAACAATTAAATGATCTGTTAGTATTTATACAAAATGGCCTGTATGAAAAAGGGTTACTGTTTTCACAGTAACCCTTCAGAAATTTTAAATGATATAGATTATCCTATAACTGTTACATTAACAGCATTCATTCCTTTTTTTCCGTTTTGCAGTTCAAATTCAACTTGATCACCTTCTTTGATGTCATTGATAAGTCCGCTTACGTGTACGAAAGTTTCTTTGTCTGAATCTGAATGTTTAATAAATCCAAATCCTTTTTCTGAGTTAAAAAACTTAACTGTACCTTGATTTTTAGTGTCCATTTTGTTTAATTGTATTGTATTAATAAAGTGCAAATGTAGTGTTTTTAAGATAACATCAATTATTAACTTTGATAAAATGATTAAAATACATCTAATACTTTCTTTTTTGTGGCTGGCGTACTGTCTTTTTCACAGTTTTTTGGCAAATACACGGGTAAAAACTTTTGTTTACAGGCAATCGAAGCTCTCAGCCAGTACTTACAGGATACTATATAATATCCTCGCAATAGGTTTATTACTGGGGGTATGGTTCATTCATGCGGGAGTAAAAAGTCCCCGGATTTTTAAAACTAACCTGATATCCGGCATTTTGTCTTACCTGTTTATTGCGGTGGGAGCCATTATTATGATTTTATGTATTATAAAATATTTTAAACAGCTAAGCGGCATATTTAAAGAAAGCAAAACCGGCAAACTTCAAACCAATGGAATGCACCAATGGATGAGGCATCCTTTATATACCGGTACTTTTCTTTTTTTGCTGGGATTAATATTATTTTGGCCATCATACAAAAATGGACTGGCCGTAGCCATCATCATCATATACACGGTTGCCGGTGCCTGGCTGGAAGAAAAAAAACTCGTCATACAGTTTGGAAAAGCCTACCTGGATTACCAAACAAAAGTTCCGATGATCATACCCCGCTTTAAATTCATGGGGATTTGATTTTTAATGACTTTATAAATTGCTTCATTTTATAAGAAATTATTTTATGTCAACCTTACACTCCATTATTACAGGCACGGGCAGTTATATTCCACCGGTTATAAAAACCAACAGGGATTTTACCATACATAATTTTTATGCAGAAGATCACAAACGTATAGAAACAGATCCGCTGGAAGTAGTTAATAAATTTGAACAGATAACCGGCATTGCCGAAAGAAGATATGCCACAGAAGATTTGCTGGCTTCTGATATGGCTGCTATTGCTGCAAAAATTGCGCTTGATGATGCACAATGCGATCCGGAAACCATTGACCAGATTATTGTGGCGCATAACTTTGGCAACGTAATAAAACATACCATTCAAACGGATGTATTGCCTGCATTGGCATCGAGAGTAAAACATGCTTTGCAAATAAAAAATCCTAACTGCATTCCTTACGATATTTTATTTGGATGCCCGGGCTATGTGCAGGGTTTAATACAGGCCGATGCGTATTTTAAAGCAGGTATTGCCAAAAAGTGCCTGGTGATTGGCACAGAAACATTGTCCAGAGTATTGGATATGTATGACAGGGACAGTATGATTTTTTCTGATGGAGCAGGTGCCTGTGTGCTGGAGGCAAAAGAAGTGGATGGGACAGGCAACGGAATTTTATCTACTGCCGTGCAGGCGCATTGTATGGAAGAAGTGAATTACCTAAACATGGGTAAATCCAATTATCCCGACTCTGACCCCCGTATCCGTTATATAAAAATGAAAGGAAGAAAAGTGTATGAATATGCAATGAAATATGTACCGCAGGCTATGAAAGATTGTTTGGATAAAGCAGGAATCAATATCCAGGATCTTAAAAAAGTTTTTTTGCACCAGGCCAATGAAAAGATGGATGAAGGCATTATCAAAGCCATGTATAAATTATATGGCATCAGCCATGTGCCCAAAGAAATTATGCCCATGAGCATTCATTATTTTGGTAACAGTTCTGTAGCTACCGTTCCTACTTTATATGACCTTGTAAAAAAAGGGCAAATGGAAAAGCATGAATTACATGATGGAGATGTGGTGCTTTTTGCATCCGTAGGTGCGGGCATGAATATTAATGCGGTTTGTTACAGGGTATAGCTACTTATATACACTAATGTTTAATGCAAGGGGCAGAAACAATCGGGTGGGAGAGAATTGCGACATCATGAATTTCTTCAACAAGTATCTTAGTTAATTTTTTCTATTTCCATATACTCTTGGGTGGTTGTTTTTGATGAAGGGGGTTTTTGCTATCGTTAAAAAATATTATAGTTACAAGGGCCGGGGTAGTGTTACTTTAAACAATAAAAAACAGCACTATTAAATGAAATTATAAACGCTGACCGGCAACGCAGAATCTTGTAAAAGGCCCTCAGGATATTTTCAAAGACCCTCTTTTTATTGATGCTTATATTAATTGCTTAACCGCAAATTTTAAACGGGTTTTTATGCGCAAAAAAAGTAATGCTTAGTAGATCCTTTAACCAATGGCGTAATTACGAATTGCCGATGCAAAAAGTGGACAGTGGTTGGGTGTTGCCTTATACACTTGGCCATGGAAATTATGAATACGTTTTTGAGGTGGATGGTAAAAAAATACTGCAGTTATTAAATGGCGGAAACAATAGGCGTATGACGCTCATAATAGCGCCCAACCAAACTTTTAAGCTTAAAGGGTTTGCCAACGCTAAAAATGTGTACCTGGCGGGAGATTTCAACAACTGGTCGCCCGACGGTTTTGAAATGACCAGGGTAGGAGATGAATGGGTGATTAATCAACACCTTGCACCCGGTAAGCATGTTTATAAATTTGTAGTAGATGGTAAGTGGATCGTTGATCCTGACAATCCTTTGCGGGAACCCAATGAGTTTAACGAAGAAAATTCGGTGATATGGAAGGAGGAGAGGGAGATTATGAGTGATGAATTATGAGTGATGAATGATTTGTGATTTATGATTTAGGATTTGTGATTTATGATTACATGGATTCAAGTTTAAAGTAATTCAGCCAGCACCCAACGTGTTGCGAAGATTTTAAAAAGAGTGTTGTATTTATGCCTAAAAGAATAATAAATACTTAGGGTTAAAAATTATGTCTGAGTTCTTACACGAACTAACTTTAGCCGCCAGTAAAATGAACACATCATTCTGCGATCTCGCTCTTTTCATAAATAATTAATCTGACTTTTCTAATTCAAATAAAGCTTCTACTTTCTTTCCTAATGCGTTAGCAAGTTTCATTGACAATAATACAGAAGGAATATAACGACTCGTTTCAATTGAGATGATAGTTTGCCTTGACACATTGACCATTTCAGCTAATTGAACCTGCGTTAATTGTTTAATCGTTCGCTCTTCTTTTAAATAATTTTTCATTACTTAATCTTAATATGTAGGATGTAATTAAAACGGCCTATAAAGCAGAGCCAAAAAAGAAATATCACACCTATAAAGAAAAGCATTAAGCCTTCCATACCAGGGTCCTTAAAAAGAACCATAGCCAAAAAGCCAATAATTATGAAAACTATTTGCACAAGTGCCGCAAACTGAAAACTATCTAATCTGGTTCGTTGGACCATCTCATCTTCAATTTTTTCTTTTGAAAATGTAACAAAATAAACTCCACCAAGAAACGAAAAAAAAGAAATGATTGTAACTATCACATGAGCAAGATAGTAGGGAGAACTATTTTGTCCGCCTGTACTTTCGCCAAAGACAAAGGACAATATTCGGGGCACAACTCCCCATTGCATAGAAAACCAAAGTACTAAGCCTATTGGTGCAATTACAGCACCTAATTTCTTAAAACGATGTGGTAATAAAAAGGTCATAAAAGTCATTTTATTGAAAAACAAATGTAAAGTATACTTAACACTGTTTCAAATTATTATTTTGATAACTGCCAGTTAACAAAGTATGTGCTTAGGCGACGGTTTTGCAACAGAATTTACCTGTTTAAAAATTTATTTTGCCAGGGCAATCACAAAATTTAAGCTCCCCACTCCGGCATCGCCTGAGCGAACCAGAGCTAATCTCTTTCTCGCCGGTTAATAATATCAAATGGAATTATCTTAAGTAATAAAGCCTGCAAAATCAATGATTTGCAGGCTTTATACTTTTTAGCCTTCTTCCTTAAATAAGCTGCGCACCCTGACTTAACTATTGGCTGGATACAAAGGCAGCTCTAAAGTCAATTACACTGTGCACACCCAGGTATATTACTAAAAAAGAGTAGTTTGTTAAAACGCTGCATTGCTGAAAGTCCAGCATTCATTTAACCCGCCTTTTACAAGATAGGCTGCGTTTCCAACTGCAAACATAGACAACTGATCATCGGCCAAAAACGAACCGTATATGCCTTCGATAACGCCTGGCCAACTTGCCACGGCTGTCCAGGTATTGAGGCTGGCGTTGTATTTATAAAGATCGTAGCGGTACTCATTAAGTGTTTTTCCAAACCCAAGATGTAATGTTGTGCCGATCATAAATCCTTTTGCGCTTCTTCGCCTGTCGCCTGGAAAAGTAGCTTTCGGTAAGTTAGGACTTGAAGCGTTGGGGTCGATCTGTATCCAGTCGTTATGGAATTTTTTTACACGCTGCCCGTTAAAGTAAAGCCAGGTAAAGCCTAATCCGATGTACACTTTGTCGTTTATTGTATAGGCACTTGCCTGTGCTCTTAAACCAATAGGACTGTTGCCCTTATTTTTCCATTGATTAGTTAGGAAATTGTATTCCCAGTATTGATTAATGAGGTCGAGATTTCCGACCCTCGAAATGCCTGAAACCAGGTAACCTTTACCGCCTGATGTAAAAAAAGTGGGATCGTCTACAGGCGTGCCGGGGAAGCTGGCCAGTTGTGTAGTTACACCAGTGAAGGGGTTATACGAGGCAAAAGAAGTTGGATTTTCGTAGGTAATTCCAAAATAGATCCTTGACCCAAATACGAAGCACCGCCCCCTGGTAAATACCGGCTCAAAAGTCATTGAGGGCATGGGGTCCCAGGACTTGTTGCTGGTATTAAACTTAAATACCTTACGAAAACGAAGGCCCGTAGCCAGGTAGTTATCGCCGTTTAATGTAAACACGGCATTTTGCATTTCAGCTTCATTCCCAGGGTCCTGGCTAAGTATTGGTACACCTATGTTTCGCCAATGGTAGGGTGGTGCGGGGATGAGATTAATACTGGCTGATGACGACGCAGTTAGATCTTTGGAAAGTACTTCGTTTGTCAATGATTTTTTGCAACCCCCGATTACAACCGAGAGCAGGCAGATGAATAAAATATGTTTCATGTTTATGGTTATTTGAAAATCAAAATTAGATTCCTGAACTCTCCCCCACAATACCGAAATCGGGTGAAGCTAAGTACATGTGCGGGTTGGGTTGGGCCCAGTCAGCACTTTTCAGGCAGTGTTTCAGCGGGGGTTTTGCGGTTGACTGTTTATCGTTGTTGGTTCCTGCTGCGAAAACCCCGATAAAAAGCAAAAGAAATTGCACTACAACAAAAACAAATGGTGGAACAAAATAAAATAAATGAGTTATTACAAAAACAAATGGATGAAATTACAAAACGTAAATAAATTATGATTGTGTTCCATCCGTGTTTCGCAGAAAGCAGTGAATGTGGCAAGATTAAACATCCAAAAAAAAGGCCGACGCATTTATTTCGTTCAATGCAACCTGTTATCTGCATTAAATTACAATGCATACTATAAAGCAAAACTTTATTTGAAGCGAACGTTAGGTGCGCCACTTACCCGGCAATATAGCTTTTTTAAAAGCGTATGATATGCCAACGTTTTTTTGAGCACATTTTAAAACCTTTTCAACCGGCTGGGCATTAGCCGGTGTGCAGCATGCGGTTGAAATTTTATAAACTCCGGTCATGTTTGTCTTCTTCATGAAACAATCTGTCGTAAGACCAGGGGCCATTGCCTTCTACAATAAAAAGGATTAGCAACAACAATACTAAAGCAGACAACAGTACTTCGGCAAAGCCAACAGGTATGCCAGAAACATATAAAAATACAAAGGCTCCTACCAACAGCGGGATTTGTACAATGCTTACCAGCCTGGTGTGCAGGCCAAGGGTAATAAAAATGCCTCCCAATAATTGAAGGATTACGATAACATGCCCGATGGCTAAAGCGGAAAAAGAATGTGCACTCATATTGGTGCTGCCATGCATGCCTTGCAGTACACTTATGCTGTTAAGAAAACTGATAGCTTTAAAGCAAAGGAAAATACCTAAAGCTACTCTTACAATGTCAAGCCATTTGGAGTGGTGAGTATCACCCCAATGCTCAAGGCGGTGGAGATTATTCATATAGCTGAATTTTAAAAGTAAGAAAAGAACTGCTATAAAATTACAACTAAAAAAGAGTTTTTGCAAGTCCCTCCGCCTCGGTTCGTGTCCCCCACGAACCGAAATGTTTTATAATAAAAAAAGAGGTTGTAAATTAGTGATAGCCCATACTTACAAAATTTAAAAAGGCTTACAATGGATAAAAATATAATTGCATTAAATGGCAACGACATCATCGCTTGTGGCAGGATGATTCGTGTGGTCGAACCAACTGGGAGCACATCCAGACCCAAGCGAGCCTATTAGTTTCAAAAATATTTGGATAAAACCTTCATAATTCAAGTGTAATTGTTTTTATATCCAAAATTTTAAAAATCCCTCCGCCTCTTTTAGTGGGGTTGCTACCTGGTTTTCAACGTGGCAAAATAAGTTTGCTGGCGGTTGTTTCCTTGTAAAAATTGCAGGGCTTTCTGTACACAAATACTATACTGCATTTTAGATATTAACATAGTGAGTATATTTGTTTTGACGAGAGCGGTTTTTCACAAACTCCCGTTAGTTGCAAGCTATCGGCATCCCATAAATCAACAATCATTTTATAAAGTGTTTAAAACAATAACAATGGATAACAGCAATAAATTTCCCAGTATAGTCTTCTCAATTTACATACTACTTTCATTTTATGTTTTTGGAGGCGGTATAGTAAATTCACTTGTGTCTTACAGAACATGGCGTTGGGTAGGAGCAGCCGAATTTCCTAAATTTCATCAAGTTGACAGTAAACTTATTATTCCGCTGTTTGTAATATTCTTTTTTTTAACTTTTATTCCGCAGATACTTTTATTTTGGTTTCGACCAGCAGTTGTACCAAAGTGGATGGTTTGGTTGGCATTACTATTAAATTTGGTCACATTGATTTCTACTATAACGATTCAGATTCCTATTCAAACACTATTAGATAAAAGTTTTTCTTTAGAATTAATTGAAAAGCTTATATCAACCGATATGATATACAGAAGAATTCCAATGTTTTTGTTGGCTATAATAAATTTTTCAATGCTATATATGGTAGTGAAACGTCCAAACAAATAAACACAACCTTTGAAGTATTAAAACCTGCCGCTAATAACCAAGCTTTCGTTTTGCCCAACGGGCGAGAAATGAAAGCGATGTTTTGCCTTCGTCTGCACTAACTGCCGTGGCCCCGGCTTTGGCGAGCCACACAGCACAGCCCACGATCTATTCAATTATTCTTTGGGGCATTCGTCACTTTGAGAAGGATTGTTTAATACAATCATCCACATCGTTATTGAGGTTTATATATTTCACGATGGGCCATGAAAAAGGAGCGCATCATTTTGAAGCTTGCACATAATAGCTCGTTGAAGCCAGGGCCATGGCTGCCAGTTTAAAATGGCTGCTGGTATTTTGCCGACCAAGGTAAAGAATGAATTATTTATCTTTGTTTTTTAAATAAAATGAAACAACTCAGCAATCAATAAAATTCAAATTTGTGGAAAAAATATCCCCTAAAAAATATATTGAAACAAAAGCAAGAAGTTTACCCATTTACAAATGCCTGGTTACTCCAAATTGGAAAGAAATGGACATGGCTAATGTAATAATAATGCGCCAACATGTTACGGGCAATATTACTTTGGGATATTATTTAATTGACCTGTTATGCCTTGGGGTTAAAGATACTTTCTATCATTTCAATATTCCAGAACCGGAAGCAGAAGAAAGGCTTGAAAGCATTATAAATCTTTTAGAAGAATGTGAATACGATTTAGCCCACAATATTATTTATGCTGCCCATGATTTTGCCATGGAGTTTGATATACCCCCACATAAAGATTTTAAGCTAACCAAATATATTTTACAGGAAGATGATGATGATGTGCCGTTAATTGACATTCATACCGGCGCACCGGATGGCAAGCCTCATTTAATGATTAACCCACAAGGGGAAGGCAAGTGGGCATTGGAAAAACTAATAAAAAATGCCGGGGAAGGCAATTATTATTACACAACAGGAGACGACTTTGACGATGAAGACCTGGTACCAGATGAAAACCTGGATGATTATGCTGCAGGCACCATCTCGGCATACATTGCAAAGTTTATAAAAATAGAAGAAATTGCAGATACAAATAAATTAGAGAAAAGAAACAGCAATGAAATCCTTTCTTTAATAATTGAAGCGGCAATCAGAACTTTTGAGTTACAGGAAAATGTTATTAACGAAGCTGATTTTAAAAAAACTGAAGAATATGCATTGGCTGATAATTGCAATGACCAGGTAAATTTTAAAGACGGGTTTGTTTATTTAGATGACCTGGACGATGATAGATTTATATCACAGCTCCTTATAGAATTATCCAAACTAAACGATACTGCGTTTGTAAATAAAGCTGATGAAATAATGGCTGAACACAACACAAACTTTTATGCCATGAGTCAACTTTATCAGTATATTGTATTAACAGAAAATGAGGCGCAAATAAAAAAGGTTTGCAGCCATATTAACAACTTTACAGCAAACTACCCTTTAGCTAAATTGATTTTAGCATTTAACAGCGCCTTTTTTAATTTGCCCGACACCAGGTTTGCAGAGATTTTGTACAGCCCCAAAATACAGGTTTGTTTTCCGGAATGTTTTGCATTTGGCGAAGATGAATTACAGATTTACGGGCTTGCAAAAACTTTGAAAAGTATTTCAGACGATGATTTGGAAGCCTCTGTATTTCATTATAAACTGGCAGTAGAAACCTGTGTTGAAAATGTATTTTTATGGGCCACACAGCAAAAGCTTACTATGTATTACAATGACAAAATGGAATTATACAATTAATTTTTTGATGAGTAAAGCGGTTTTCTATCGCTGCTGTTATATAAAATACACAATCATCTTTTCTTACGTTTCATTTTTAGATTCCACGGCTATGCAAAAGCCCGGCGTGGAAACTCTCCTGTAAATCTTAAATTTGAGCGGGAAACCAGGAGGGGAAATAACAACAAATTGCAGCATTGCTAAAATGACTGGCACCGGTTGAAAAAAAATAAAGCACATTTTTTCAATTCCTGCATCCGTATAAACTTTATTCTTTCAATAATAAATTTCTTTAGGCCCTGTTTTTTGTGTTTGATCGGGAGGTAATGGCAGTACTTTAACTGCTCCCGAAACTTTAATAACTTTACGTAGCTGAGTTGAAGGATCAATACCTGGCAGGCAAGGGCCGATCTTTGCATTCATTACCGCATTTTCTGTGGCCCTAAAGCCCGGGTTCATGGTTATAAAACTACCGGCTTTGTATAATACATTTATGCCCGCACTGCCAAGAATGTTTTGCGTGGTAACAATAGATGTACCTGCATTATAAACCCTGGGCGTATTAACACTTGTAGTAAAATTAGCGTTTGGCGGACAGGTGGTATATAAAGAAGTTTGCCAGATACCCCGTCCAAAAGTAGCTGCCCTTATCAGATCTGAATTAGGGTAAATTATCAATTCTGTAACCGGTACCCTGGGTAAGCCATTATAAAAAGGCCTCCAGTCAGATTCAGCTTCTGCCTGGTAAAAAACGCCAATATCAGTTCCGATATATACATCACCATTATTGTTTACAGCAGCACTGGTTACCGGCACATTTGGCAATGTGCCACTTAAATTTTGCCAGTTCACACCCGCATCAACGGTGTAGTAAACTTTTTCACCTGTAGTAAAGCCACCAAGCGTTGCAACAACAATTGCGGAATTATTGGGATTCACCGCCAGGCTTGTAACAGCCCTTGCTGCCGGTAGACCGGTTACCTTCAATTGAAAACTATAACCTTCATTCTGGCTTCTCCAGATATTGAATCCATCCGTACCGTATAGCACATTTACGTCACTGGGCGCACACACAAGGTCTTTGGTAACATTGATCGTGGTAGAATCTATATAGGTAAAACCTCCGTCATCTGAATGATAAAAAACCCATTTTTGATTGCCGGTCAGTTTATGCCCGGTACCAATATATACTTTTGATTGATTGGATGGATTTAACCTGAATGCAGGATAAAAAGCATTAGTAGTAACCGGTAAAATATAATTTATATTCGCAACTCCTGCATCATTGCTCCTGCAAATGGATTCGTTTTCTGTCCAATAAATTATATTGGAATTTGTGGAATTAATTGAAGTGCGGTGACCATCGGCACCCCGTATATGTGTGAACTGCGAACTGTTCGTTTTCCTGTATGTGGTTCCATTATCCTGTGCACCTCCCAATAATTTATTTACATCACTGGTAATACCTGCTAAATGATAGTATTGTGTAACAATTAATCCTGTTGATATATTCGTCCAGGTATTTCCATGATCAATACTTTTATAAACACCTCCATCCGTACATGCATATAAATAATTATTAAGCGGGTTGTAAGCTACATCATGCACATCAGGATGGATATATCCCATTGTCCCTACTGTTGCTTCAAAATATTTTGATATAGCAGATAAGGAAGTTCCTCCATTATCTGAACGCCATACACACAAACCGCCTGTTACAATCTTTGCAGCATCATTGGGAGCTACGGCAACACAGTGGTCATAGCTGGACTGGTCTCCTGTACTTAATCCATTAACAGCTCCTCCCAATACATTAGGTGTGTTGGCTTTGGGAACGAAAGATGATCCGCCGCTTGTAGAAACAAAAATTCCCTGGAAACCTGTGCTGTCAACACTGGGGCCTGCAAGCAAAACAACTAGTTCAGGATCTGCATTAGATACCCCGATTGCATATCGAATTACACCATTACCGGAAAATATGCCATTATTTCCGGGCAACCCACTAGTTGAGGTTCTGGTAAAATTTAAAGCAGTATTACCCCTGCAAAAATAGGAACCCTGTGGTAACGTTGCAACGGCATACGCAGTTGTAAAACCACCAGGCGAAAATTCTACATCATGAAAAATAGCTGTGGTGAAGCCTGTTGGTGATACATTTTGCCATGACAAACCTGCATTGGTCGTTCTAAAAAGGCCGGAACTTGTAGCAGCTAAGAGAGCATTTGCATCATCAGGACTTTGTACCAGTTTAAACCCGCTATAGAATGCAGGCATCGAAGGAAACGCACCCATTTTCTGCCAGGTACTTCCTCCATCTATTGATCTAAAAACTCCCTGGCTCCAGCGTATATAACCAAAACCTTCTACAAATCCGCCTGTATTGGAATCTCCATCTCCAGTAAGAATATACAAGGTATTGGGATCTGCATGACTTACTACCATACCGGAAATACCCATTGTTGGCAATTCATCTGAGAGGTTGGTCCAGGTTGACCCATCATTTGTGGTACGCCATAACCCGCCAGCAGGGGTAGATACATAATAGGTAAGCGGATTGGTTGGATGAAAAGTAATCCTATCACATCTTCCCAAACCCCGGAGATAAGTTAAAGGTCCGGCTACGGTGCTTGAGGGTCCCATATTTGTCCATGCGCCGCTATTGGTTAATGAAGAGGGATCACCGGGATTATTACCTCTTCCAAAAGAATTATTATCAAAACCATCCAATGCCTCCAATATTTTTTTAGAAGCATCCGCAATACTTCCATCCGGGTTTAACCTTGCACTATGATACCACTCCCATCTTTTCCAACGCTTGTATTCTTTTACTATTTGCTTTTTTTTACTTCCTTCCTGTGCATCGAACGAGCTTCCTAAAATATTTCGGTAATATTCATCAACTTGCTGCATGATATCTTTTAAACGGACCTTACCCTGAAGTCTTTGACTAAGTTCAGCATTTTGAGCATACAGGTTACTGCTGAAAAAAATTAAAAGCATGAAAACATACCCAAACACTAATGAAGTTCGCCATTGAAATTTCATGAAATCTTTTTTTATTGCTGAGTAATTATTTTTTCCTGAGGTTATCTATCTCCTTCTTCAACTCAATAACATATAGGGTTAGCTCTTCAACTTTTTCCAACAATTTAAGTTGTATCTCTCCAAGATGTTGGCCGTCTTTTTCAATTTCTTTTGCCGTGGGCACATTTGGCAAATGCTTATTTTCTTTTACAAATTGTTCCAGTTCATTTAAAGAAAGTTTTTTGTAATCCTTTTCAAAAACATAATCGGGCCAGGCTGATTTTAACTGCACTCTTACTTCTTCACTAATGATCTTACCATATACTTTTAGCTTGTACCCGGTACCGAGGCTTGCATTTTCTGCACCAAGATTGCTGCTGCCCAGGCTTACTGTTCCATCATATTCAATCCACATTTTATCCTGCAGAAAAGTAGGTGTGCCTGCTGCTGCATTACCTCCGGTATTCGATAAAATTATTTTGCTGTTTGTAGGATCCACGCCAATATACCCGGCGCCCCCACTGCCTATCATAAAGCTGCCTCCATTATAATAGGTATTAAAACCAATACCGGGATAGCTGCTTTGTATAGAAACACCTGTAGTATTTGCGCCAAAAACAGCATTCGTATTCCCTACTATTTTATTTACAACCAGCCCCCCAATAACGGGAGCATTGGTACCAATACCAACACTTCCATTTCCTTTAACCCTCATATTTTCTGTAAAGGCTGTGCTGCTGCCATAACCAAAAGCAATATCGGACCCAGCACCATCTGCATACATTTGTAACAACGAACCTTGCAACCCTATACCATAACGGCTTGCAGGGCTGCCATAATAAAAGTCTATTTTATTGCCTACAGCATTATTTAATGTTAATGGGGCTGTCATGGTAGTTATACCCTGCAAACCTAATGCGCCTGTTGAGTCAACTGTAATAGTATTGCCACCTTGTGTGTATCTAAACAAACTTGCTTTGCCGGCATTGGCATATAAATTCCAGCCATTATAATTTGTAGATGTTCTATCTGTAAAAATATACCCATTGTCTATTCCTTTTAAAAACATGCTCCCCTCTCTTGAAAGCCCCATACGTTGGTTTATTGTCATGGCACCATCGACAACACCACTTGCACTTGATGCATACCAACCTAACTCTCCGGTACCAGTTGCTACAGACAATTTACCGCCATAACCTGTACTTATAAATTTAGATCCAGCATTATAATATTCGTTAAACCCAACACTTGGTAAATTAGATTGTAAGGAAATTCCGGTGGCATTATCATCAAATACTGCTACAGTTGCTCCCACACTGCCTCTTACAACCAGCCTGCCTAAATTAGGATTTTCAGAAAGCCCTGCCGGAATGCCAATACCGGTGTTCCCGTTGGTCATATTGAATTTATTATTTCCTGCCCCTGTAGTAATGGCAGAACCGCCTGCAGTATTGTTGAAGTAAACTGCATCGCCAAAAGTTGTAGTATGCGAAATGGAGAATTCTGCACCACCTACAGTGCTTGCAGTACCTGCATAAGGTAAGGTAAATGCACCCCCACCCGTAACAGGCGTAGCCCAGGTTGCATTTCCACTTCCATCTGATGTTAGTACCCGTCCTGCGGCTTGACTGCCATCTGCGACTTTTAATGTACCTGCTATTTCCAATTTTGCTGTTGGGTTAGTGGTGCCAATACCTACATTGCCACCATCTAAAATACTCACCCTTTCAATAAGTGAAGAAGGAGTAGAACCCCCATAAGTAAATAGTCCCATTCTAAAAGTAGCTCCGCTGCCAATGGTAGCAATACCGCCTGAATAGGAGTTACCGGTTCTATAATACATACCTGTTTTAATATTGCTTCCAACTGTACTTGAATTATGTATAAGCAGCACCGCACTGTCAGCAGCTTTTACCTGTAATTTCATTGCTGTGGGTGTGGTTTCGCCAATGCCAACGTTTTGGGCTTTGGCAATAAATGAACTTGTAAAAAAGATTAAAGTAATGATAATTGACTTCATGATGTTTTATTTTAAAGGCCGTTTTTATTTTGTTTGGTGCGGCAAAAAATGAAAGCGTGTAATTATTTTTAATTGTACCAAATCAGTATCATGCCATAACCTCCTGCATTTACATTTTCATCACTTCCGCCACCCGAGCTAGGGTAAATAAAGAAATAATTTGGATCTGAATGGTCATATTGATAAACATTATTTAAAATATAATATACGGTACCTTTTTGAACTTGCGGATTAATCATGCCAACAGGTTTACCCCCATCGCCACAATAATTTATACGCCAATAATCGGTTGATGAGGTTTGTTCTGTTTTAAAAGTTGAGAAACTGCCAGGATTACCATGTAGAACAAAAAAATTGGAAAGAGTACTTGTACCGCTTTGGGGTTCGCCGGGTTGTGTCTCATTTGCAACGTGCCCTTTGCCCCCTAATGCAACTAAATTGCCGGCAGTAAAATTTATTGATGTGCTTCCACCATCTGAAACAGTAATGTTAGAAGCTTTATCTGTACTACCAAAACCAACAGTATAATTAAGTGTAGAGCCAGGAGTAACTGTTTGAGTTGTACTTGCATATCCACCACTGGTACCCCCAAAATTACGAATTTGAGCCGAAAATGATATGCTGTTACTAGAGATTACTCCCCCACTACCAGCTCCCCAAAGTTCTACCATTACTTCTGTAACACCTGCTGGTATTGTAAAAGCACCTGCACCCCCAGCAGTAATTTGTTTACAATATTTATATCCTGCATTGCTACCCAAACTCTGCCAACTTGCATTGCCGGCAGCATCGCTTATCAATACCTTATTTACTCCTTGTGTACCATCAGCTATTTTTAGGGTGCCGGCAACTTCTAACTTTGCAGTAGGGCTGGTAGTGCCAATACCTACATTGCCACCATCTAAAATTGAAACTCTTTCTTTTAGGCCAGATGCAGCAGCACCGCCAAAAGTATAAAGCCCCATTCGATAAGTTAAATTAGCTGTTTTTACTGTTGCAATACTGCCGCTAAAATTATTATCTGATTTATAAAACAAAGCTGTTTTAGTTAAATTAGGCGTTGCGGTATTTTGTATTAATAACGCAGCACTGTCGGCAGTTTTTACCTGCAGTTTACTTTCGGTAGGGTTGGTTTCACCAATGCCTACATTTTGTGCCATGCAATATGCTGAACATAACATAAACAGGGTACCTAATATTTTTTTCATTACCATGTAAGATTTAATTTTTTTAAAATGGTTTCGTAAGCCGTTTCTATTTTCAGGTTTATTGTTGTGTTATTAATATTGCTGATGTCAATTGAATTGTTGCCTGGTTTAAGTTTTACTTTCTTCAGGGTTTCGCCATGCTCATTCTGTAGTATGCAGGCCATTGCTTCATCTGTTTTATAGGGTATGTAAATATTTAACCAGTCGCCCTGGTTTTGTTTTTCTACCTCTATGCTTATCTCTTTAGTCATATTGATATTGCTAAAGTAGCACAGGGTTATGCAGCTTTAAGTAACCAAAAAGCCGTTGGATGCAGCGGGCAAGTATTCGGTACTAACGGTTGAGAATTAGGAGTTAACCCAGTTTTAGTTTTTGCAGAAATTCGGGTTTTTTGCGGCGGCTTATTTCTACCTTATGGCCCTGCTGCAGCAGCACATAATCGCCATTGCTGCTTTGCACAGCCTCTACATACCGGAGGTTTATCAGGTGCGACTGGTGTATCCTGAAAAAATTACAGGCAGATAGCTGTTCTTCAAATTCCTTTAAAGTTTTGCTTACAATAATTTTGGGCCTGTTTGTAAAATGGAAATGAGAGTAGTTATTTTGTGCTTCAATACGGATAATATCGCCGGTACTTACCATCAGTATTCCATTAACGCTGGCAATACTTATTTTTTGTATTACCGGTTGGTTTGATTTGTCTTTTGTTGCCATTTTTTGCAGGCATTTCTGCAAGGCATCATATACATCCTGCGGAGAGAGCGGCTTTACAAGGTAATCGGTAACAGATGCCTTTAAGGCCGGCAATGCATATTTTTCGTGTGCCGTGGTAAAAATTACATCAAAGCTCCGTTCCGGAAAATGTTTCAATAACTGCAGGCCGTTCATTTCGGGCATTTCCACATCTAAAAAAACCACATCGGGTTTCATCTGTTCAATCTCATCAATAGCTACAGATGCTTTTATGCTGCTGCCGCAGATTATTACCTGCTGTATAAATTTCTTTTTCAGCATAGCTGCCAATGCGTCAACTGCATTCTGTTCATCATCTACTATGTAACAACTGAGCATAAACTATTGTATTTGTAGCGGCAAGGTAATAATTACTCTTGTACCTGCAGCCAGGCCGTTTTCTTTTTTGTCCTCAATAACAACACCTGCATTTTGATGGGTTGTTTGCATCAGGCGGTCTATCCGTTGCTGCGTTATATCCACACCCAAAGATTTATTTCCCCCCAATCCAATTTTTGTCTTTTGCTGCCGCCCAATTCCATCATCATCAATTATACAAACAAGCTGGCCATTTTTTTGCAAAAGCTCCACCAGCAGGTTTCCTGTCATTTCTTTTTTATTCAATCCATGCCAGATGGCATTTTCGATAAACGGCTGCATTATTAATGGAGGTAAAAAAACACGTTGCTGTACAAGACTTTCATCAACCTTTATTGTGTAATTAAAATGGCCGTTACTACGGCGATGTTCAAGCTCTACATACAATTTCATAGTGTCAATTTCTTCTTTTAAAGATATGGTTTCCTTTCTTGAATTTTCCAATATCGCCCTTATCAGTTTTGCAAAGCTGGCTAAATATTCTGCAGCATCTTCTTCCTTATTCTCCCAAATATATTTTTGTACCGAGTTAAGTGAATTAAAAATAAAATGCGGGTTCATCTGGCTTCGCAGCATTTTTGTTTCAAGCTCAGCCAACGATTTATTAATAGCAGTTTTCTCAGCTTCTTTTTTTCGGATTAATCCTACTCTTTTTATTGCAATCATTATTACTGCTGCTACAAATAACAAAATATAGAGTGCCTTAAACCACCATGTTTGCCAAAATGCAGGTGATATTTTAAAGTGAAATGTTGCCATACTTTCACCAGCCACACCCTCATTGTTAAATGCTTTTACTTTAAAGGTATAATCACCAGCGGGCAGGTTTGTATAACTTTTTGTGCGCAAGCCTGCTGCTGTACTCCATGCTGCATCAAACCCATCTAACTTAAAACTAAAATTTATTTTTTCCGGAAAATTATATTCGATGGCTGTAAAATCTAAGGTGACATCATTTTGCGTGTAGGAGAGTTTAAGGTATTTATCTGAATTAATTGCTTTATTATAGTTCTTTATACTGGAGGTAACAATATATGGTATTGGACTTTGCGGATTAGTACCTATGCTTCCTGCATCAAACCTTGTGTAAGCCATTCTGTAACCTAAATAAGTTTTATCATTGTAGGTAAAAAATATAGAAGGGTCGTTACTTAAATTATAAATTCCGTCGGAAGTATTAAAAACAGAAAATATTTTTTTTGCCGGATCATATCTATATAATCCATTTGAGGCGTAAACCCACAACATACTGTCTTTTGATTTGTAAAGTGATGTATAACTAACCCTGTTTAAGTATTGTTCTTTGCCTATAACATTTGTTTCATTGGTAGCCAGGTTCATTTTGGCAAGTCCGGCAAAGCTGCCTATATATAATTCGTTGCCAATGCAACAAAGAGATTTTACATTATTCCATATTGCTTTATCAACCTCACTCTTCCAAAAACTAATTTGAGAAATTTGTTTTGTAGTTGTATTTATTTTAAATAATCCATTGTTACCACCGATAAAAATATCTCCACCAGGAGATTCTGCAATTGCATAAAAATCGTAGACATGACCGGACTTTGGAAAGTTCCAAACGGTATTATTTTGGGTATAAGGGTTAAATTGAAAAACAAACCGCCCTGCCAACCAAATATTTCCTTTGCTATCCTGGTAGCTTGCATTAGGGTAGCAAAGTTTTCCTTTGTGATTTAAATTTAAAAAAGTAGGGTTGCCTTTTTTTACTTTTGCAAATCCTCCATAGGAGGGGCTCCAGAGTACATTGTTACTATCTTTTATGATAGATATAAGCCAGGTTTTATCGTATGTTTTTGCATCGTTGGGGTCGCCAAATGGATGAAAGTACCATTGCAGTAATTTATTTTGCTGTTTATTAAACTTAGCCAACCCTCCACCATTTACCGACATCCAGGCAATATCTTTTTCAAATGGGTCATCCATAATTCCCGAAATACAATTATAATAGCTGCCATTAAGTTCGGGTAGTTCGGCGCTTTCAAATTGCTGGTTCATAGGGTTTACTTTTACCAGGCCCTGCCAGGTACAAATCCACAAACTACCTTCGGGGGCAGTATATACATACCAATTAAAATCTGTTTTTAATCCATCTTTATTTTGAAGCAGATTGGTAAAATGTTTTACAAACTTATGCTGCGATTTACTATACAAAGCAACACCGGTAGTGCTGGTAACCACCCAAAGTATGTCGCTTCCCGTAAGCTTTTCATTTATGGCGCACCCAACAAATATATTACCATACTTCGTTTGGTTTGATACCTGTTTAACGATGTCCTTTTCTGTGGCTTCAGCATTACCATCAAATCGCTTAAAGCCATTGCCCCATGTACTTAAATAAAAAGTGCTTTTGTTTTGATAAATGCTCATGGCAGCATCTTTGGTATATGTATATGAATCACTGATGATAGCGTATTTGTAATAACCAAGTCTGCCTGCAATTAACCATGCGTTATCATTATTATCAAGATAAAGGCAACTAATTTCACCAGTAATTTTTACAGTTAAATTTGTTTTAGAAATTAAATCTTTATCAATGTTATACTTTAACAACCCGTTTTCTGTAGCAATAAATAATTGGTTATATTTTTTATTATAAGCGATGCCTTGTGCCGGCACATCCTTTTTTAAATTTGTAATTTTTATAAACGACGCTGTTTGTGGATTGTAGTAGCAGCATCCGGACATGTAAGCTAAAAAAATTCTATTGTTCTCATCAACGCTTATATCTACCAAATAATTACTTGGCAAACTTGTAGAGTCACCATTGATATGTTGAAAGTTTTTGAACTCATATCCATCAAAGCGGCTCAATCCATTTTCTGTAATGATCCATAAAAAACCATTGTTATCGGCAATACATTTTTTTACAGTATTGTGCACAAGGCCATTAGCGGTTGTGTAAGTTTTAAATTTAAAATTATAGTCAGAAAATAGTTGTGCATCAGCATAATGTACCAAGCAAAGCAGGCAAAGGCATAAAAATAATTTATACATATTTTGTTTGGTAAAAATATTCAGCAAATTAATTTTTGTATTTGTTTTTGGGTAACTGTTATAGTGTGCCCTGTTCACATCACATTCAATATTAAAAGTATGAAAATCCGGCATCTTAAAATTAATTATCAATAAGAGCCTCTAAAAGTAAGGATGTGGTATAATTTTAAATGGTCAAAGGTGAAAAGTGAAAGGTGAAAAGTGAAAGGTGAAAAGTCAAAGATGAAAAGTGTTTGGCACTAGGATTTTACCAAATTAAAGATGGTTAGAAATGGCAACATATCCCGCACCAAAAAAGATACAATTTTATTAGGATCAAAAAGAGGGTATGTTGAAATGCTCTCTTTCCCGAACTGCCATATATTTTCTGCACATACATAAATTGCAAAGGGTATGAAATTGAACCAGTCTGTCTTTCTAAATCGCTTGGTCGGCTTTACAAAATAAAGAATGCTCATGAAAAGACCTGGTGCTAAAAGATATTGTAAACTATTAAAACTTTTACCGGGAAATCCATTAGATATATCTATGCAGGTTTTATTTATATAAATGCCAATGAAG
>Ga0335397_10003445_pt1 | contig 21163 bp, 19 predicted proteins | sample MAT04_FD_205740 | JGI IMG/M metagenome (GOLD analysis project Ga0335397, IMG submission 205740) | Freshwater microbial communities from Lake Fryxell liftoff mats and glacier meltwater in Antarctica - MAT-04 (spades assembly) (version 2) ... | reverse complement strand
GGCGCGCGGATGTATCGCACGGGTGACCTCGTGCGATGGCTCGCCGACGGCAACCTCGACTACCTCGGACGCATCGACCATCAGGTCAAGATCCGCGGTTACCGGATCGAGCTCGGCGAGATCGAGGCGGCGCTCTCCGCGGTCACGGGGGTCGAGCACGCGGTCGTGCTGGCCCGCGAGGACGTGGCGGGCGACAAGCGCCTCGTCGCGTACGTCGTTGCCGAGCCGGGGACGACGCTCGCCATCGTCTCGCTGAAGGGCACCATTGGCGCGACGCTCCCGGACTACATGATCCCGAGTGCGTTCGTGATGCTCGACGCGCTCCCGCTGAGCTCGAACGGCAAGGTCGATCGCAAGGCGCTGCCGGCGCCGGATTTCGCCTCCGCCGCGGAGAAGTTCGTCGAGTCAGACACGCCGACCGAGCGGGTCATCGCGGATGCATTCAAGGAGCTCCTCCGTCTCCAACGTGTCGGAGCGCACGACGATTTCTTCGCGCTCGGAGGCCATTCGCTGATCGCCATCCGGCTGGTGGCGCTCCTGCGGGACCGCCTCGGCGTGAGCGTGCCCGTGCGTGTTCTCTTCGAGGCGCCGACGGTCAGGCGTCTGGCCTCGAAGGTGGACAGCATGAGAGGCCGCGATGTGGGGCCTCGCCTCGAGCGCGTCGCCGAGCGGCATCGCGCGCCGCTCTCCTACAACCAGCGGATGTGGTGGCGGCGGCAGCAGCGCCGCCCCGGATCGCCTGGCTTCAACTACCTTCACGCCGTCAGCCTCCGCGGCGCCCTCGACGTCGCGCTCTTCTCGCGGGCCGTGGACGAGGTGACCCGTCGCCACGACTCGCTTCGCACGACGTTCGAGCTCGTCGCGGGAGAGGTCGAGCAGATCGTCCTCGCGCCGCGCGCCGGCGTGCTCGAACCGGTCGATCTCTCGAGCCGTCCGCCGCAGGCTCTGGATGAGTTCATCCGCGAGGCGAACGGCGCGTCGTTGCAGCTCGTGGGGGGGCCTCCGCTCCCGCGTGCAGCGCTGCTCCGCCTGGCCGCAGGACATCACGTCCTCGTGCTCACCGGCCACCGGATGACGCTCGACCATGCGCTCTGCGAAACGCTCTTCGTCGAGGTCATGGCCGCCTACGAGGCCTTCGCGCGAGGCGAACCGTCGCCGCTCGGCGATCTGTCGCTCCAGTATGTCGACTTCGCCGCGTGGCAGCGCAAGTACTGCGAGACGCCCGAGCTGCGCGAGAAGGTCGACCTCGCGCGCCTGCGGCTAGCCGACGCGCTGCCCGTCGCCCTGCCCTTCGATCGCCCGGAGCCGCTGGCCCACACGACGAAGAGCCACGTGGTGCCCACGGTCCTCGAGCCGGGTCTCTGGAGCGCCATGAGCGAGCTGGCCCGGTCGGAATCGACGACGCAGTTCGTCGTGCTCTCGGCGCTGTTCAAGTCGTTCCTGTCGACCGTGGGCAGGCAGCTCGACATCACGGTCATCGCGCCGAACGAGCTGACGCGCGGCCTCGATCCGTCACTTTCCTCCGTGCTCGGCTGCTTCTTCGACTTCTTCGTGCTCCGAACCGATCTGTCGGGCTCGCCGACCCTGCGCGAGGTCGTGCGGCGTGAGCATGCGGTGGTCGTGCAGAGCCAGCGGGAGGTGGACGTCCCGTGCATGCTCGTCACGGAGGACTACGTCGAGGGACCGCTGTGGCGCGTCGCACTGAACTTCGTTCCCCACGTCGACGTCGGCGTGCGGACGATGGCGGGCCTCGCGGTCGAAGTGCTCTCTGTCCCCCGGCACCGCATGGTGGACCTCGCCTGGGCCGTCTTCGGCACGGATGCCTCGCTGTTTGCGTCCGTCGACAAGTTCGACGCGGGGACCGTGGCGGACCTCGCTGGGGGGCTCGTTGCGTTCCTCACGAAGGCCCTGCGCTCTCCGGACGCGCCCGTCGACGGTTCGTAGGCGTCGGGGCTAAATGGGCGAGCGCGATTCTCGTCCCTCGAATCGCACTCGGCCATTTAGCTGTACCCTTGCGGGCTCCGCCCCCCGCCACTTCGTGTCGGGACCCCCTGGTTTCGCCTTCGGCGACCGGCGTGCTTCGCACGCCGAGGGCGCCGTGCGAAGCGCGGTTCGCCGAAGGCGAAGGCGAGTCGGGGAGGCTCGGGAGCGAAGCGAGCGAGGGGAACGAAGTCCCCACTTGAGTAGAACTAAATCTCCGAGCTCGATTCGAGGGACGAGAATCGTGCTCGGTGATTTAGCTATCCGTCACGTCGGCCGGGGGGGTCTAGTCGCACCCGGCAGGGCCGATGGAAAACTGGGCCATGTCGCCGTCCGCGCGGAGCGTGACACCGGTCGAGGGGAGGCTGCCGGTGAAGCTCCCGACCGCCGTCTTGCGTTCGACTTCGAGGCGGACGAAAGGTGTCTTGTGCCAGCCGCAGTCATCGCAGTGCGCGACGTCCGTGGAGACCTCGTAGTACCTCGTTCCAGCGCCGCGCTCGTCGACGAAGTAGTACCAGCTCCTTCGCACCTCTCCCCCACGTGCGACCGCCTCGATGACGAGAGGACGCGTGGCGAGGTCCGTCTCGAGCCGGTCGACCGCGTCTGTCCCACAAACACTCCCCGCGGGACATTCGGCCGGGCAGCCGAGAAAGAGAACCGTCTGGCCCACCAGCCGCTCGTGGAGCTCCTGCTCCGTCGCCTCCGTCGTCGACTTGCAGCCCATGAGCAGCAGAGGACCAACGATGAGTGAGACGCGAACCGAACCGGAGACCGCCGCGGACGGGGCTGAGAGAGAGAGCCACATTTCGCGGCGCGTATGCAGCGGGCGTGCCAACCGTTCATTTACGTGTCTTTCGTCACAGGGCTGCTCTGGCGTATGGCGCGGTTGTCATGGGTTCGCGTTGGCGTGAGTCGGGACATCGTCGAGGAGCTGCATGTCAGCTCGGCCGTCGAGATTCCCCTCGAGCTCGCGGGCGAACTCACCGGCCACCTGGGACTCCGACGGCTCGCCGAGGTGATCTCCAACCTCGTCGGCAATGCGATCGATCCCCGTGCGCCGGGAACGCCGATCGTGGTCACGTGCGGGAAACCGAGGGGAGGGTCCTCATCGAGCCGCGAACGAGGGCGCCGGCGACTCCCGCGCGCGGCGTGAGCGCTCGCGAGGCGATCTCGCGTACGCTGAACGCAATGGGAGGAGTGACGCCCGGCATCGATGCGAACGCTGCCGTGCTGCGCGTGCTCCGTGGAGAGAGTGCCGCCGAGGTCGCTGCTGCCGTGGGCGTGCCGGAGCCCACGCTTCGCGAGTGGTGCGAGAGGTTCGTGCGCGCGGGGACGGGCGCGCTCTCCGACGGCTTCGTGCTCGGCGAGGGCGAGGTCAGGGCGCTCTTCGAGGGGAGCTCGGACTTCGTCTTTGCGAAGGATCGTGCCTACCGCTTCCTGTTCGTCAACCGGGCGTACGCGGACTTCATCCGGACCCCTGCCGAGGAGATGGTCGGACGGCTCGACATCGACTTCTGGGACCACGCGGCCGGCGAGATCCCGCCCGCGACGTACCGCGTCTCGGACGACGCGGCGCTCGCCGGTCAGACGCTCCGTCACCCGCGCCTCGCGATGCAGCGCGGCGGCACGAGCCACGTGTTCGACGTCCACAAGCTGCCGCTCCGAGGCGCGAACGGCGAGATCTACGGCGTGCTCACCTCGGCCCGCAACGTGACGGAGACCTTCCGCGCCGAGGAGGCGCTTCGCGCCAGCGAGGCACGCTACCGACTGCTCCTCGAGACCGCGCCGGTGGCGCTCTACGTCCACGACGGGCAGAAAGTCCTCTTCGCGAACCGCGCCTTCGCGGAGCTGATGGGCGCGTCCGATCCCGCCGCGATGATCGGATGTGCGGTCACCAGCATCGTCCACCCGGACGAGGTCGAACGCGTGAAGGAGCGCATCCGTGCGGTCACCGAAGGCGGGGTGATCGTGAGCCCGCCCATGGACGCGCGTGTCCTGCGGACCGACGGGCGAGTCGTCCCCGTCCACGTGATCGCAACGAGGTGCTTCTTCGAGGCAAAGCCCGCCATCCAGGTCGTGATGATCGACGAGACGGCGCGCCTTGCGGCCCAGGCCGAGCGCGAGACCCTCGAGGCGCAGCTGAGGCACGCACAGCGCCTCGAGGCGCTCGGCACGCTCGCCGGAGGGATCGCGCACGACTTCAACAACATGCTCGCCGTGATCGTGTCGAACGCAGAGCTTGCGACCCGCGACCTGCCGCCCGAGCACGCGTCACGGAAGTGTCTCGACGAGGTGTTCGTCGCGACCGAACGCGCCGGCGCCCTCGTGAAGGGCATCCTCGCGTTCAGCCGCAAGCAACCGCTCGAGCGCACGTCGGTGCGTCTCTCGAAGGTCGTTCAAGAGGCCACGCGCTTGCTCCGGGCGACGCTTCCGGCGTCCGTCGCGCTCGAGGTCGAGGCCGATCTCGACGCGGACGGCGCAAGCGTCGTTGCCGACGTCACGCAGGTCTACCAGGCGCTCACGAACCTCTGCACGAACGCGTGGCATTCGATGCGCAGCGACCGGCCGGGGCGCATCCGGATCTCGATCGAGGCCGCCGACGTCGACGAGGCTGCCGCGCGCGCGCACCCCGAGCTCTCCGTCGGCCCCTACATGTGCATCTGCGTGCGAGATGACGGGTCGGGGATGGACGCGGCCACGATGGCGCGTGTGTTCGACCCGTTCTTCACCACGAAGGCGCCCGGCGAGGGCACGGGGCTCGGGCTCTCCGTCGTTCACGGGATCATGCGGGGTCACGGCGGCGCGGTCACGGTGTCGAGCGAGCCGACGAAGGGAACCGAGTTTCGCCTCTATTTTCCCGCCGTGGAGGCGCCCGTGGTGTCGATCACGCCGCCGGTCGTCAGGGTGGCGCCGCCGATCGTCGGCGCTCACGTGCTCCTCGTCGACGACGAGAGCGCGGTTCTCTCCGTGCTCCAGCGTTCGCTCGTGATGGACGGACATCGCGTGACGGCGCACGGTACGTTTCGCGCGGCGGTCGCCGAGCTGGAGGCGAATGCCGCCGCCTTCGATGTGATCGTGACGGACTACAACATGCCCGACGGCTCGGGGCTCGAGCTGGCGCGCCTCGCCCAGCGACTCCGGCCCGAGCTGCCGACCATCATCATGTCCGGCTACCTCGACGAACGTGTCGAAGCGCAGGCGCTCGACGTCGGCGTGCGCGTCCTTCTCGGAAAGCCGTTCTCGACGACGGAGCTGACGGCGGCGATCGTGAAGGCGCGCGCGCCGCTCTCGGCCGGATAGCCGGCGGAGTTGCTCGCGGTGTTCCTCGACGGTGTCTATCCGGGCTTCCCGCCGTGGCGCCGCCCTGCGTGACTCGGGCGCGTCCTGCCGGGAGCGAAGTAGACGTACATCCCTCAGGAAGCGACGCGACGGGGTTGTTCAAGGATCGTTCGAGTTGTTGTTCAAGGATTGCTCAAGTTTGGCTTGTGTATAGACAAAAGTAAGACAGATACTCGCTGACATGCGAGTCGCAGTCCTTGCCCTCCTCCTCTCGGTCCTTCCCGTCGCGATGCTCGGCTGCGCCAGCGAGACCTCCGACGACGGCGCGGAGACGACCGACTCCGAGCTCGGCGCGAAGCCGACCGCCCCTGCTCGCTCTCCTTGCGTAGCGTTCACACATCGGGGCGCATGAAGAAAAAGGTCTTCATCGTCGAAGATGAGGCGGTCGTAGCGCTCGAGCTCAAGGGCCGCGTGCGCGACCTGGGCTACGAGGTCTGCGGTCATGCCGCGCGCGGCGAGTCCGCGCTGCGCCAGATCCCGGAGGCGCGCCCCGACCTGGTCCTCATGGACATCAGGCTTGGCGCCGGGATGACTGGCGTTCAGGTGGCGGAGGAGCTCCGCGAAGTGTTCGACGTGCCGGTGATCTTCCTCACCGCCTACTCCGACGCGGAGGTCACGGAGCGTGCTGGCCGGAGCGGGTCATTCACCTACATCGTCAAGCCGTACGACCCCCGCGTGCTGGCGGTGAACATGGAGCTCGCGCTGGTCCGCCACGAGGCAGCCGTCGCCGTTCGCGCAAGCGAGGAGCGCTTTCGCAGGGTGGTCGATCACATCTCCGATGCGCTCATCGTCGATGATCTCGAGGGGCGCGCGGTGTTCGCGAACGATCGCTTCCTGTCGATGTTCGGGATCTCCAGGGAGGAGCTGCCCGAGGTTCGGTTCGAGGACTGCGTGGCGCCCGCTTGGCGTGCGGCGCTGAAGGTGCGGCATGCACACCACATGGCCGGCGAGTCGCTGGCCGAGCTCGAGCTCGAAGGCGTTCGTCGCGACGGCACCCTCCTCTGGGTCGCGGTCCGCACCGTGCTGGTGCGAGACGCGCGGGGAGCCATCATCGGCACGCAGACGGCGCTTCGCGACATTGCCGAGCGCAGGGAAGCGGAGCTCGAGCGACGACGCGCGGAGGACCGGTTCGCAGGCGTGTTCGAGTTCGCGCCCGACGCGCTCCTCATCGTGAACGAGGTCGGGCGCATCGTCCAGGCGAGTCGCATGGCGGAGCAGACGCTTGGCTACAGTCGCGACGAGCTGCTGCATCTCAGCGTCGAGGACCTGGTGTCAGACCCGCAACGGCACGGGCACGCAGGGCTGTACACGGGGTTCCTCGCGCAGAGGCGCGCACGGATGGAGGGGCGAAGCTCGAGCTCCAGCTCCGGCACGCGCAGAGGATGGACTCGCTCGGAAGACTGGCGGGCGGCATCGCGCACGACTTCAACAACATGCTCACGGCCATCGTCGCCAACGTCGAGCTCGCGCGCGGCGACGCCCCGGCGAAAGGCCCGGTGGCGGCCGGTCTCGAGGACATCGCCGCCGCCGCCGCGCGGGCGACCGATCTCGTGAGGCAGATCCTCGCCTTCAGCCGGCAGCAGCCCACCAAGCGCGTGATCAGGCCCGTCGCTCCTGTGAACGCGGAGGTCGTGAAGCTGCTGCGGGTGAGCCTCCCGGCGGGTATCGAGCTCATCGCGGAGACGAACGAAGGCGTGTCCCTGGTCTTGTGCGACCCGACGCACATCCACCAGGTGGTGATGAACCTCGGCACCAACGCGTGGCATGGGTCTCGGACTCGCGGTGGCGCACGGGATCGTCGCGGACCACGGGGGAGGCATCGCCGTCGACAGCGTTCCGGGCCGCGGGACGACGTTCTCGGTGTACCTGCCGGAAGCCACCGTTGGGCCGGAGACGTTGTCGGTGAGGCCAGCGTTGCAGCGGCCTCGGCGAGGTGTGGGGCGCGTGCTCCTGATCGACGACCAGGAGCCCGTGCTCCGCAGCACGAAGCGCCTGCTCGAGCGTCTCGGGTATCAGGTGACCGGATTCGCTCGTCCCGCCAACGCGCTCGACGCAGTCCGCGCCGATCCGCGTCAGTTCGACGTCGTCCTGACCGATCAGAACATGCCGCAGCTCGGCGGCCTCGAGCTGGCTCGAGCGATCGCCGCGATCCGCTCCGACGTCCCCATCGTGATGCTCTCGGGCAGTCGCACGTACACGGACGCAGAGCTGGCGACGGCGAACATCCGGTACACCGTGGACAAGCCGTACACGGGCACGTCGCTCCGCGACGTGGTCGAGCAAGCGCTGAATTCCGCGCGCCCCCGGTCTCACGGCCAACGCCGCGCCTCGTGATCGCGATGACCTGGATCGGGATCGGGGCATCGAGGCCTCCCATTTTGGCCATTGCGAGCAAGTCAGCACGTCGAGCGCCGTTTCTCTCCTCGGGTATCCACCATGAAGAGAGAGCAGAAGCACCCATCCCTTGACGCGATCGCGGCGTCTGTCGCGGTGCTGGAAGCGAGATCCTCGAGACCGCGTTTCGTGAGAGCCGTGACCGGCTCAACGCCGTCGTCGACGGCGCCTACGACGCGATCATCACGGTCGATGATGCGCACCGGATTCGGTTCATGAACGCCTCCGCCTTGCGTATGTTCGGGTGGACCGCGGACGAGATCCTGAACCAGCCTCTGGATCTCCTGCTTCCCAAGTCGGTTGGCGGAAGACATCACGCCTATGTCAGAGCGTTCCAGCGCTCACCGATACGCGCGCGTGGCATGCAGGAGCGGTCGGATGTCTACGGAGTTCGTCGCAACGGTGACGAGTTTGCGGTCCAGATCTCGATCTCGAAGGTCGTGCTCGAGGGGGGAGTCGAGACGACCGCGATCGTCCGCGACGTCTCGGACACCGTCCGCCTGATCGCCGATCTGCAGATGACAGCATCCGTCGACTCGCTGACGGGGCTCTCGACGCGTCGCCGGTTCTTGCAGGCGCTCGAGCTCGAGCTCGAGCTCGAGCGCGTGCGACGTGATGACGGCAAACTCTCCCTGTTGATGCTGGACGTCGACCACTTCAAGCAGGTCAACGACCGCTTCGGTCACCCGGTCGGGGACAGCTCTCCCAGGGCTTCCTTCCCAGCGAGGACTCGGGCGTCAGCGCTGCCACTTCGCGAAGCGTGCGGTTTGTGTCGAGCAGCGTGCCATCTGGTCACACGACTTGTCGATGGTCGGACGAGGGACCGGTACGAGGTGTGGGCGAGGGCTCGAGCTGGCACGGGAACGATGAGCCGTAGCGATCGCATCGCGCTCGCAGCAAGGTGGTGGGCGGGAGGTACGCAGCATGCGCTCTTCGATGATTTGCTTGGCGGGTTAGGGGCTTCTCGTTCTCGGTGCGTGCGGAGGGAGCGAAGGCGCGGCGCCGACCGGCGACAACACGCCGTACACGAGCGATCCGGGCAAGACCGTCGTGGTCGGCGCCGGAGCCGCGACGAGCGGCGCAGGTGCGCAGGCCAGTAGCGGTTGTGTGACGCTGCCGTCCGGGCAGTGCGTCGATGCCAAGGCGTGCGCAAGTGGCGAGCGGCGCGACGTCGTCGTCGACTCGAGCGGCAAGGTGGTCGCGGTCGTCTGCTACCCGGGCGACTCGGCTCCGCCGGTGATCGACGCTCAGGGCGACGTCAATCTCGACAAGAACCAGAACAACGGCGTCGTGGCGCTCGATGGCAACGCCGACGGCGTCGACATCGCGGGCAACGTCACCGCGACCGGCAACAACGTCACCGTCTACGGTCACGGCGCCGACGTGCCACTCGAGGGAGAGGACCTTGGCAGAGCGCGACGGCCGCCGCGTCGCTCGCTCAGAAGCCCTCATTGCCCGTGGAAGGCGGCTTCGGGTGCGGCGGGCGGGACCGCATGGGGGTCTCCATTGGGGGAGGCTGCCCCATGGGAGGCCGCCCCATGGGAGGCCGCGGCATCGGTGGCGGCGGCATCGGAGGGAGCGACCTGACAGTCGGCGCGCTCGCGGTCGTGTTGGCCGTCGTGCCGCTCGTCGCCGCTCGCGCCCCGGAGTCGCGCGCGCCGCTGGGCTGGGCGTCGGCGACGCCGGCGTCCGCGGGATCGGTGACCTCGGTGATCCCAGTGGACGGCGCGTTATCCACGGTGCCTTGCGGTGCCTTGCGGCGGCGGCGCCGGCATCGGCGGCGGCTGATCCCGGCATCCGAGCAGGACGAGCGCGGCGCCGAACGCGGCGCGCGTGACGAGCGCGGGCGCGCGGGGCACGGGAAGAAGCGCAACCGCTGCCCGCGCGGTTGCTCGTGCTTGATGCGGACGCGTCTTCTTCGCAGCCATTGCCGGCGATTCTACCGCGCTTCGCACGCGCGGGTCGCCCTGCTGCTGTAAGCGCGCGGCGTCACGGGGCTCTGGCTCCTGTTTGGAACGTGGCGTTGGCACTGGGCAGTCAAACCACCAGTGGTGAAGGGCGGTCCGCCGTACCGTTGAGCCTTCACCCTGCACATCGACGCCTCCGCAGAGCCGACCACGTTCACGTGGAGAGCGGGCGCGTCGTCGCGTGTCAGCCCGTGTCCTCTCGACCATCCGACACGGCGCTAGCGCTCCTTTTGTCGTGGTGAGGCGTACGCGGTGAGCAGCTCCGCCACACGTGAGCCGGGGACGGCTGTGATTGCTTGCCCCGACGACGCGAGATGCGTCCTTTTTGTGCGTCGAATCGCGACGGCCCGGCGGTTGCAGTACCTCCGGACATCATGTCAATCATCCTCTTCATCGTGTTCGGCATCGTCGCTGGTTTCCTCGCTCGCGCCATCATGCCCGGCAAGCAGGGTATGAGCGTCGTCATGACCGCCCTCCTCGGCATCGTCGGCTCGTTCGTCGGTGGGTTCGTCGGCAGCATGCTGACCGGCGCCTCGGTCCTCGAGTTCAACACGTCGGGCCTCATCGGCAGCGTCCTCGGCGCGCTCGCCGTCCTCGCCATCGTCGGCTTTGCCGGCAACCGTCGCGCGCTCGCCTGAGCTCCGTGACCTCTCATCGAAGCCCGCGACGGAAGAGCGTCGCGGGCTTCTCTCGTCTGAGCCATGCGTAGCCTCACATCACTGCTGCCCCGACGGGCGAAGTCGCGCGCGCGAGTCGTCGTCATTGCACTCGCGGCCCTCGTGCTCCTCGCGGGCGCGCTCGGAATCCTTCTCGGCGCCTGCAGACGCCAGGACGACAAGCAAGCGTTCCAGCTACGCGCTGCCGTGCCCTCGGCCGGCGCACCATTCGCTGCGGCGCTCCGCCAAAGCCTCGGTGTCCAGCTTCTGCCTGGTCATCAAGTGACGCTGCTTGGAAACGGCTCCGTCTTCGACGCGGTCGAGGACGAGATACGTCACGCGGAGAGCAGCGTTCACATCGTGCTCTACATCTGGGAAAAGGGCGTCGCCTCCGATCGCATCGTTGCGGCGATCGTCGAGCGCGCGAAGGCGGGCGTCGCCTGCAGGATCCTCGTCGACGACTTCGGGAGCCCCGACTTCGGCAAGGACGTCCAGCCGAAGCTCGCCGCCGTCGGCTGCGACGTGCGCATCTTCCGACCCCTGCCGGGCTCGGGAGACAAGCTCGCGCGCAACCACCGCAAGATCGTCATCGTCGACGGCCGCGTCGGGTTCACCGGCGGCTTCGGCATGCGTGACGACTGGCTCGGCGACGGCGTAACCGCCGAGGGTTGGCGCGATGCCAACGTCCGTTTCATCGGGCCTGCGGTCGGCGACGCGCAGCAGGCCTTCGCCGAGAACTGGCAGGAAGCTGGCGGCGCGCTCCTCCCGCCCGACGCCTTTCCTCCGCCTCCTGCGGAGACGGCCGGTCCGGTGTCGGCGGCGTTCGTCGGGAGCACCATCTCGCCGGTCCTGACGCGCTCGGAGCGGCTCGTGCAGCTCGTGATTCAAGCCGCGAAGAAGCGGCTCTGGATCGCGAATGCCTACTTCGTTCCGTCGAAGGCAATCCTCGAGATGCTGAAGCGCAAGGCCAGCGAGGGCGTCGACGTACGGCTGCTCGCTCCTGGAAAGAAGAGCGACTCGAAGACGTCGTTCGGGATGCAGCACATCGAGTACGACTCGCTCATCGAGAGCGGCGTCCGCGTCTGGGAATATCAACCCTCGATGATGCACGCGAAGACGATGGTGGTGGACGACGAGCTCTCCGTCGTCGCGTCGATCAACCTCGATCCGCTCTCGCTCACCAAGCTCGAGGAGGTCGCCCTCGTTGTTCAGGACAAGGCGTTCGCCGCGAAGCTCACGCAGACCTTCGAGGCGGATTGCGCGCACTCGCGCCAGCTCTCGGCCCACTGAAAGCTCGAGGCGCGCTACACCTGGGAACCTGGTGCGCGAGCTTGCGCAGCGGGCCCGACCTCGCATTGAGCGCGGGGCCGGCCAGCATCGCCCAGAGCTCCTCCGGCGCGGCGCCGAGCTCGATGCCGCGCTCGAGCGCGTTCCAGGCCTCCGCGAAGGCGAGATACGCAGCCGCGTCGGGGAATGCTTCCGCCATGTCGCCGAGCCAGTTGAGCGTGCAGCTCCGAGGCCGACACCTTCATCGCCCACAGCAGCTCGAGCCCGATCGCGCGCAACGCGCTTCCCGCGAGCAGAACGCCACCGAGAAAGGACCAACGACCCAGCCCTCCTGCGTCCTTGCTGTCGAGCACCCCCTCGCGACGAGCGTCGGGACCCGAGGCGAAGGCCGTTCTCCTGGAGCGAGCTCGCGCCAAGTAGCTCCGCGTCGCTCGAGGCCGAAGTGCGGTTCTTGCGCGGACACGCCAGCGTTGCAGCGTCACCCGGTCGAATCCTTGGATTCTCCCCGGCTTCAACACCAGCGCTCCGGGCCCACCTCGTGCACTCACCTGACATACCGCCGAACAACGAGGTACGACGATGGACACCAAGAGCATCAACTCGAAAATCGACGACGCGGCGAATCTCGCCAAAGACCTGACGGCCAAGGCGAGCGCGAAGGTCGGTGAGGTCGCGGGCAAGGCCGGCACCATCGCCTCCGAAGCGGGGCAAAAGGTCGACGACATGGCCGAGAAGGGCGAGCACCGACTCCAGGAAACGGCGGAGAAGGCCGGTCACCACATCAAGGAGATCGCGACGAAGGCGATCCACTCGGCGCAGGAGACCGCTCAGAAGGTAGTCCACAGCGCAAAGGAAGTGGCGAACACGGCCGAACACCGTCGTGAGGAGCTGACGGGCAAGGGTGCGGAGACGAAGTAAGGAGGAGTGAAGTCATGACGAATCTACCGGTCATCGCCGTACTCTTTCGCATCATCACGGGTCGAAAGGTCGTCGCCTGAGTGGGCGCCGGCACGCGCGATGGCACCCGCGCCTACGCCAGCGGAGCGTAGCCTTCGCGGCGGTGTTGTGCGCCGTGCTCGCCCTCTCACCGGCGCCGGGATCGTCACGGCCGGCGTCGCGAGCTTCGCGACCATCGATTCGAGCGACCCGCGCGCCGATGGCTTGCGAGCGCAGGCCTACGTTGAGCGGCAAGACGCTTGCACGACGGAGAGCAAGCGCTTCGGGTCATGGCGCGAAAGGACACCGCTTCCATGAAGCCTCGTACCGGCCGCGCATCACTCCGACCCTCACACCGATGATCGGCGGTGCCACCGCGGGGATGATCCTCGAGCTGCTCGTAGGATCGTGGTCGCGCTGGCTCGCCCCATGCACCCGCTGCTTACCGTGGAGGACGACCCGACAGGGAAGGACCGCGCGCCACCGCGAAGGCGATGGACGGCCAGGTTGCGACGCGTGGTCGGAACGGTCGCCGCGGGGATCGCGTTGCTCTATGCGCTCTACGTCGTTGCGTTGAACGTCTTCCTGTCGACCTCCCTCTTCGAGAGGGTCATCAACCAGGATCCCGAGACCGTTTCCGTGACCTACGAGCGGGGCTGGACCGTCTGGCCGGGCACCATCCACGCTCGGAACCTGCGCATCCGCAGCTCCGACAGCCACGTGCAGTTCCTGCTCCGCGTCGAGAGATGCGAGTTCGACCTCGCCTTTCTCGACCTCGCACACAAGAAGTTTCACCCTACGCGCGTGACAGGAGCGGGGGTCACGTTCGATGCCCGGCAGCGCATCGACGGCCCGACGGCGACTCCCGAGTACGTCGACGCGCTGCCTCCCATCCCGGGCTTCGAGCGCATCCCTTTCAGGCCACAGGGGCCGCAAGACGAGAGGTCGACATGGGATGATCGCTACTACCACCTGTGGACCGTCCATCTCGAGGACGTGACCGCGAACGACGTGCGACGCATCTGGATCGACACCGGACGCTTCGATGGAGAGGCGCGGATCACGGGCGGGTTCTACCTGAAGCCGATCCGCGCCGCGCGCGTGGGCCCGATCCACGTCGACGTCATCTCGGGACGGACGACGGTGGGGCAGCGCGTCGTCGCCGACCCGATGGCAGGGACGCTCGACGTACGCATCCGCCAGCTCGATCCGCGTACGGTCGACGGGAACGGCCTCTTGCAGCTCATCTCGGCGACGACGGAGCTCCACGGACGCGTGCCGGACCTCGCCAACATGCCGCGCAGCCTCACGGGGCCGGTGCGGCTCGCGGGGCCTGCCGACCTTCGGCGCGTTGCGGTCCGCATCGAAGATGGCCGCCTGGTGAAGGACAGTCACGTCGACATCGCCGCGCCCAGCGTGTCCGTCGAAGTTGCTCACCATCGCTTCACTGGTGCGCTCGCCCTTCGGGCCGACATACCGAACGCCGCCGGCGCGGCGAAGCTCTCGGTCAACATTCATGCGGACTCCGTCGCGGCGAAGCACGTGGTCGACGATGACGAGGAGCTGCTCGGCGTCGCTCCCGCGCTGGACATCACGGGTGATGCGACGTCGCTCGAGCTGGCGGAGGCGCTACGTGACCTGCATCTCGTTGCGGACATGCCGCAGGCCGACATGCCCGACGCGCGCGTGCTCACACGCTACGTGCCGCCGGACGCGTCGTTCGGATTCGAGCGCGGCCACACCCGGGCACGTGCGCGGGTCGAGGTCTGGCTTGCCGAACGGAGGCTGAAGGCCGAGGGCCGACTCGAGGCCGATGACATCGACCTCCGCGTCGCGAAGGCGCGCCTCCGGGGCAGCACGAAGCTCGACGCTTCGGTCGACGCCTGGCGTTGGGAGGCGAAGGTCCTCGAGGGAGCACGGGCGACCGTGCACATCGCGAGCGGATCGATCGCGTCGGATGACGCGCCCTTCCGGCGCATCGTCGACGTTCGCGGGCTCGACATCGCGGTTGGTTTGCCCGAGGTCGAACTCGACAACCCGATGAAGACGTTCCACGCGAAGGTCGACATGCCCGACGCCGAGATCATCGACCGAAGGCTGCTCCGGAGCTACCTGCCCAGGGGACAGGAGATGCAGATCAAGAGCCATGCCCGCTTCTCTGCCCGTTGCGAGCTCGACGTGAGGGATCACCTTGGACACGGTACGCTGGAGCTGCACTCCGACCGTCTCGGCTTCACGCTCGGCAAGCTCGATCTGCTCGCTGACGTGCGAGCGCATGCTCGCGTTCACGATTGGGCGTGGGAGCACGGCGACCTCGCGATCGACCAGGCTAAGGTGAATATCGAGAACGTGACCGTGAGGATGCAAGGGGGACAGACTGGCCAGCCGCCGGCGCTCGCCGTTCGCCGCATCGCGCTCGAGGCAAGGAGCAGTCGGTTCGCGTTCTCCGATCCGCTGGGACACGTCGAGCTGAAGGGCACCCTTGCCGGCGGAGAGCTGACCGATCCGGTGGCGCTCGATGCGTTCCTCACGCCAGGCTCCGAGATTCGCTTCGACGCGGACAGGAACGGTGCGCGATTCGACGCGCAGCTCGTCGCCACCATCGACCGACACGTGGCTCACGGTACGGTGCGGGCGAGCGGGCGAGGCGTCGGCTTTCGTAGCGAGAAGGTCCGCGTGCGCGGCGACGTCGAGGCTTCGGCGGACGTCGAAGGTTGGCGCCTCGACGAGGACAAGATGCGCGTGAGGAGCTCACGCGTGGTCATCCAGGGGGCCGCGGTGGACCTGGGGGAGGCGAAGTCGGAGGGCGGCATCGACGGCGACGGCCCGCCCGCCCTTCACGCGCGGCGGATCGACCTCCAGGCGAAGACCGACGAGCTCGACCTCGCGCACCCGTCGCTCGACCGCGTCGACTATCGGGTGGTGCTCGACGAAGCGCGGATGGACGACGTCACGCAGCTCGGCGTGCTCCTCTCCAAGGCCGATGCCGTGGCGTTCGCGGTGGAGTCGGGCCGAGCACGCGGCGACGCAGACATCACAGTGAGCAGGTCGGAGGGGAAGGCTACCGGCAGCGCGAAGCTCGTGCTGGAGGACGCCGGTATGCGGTTGCACGACACTCATCTCAGCGGCAATTTCGAGATCGTCGCGAACGTGAAGGGCTTCGATGGCGACGCGCTCGACATCTCTGGCTCGCAGATCACGATGCTCGATGTGAAGGTGCGGGGCGCAGCGGCGGAGACCTCGGCCTGGAGCGCTGAGCTCCGGCTCTTGCAGGGCGCGCTGCGGATCTCCGAGACGCCCACGTTCGACGCGTTCGCACAGTTCCGTGCAGACAACGCGAAGCCGATACTCGCGATGGTGCTCGGCAATAGCGTGCCCAAGTTCGTGGTGGGGTTGCTGACGGCGGAGGGGCTGTCGGGTCAGGCGCGCATCGCGGTGGAGCTGGAGCGCGTGGCGATCCTCGGTGCGCACGTGCGAGGCGACGAAGTGGTCGCGTATGGCGATTACGTGGTCGTGGGCGAGCAGGTGCGCGGTGCCGTGGTGGTGGCCAAGGGCCCTTTCTCGGCAGGCGTGAAGGTCGACGACAAGGGCACTTCCGTGAGGCTCTGGGCGCTGGAGAGCTGGCGCGAGCAGGAGAGGGGAGCGGTGCTAGCGCTGTTTGCGTATGGGGAGGCGCGGGCAAAGGCGGAGGCGCGGGCAAAGGCGGAGGCCGACGCGAAGGCGAAGGGCAAGCCCGTCGCGCGTTGAGCTCGCCTCGACGATTGCCTCACTTTGACGTGGTCGTTTTCGGGTGTAGCTACTCGACCATGAAGAAGACGCCGCCGAAGGTCCTCCTCGCGACGCTCGATGACGTTCCGGTGACGGCGGCCCTCCTGAGCGTGATTCAGCTGCCCGACGAAGTTCGATGCTGGCCCCATGCCGTGATGGCTGCGGAGGACGAGAGCACCCGCGCTGGGGCGAGCGGTAGCAACGAATCCCTACCGCTGCTACGCTCGCGAAATGGCGAAGATGGTGAAGGTCAGCGTCTCGGTGGAAAAGGAGAAGCTTCGCCTCGCGAAAGAGCAGGCGAAGAGAGAGGGGGTCAGCCTCTCGGCCATCGTCTCGCGAGGGCTGCAGCACGAGCTCGATGCGCGGGCCCGACTCGAAGCTGCATTGGAGCTCTACGGTCCAGACGGATGGCCTACTCCCGAGGAGCGGCGAAAGGTGATCGCCTCCTGGACGACGCGAACGGCGAAGCCGAGAGTGAAGCGCAAGGCCGCATGAACCTCCAGCTCACGTTCGATACAGGCGCGCTCATCGGGCTCGAGAGGCGACGTCCTCACGTTCGACGCGTACACCAGACCGCGCTGCTCGAAGGGATCCCCGTCGTCGTGCCGAGCGTCGTCATCGCGGAATGGTGGCGGAGGGGCAAGCGAGAGAAGGAGCGCGCGCACATCCTTCGCACACTCGTCGTCGAGCCGCCTAGCGACCACGTCGCGCGGCTTGCCGGGGTCGCCGTGGGTCTCGTCGGGGCCGGTGTCGTCGATGCCATCGTGATGGCTTCGGCCTCGCTTCGAGGCGGCATCGTCTACACCTCCGACGCGGACGACTTCGAGCGGCTCACCGATGTCTTTCGAAACGTGCAGGTCGAGTCGATCTGAGAGACGAGTCGACGCCCGTGCGCGCGGCTGTCGCCGGCGGGCGTTTGCCGCACGATCAATGGGCACATGCTCGCCCGACCCGAAGATGCCACGCTGCTCGAGGTGCTTGCCGACGGCTTCGAGAAGAACGAGACCCTCGGCGGCTGGTTCTGGCGACAGCTTCCGCTCCCCGACGCCGCAATCGCCGCACGAAAGTACGACGAGCTCCACGCCGAGCTCCTCCGCTGGACCAGCCGCGAGGAAGTCGTCCGGAACGCGCATGCGATCAAGATCGGGAGTCAGGACGAACAACCCGATGAGCGGTCTCCGGGGCCGACGCGTCTCCAGGGCAATGCGGGCTGAGCTCCGCCGACAGCGCCAGAATTCTGGCGCGGCGTCAGCGGACGTAGATCTCGCGGTATTCCCACCAGGTCGGGCTCGTGGTCCCGGGCCCGTTGTCCGTGCAGCTCGTCGCCGTCGCGAACCCCGCGGGCCCGGCGACCAGGCCCCGCCGTAGGATCACGACCGCGCTCCGTTCCGCCGCGCCATTGTCGTCGTGCCAGAAGCTCATGGGGCCTGCTCGACGAGGCCGAGCGATAGGTGCTTGCGCAGTGCACGGTACTTCATGGCGACTTCTCGCTCGAGGCCAGTAGCGCTGCTCAGTTGGAGCAGTCATCCACCCATTGAGGGCCGCACGGCGTGATGGGAGGCGGCAATCCAAAGACGCCGCCGAGCTGCGCAACCTTCGACGTGAAGTGAGCCGAGACAGCGAGCGCGTCACAGGGAGCCGACGTGTTGTCCTGCTTCAGATCGCTGAAGATGTCTGCGGTCTCGCAGACCTTCGTCTTCGCATCGAGGTAGGTGACGCTCGTGCCGCACAGGTGACCGCCAGGGACGAAGGGGTCGTCGATCACCGACAGGTTGGTGAGCAGCGCACGCGTCGGGGCCCGGCCCGCGATCACGCCATCATCCACGTGGTACCCCAGGGCGTCCTTCACGAGCGTCCCGGTGACGACGCTCCCCGAGAGATCGATCGTCATGCGACCCAGCCTGATCGGGAAGTCGACCGTGGCTACGAGCACGTGATCGGCGACGTAGGCGTGGGCATCGAGGAAGTTGGGCACGTAGGGCGGCCCCGCGCCGCCCGCGAGCGACTTCGGATCGAGCGTCCAGCGATCGGTGCCGTCGTACGTCGGCGGCGGCGGCACGCCACCATCCTGGATCCCATCGGTGCCGTTCGAGAGGAAGACCGCGAGCTCGACCTCGCGATCGTTTGCGCCGCCATTGTAGCCGCGGACGCGGAAGAGCAGGCCGTAGTCCCCGGAGCGGAGCCGCGAGTTCGTATCGGCCTTCCTGTCGACCAGGCTGGCGATCGTCGTGAGGAGCTCGCCGCCCGAGTTGTCGACCCCGCCGGGACCGTCACAGTGCGGCCTCGCGCTCGCGCGAGGCTTGCAAGACTCGGCCTCCGGGCACGTACAGACGCCGTCGAGGTCGTAGCCTTGCACGACGGAGGCGCCTGGATCCGGATCGGGCTCGGAGCTGAACGTCGCGAGTGCCTGGATGAGCTCGACGTTCTCGGCGCCATCCTCGACGGTCGGGCGCGCGGGCCATCGCGTTCGAGCGCACGATGCCGCATCACCGCCGCCGTCGTCCTGCGGGAGGGCGCCGTCGGCGCCGGCGTCCGTCGTGGCGCTGCCGCGCTCGTACTCCTCGAGGGGGTTGAACAGCGTGCAGGCCAGGGGCAGGGCGAACGCAGCAACGATCGCAACCGACCCCCATACGCATCGAGCGACGGACCGCGCCACGGCCGAAGCCTATCATTGCGACGACGAACGACGAAGTCAGCGCCACGACGAGCGTCAGCCGTCGTCCTTCTTTCGAGGCCGCGGGACCTGCATCTCGTCGAGGCGCTTGAGCAACGTCCGTCGCGAGATCCCGAGCATCTTGGCCGCACGCGTCTGATTCCCCGCGCTGCGCTCGAGCGACTCGAGGATCCGCTGCTCCTCGGAGCCCGGAGCAAACTCCGTGGCCGAGGACGGAGGAGCGGGCGCCACGTTGGGCGGTGCGACGTCCATGAGCGAGGGCGGCGGCGACGAGGCCGAACGACCGACGGACTCGAAGCGCAGATCGCTGGGCCGCAGGATGGTGTCCGAGGTGCAGAGCAGGACGCTGCGGGCGATCACGTTCCTGAGCTCGCGGATGTTTCCCGGCCACAGATGATGGAGGAGGCGCGCGACCGCGTCGTGCGCGAGCTCGATGAGCGGCCGTCCGTTGGCGATGCAGAACTCACGAACGAACGCCGTCGCAAGCGCGGGGATCTCGGTCATCCGCTCGCGAAGCGGCGGAATGCTGATCGAGATGCCGTCGAGGCGAAAGAAGAGATCCTGCCGGAAGCGACCCGCCGCGACGCACTCGCGGAGCTCACGGTTCGTGGCCGACACGAAGCGCACGTCGACCTGCCGCGGCTTCACGCTCCCCACACGAGTGACCTCGCCGCTCTCGAGCACGCGAAGGAGCTTCGCCTGGAGGCTGAGCGGCAGCTCGCCGACCTCGTCGAGGAAGAGCGTTCCACCGTGCGCGCCCTCGAGGAGCCCTCCCTTGGGCTGCGTGGCGCCCGTGAACGCGCCGCGCTCGTATCCGAAGAGCTCCGACTCGAGCAGCGACTCCATGAGCGCCGCGCAGTTGACCTTGAGGAACGGCTTCGAGGCACGCGGTGACTGCGTGTGGATCCGGCTCGCGAGGAGCTCCTTGCCGACGCCTGTCTCGCCGAGCAGGATCACGCTGAGCGCGCTCCGTGCCACGAGGTCGACGAGCTCGTGAACGCGCTCCATTTGCGGGTCGACCACGATCCGCTGCCCTTGCGCGTTCTCCTTGCTCGTGAGCGGGGTGGGCCGCGGACCGCGCTGCACCACGAGGAGGACCGAGCCGACCTCGAAGACGGTCCCTGGGCCGACCGACGCGGTCGCGTTCCGCTCCAGGCGCTTGCCGTCGACCCAGGTCCCGTTGGAGCTGCCGAGATCCTCGACGCGCATCGCGTCGCCGAGGTGCAGCACGGCATGCCGCCGGGACACGGAGGTGTGATCGATCTGCACGTCGGCCTCGGCGGCCCGGCCGAGCACGAGCGAGCCAGTCGCGGGGAGTGCCGGCCGCTGGGTTCGTCGAGGTGGTGACCAAGGAGGTCCTGCTGGAGTGTATCGAGGGGAGCAAGGGCTACTGCTATGGCAGCGGCTGGGACGAGACGCGGTTCTTCTCGCCGTCGAAGTCCGCCGCGACGCGCGCCATCGCAGATCTCTCGCGCATCCTCTCCAAGACATCGACGACCGGCGACGGCGGAGCGGGCGACGGCTGCTGGTCTCCCACCCTCGCGAAGCAGGCCGCGGAGCTCGCGTGCGTCCAGTCGGCGGCGAGCGGCATCTGGTACCAGTGCAAAGGCGGCGTGTGGGATCGCGGCGTGAACGGAAGCGACGGGCCGGACGGCCCCTGTGCCTCCCTCGATCCGCTTCCATGAAGAGCTCGAACAGCAGTCGTGGGCCCTCTTCGGTCAGGTCCACCGCCTTGCGACCGGCCTCATCGCTGCGCTAGCCACCATCTGTGCGTGCTCGGTGAGTGGATTCGGCGATCGGGTCGGCGTCGTCAGCGTCGACAAGGGACACGCGTCAGGCTGACGCTCGACGAACGCGGGTCCGCCCTTCTCGTGCCGGTGTGGACTACCCGCGACGGGGGCTCAGATGGATGGCCCAACTTCAGGCGGGCGGCACTAGAACCTCGACACAGAGGAAGTGACCGATTGGGGCTCTGGTCCGTCGACATCCAACAGGCGCCGCAACCAGAAGACCTGCCCTCATCCCCATCCCTTCTCCCGAAAGGGAGAAGGGTGCCGGCGGTCATCGGGGCGTTGGTGGCGCTTCGAGATCCGCCCACAACGTTGACGCGATCAATTTCGGTCGCGCCCGTCACTCTCTCTCGAGAGAACGCGCCGTTTCGG
>Ga0335397_10003444_pt1 | contig 21163 bp, 23 predicted proteins | sample MAT04_FD_205740 | JGI IMG/M metagenome (GOLD analysis project Ga0335397, IMG submission 205740) | Freshwater microbial communities from Lake Fryxell liftoff mats and glacier meltwater in Antarctica - MAT-04 (spades assembly) (version 2) ... | reverse complement strand
ATGAACTCCTCGAGCGAGCGCGGGCGCAAGGCCGACTCGGCGGCCCGTTCGGCGGGGTCAGCCTGAGCGGTGAGGATCACGCGGTCCAGATCGTCGGTCATGAGCGCTTCAGCTCCTGCAAAGCGGAGCGGAGCAGGCTGGCCACGTCGGTGCTAGTGCCGGTGCTAGCACCAGCCTCACGTTGCACCACTGTGTCGACGGCCGCCCTGGCCTCGCGGGAACTCCAGCCCAGGCCGACCAGCGCCTCGACCACCTGCTCGTCACCAGCCGCCATTCCGGACGCGCTGAGTCTCCCGGCACGGCTCACGTCGATGACCGCATCGGCAGATCCAAGCGCAGGACCCAGTCGGTCGCGCAGCTCCACCACAATCTTTTCGGCGCCCTTGCGCCCGATGCCGGGCACGGCGGTCAACGCGGTCAGATCGGCACCGGCCACAGCGCGCCGCAGATCATCGGGCGTGTGCACGGCCAACATGGCCAGGGCCAACCGTGGGCCGACGCCGCCGGCGGTCTGCAACAGGTCGAAGGTCAAGCGTTCGTCGGCGTCGACGAAGCCGAACAAGGTGAGCGATTCCTCGCGCACCACCAACGCCGTGCGCAACGACACGACGCTGCCCATCCGCAGCCCGGCGAGGGTGCGCGGGGTGCACTGGATGAGCAGGCCGACTCCCCCCACCTCGATCACTGCTCCGTCGAGCCGAAGACTGCTGACGACGCCGGACACGGTGGCGATCACGGAGCCACCGCGGATGCCCGCGCGACCGCAACCGCTCGCGCGAGCCGATCCTGTGCCGGTGCTCGCCAGAGGTGGCAAATGGCCAGCGCAAGCGCGTCAGCGGCATCCGCGGGCTTGGGTGGAGCATCGAGCCGCAGGAGTCGGGCCACCATCGCACCCACCTGAGCCTTGTCGGCTCGACCGTGACCCGTCACGGCGGCCTTGACCTCGCTGGGGGTGTGCAGAGCCACCGGAATTCCCGAACGGGCGGCGGCCAGAAGCGCCACGGCACCCGCTTGAGCCGTCCCCATGACGGTGCGCACGTTGTGCTGGCTGAAGACCCGTTCCACGGCGATGGCCTGAGGGTCGTGCTCCTCGATCCATGCCTGAACCCCGTCGGACACGGCAAGCAGTCTCAACTCCAGCGGAAGGGCCGGATCGGTGGTGACCACGCCCACGGCCACCAAGCTCAAGGGGCGTCCGGGACCGCCGTCGACGACTCCCAGACCGCAACGGGTCAGTCCGGGGTCGACTCCAAGGACGCGCACGATGGATCCCTTCATCCGAACAGGTGTTCGGATGAAACTTAGCCCGCGACCGTCTCCATGACCTCGTCCGACACGTCGAAGTTGGCCCACACGTTCTGCACGTCGTCGCTCTCCTCGAGGGCGTCGATCAGCCGGAAGATCTTTCGCGCGCCGTCCTCGTCGAGATCGACGCTGACTGATGGCAGGAAGGTCGGGTCGGCGGAGTTGTAGTCGATCCCCGCGTCAACCAGCGCGGTCCGTACTGCCACGAGATCGTGAGCTTCGCTGATCACCTCGAACTCCTCACCGAGGTCGACCACCTCGTCGGCACCAGCATCCAGGACCGCCATCAGGACGTCGTCCTCGGAAAGGTCGTGCTTAGGGACAATGACCACACCCTTGCGATTGAACAGGTACGACACCGAACCGGGATCGGCCATGGATCCACCGTTGCGCGTCATCGCGACCCGCACATCGGAGGCGGCGCGGTTGCGGTTGTCGGTGAGGCACTCGATGAGCACCGCCACACCATTGGGGCCGTAGCCCTCGTACATGATCGTCTGCCAGTCGGCGCCGCCAGCCTCAGCTCCCGAGCCACGCTTGACGGCGCGATCGATGTTGTCGGCGGGCACCGAACTCTTCTTGGCCTTCTGCACGGCGTCGTACAGGGTCGGATTGCCGGCCAGATCGCCACCACCGACGCGGGCGGCAACCTCGATGTTCTTGATGAGCTTGGCGAAGAGTTTGCCACGCTTGGCGTCGATGGCCGCCTTCTTGTGCTTCGTGGTGGCCCACTTGGAATGGCCGCTCATCGTTGCCCTCTCACCATGTCGACGAAGTACGCGTGCATCCGGGTGTCCGAGGTCAGCTCCGGATGGAAGCTCGACGCCAGCAAGGACCCCTGGCGTGCAGCAACGATCCTACCGGCGGCTGGGCCTGCGTCGACGGTAGCGAGGGTCTGGACCGCAGGCCCGGCTCGCTCAATCCATGGGGCCCGGATAAAGACCGCATGCATGGGTCCTCCCGGAATCCCCAGAACGTCCAGATCGGTTTCGAACGAGGCCACCTGGCGTCCAAACGCGTTGCGCCGAACCGTGACGTCCATCCCACCGATCGATTCCTGATCGGCACGAGCGTCCAGCACTTCGTCGGCCAGAAGGATCATCCCTGCGCACGAGCCGTAGGTGGGCATTCCGTCCCGCACCCGTGCACGTAGGGGCTCGAGCAGCCCGAAGATCCGGGCCAGCCGTGAAATCGTGGTCGACTCCCCACCGGGAAGCACCAAGGCATCGACCGAGGCGAGCTCGTCGACCGTGCGAACGCTGACTGCTCGGGCCCCCACCGAAGTCAGGGCTGCCACGTGTTCGGGGACGTCACCTTGCAGCGCAAGGACCCCAACGACGGGCGTGGTCACCAACCGCGGTCGGCGTAGCGCTGATCGGCGGGCAGGGTGTCGATGTTGATGCCGACCATGGCCTCGCCCAGGCCGCGCGACACCTTGGCGATGACGTCGGGGTCATCGAAGAACGTGGTCGCCTTGACGATGGCTTCGGCCCGCTTGATCGGATCACCGGACTTGAAGATGCCCGATCCCACGAACACACCTTGGGCACCCAGCTGCATCATCATCGCTGCGTCGGCCGGCGTGGCGATGCCACCAGCGGTGAACAGCACGACCGGCAGCGTGCCTGTCTCAGCGATCTCCTTCACCAATGCGTACGGCGCCTGCAGCTCCTTGGCAGCGGTGAACAGTTCCTGCTCCTCGAGAATGGTCAAGCGCTTGATGTCGGAACGTATCTGCCGCATGTGCCGGGTGGCCTCGACCACGTTGCCCGTGCCGGCCTCGCCCTTGGAGCGGATCATCGCTGCGCCCTCGGAGATCCTTCGCAGCGCCTCACCCAGGTTGGTAGCACCGCAGATGAACGGAACGGTGAACTTCCACTTGTCGATGTGGTGGGCCTCATCGGCCGGCGTCAGCACCTCGGATTCGTCGACGTAGTCGACGCCGAGCGACTGCAACACCTGGGCCTCAACGAAGTGGCCGATGCGCGCCTTGGCCATCACCGGGATCGAGACGGCCTCAATGATGCTGTCAATCATGTCTGGGTCGGACATGCGGGCGACGCCGCCATCGCGTCGGATGTCGGCGGGAACCCGCTCAAGAGCCATGACGGCCACGGCGCCGGCGTCCTCGGCGATCCGTGCCTGCTGGGCATCAACGACGTCCATGATCACGCCGCCCTTGAGCATGTCGGCCATCCCACGCTTCACGCCGGTGGTGCCGGTGGCAGGGGTGGATTCGAGCGACGTAGACACTTCGGGACCTCAGCAATCGACGGCGGGAATGGACTCATTCTAGGCGCAAGCATCGGCCCGCTCACCTCGACGGGTGCGCCAACCCGGAGCGGTCAGGCCGTCGCGCTGGCCAAGCCGTCCGGCCGGGAGGCATCAATGGCGATCACTTCGGGCCACGGGGCTCGACCGGCTAGATGGAGAACACGCACGAGCGGCTTACGACGCATCGCTTCGCATTGCCGCACGGCGTCCTCTTGAAACAGCTTGGCGAGCTCCACCCGCCTCGTCGTGGCTTCGAGTTCCTCCACGAGGTCGCTGCCTCCGGCCGCAAGAGCCACGGCTCCGACGCTGTCGGCATCGGGCAAAGCGGCGTGAAGGGCCAGCGTGAGTGTGTTCTCGGCCTCGTCGCGATCCCTGTCGGACGCATCGCGCGCCGCGTGGGCCACCTCGGCCAGGAAGAGGCTCGTAGCGGGGTCGACCAACCCGGAGGCCGCCAGTTCCAGGACGACGCTTGCCCGTCGCAGCAACTGGGTGCGGAGCGCGTTAGCTGCGTTGTCGACCCGGATGTGCAACCGGTCGAGACGACCAGCCATTTGGCTGAAGTACAGGCCGAAGAGAACAACGACGAGCAGCGTCCAGAACCACCAGGTCATCGCGCACCTCCGCGGCCCCAGCGAGAGAGACGACCCAACGCTGTGCCCCGCACGTCTTCGCGCACGACCAGGCCTGGTGCTGTCACCGTGTCGTACACCGCGAGCACCTCATCGACCACCCGTGTCCAGTCGTATCGGTAGGCCACGTCGCGGCCAAGCATCTGCAGTTCGTCACGACCGGCAGGATCGGCCAGGAGCTCGACCACCTGCGCGGCCAGGGCCCTTGAATCGCCGTTGGGAAACAAGCGACCGGCTCTGCCGTGATCGAGGACTCGCTGGAAGGCCTCAAGATCGCTGGCCACCACGGGTGCACCCGCGGCCATGGCCTCCAACAGCACGATGCCGAAGCTCTCGCCCCCGGTGTTGGGGGCCACAAAGACATGGGCGGTGGCCAGCGCACGCGCCTTGTCCTCTTCGCTCACCCGCCCCAACAGCGTGATCCGATCGAGCACGTGCGGAGCAATTCCGGCAAGGGCTTCGTCAGGGTCACCAGGCCCGGCGACGAGGAAGTGAGTTGCGGGACGATGCTGAAGAATCTCCGTCATGGCTGCTGTGAGCACGCCGAAACCCTTGCGGGGCTCGTCGAGCCGGCCAAGAAAGGCCACCACGTCGGCGTCGTCGGGCAGCACATCAAGCGGCTTGGCATCGGAGTAGGCGCTCACGTCGACGCCGTTGGGGATCACCACGGAGTCGACACCCAAATGATCGCGCAGCGTCACCCGGGCCGGTTCGCTGACCGAGATCCGAGCACCGAGCTTCTCGACGGCCGTCTGCAGGATGTTGGCTCCTACTGTCATGGCCCGTGAGCGCGGGTTGGAGGTGTGGAAGGTGCCGACCATCGGACCCTCCGCGGCCCAGCAGGCGACCAACGAAACGCTTGGCGCAGCCGGTTCATGCACATGCAGTACGTCGAAGGAGTTCTCCTCGATCCAACGCCGCACGCGCTGCGCCGACACAGGACCGAACGCGAGCCGCGCCACCGAACCGTTGTAGTGAACGGGCACTGCGCGGCCGGCAGGGACGACGAAATCATCGTCGGGGTCATCATCGCCGGGAGCCAGGACAGAGACCATGTGGCCGCGATCAATCAACGCACGGGCAAGGTCGCGGACGTGTGTCTGGACGCCGCCAGGAACATCCCACGAATACGGGCAGACGATGCCGACGCGCAACCCACCGCCGCGTTGGGAGGGAATCGTCGATCGGGGCATTGGTGTCGTCATTGCAGTCCCCTGTCGGAATCCCAGAACGGCTGGAGCATGTGCCAGTCGGCGGGGTGTGCGGCGATGGCCGTGCTGAAGCGTCCGGCCACCCGTTGGGTCAGGTCGGTGACGCGTTCTCGGCGCGACGCATCGGCGGAGAGTTCGCTCACGACCTCGTTCTGGATGTGCACCACGAGCCTGTCGGGTGCGTAGTGGAGCGCCGCCGTGACCAGCGGAGCCCCGGTGCCGACGGCCAGGGCCGCAGGGCCGGCCGGGAAGTGTGCCGTCTCACCAAAGAAGGTGACGGGGACTCCGGCGCCCGTGAGGTCGCGGTCAGCCATCAGGCACACCACTCCCCCTTCACGCAATCGGCGGCTCAGACCGGCCATGACACGCGGGCCACCGTCGGCCGCTAGCACCTCCATGCCCAGCGACTCGCGATACGCACGGAAGCGTTCGAACAGCCCCTCCGGCGATAGCCGCTCGGCAACCGTCGTGAAGCGCCCGCGCGTCATGGCCAACCACGCACCGATGAGATCCCAGTTACCTGAATGAGGAAGCGCGATCACCAGCCCGCGCCCTTGTGCGAGCAACTCATCCATCCCGTCGTCGCCGCTCACCTCGAGCCGGTCCAGAACGTCCTGAAGATCCCAGCGCGGCAATGAGAACGACTCGCTCCAGTAGCGCATGTAGGAACGCATAGCGGCTCGCGAAAGCTCACTGAGTTCCACCGGGTCGGCAGCCGTGCCACGGCCTTCCGCGACCACCCTCGCCAGGTTGACTTCAAGCTGGCGGACACCCTCACCGTCACGCGCCCAGGTGCGGTCGGCGACGCGATCGAAGGCGGCGCGCGACAGGCGCGGTGGAACGCTGGACGAGAGCGACCAGCCGCCGGCATAAGCGAGGTCGACGGCCCGCTCACGTAGTCGCACGGGGGCTGTCGGTGCGCTGCTCATGCTTGGCCGTCCGACGCAGAGTCCGCAACCGATTCTCCAGCCGCAGCCGGCCTCGTCTGACGCCTCACCATCAGCATGCGCTGAAGCACGGTGATGGTGGTGGCGACCACAAGGGCCCACAGTCCGATCGCCTGGAGGTAGGGAACACCGAGCGCTCCGATCCCGGTGGTCGTCAGGATGATCACCATCCGCTCGGTGCGCTCGGCCAGTCCACCGGCTGCCTTGAGACCAAGGCCCTCGGCGCGCGCGCGTGTGTAGCTCACGATCTGACCGGCCACCAGGCAGTACAACGCCGCGTAGCCGAGCAGGGGTTGGTCATCACCCTGGAGATACCAGATCGCCAGACCTGCGAAAACCGAAGCGTCAGTGAGGCGATCGAGCGTGGAGTCGAGGAAAGCGCCCCATGGCCCGATACGACCCGACTGACGGGCCATCGACCCATCGAGCATGTCGCTGAGCGCGAACACCGCGACGACGATTGCACCAGCCACCAGATGTCCCGAGGGGAACAACGCGAGAGAGGCCACCACGGCGCCGAGACTGCCGATCACTGTGATGGCATCCGGTGAGATGTGAAGGCGCAGGAGCCCGCGGGCCATCGGATCGACGATGTACGACGCTGCGTGCTTGGCCTTGACCTTGCCCGCCGGCGGCGCACCGGTCTCGTGACCTCCCCATCCGGGGGATGCGTCGGGACCGTCACCCTGCGACATGGCCCCTCGTCTCGATCTGGTTGGCGCGGTACCGGGCGGTGCCGGACCTAGCGGCAGCAGAGCCTCAGCCCGCTGCGACAACGATGCTACCGAGCGCTCGCGGTGGCTCGAAGGAGCGACGCAGTCAGCGTGGGCTCAATCGGTTGTGCCTACGCCTACACCGGAGGAAAGTGAGGCCCACCATCGAGCGACCGTGGAGACGACATGGATAAGAACCCGCCAGGCGGCGCTGGCAGAGCACCATCGGTCGATGGCCCGGCCATGGTGCGCAACGTGGTGCTCGTGGGCCATTCCGGTTCCGGGAAGACCACGCTCGTCGAAGCCCTGCTGGCAGCGACAGGGGTCATCACACGAACGGGTCGTGTTGAGGACGGCACAACCGTCAGCGACTTCGACGATGAGGAGGCCCGGCAGCAGAGGTCAGTTGGACTGTCCTTGGCACCACTGATGCACCAGGGCATCAAGGTGAATCTGATCGACACCCCCGGCTACAGCGACTTTGTCGGCGATCTTCGCGCTGGCCTCCGGGCCGCCGACGCTGCGCTGTTCGTGGTCTCGGCAGTGGACGGCGTGGATGGCGCCACCCGACTTCTGTGGGATGAATGCGCTGCGGTGGGGATGCCGCGCGCCATCGTCGTGACCAAGCTCGACAATCCCCGAGCCGACTTCGAGGAAGCAGTTGCCATCTGTCGCCGCGTCTTCGGCGAGGGCGTGCAGCCGCTCTATCTCCCTCTGCACGCAGACACCGGGGATCACGACGTTGTCGGACTGATCGGTCTGCTCAGCCGACGCATCGCCGACCACTCCGGCGGTACTCGATCAATGCGCGATGCCGAGCCCGAGCACGTTGAACTGATCGAGAACCCGCGCGGCGAATTGATCGAAGGGATCATCGCCGAGAGCGAGGACGAGTCGTTGATGGAGCGCTATCTGGCCGGCGAGGACGTAGAGATCGAGGTTCTCATTGCCGATCTGGAACGTGCGGTGGCTCGGGGGTCGTTCCATCCAGTTCTGGGCGCCGCATCGCTCAGCGGTCTAGGGATGGAGGAGATCCTCGAGGTGATCGTCAAGGGCTTTCCCTCACCTCTGGAGCATCCGGTACCCCCGGTGGCCACACCCGATGGCGACCCGCGCGGACCATTCACTGCCGATCCCGATGGACCGCTATGCGCGGAAGTGGTCAAGACCACCTCAGACCCCTATGTCGGTCGCATCAGCCTGGTGCGCGTGTTCTCGGGAACGATCCGCCCCGACACCACTGTCCATGTCTCAGGCCACTTCACCAGTTTCTTCGGCGAATCCCGCGGCCATGAGGACCACGACCTGGACGAGCGCATCGGCGCGGTCACGTCACCGCTGGGCAAGCACCAACGCACGATGCCGAAGGCCATGGCCGGTGACATCTGCGCCATCGCCAAGCTCACACGCGCCGAGACCGGAGACACCCTCTCGGACAAGGACAATCCACTGCTGATCGAGCCCTGGGTGATGCCCGAGCCGCTCCTGCCGGTGGCAGTGGTGGCTCACACCAAGTCGGACGAGGACAAGTTGTCGCAGGGTTTGGCGCGACTGGTGGCCGAGGACCCCACCATGCGGTTGGAGATCAATCCCGAGACCCATCAGATGGTTCTGTGGTGCATGGGAGAGGCCCACTCAGACCTCCTTCTACACCGGCTCGCGAGCAGATACGGCGTGCACGTCGACGTCGTGCCGCTTCGCGTATCGCTGCGCGAAACGTTCGCCGGCCGCGGGAAGGGCCATGGCCGGCATGTGAAGCAGTCCGGTGGTCACGGCCAGTACGCCGTATGCGACATCGAGGTGGAGCCGCTCCCGTCGGGCTCGGGCTTCGAGTTCGTCGACAAGGTGGTGGGCGGTTCGGTTCCACGTCAATTCATTCCGAGCGTCGAGAAGGGAGTGCGGGCACAGATGGAACGAGGGGTTTCAGCGGGATACCCCGTGATCGACATCCGCGTCACGCTCACCGATGGCAAATCGCACTCGGTCGACTCATCCGACATGGCCTTCCAGACCGCGGCCGCAATGGCGCTCAAGGCAGCCGCCCAGGAGGCGGGCGTCCACATGCTGGAGCCGGTCGATGAGATCTCAGTTCTGGTCCCCGATGAGTACGTCGGATCGATCATGAGCGATCTATCGGGACGCCGTGGCCGGGTGGGTGCCACCGAAGCGATCGGAAACGGCCGCACCCTCATCAAGGCCGAGGTACCCCAGGCTGAGATCACCCGATACGCGGTCGAGCTGCGCGCCCTCTCGCACGGGACCGCCTCGTTCACGCGGGGGTACTGCCGCCACGACCCGATGCCACACACTCTCGCGCAGAAGGTCACCGCCGAGTCGTCGGCGTAGGCTCCTCACATGGAGCAGGCGACATCGACCCTCGTGTTCGATGGGGACTGCGGCTTCTGCACCACAAGCGCGCATTGGCTCAAGCGGCACCTGCCTCGTCCACCGTCCGTGGTTGCGTGGCAGTTGGTCGATCTCAACGGGCTCGGTCTGCAGGCCGAAGAGTGTTCACAAGCCGTGCAGTGGGTCGGCGCCGACGGTGCACGGGCCTCGGGTGCACGGGCCATCGGCCAGCTGCTGATCGCGCAAGGACCGCCGTTGGCCTGGGCCGGCGTTCTGACGCAGATTCCTCCGACCTCATGGGTCGCCGCCGGCGTCTACTCCCTCATCGCCCGCAATCGCTACCGCCTGCCCGGCGGAACCCCTGCCTGCCGCCTGCCGGCCAAGGGATAAGCCAGCAACCGCTCAAACGTCCCAGGCGGCGGCGACAAGTTCTCGTGTTCTGGCCAGCAGTTCAGGCAGTACCCGGGTACCCGCGACGACCGGCATGAAATTCGTATCGCCACCCCACCGAGGCACGATGTGCTGATGCAGGTGGGCTGCGATGCCCGCGCCCGCCACGCCACCTTGGTTCATACCGATGTTGAAACCGCCGGGACGCGAAACCCGCGCAAGCACTTCAATCCCCCGCTTGGTGAATGCGGTGAACTCGGCCAGGGTCGCTGGATCCAGGGCGACGTAGTCGGAGACGTGCTCGTACGGGCAGATCAGCAGATGACCTGCGTTGTAGGGATACCGATTGAGCACCGCATACACGTTTCGCCCGCTGGCGACGACAAGATCGTCCTCGCCCTCGGCCCCAGGTGCCTGGCAAAACGGGCAGTGCTCGCCAGCGTCGGCAGAGGATGGCTTGTTCTCGCCCTTGATGTAGGCCATGCGATGCGGCGTCCACAGGCGATCGAAGCCATCGGCCAGCAGGTCCTGCGTCGGCTCGCCCACGGGGATTACACCTGGACTCGGCTGCGAACAGCCTCGACGATGCGCTTGATCGCCTCGTCGACCGGGACGCCGTTGTCCTGGGTGCCGTCGCGGAACCTGAACGACACCGCTCCCTTGGCAGCATCCTCGTCGCCAGCGATCAGCATGAAAGGCACCTTCTGCTTCTGCGCATTGCGGATCTTCTTCTGCATGCGGTCGTTCGACGCGTCTACATCGATCCGCACGCCGGCGGCCTTCAACCTGGACGCGACATCGCGGAGGTAGGGCACGTGCTCGTCGGCGATCGGGATGCCAACGACCTGGACGGGAGCGAGCCATGGGGGAAAGGCGCCGGCATAGTGCTCGAGCAGCACCGCGAAGAAGCGCTCAATGGAGCCGAATAATGCACGGTGGATCATGACGGGTCGCTGACGCGTGCCGTCGGCGGCCTGGTACTCGAGGTCAAACCGCTCTGGCAGATTGAAGTCGACCTGGATCGTCGACATCTGCCACGTGCGACCGATCGCGTCACGGGTCTGCACCGAGATCTTGGGGCCGTAGAACGCAGCACCTTCGGGATCCAGAACGAGGTCGAGACCCTGCTTCTCCGCGGCCTCGCGCAGTGTCTGTGTTGCTTCCTCCCACGCCTCATCGGTGCCGATCGATTTCTCGGGATCGCGGGTCGAGAGTTCGAGGTAAAAGTCCTCCAGTCCGTAGTCGCGGAGCAGATCGAGAACGAACGTCAACAGGCTGTCGAGCTCCTCGCCCATGTGTTCGCGGGCGCAATAGATGTGGGCATCGTCCTGGGTGAATCCACGTGCACGTGTGAGTCCGTGCACGACGCCCGACTTCTCGTACCGATAGACCGTGCCGAATTCGAACAGCCGCAGCGGAAGCTCCCGGTAGGAACGACCACGCGCTCGATAGATGAGGTTGTGGAACGGGCAGTTCATCGGCTTCATGTAGTACTGCGCGCCCTGCCGCTTCACCTGGCCCTCGGCGTCGTACTCGGTGTCGAGGTCCATCGGCGGGTACATGCCTTCGGCGTACCAGTCGAGGTGGCCCGAGGTTTCAAACAATGTCGACTTGGTCAGATGGGGGCTGTAGACGAATTCGTAGCCGGCCTCTTCATGGCGGCTGCGCGAGTAGTCCTCCATGGCCCGTCGCACCACACCACCCTTGGGGTGAAACACCGCCAAGCCTGAACCGATCTCGTCGGGGAAGGAAAACAGATCGAGTTCGGTGCCGAGGCGACGGTGGTCGCGCTTCTCAGCCTCCTCGAGGAAGGTCAGGTGCGCCTTCAACTCGTCGCGGCTGGGCCAGGCGGTTCCATAGATTCGCTGGAGCTGCGGGTTCTTTTCGCTGCCCCGCCAATAGGCCGCCGCCGAGCGCATCAGTTTGAACGCCGGGATCAATCGGGTCGTGGGCACATGCGGACCACGGCAGAGATCGAACCATGCGCGATCGCCGGTGCGTGGCTCGATGTTGTCGTACATCGTAAGTTCGGTGCCGCCGACCTCCATGACGTCGCTGTCAAGGTCGTCGGAGCTGGCGCTCTTGAGGCCGATCAGCTCGAGCTTGTACGGCTCGCTCGCCAACTCGTGACGTGCGGCTTCATCGGTGACCACGCGTCGGGAGAAGCGCTGACCCTGCTTGACGATCTGCTCCATTCGCTTCTCAAGGCGCTTGAGATCGTCGGGAACGAACGGCTCAGCCACATCGAAGTCGTAGTAGAAGCCGTTCTCGATCGGGGGCCCGATCCCGAGCTTGGCCTCGGGGAAGAGGTCTTGCACAGCCTGCGCCAGCACATGGGCGGTCGAGTGACGCAGCACAGCCAGACCCTCGGGGGAATCGATCGTGACGGCATCGATGCTCTGGCCCGCCTGCACTTCGCGATGCAGGTCGCGAAGCTCACCGTCGACCGTCATCACCACGACTTCGCGCCGTTCGCTGAACAGGTCGAGCCCGGTGGTTCCGGCGTCGACCTGCCGCTCGACTCCGTCGACGGTGATGCTGAGCGAAGGCACGACTACTCCAGGGCTGCGGTCTCGGTCATGGTGCGGTTCTTGAACCCTACCGAGGACTCCGCTCGCGACCCGCCCTAGACGACGGTCCGTACGGCGAGCCGCACCAGCGTCCCGCTCGCCGAACCGCTGATCGTGACCGCCCACATCTCTCCGCCGTCATCGACCCCGAAAGAGCTGATGCTGGCGATGTTGCCGGCGCGCCGGAAGTCGCCCGGCACTCCGATCCAGAGGTTGCCGTTGATGAAGTCGCCGAAGAAGTAGCGCCCCCTCATCGCGCTTGAGTACCAGGTGCCTCGATAGACGTGGCCACCGGTGATCGACTCTCCGCCCGTGGCCGGGGTGCAGCCGTCGACCTCGCCGGGATGGCAGTACGCGAACGTCGGTGGCGTCAGCGTTCCGGCGCCGCATCGACTCGCGTTGTAGGTGTCGTTACCTTCCTTGCACGACCACCCATAGTTCGCGCCAGCGCGGACGACGTTGACCTCTTCCCACCGATCCTGCCCGACGTCGCCGGCCCACAGGGTTCCTGTCACGGAATCGACGCTCATCCGCCATGGGTTGCGCCAGCCCAGTGAGTACGTCACCCAGTGGACCCGCTTGCTCAGGTAGTAGGGGTTCGATTCAGGAATGCAATAGGCCCGGTCCTTGCACGCCCGGTTCACGTTGATCCGCAGGATTTTTCCGTTGAGCGACAGACCGCGCTGCGCGGTGTTGAAGACATCGCCGCCGCTGCCCCCGTCACCGGTGCTGATGTAGAGGTAGTTGTCCTTGCCGAAGACAATCGCGCCGCCGTTGTGGTTCGTGGTCGAAGCGCTTGGTCGAGGCACGACGAACACGACGCGTTCGGTCGCCGCTGACACCTGTCGGGCCGTGGCCGAGGAAGCCTTGAATCGGCTCACGACCAGAGCGCCGTCGCCCTTGCGGGTGTAGGTGACCCACAGGTACGGGCTGACCCTGAAGGACGGGGCGAAGGCCACTCCGAGGAGCCCCCGCTCGCCTTCGGTGCCCACCTTGCTGCGGATGTCGAGGTAGGCCGGCCCCTGCATTCCTGAGCCGGTGAAGACCCTGATGGCGCCACGCTTCTCGGCCACGAATAAACGGGACCTGCCGTCATTGGCCGCCACCACTTGCGTCGGTACCTGAAGGCCCGTCGCCCGGACGACCGGTGTGATCACCACGTCAGGGGCGGGAGCCGCTGCGACCGGTCCGGCGGGAGCCAGGAGACCGATCCCCACTGTGGCGGCGACGAAGGCGAAAATCGGGAAAGGTAGGGCGGTGCGGCGCATCACGACCTCCGAGCGAGAATGGTGATCCGAGACTACGACGATCCTGAGGATTGAGGGTTCGGCAGACCATGTTCGTCCATTTGGGTGATTCGGACCTCAAGGTTCGCGGTCGACCCAGTGGTTGAGGGCCTAGCAAGGTCCTCTTGGCACCCATGGGAGGTCCTCATGCTCCGGCATCTTCGTGCGCGGCTCTTGGTGGTCTTCGCCATCTCAGTCGCGGCGATCGCCGTGAGCGTGGTGGGACCTGGTGCCTTCCCGGCCCAGGCGGCCGGATCGTCCAGCAGCACTGAGGTGGGTGACTACTTCTTCTGTCGGTCCTCAGACGGCTTGGTGCGGCACATCTGGTCCTCTCAGCTCTGCGCGTCGGGCGAGCGTCGCATGGTTTTGATGGAGAACCGCTCCGGCGCACCCACGCCCGGCCTGAAGACGGCGACAACCCAGGTGGGCGACTACTACTTCTGCAAGAACTCATCCGGGCAGGTTCGCCACATCTGGTCGTTCTCACGATGCGCGTCGGGGCAGGCCCGCTTCGTCCTGAGGCTCGGTGCCACCGGCGCGATCGCTGGGCTTAAGACGCCGACGACCTCGGTCTCGGACTACTACTTCTGCAAGAGCCGCAATGGGGCTGCCCGGCACACCTGGTCCTTCCAACGATGCGCACGTGGCGAGTTGAAGAACGTTCTTCGCGAGCGCACGGGCGATCGAGGCAGCGCGCTGGTGTCATCGATGCCCCCGCAGACTTCAATGAATGCGCGAGAAGCCGAGGTGCTGGCACGAACGAATGCGGCCCGTGCTGTTGGGCGCACATGCGGTTCATACGGCTTCTTCCCGGCGGTGCCGGCCGTTGCCTCGAACGGATACCTCAACACGGCCGCCCGATCGCACGCTGTCGACATGGCTGCCAACGCCTACTTCAACCACTCCTCCCGCGATGGAAGCGCACCGTGGGATCGAACGGCCGCGGCCGGATATCGCGGTAGCGGAATCGGCGAAAACATTGCGGCCGGATATTCAACGCCGGCGATAGTCGTCCAGGGGTGGATCAACTCGCCGGGCCACTGCAAGAACCTCATGGGCCCGAAGTGGAAGCACCTTGGCGTGGGGCACGCCTACGTCGCTTCATCGCCCTATGGCAACTACTGGGTGCAGAACTTCGGCTACGGCGGCTAGTTACTCGGCACCATTAACGGGGCCGAAAACACCAAAACTGGTGGGCGATACTGGTATCGAACCAGTGACCTCTTCGGTGTGAACGAAGCGCTCTACCACTGAGCTAATCGCCCGACGTCAACGTGTGACGCGGATCGCGCAGAACCCTACCTCAGTCGAAGAACGGGAACGGTTCCAGCGTCACCCCGTACCGCACCAGGTACCACCAGAGCGCAAGCCCCGCCACGACTGCCACTACGAGGGCAAACACGATGTTTTCAGCCCGGGCGGCAGGATCCTTTGCGCGTCGCGCCAGCCACCGAACGAAACGTTGAACCGGGTCGAGGAGTCGCTCGGCCCAGCGGTACTCGGTGGCCAGCACCAGCAGACCGAGGATGATCGCGGCCCATCCGGGACCGGGGAAGACCAGCATCGCCAGTCCGGCCAGCACGATCGCCAGGCCGACGACCAAAACGAAGACGCGGTAGGCCGCTTCGAGCGGCTTGTTCTTCGCGATGCGCAAACGCCAACGCTCAAGCCATTCGGGCCGCATGAACTCATCGCGGTCGCGATCGATCCGTGCCTTCAATGCGTCGGTATCGGCCTCATTGGTGGCGTCACCCGACGCACTGAAGGGGGTTTCCGGTTCCTGTGTCACGAGTCACACAGTAGGCCTGCATAGGTCGGCCGTCGCCAGGGAACCACTGGCTTGACGCACCGCATCAGAGCAGTGCCACGCTAGGGAGGGACCGATGACCACGACCGCCACGCTCAACCAGGACCTCGAGATCCTGCTGGTGGTGGAGGACGAACCGACGCTTCCCGTCCATACGCGCCTTTCGTACTCCGGTCTAGACCCGCTGGCCGTCACCATGACCTTCATGACCGCCGAGCGCGGAGTCCGCTGGACTTTTGCCCGCGATCTGCTGTTCGAGGGCATGCGACGCCCCGTCGGGGAAGGCGACGTGCGCGTGCACCCCCGCGATGAAGCCGTTCGTCTGGCGCTGCACTCCCCCAGCGGTAAGGCCGAGTTCGTCATCGACCCCTTCGACCTCGCCGTGTTCCTCGACGAAACCCAAGCCGTGATACCCCGTGGTTCGGAGATCGATGCCGCCGACCTTGAGCGCGCCGTTGAGTTGCTCGTGGCCTGACGCAAGAAACTTCACCGCCGATCACGGATCCGCGTTAGCACCTGATCGCTCAGCGAACACCCGCATGACCTCTCTCGTCACGGGGCCAGGGGCCTTGAGCGGCCGCCCGTCGGCGGAGTGGACAGGTTGAACGTCGCGGGTAGACGAGGTGAGCATGACCTCGTCGGCCTGGGTCAGCACTGAGAGCGGCAGCACTGCTTCGTTGGCATCGCACCACTCCAGCACGAGGGTGCGAGTGATCCCGGCCAAAGCACCACTGGAAAGTGACGGTGTGAGCAACCGGCCATCGACCACCACGAAGATGTTCGAACCGGTGCCCTCGCACAGGTCGCCAGCGGTGTTGGCGAAGAGCGCCTCGCCTGCCCCGACCTCGTGAGCGCGAGCGAGCGCCACCACGTTCTCCGCATAGGACGTTGTCTTCAGACCGGCGACGGCGCTGTATTCGTTGCGCCGCCACGGTACGACCACCACCGCATCGGTGGCGGGCCAGGCCGTGGCCGCACCAATCGCTACCACCAGGGTCGGTATCAGGGCATGGCGCTCCGAACCCAGAACACCCGAACCGGCCGTCCACGTGATGCGCAATCGGGCGACTCCAGAGGTCGCCGGATTCGCCTCGAGCGTTCGCTCGACCGCAGTGCGAATACGCCCGCCGTCAGGAGCCGGCAGTCCCAGCCCGCTGGCCGAGGCATCAAGCCGCTCGAGGTGCCGACTCAGTGCGAACGGCACTCCGTCCACCACCTTGAGGGTCTCGAAAACCCCATCACCCACCGTGAACCCGCGGTCGAGCACATTGACCCGTGCCTCATCAACGGCGTGGAGTCCATCGTTGATCCAGATCTGAGCATCGGGCGCCTTCATAGGTTCTAACCATTCCAGGAGCCGCTGGCCACTGCGAGCAGCCGCGCCGCCTTCAGCTCGGTCTCAGCCCACTCGGCATCGGGTTCGCTGGCCCACGTGATCCCAGCACCTGTTCCCAAGTGCAACCGGCCGCCGGCCAACCAGAACGTCCGGATGCCTACGGCGAGCTCGGCGGTTCCGCGGTCGGCATCGACCCACCCGACAGCACCGCAGTACGGACCCCGGGGCTGGGTCTCCAACGCTCGGATCGCTCGCAAAGCGGACGACTTCGGCGCCCCCGTGACCGATCCGGGTGGAAAGAGTGCGCCCATGATCTGCGCCCACCCCGTGCCGGCTTCCAGGTCGCCGGACACCGTCGACACCAGGTGCGAGAGACCGGGATGCTGCTCGACGGCACAGAGTTCCTCCACGTGCACCGAACCGGTACGACACACGCGCCCCAGGTCGTTGCGCACCAGATCGACGATCATGACGTTCTCGTCGCGGTCCTTGGGCAAGAAGCCCTGACCATCAGCGGCGGTGCCCTTGATGGGACGTGAGACAAGCCGATTCGCCTGGCGGCTCACGAACAGTTCCGGCGACGCTGTGACGACGTGCACCTCCTGAGCCGGGAGTCGAATGAGCCCTTGATGGGGGGCCGGGTTGCCGCCCTCCAGTGCCTGTGCCAGTCCGACCACATCGACGTGCCCTGAATCAGGCATAGGCGCGGACGCGATTCGACACACGTTCACCTGGTACACCTCACCGGCAGCGATCAACTCCCGCACACGCTCGACGGCTGCGGTGTAGGCGATGCGATCAAGCGATGAGATCCACGACGAACGCGACGGACCCCTCCACGACGTTGCGGGCGGCCGGCCCTCACGCACGTCGCCGAAGCGAGCACACACCGCGTCACCCTCGAAGGTCATGAGGACCGCCCACCAACCACGCGAATCCAGCGCGGTGAGGTCGCTCGTGACATCACGCAGTCCGGTGGCGATCCGGCCGCCGAACCAGGCGAGGGGAATCTGCTGCGTCATGAGGTGCCGATGCTCCCATGGTCACGCGCACCCCCGTAGGCGTCACCGCCGTCATGGGTTAGGGTTCCCACGCACCTCAGCACTGATCGTGGGCTTCGCCCTCGGGACGTGCGGTGTCACGCGGACGTGGCTCAGTTGGTAGAGCATCACCTTGCCAAGGTGAGGGTCGCGGGTTCGAATCCCGTCGTCCGCTCGGAGAGGCCTCCGGGCCCGAACTCCGGTGGAGTGGCCGAGAGGCGAGGCAACGGCCTGCAAAGCCGTCTACACGGGTTCAAATCCCGTCTCCACCTCGTATGAACGAACGGTTCCACCTGATCAATCTGATCCACATGCACGACCCAGCGGGGAGACCCGCTTGGGGCGATTGGCGCAGTCTGGCTAGCGCGCTTCCCTGACACGGAAGAGGTCACAGGTTCAAGTCCTGTATCGCCCACCAAGCACAACTCAAAGGCCCGCGGTGTCGGCTTCAACATCTTCCGCCTTACCGCTGCTCGCGCTCATTGGCTGGGTGCTGTTCGGCCCGCGCGGCCGCATCGACGCTCGCATCAAGGTGCTCACCATTGTGTTTCCGTTGACGTGGCCGCCTTCACGTTCGCCCGAGGGCCCCTCGTCGACTTCTACCCGTACCCCTTCCTCGATGTGCCGGAGATCGGGTACCCGCGATCGATTGTCAACGTGCTACTCGGCGGGCTGTTGTTCCTGGTCTTGGCGTGGATCGCCGGCGCCGTCGATGGCCTGCTCCGCAAGGGCTCCAGCACCGACCGCTGATCCGCACCGACATCGCCGACACAACAATGACGTCATGACGGGAAACTCAGAGGTTGCGGGCGCCACCGAGAAGAGCGCCTTCAGTAGCGGGTTCGTCGTCAGCCAAGGTGTGCGGGTTCACTACGAGGTCCATGGCGAAGGCCCCACCGTGCTGGTGATGGTGGGATGGGGCACCTACGCCCACGGAGCGTTCGCCCAGGTTCCGTGGGCGATCGCGCGGGGTCGACGCGTGGTGCTCATCGACTGGCGCGGCCTCGGGGCCAGCGAGGACTCCGACGAGATTCCCGCGACCACCAGGGCCCATGCCGCCGACGCGGCCGCGGTCCTTCAGCACGTGGGTGGAGATCCGGCCCACATCGTGGGCATCGTGGGCATCGGTGCGTGCGTGGCCCAATGGCTCGCGATCGACCACCCCGAACTCGTGCGCTCGCTCGCGATGTCAGGCGGCTGGGCGGGGCCCGACCGGCTCTTCGTTGACCAGATGAACACTCTGCTTTCAGTCGCCGCCACTATGGGATTCGCGGAGTTTCAGCGGCTCTCGGCGCAATGGTGCTTCGACGCCAACTACTACAACGCGCACGCGACGAACTTCCTCGGCCCGCACGGCCCGTGGTCGCACCTATTCGGCAACCTGGACGGAATGAACCGCCTGGTGTCGGCCACGATCGGCCATGACGCCCGTGCTGAGTTGCATCGCATCGAGTGCCCGACCTTCGTGCTGCATGCAGGGGTCGACCTCTTGACCGGACCGCGTCTCACCATGCCGCTGGAGACTGGGATCACAGGTGCCGAAGGGGTTCTGGTGCCAGAGCTAGCGCACGTGGTTGCCGGGCGCGAACACAAGAAACTCTTCTCCGACGCCATTGGCGACTTCTTGCATCGCGTCGAGGCATCGGGTCAAGGCGTCTGACACACACTCCGCACGCCTCCACCCCCACCGCGGGGCGTCGCGACGACTCACCCTCGGGTCGAGAACGCCAATCGCCAGTCTTCGCGTGCCTGCCCATCGATCCGCAGCTGCCAGGCGTACCTCCCGAAGGGTGCCAACTGCAGAGGGGGCACACCGATGACCAACGGCACATCGATCGGCACTCCGGCGGGTTGTGCTGCGGGGCGTTGAACCTCGATGCGCCCATCGATGCGCACGGGATTGCGTGCGCCCTCGACTCCTTGGACGACAGGATGACCGTCTTCATCAACGAGGGTGATCTCGAGCTCGAGGGGTGCCATGGCACGGTCCCACGGCACCATGACGATCATCGCGATGCCGATCGGCGGGGTTTGCGCGTCAACCACGCTCCATCCGCCACCGTTGATGAAGAGTTTTCCGTCGGCGACTTGGCCGTAGTCGCATAGCATCATCGTGACCTGAAGGGTCATGACTGGGAACCCTCCGCTGAACCGCCGAGGATCTGCGAGATCCTGCACCCGTCGATCTTCGGTACCTCGATCGGCTCGCGTCCTTGCACTTCGATCCTCAGCGTCCCGATGCACGACGTCGGGGTGAGCGAGCCCTCAAACGCCGACCTGACCGCCTGACTTTCGGTGGTGCGGCCCACGCAGGTGATCGTCCCCGAGGCCTTCACCTGCACCGCATCGACCGAGAGATCGCTGGTGCAGTCGGGAGGCGACACGAGGGTGATGCCCGCCTCACCCAGAGCGCTGGATGTAGCAGTGCCGATCGCAGCAGTTGCGGCGTCGGCCGTCGCCGATTCGGCTGCCTGGCGTGCGGCGCCCGCGGCCTGATCGACCACTGATTGCGCCTGATCGCACCCCGTCAGAAGCCCGAGGGTCAGGATGCCGGCCGCCACTGCCGTGCCTGGGCGCGCGAACGCACTGTTCATGGTGGGAGACTACGTCCCCGAGGTTTGTCCATATAGCGACACGTCGATCTCAACATGTGGACCCGCTTGGACTCATCCCGCCCCGACTGGCATGGTTCCGCCCATGGCATCCACCGGCATCCTGCTCGTCGTGCGTCGGCACGTCGATCTGATGCGCGTGTGCGGTATGTCCTGTCCGACCGCCTGACGCCCCTTGCCCGCAGTTCCTGCGACAAGCGTGTGCGCCGGTCGTTCCCCCACCTTCACGGTGAACGTTGGCTCGCGCGTGTGTCCTCACACAGTTTCGGAGTACGCCTGACATGGCGCCCCCCCAGTCACGCCGCCCCACCGGTCAGGGCCAGTGGGCCCTCGGTCACCTCGAGCCGCTGAACGCCAACGAGCGGTTCAAAAAGGACGATGACGGCCTAAACGTTCGGGCCCGCATCGAGAACATCTACTCCAAGGCCGGGTTTGCGAGCATCGACCCCAGCGACCTGCGGGGACGCATGCGGTGGTGGGGGCTCTACACCCAGCGCAAGCCTGGGATAGACGGCGGCCGCACAGGCGCCCTCGAACCGCACGAGCTGGACGACGAATACTTCATGCTGAGGGCCCGCATCGACGGCGGACAGATCAGCCTCGAGCAGTTGCGCGTGCTGGCCAGCATCGCGGTCGACTTCGGCCGCGACACTGCCGATGTCACCGACCGGCAGAACATCCAGTACCACTGGATCCG
>Ga0335397_10003442_pt1 | contig 21170 bp, 19 predicted proteins | sample MAT04_FD_205740 | JGI IMG/M metagenome (GOLD analysis project Ga0335397, IMG submission 205740) | Freshwater microbial communities from Lake Fryxell liftoff mats and glacier meltwater in Antarctica - MAT-04 (spades assembly) (version 2) ... | reverse complement strand
TGCGATCGCGCAGGTCTTTGGCCCGCGCGGGAACGTCGAGGTCGTACCTGATCCGGGCGACGGTCTCGACGAGCGTGGTCCTCGTCGCGTCGACGCCCGCCCGGATTTCCTCCGTCGAGCGCGTCTCCTTGGGCCGCTTGACCTTCGGTTCAGGCTCCGGCTCGATCCCCTTGACGTTACGTGCCTTCATCATCGACTTCTGCTGCGACCGGTTCTTCAGGATCGTCGACACCAGGCCCATGAAGCCGAGTTGGTCCTTGCGCTTTTTCGCCATCGGGCATCCTCAATCCGTCGCTGTCGTCTTTTGCCGTCCCAGCCTAGGCGGGGTTGACCAACTCGGCCCGATCCTCGCCGCGGAGGGGGGCGACCTCGCGCGCCTCGAGCGACTCACTCACCGGCAGCGAGGCCAGCACGGCGGCGTCGACGAAGGACTGCTCGGCCTCGATCGTCGGGTCGAGCCAGTCGTCCCACCATTCCCGGGGCAGAGCGACCGGCGAGCGGTCGTGTATCGCGCGCAGCTCCCCGACGGCCTCCCGGGTGAGGATGGTCGCGGTGAGCACCCAGCGGGCGGGGTCGTCGGCGGCGAGCGACGCGTCCCTCCACCACGAGTACATCCCGGCGAACGCCATCATGCCCTCGGGCGGGTGGATGTAGTACGGCGTCTTCACCGCACCCTCTGTCTTCCACTCGTAGTAGCCGGACGCGGGGATGAGTGCGCGCTTGGACCTGACGGAGGCGGCGAAGGCCGGCTTTTCCGCGGCGCTCTCCGAGCGCGCGTTGAAAGTGGGGAATGGCGTGGCGAGCGTGGGAGAGGATGACGGGGTGAGCGACCAACGCGCGGCAGCCAGACGTCTCACGGGCAGTTCGTCGCCCCTCACGGAGTCGATGACCACCGGGATCTGGTCGGTGGGCCGGATGTTCCACGACGGGCCGGGGATGCCGTCCCCCTCGATCTCGATCTCGAACAGTCCGAGCAGGTCGCGGCGCTCCCCCGCGACAACGAATCGACCACACATCCAACCCATCATGCCGCATCCGACCGGCGGGTGACCTCTCCACAGATCGGCCGTGTCGGCACCATTTCCCAGGTGGGAGCTTCACCATGGAGGAATGCCGTCCGGAGTTCGCGGAAGACCCGATGCGGACATCACCGCGCCCCGGCGCACCTCCGACCGTGCAGGGGGTCTCGCCATCGCGGTCGCTTCATTCCTCCTTCTCTGGTGCCTGATCGCGCTCGTCGTCGCGGCCGTGATCCAGGCAGTGCCCTGACGGCGCTGGCGGTGATCTGACATGGTCCGGACACTCCTGCGGGCGCCACGGGGCGCCGCCGAGATGACCGCCGATGCGCTGCGGCTGCTGGCGGTAGTCGGCATCGTGGTCGCGGGAATCGGGTGGGGCCCGGTGGAGGGGGCAAGCCTCGCGGTCGTCGCCGGGGGGATGCTGCTTCCCCGGGTGATGGACCTCCGCCCGAGCGTCGACATCGCCTTCGGCATCGTGATCCTCGTCGCGGCGTGGAGCAGCGTGCTGGAAATCTACATCACGACGCGATGGTGGGATATTCCGGTGCACTTCCTCACCAACGGCCTCTGCGCCGCGGTGCTCTACGTGCTGCTCGTGCGGGGCCGGATTCTTGCCGACGCCACCACGCTCCCACGGCCGATGCTCTCGGCCGTGGTGATGACCACCGCCGTCGGTCTGTCGCTCGGGGTGCTGTGGGAGATCTGGGAGTGGTTTGGGCACACCTTCATCGACGGGGAGATATTCGTGGGGTACGTCGACTCGATCGGAGACCTGGTCTGGGGAGGGTTCGGCGCCCTGGTAGCCGGGTGCCTGATGCCGCACGTGCGACGGCCGTCGGCCTCGGTTAGGGTCGGCCCCTGCGCGTGACGGGCGGGGCCTACCGCTGCTCCAGTCCCCGCAGGCGATTCAGCCAGCGAGGGAATACTGAATGCGGCCAGTAGCTACCTTGGCTTTCCCGCTCACGTGGTTCGCCGGCACCCGGTACCGGGTCGCCGCCTTCCGATTCACCGTTCAGTGTCGACGACCCTCACGTCGCGCAACCGCCCGGCGTCGGCCACTGCCGTCAGGTAGGTGCAGGTCGGCATCCGTCGTCGGTCCGTCGGCGACCCGGGATTGAGCAGGCGTAGCCCGCCTGGCGACACCGAATCCCACGGAATGTGGCTGTGGCCGAAGACGAGCACATCGGCATCCGGGAACAGCTCATCGCTGCGCGCCTCGCGCCCACGAGCCGGGCCCGTCTCGTGCACAACGGCGATGCGAACACCATCGACCTCGACCCGCGCGATCTCCGGCAGGCGCTCCCGCAAATCCATCGGATCGTTGTTGCCCCAGACGCCGACAAGACGGGCCGCGCGAGCCGTCATCCTGTCGAATAGTTCGGTGTCGATCCAGTCCCCCGCGTGGATGACCAAATCGGCACACTCGACCTCCCGCCAGACCTGGGAGGACAGCGCTCGGGCTCGGGTCGGCACATGCGTGTCGGCCAGCAGCAATAGACGCGTCATCTCCCCAGCACATCACGCGGCGCGGCGCATCACGACCACGGTCCGAACTGCCGTCCCGCGACTCCGACCGCCGGAGCACTCACCGCCTGGATCTGCGCCTCGTGTCCCCGGAAAAGCTCCACCGGAGCTATCCTCCGCCGCGACGCTTCGGGCAGCTACGGAGGAGGTCCATCGGCACTATGACCGGCCTCTGACTTGAAAGAGAAAGGTGGGCCCTACCGGGCTCGAACCGATGACATCCACGGTGTAAACGTGGCGCTCTACCAACTGAGCTAAAGGCCCGTCGTTCCACTGGAACAACGCTCAACGATGCTACAGGATTGCACTCGCGAACATGAGCGGGCACGGCATCGCGACACGCCCGGAGCACCGGTGGCCGGTTCTCGTCGCCATTATCGCCGCGATCGCCCTGAACGCGGTGCCCCGCCGAGGTGCAGATAGTGCCGGCGTGGATTCTCCCAACGATCTTCGCGCTGCTGGTCGTGCCCCTCGTCGTTGCCATCCCGCATCGGCTCTCGAGGGAGTGGAGGGCCTTCGCGACACGGCGCGCCGGGACTTGCGGAGCCCCGCCGCGGTCAACCGAGCCCTGCCGGGGTCAGTCGCGCCCGGTCCCTACAGCGTCGGCAGCGGTGGTCGCGGTCGCGGTGGTGGTGGCAAGCGTAGCGATCGCGGCGCGGTACGCGTCGATCGGGCGCGCCTCGCCCGGAGGACTGGCGAAGCGCACGCGGATGATGCCGGCGGCGTCGATGAGGTAGGTCGCGCGCGTCGCGAACCCCCGCTGCTCGAGGAACGCCCCGTATCGCCGCGCGACCGCCCCGTGGGGCCAGAAGTCGGCGAGGAGGGTGGCATCCAGCCCCTCACGCTCGGCGTACGCCCGCAGCGAGGCGGTCGAGTCGACCGAGATGCCGACAACGCGCACCCCCGCCGCGTCGAAGAGATCGCGGCTCTCGTGCAGGCTGCGCCACTCCCCCGTGCAGGTGGGCGAGAAGGCAAGGGGGAAGAACACGAGCGCGACGCCCCGGCGCCCGCGGAGGTCGGACAGTGCGCACGCCGCACCGAACTGGTCGGCGAGCTCGAACTCCGGTGCCGGGGTGTCCTCGGGCAGCAGCATCTCGCCTCCTCCCGCCCGGTGCCCGCGGAACCGCGAACCCCAGACCCACATCCTACGCGCGCGGGGGTGGACGGTGCCCCGCCCGCGCGGTCGGTCATGTCGGACCCGTCCCGGCCCGTGCAACTAGACTCGATACGCCCAATGGCAGGTCCGCCACTCGAAACCCGATCCGGACCTTCCACATGGCAATCCACACAACCACGGCGAATCCGCGAACAAGAGCGAGGTCAACGGTGACGGTCAACGATCAGGATCCATATTCGGTCAACAACATCGATAAGGACCCCGAAGAAACTGCCGAGTGGCAGGAATCCCTGGACGCGCTCGTCGCGGTCCAGGGCCACGAGCGCGGGCGGCAGATCATGCTCAGCCTGCTCAAGCGGTCGAAGGAGCTGCACCTCGGCGTGCCGATGGTTCCGACTACGGACTATCTGAATACCATCGCGGCGGACAACGAGCCCGAGTTTCCCGGTGACGAAGCGATCGAGCGCCGTTACCGCGCGTGGATCCGCTGGAACGCGGCTATCACGGTGCACCGCGCGCAGCGCCCCGGCATTGGCGTCGGCGGGCACATCTCGACCTACGCGTCGTCGGCCTCCCTCTACGAGGTCGGCCACAACTACTTCTTCCGCGGCCAGCACCACGCTGGCGGCGGCGACCAGATCTTCTACCAGGGGCACGCCTCCCCCGGCATGTACGCCCGCGCCTACCTCGAGGGCCGGCTGAGCACCGATCAGCTCGACGGCTTCCGGCAGGAAAAGTCGCACGACGCCGGCGGGCTCTCGTCGTACCCGCATCCGCGCCTGATGAAGGACTTCTGGCAGTTCCCGACCGTGTCGATGGGCCTTGGGCCGATCAACGCGATCTACCAGGCTCAGTCGAACAAGTACCTCACCAACCGCGGCATCAAGGACGCCTCCGACCAACAGGTCTGGGCGTTCCTCGGCGACGGCGAGATGGACGAGGTCGAGAGCCGGGGCGCGCTCCAGTGGGCCACCAACGAGGGCCTCGACAATCTGAACTTCGTCATCAATTGCAACCTGCAGCGCCTCGACGGACCGGTGCGCGGCAACGGCAAGATCATCCAGGAACTCGAGAGCTTCTTCCGCGGCGCCGGGTGGAACGTCATCAAGGTCGTCTGGGGACGCGAGTGGGATGACCTGCTCGCGAAGGACACCGAGGGCGCCCTGCGCGACCTCATGAACCGCACGCCGGATGGCGACTACCAGACCTACAAGGCGGAGAGCGGCGCATACGTGCGCGAAAACTTCTTCGGCCGCGACCCGCGCACGCTCGAGATGGTCAAGGACTACAGCGACGAGCAGGTCTGGGGCCTCAAGCGCGGCGGCCACGACTACCGCAAGGTGTATGCGGCATTCACGGCGGCGGCCGAGCACAAGGGCCAGCCCACCGTGATCCTCGCGAAGACAGTGAAGGGCTACGGCCTCGGACCGTCGTTCGAGGGACGCAACGCGACCCATCAGATGAAGAAGCTCACGCTCGACAATCTGAAGCAGTTCCGCGACGAGATGCGCATCCCGATCACGGACGCGAAGCTGGAAGAAGACCCGTACATGCCGCCGTACTACCACCCCGGCGACGACGACGAGGCGATCCAGTACCTGCACGAGCGCCGTCAGGCCCTCGGCGGCTACGTGCCGGAGCGTCGCTCGCGGTTCACCCAGGTGAACCTGCCGGCCACACCCACGTATGACGTCGTGAAGCGCGGCTCGGGCAAGCAGGAGATTGCCACCACCATGGCCTTCGCGCGCCTGCTGAAGGACCTGCTCAGGTCGAAGGGATTCGGCCACCGCATCGTGCCGATCATCCCCGACGAGGCCCGCACCTTCGGCATGGACGCCTACTTCCCCACCTCGAAGATCTACAACCCCAAGGGCCAGCAGTACACCTCCGTGGACCGCGCCCAGCTGCTCGCCTACAAGGAGAGCCCGCAGGGCCAGATCCTGCACGTCGGGATCAACGAGGCGGGCGCGTTCGCCGCATTCACCGCGGCCGGCACCTCGTACTCGACGCACGGCGAGGCGCTTATCCCCGTCTACGTCTTCTACTCGATGTTCGGGTTCCAGCGCACCGGAGACGCGATGTGGGCGGCGGGCGACCAGATGGCCCGCGGGTTCATCATCGGGGCGACCGCCGGGCGCACCACGCTGACGGGCGAGGGCCTCCAGCACGCCGACGGCCACTCTCTGCTGCTCGCGTCGACCAACCCCGCCGTCGTGTCGTACGACCCCGCGTACGGGTATGAGCTCGGCCACATCGTGCAGGCGGGACTTGACCGGATGTACAGCGAGACGCACGTTGACCCGAACGTCATGTACTACATCACCGTCTACAACGAGCCGCTCGTGCAGCCGGCCGAGCCGGAGAACCTCGACGTCGATGGACTGCTCAAGGGCATCTACCTGCTCCACGCCTCGGAGCAGTCGGGGCCGAAGGCGCAACTGATGGCCTCCGGTGTCGCGATCCCCTGGGCGCTCGAGGCCCAGAAGCTCCTCGCCGACGACTGGGGCGTCTCGGCGGATGTCTGGTCGGTGACCTCGTGGACGGAACTGCGCCGCGAAGGGCTCGACGCGCTCGAGCAGAACTTCCTCTACCCCGACGCCGAGACGCGCGTGCCGTACCTCACGGGGAAGCTCGCTCAAGCCGAGGGCCCGTTCGTCGCGGTCACCGACTTCATGCACGCCGTGCCCGACCAGGTGCGGCAGTTCGTGCCTGGGGACTTCGCGACACTCGGGGCCGACGGCTTCGGGTTCTCCGACACGAGGGCGGCCGCCCGCCGCTTCTTCAAGATCGACGGGCCCTCTCTCGCCGTGCGCGCACTCGAGTCGCTCGTCGCGCAGGGCAAGGTCGACGCAGACGTTCCGCAGAAGGCGATCGACAAGTATCGCCTGCACGACGTGCGCGCCGGCACGTCGGGCAACACGGGCGGCGAGAGCTGACGATCCCCGACGGCCGGCGACCGAAGGTGGCGCACTCGAAGGAGCAGACCCTCGCATGGTTGAAGACCGTGTCGGGGGAGCTCGCGACAGCGACGCTCAAGCGGCTCGACGAGACGCTGCCCTGGTACGGCGACATGCCACCGGGGCGGCGCTCGGCCGTCGGCCTCGTCGCGCAGGCGGGCATCACGTCGTTCATGCACTGGTTCGATGACCCCACCTCGACCCCGTGGATCGCGGCGGATGTGTTCGGCGCCGCGCCGCGGGAGCTGCTGCGATCGGTGAGCCTCACCCAGACGCTGCAGCTCATCAAGGTGACCGTCGAGGTTGTCGAAGAGCGGGTGAAGGGGCGCGACGAGTCGCTCCGCGAGGCGATCCTGCTGTACTCGCGAGAGATCGCGTTTGCGGCGGCCGATGTCTACGCCAGGGCAGCCGAGGCGCGCGGCCTCTGGGACGCACGCCTCGAGGCACTCGTCGTCGACTCGATCCTGAGCGGCGAGTACGACGACGAACTGCCCTCCCGCATCGCGGCGCTCGGATGGCACGGTCATGGCGAGGTGGCCGTGCTGGTCGGGACCGCTCCCGGCATGCTCGACGTCGACATGCTGAGGCGTACGGCCAGGCACCTCGATGCCGACGTGCTCATTGGCGTGCAGGGCAGCCGACTCGTTCTCGTGATCGGCCGAGCACATCCGACCCCGCTCGCGGGAGAGGCGGTGGGAGAAACAACCCTGGTGCCCTTCATGGACATCGCGACCGCTCTCGAACCCGGGTTCGGCGACGGGCACCTCGTTCTCGGCCACGAAGTCGCGAGCCTCGTCGACGCGTCGAAGAGCGCGAAGGCGGCACTTGCCGGCTTCGCGGTGGCTCGATCATGGCGCAATGCGCCCCGGCCCGCGTTCGCTGACGACCTGCTCCCCGAACGCGCGCTCGCGGGAGATGCCCTCGCCAGGGCGACGCTGATCAATCGCATCTATCGCCCGTTGCAGGCGCACTCGACCGAGCTGCTCACGACCCTCTGGTGCTATCTCGACAACGGACGATCTCTCGAGGCGACTGCCCGTGAGCTCTTCGTGCACCCGAATACAGTGCGGTACCGCCTCAAGCGCGTGTCGGAGGTCATCGGCTGGGACGCGACGGGGGCCCGCGAATCCCTGATCCTGCAGGCCGCCCTGATTCTCGGGTCGATTGCGGAACCGGATGCCGCGCCGCGCCGTCGGCGGCGGTGATGATGATGAGGGAATCCACAAGGCATCAGCGGTTTTTTAGTGCGGTTGATACAGCGTCCACCGTGATCGGGTTGGGAGACTAGTCAGGTGATCGTTGTCGTATGCCCGGGACAGGGCTCCCAAACTCCAGGATTCCTCTCGCCGTGGCTCGCCAAAGACGGCTACCACAGCGACCTGGAGTCCATCTCCGACGCGATCGGTATCGACCTTGTCACCCACGGCACGGTGTCGGATGCCGACATGATCCGCGATACCGCCATCGCTCAGCCGCTCATCGTCGCGGCTGGGCTACTCACGCTCACCGCCTTGTTCGCCGACGGTCGGCGCGAGCGGATCGGCGGGGTCGCCGGGCACTCCGTCGGCGAGGTCACCGCCGCCGCCGCCGCCGGCATCCTTTCCACCACCGATGCCATGACCCTCGTCACCGAACGCGGGACCGCCATGGCGCAGGCCGCCGCCCTCGAGTCGACGGGGATGAGCGCCGTCCTCGGCGGTGACGAGGCCGAGCTGCTCGAGATGCTGGCGCAACTCGGGCTTGAACCGGCGAATTTCAACGGCGGCGGGCAGATCGTCGCGGCGGGCTCCCTGCCCGCGCTGGACGAGCTCAAGGCCGCTCCCCCGTCCGGAGCGCGGGTCATCCCACTCCAGGTCGCCGGCGCCTTCCACACCCGGCACATGGCCCCGGCCGTCGCGCGTCTTCGCACAGTCGCGGCCGGCCTCGAAACGCACGACCCAAGCCTGCCGATCTGGACCAACCGCAACGGATCGAGCGTCACGAACGGGGCGGCCTTCGTCGACCTGCTCGTAGGACAGGTCAGCTCCCCGGTACGGTGGGATAGCACGATGGCCTCGTTCGCGGCCGCCGGCGTCACAGGAGTGATCGAGATCGCTCCAGCCGGTGCGCTTGTCGGACTGGCAAAACGCGGCCTCAAAGGAGTGCCGACCGTGGCCGTCAGGACCCCGGCAGACCTCACCGCGGCATTCGACCTGATTGACGGGATCTCATGACCATGGCAACACTCACGCAGTCGCAGGGCAGCCAATTCACCCGTATCTACAGCTACGGCGCAGCCCGCGGCGATCTGATCGTGCCCAACTCCGAGCTCATTGGCCCGATCGACTCGAGCGACGAGTGGATCCAGCAGCGCACCGGCATCATCACCCGCACGAGAGCATCCGCGGGTGTCTCCGCCATCGATCTCGCGACGGAAGCGGCCAAGGAGTCGATCAAGAAGTCCGGAGTCCCCGCCGATCAGATCGACCTCGTCATCGTCGCGACCATCAGCAATGTGCAGCAGAGCCCGTCGATGGCCACCGTCGTCGCCGACCGGGTCGGCGCGAACCCCGCCGCCGCCTATGACGCCAATGCCGCGTGTGCCGGATTCAGCTACGCCGTCACCCAGGCTGACGCGCTCATCCGCAGCGGCGCCGCGCACTACGCGCTCGTGATCGGTGCCGAGAAGCTCTCCGACGTCGTCGACCCCGCCGACCGCTCCATCTCGTTCTTGTTGGGAGACGGCGCCGGCGCCGTAGTCATTGGGCCGAGCGACACGCCCGGTATCGCAGCGCCGGTCTGGGGATCCGACGGGTCAAAGGCGGATGCGGTCGGCATGAACGCGACGCTCACGCAGTTCCGCGATGGCGCTGCGCCGTGGCCGACTCTCCGCCAGGAGGGTCAGACCGTCTTCCGCTGGGCCGTCTGGGACATGGCAAAGGTCGCGAAGAAGGCACTCGAGGTTGCCGGGATCACGAGCGCCGATCTCGCCGCGTTCATCCCCCACCAGGCCAACATGCGCATCATCGACGAGTTCGCGAAGCAGCTCAAGTTGCCCGAGTCCGTCATCGTCGCGCGCGACGTTGCGCGGACGGGAAACACGTCCGCAGCATCCATCCCGCTCGCGACCCACGCGTTGCTTGAGGAGCATCCCGAACTCAGCGGCGGTCTCGCCCTGCAGATCGGTTTCGGCGCGGGCCTCGCCTTCGGGGCCCAAGTGGTCGTTCTTCCCTAGACTTGACCCCGGTCATCCGACACCCCCATCAAGGAGAAAACACAATGGCACTGTCCACAGAAGAAGTCCTGGCCGGTCTGGCCGAGCTCATCAACGACGAAACCGGCATCGCGACAGATTCGGTCGAGCTCGGCAAGTCGTTCACCGACGACCTGGACATCGACTCCATCTCGATGATGACCATCGTCGTGAACGCGGAAGAGAAGTTCGACGTGAAGATCCCCGACGAAGAGGTCAAGAACCTGAAGACCGTCGGCGACGCTGTCACCTTCATCACCGCAGCACAGGTCTGACCCTCCTCGCGGCCGGCCCGACTACGGTCCGGCCGGCCGCGCCTTCTTTTTCGCCCCACCAGGAAGATCAAAGAATGTCTCGCAAGAAGATCGTCGTCACCGGATTGGGTGCCACCTCGCCGCTCGGCGGCAACGTGGCCGACTCCTGGCGGGCACTGCTCGCTGGCGAGTCCGGTGTGCGCACCCTCGAGCAGGACTGGGTCGAGAAGTACCAGCTCCCGATCACCTTCGCCGCACAGGCAAAGGTTCCGGCGGCCGAGATGCTCGAGCGAGTGGAGACCAAGCGGCTTGATCCCGGCAGCCAGTTCGCTCTCATCGCGGCACGCGAGGCGTGGGCCGACGCGGGATCCCCTGACATCGATCCCGAACGGATCGCCGTCGACTACGCGACCGGCATCGGCGGGATCTGGACCCTCGTTGACGCCTGGGACGTGCTGCGCGAACGCGGACCGCGCCGCGTGCTGCCGATGACCGTTCCCATGCTGATGCCCAATGCACCCGCCGCGGCCATCAGCATGAGCCTTTCGGCGCGCGGTGGGGCCCGCACTGTTGTGTCGGCGTGCGCGTCGAGCACCGAATCCATCGCCAATGCGTACGATCACTTGCAGGCCGGGATCGCCGACGTGATCATCGCCGGCGGCACTGAGGCAGCGATCCATCCGCTCCCCATCGCCTCGTTCGCCGCGATGCAGGCGCTCTCCAAGCGCAACGACGACCCCTCCCGCGCGTCACGACCCTACGACGTCGATCGCGACGGGTTCGTGCTCGGTGAGGGCGCTGGGGCCATCGTGCTTGAGACCGAGGAGCACGCCGTCGCGCGCGGCGCGAGAATCTATGCCGAGCTCGCCGGCGGCGCCGTGACGAGCGACTCATTCCACATCACCGCGCCCGACCCGGAGGGTTCGGCCGCGGCGCGTGCGATGCTCGCCGCCCTGGAGACGGCCGGGGCGGAGATCACCGACGTTTCACACGTCAACGCGCACGCGACGAGCACCCCCGTCGGCGACATCGCCGAGTACCGCGCCATGCGGCGCGTGTTCGGCGGCGTGCTCGACTCGATTCCCGTGTCGGCCACCAAAGCGGCCACCGGGCACCTGCTGGGCGGTACCGGTGCGCTCGAGGCGATCTTCACCATCCTCGCCCTGCACCACCGCACCGCGCCGCCGACGATTAACCTCGACAACCAGGATCCGCAGATCCCACTCGACGTCGTGACGACGCCGCGCGAGCTCGGCACCGGTTCGCTCCTCGCGATCAGCAACTCGTTCGGATTCGGCGGGCACAACGCCGTCGCCGCTTTCCGGAGCGTGTAGCCGGATGCCCCGGAGCGGGGCCCCGACGAGGCGGCCCTATCCGACCTTGTGCAGCCAGACGACCTGGCTCGTGTCACTCGCGTGGCGGAACACATCGAGCTCGTCGTCCCACGCCTGCCCGAGGGCGAGCCGGAGTTCGCGATGCAGCTCGCGTGCGTTCGATCCGGCGGCCTCCATCGCGTAGCGCACGCGGTCCTCGGGAATGACCACGTTGCCGACGGTGTCGGTCTGCGCGAAGAAGACACCCAGTGATGGCGTGTGCATCCACCGGCCGCCGTCCGCGCCGAAGCCGGCATCCTCGGTCACCTCGAATCGGAGGTGCTCCCACCCGCGCAGGGACGAGGCGATCGCGGCCGCCGTGCCGGGAGCGCCCTCCCAGAAGAACTCCGCACGCAGGGAGCCCTTGAGGACAGGCTGGTCGCTCCACCGGAAGTTCACGGCGCGATCGAGCGCGCGCCCGGCCGCCCACTCGATGTGAGGGGCCAGCGCGCGAGGTGCGGAGTGCACGAATAGCACTCCACGAGCAGTTGGTGCAGCCACGATGACTCCGTTCGGTTAGGTGCGACTTCCCCATCGACCTGCTGAACGGATTCTCGTTGTTGTCCCGCTGTATTGAATTGACACAGCCGTAGGACCATTATGACCGATCGACTTCGGCCTTGACAAGACCTCGAGGTTACCGATTCGCCGGATGCGGTGCGGCGAAAGTATACTGGGTAGGCAATTACGGGAGGGCTTCACCATGTCAGTGCGCGACGGATTGCTCACGATCTTGACCCTCGGGCCGGCCTACGGGTTGCAGTTGCACGCCGAACTCACCTCCAGGGCGCCGCACAGGGGCCCCATCAATGTGGGGCAGATCTATTCGACGCTCGACCGGCTGTCCGGCCAGGGCCTCATCGCCCCATCCGGTCTCACGAGCGACGGGCTTCCACTTCACCGCCTGACTGCCGAGGGACGCGCCGCGGTCGTGCAGGCGCGCGGCGTCGCCGCGGTGCATGGCCTGCCCGAGTTCACCGAGATGCTCGATCAGGTCATCATCGAGGCCACCGTCGACCCCGACGCGTCCGCGGCAGTGGTGCGGGGATTCCGAGACTGGTGGCGCGGCGACCTCATCGCCGTCAGGAAGTCGCTCACGGGAATCGGACTGCGGGCCGATGCGCGTCTCGCGCTGATCGGGCGAGAATGCCAGGGGGTCGCCGCGCTTGCTTTTCTCGATGTCGCGAGCGAGGCACTCGCGACCGGCGGCACCTTCCGGCCGCTCTCAGCCGCCAAGCCGAAGCGCGGCAGGCCGCTCACGGCGGCCCGCGTCGGTCCCTGACGCGGAGACTCCCTGCGGCGCCCGGCGTCATTTCGCCTGGCCATAGTGGTCCACGATCGCGACCGTCACCGGGAAGTCCACGGGAAAGCCGCCGAACAGCAGCCGCCCCGCAGCGGCGGCCGCGTCCCGCAGCTCGACCTCCACACGCTCGGCGAGCTCCGCCGGTGCGTGCACGACCACCTCGTCGTGCAGGAAGAAGACCAGGTGCGCCTCGCGGTCCAGGCCGCCGCCGCCCAGCGCGCGCAGTCTCCCCCTCAGGCCAGCCATCCAACATAGGGCCCATTCGGCGGCGGTGCCCTGCACCACGAAGTTGCGGGTGAAGCGGCCCCAGGACCTCGCCTCCGAGCGCGCCCGCACGACGTCGGCCGGCGACGCGGTCTCGTCGAAGTCGCCCGGCGCACCGGGCGGGGAGCTGCGACCAAGGCGGGTCGTCACGACCTCCCCCCGCTCCCCCGCCCGCGCGGCATGCTCGACGAACGCGATCGCGCGCGGGAAGCCCGCGGCGAGTCGGGGAAGCAGCCGCCCGGACTCGCCAGAGGTCGCCCCGTACATCGCGCCGAGCATCGCCACCTTCGCATGCGCCCTGGTGTCGATGGCGCCGATCGCGACGATGCCGGCGTAGAGGTCGCCGGCGGCACCGGCCCGCGCCATCGCCACATCGGACGACAGCGCCGCGAGGATGCGCGGCTCGAGCTGCGCCGCGTCCGCAACGATAAGCTTCCAGCCGGGGTCCGCCACGACGGCGCCGCGCACCTGGTGCGGCAGCTGCAACGCGCCGCCTCCCCCTTTGCTCGCCCAGCGGCCGGTGACCACTCCCCCCGGCACGTAGTCGGGGTGGAAGCGCCCCCCGCCGACGTTGGCATCGAGCCAGTTCCAGCCGTTCGCGGCGAGCAGTCGCGCCATCTTCTTGTACTCGAGCAGCGGTTCAATGGCCGGATGGTCGACGCCCTGCAACTCCCACGAGCGCGTCGACTGCACCTGGATGCCTGCGCGGCCGAGTGCGCCGAGCAGTTCGGGCGGCGAGTCGGGGTTGAGCGATGGGGCATCGAGCTCTCTGCGCACCCGCTCGAGAACCGCGAGCATCTTCGACGGCCGCTGGTCGCCGGCCGGTCGCGCGCCGAGCAGGTCGGTGAGCATGGCCTCGTGCACGTCGGTCCGCCACGGTAGCCCGGCGTGCCGTATCTCGGCGGCGATCAGGGCCCCGGCCGATTCGGCGGCCAGCAGGAGGCCGATCCTCGCCGGATCGGCAGCGGCCATCACCGCGGTCCGCTGCAACGCGAACTCTCCGACCGCGCCGTCGGAACGCTCCTCGTCGAGGTCGAAGAGCGCGGCTGGCCGCGCCGCGCCGCGCCCGTCCTCGGGGGTCTGCTCGTCCCACGCGTCTCGCTCCGCCAGCGCGAGCTCTGATGCGGCGGTGAGTGCGGACCTGCGCAGGATCGCGCGACTGAGCCGCAGGTCGACGCAGCGCTCGACCCGCACTCCCGCACGCAGCAGCTCCGGGTACCAGCGGCTGGTATCGTCCCAAACCCAGCGAGGTCGAGGGGGCGCGGCCTCGAGGCGAACGGCCTCGGCCGCGAGCCTCGCCACCCGGCGCGGTGATCGCACCACCGCCCCGGCGGCATCCACCTCGGTCAGGCTGACTCCGGCCGGACCGCGGCTCACGACGACATACACAGAGCCAGTCTGCCGTGTGCTGCTGACACGCGCGGGAGCGCCGCGCCCCCGGCCGGCCGCGTGTCTATCCCGGCGCGAACCCCTCCATGAGTCGCGAGCGGATGATGAAGCGCAGTCCCTCCGGCGCCTCGACCGAGAAGCCGCTGCCGCGGCCCTTCACTACGTCGATGGAGAGAAAGGTATGGCTCCAGTACTCGAACTGCTCCGACGACATCCAGAAGTCGAGCACCTGCGGTTCGGCGCCTGCCGGCGAGATGTCGAGGCGACCGAGGAGCACGTCCTGGTCGGAGGTGCGGAAGTCTCCCTGCGGGAAGCACATGGGGCTGCTCCCGTCGCAGCATCCGCCGGACTGGTGGAACATCAGCGGACCGTACTGGTCCCAGAGCTTGCGCAGCAGTTCGACGGTTGCGGGCAGAAACTCGACGCGCGGGATAGTCTCGCCCGGCACCGTCACACTCGCGACAACATTCTCCATGACAGACATCGGCGTCCCTTCGAAAATTCGTGGAAGGCGCCATTATGCGCCTCGGTTCTGCGGAAATGACGAGAGTGCCGGTCGCGCTCGCGCGCGACCGGCACCGTGGCTGTCGGTCTAGAAGAATCCGAGCTTGTCCTCCGAGTACGACACGAGCAGGTTCTTGGTCTGCTGGTAGGCGGAGAGGGCGAGGCGGTTGTTCTCGCGGCCGATCCCGGAGCTCTTGTAGCCGCCGAACGCGGCGCCGGCAGGGTAGGCGTGGAAGTTGTTCACCCAGACGCGTCCGGCCTGAATGTCGCGTCCGGCACGGTACGCGATGTTGCCGTTGCGCGACCAGACCCCGGCTCCAAGCCCGTAGAGGGTGTCGTTGGCGATGGAGATGCCTTCGTCGTAGCCGTCGAAGCTCGTGACCGCGAGCACCGGGCCGAAGATCTCCTCCTGGAAGAGGCGCATCTTGTTGTGGCCCTCGAAGATCGTCGGCTGCACGTAGAAGCCGTCGGTGAGGTCGCCCCCGAGATCGACGCGCTCGCCGCCGAGCAGCAGCTTCGCGCCCTCCTGCTTTCCGATGTCGATGTAGCTCAGGATCTTCTCGAGCTGGTCGTTGGACGACTGCGCGCCGACCTGCGTGTCGGTGTCGAGGGGGTTGCCCTGCACCGCCTTCGCGGTGCGCGCGACCGCGTCGCCGAGGAAGCTGTCGTAGATCGGCTTCTCGATGAGCGCCCGGCTCGGGGCCGTGCACACCTCGCCGTTGTTGAACGCGAAGAGCACGAAACCCTCCTGGGCCTTGTCGTAGAACGCGTCGTCGGAATCGGCGACGTCCTTGAAGAAGACGTTCGGGCTCTTGCCGCCGAGCTCGAGCGTCGCCGGGATGATGTTGGCGCTGGCGTACTGCAGGATCAGGCGGCCGGTGGTCGTCTCGCCGGTGAAGGCGATCTTGCGGATGCGCGGGCTCGACGCGAGCGGCTTGCCCGCCTCGACGCCGAAGCCGTTGACGATGTTGAGCACCCCGGGGGGCAGGATGTCGCCAATGAGCTCGACAAGCACGAGGATCGAGACGGGGGTCTGCTCCGCGGGCTTGAGCACGATCGCGTTGCCGGCTGCCAGCGCCGGGGCGAGCTTCCACACGGCCATCAGTATGGGGAAGTTCCACGGGATGATCTGCCCGACCACGCCGAGCGGCTCGTGGTAGTGGTAGGCCGTCATCGTGCCGTCCATCTCGGCGAAGTTGCCCTCCTGCGCGCGGATGGCCGCGGCGAAGTAGCGGAAGTGATCGGCCGCGAGGGGGATGTCGGCGCCGAGGGTCTCGCGCACGGGCTTGCCGTTCTCCCACGTCTCGGCGACGGACAGCAGCTCGAGGTTGGCATCGATGATGTCGGCGATCTTGTTCAGGATGTCGGCGCGGTGTGTCGTCGACGTCTTGCCCCACGCGGGCGCCGCCTTGTGCGCGGCGTCGAGGGCGAGTTCGATGTCCTCCGCGGTTCCACGGGCGACCTCGGCGAAGGGCTTGCCGTTGACCGGGGAGATGTCCTCGAAGTACTGGCCCTTGACGGGTTTGACCCACTCGCCGCCGATCCAGTTTTCGTAGCGCGGCTTGAAGGCGACCTTCGAGTCGGCGGACCCTGGCACTGAATAAATGGTCATGGCGCTCCTGTTGACGGCGTTGTCGGTGACCGGTGAAGGTCGGTTTCTCGACGCTAACCGGCGCAACGTTGCAGCAGGGTTGCGGTCAATCGGCGTGGCTGCGGAGCTCCGCCTCGATGTGCTCGATGCGGGATACGACGCCGGCGCGCTTGGGCGAGCGCGGCGGCAGCAGCTGGAGGCAGGTCGTCCACACCTCGCTGTCGTAGGCGGCCTCGTCGGTGCGGGCGTAGCTCAGCAGGGTGTCGACCGCGGCATCCGCCAGCAGCGCCGAGCGAAGGCGGGAACTGATTTCCTGCCGGATCTGGTCGATTCCCGGGGAGCATGAGGCCGGAAGCATCGTGCCGCTGTAGGCGGCGAGCGCGACCCGGTGCGCCCCGCGCTCGAGGAAGGCGATCACCCGGTGGGCGTCGAGCTCGAGCGGCCGCGCCAGGCGATACGGGCGGGAGGCGAGGGTGAGCTCGGGGGCGAAGGCGTCGAGGACCTTGCGCAGCCGCACCATCTCCGCTCGCAGGGTCACGCGCGATCCATCGCCCTCGTAGAGCAGCTCGGCGAGCCGGTCAGCCGAAAGACCATCCTGGTGCCACGCGAGCAGGGTGAGGATCTCGGAGTGGCGCGGCGAGAGCTCGAGGGTGCGGCCGTCGAGTTCGAGCATGGCGTGGTCGCGGCCGAGAGACTGCAGCGAGAGCGTCAGAGGGAGGGCACGACGGGATGGGGCCGGACGTGCCGCGGGGCGGCTCCGGGAGATATCGTCGAGCCGCAGGATTCGCAGCTCGGCCTCGACCGCCGCAACCGTTGCCTCGATGAGCGGAAGCGTGTGCGGGGCGACTGCCTCGTCGCCCCCGGTGATGTCGATCACCCCGAGCACTCCGCCCGTCTCCGGATCGTGCACCGGAACCGCCGTGCAGCTCCACGGGTGCACGACCCGGTTGAAGTGCTCGGCGCGTTGGATCTGGATGCCGTGGTCGAGTGCGAGCGCCGTGCCGGGCGCGCTGGTGCCGACCCGGCCCTCCGACCAGTCCGCCCCCTCGACGAACAGCATGCCCTCGGCGCGGCGGCGCAGGTCGCGATCGCCGTCGATCCAAAGAAGCCGCCCGGATTCGTCACCGACCGCGACAATCAGTCCAGCGTCGAACGCGTGGCGGGTGAGCAGGCGGTGAACGACGGGAAGCACGAGCGACAGGGGGTGGTTCTTGCGGTACTCGCGAAGGTCGTCGTCGCCCAGGGCCAACTCCGGGCTCGCGGTGGAGGGGTCGAGACGCAGAGAGAGAGATCGCTCCCACGACTCCTGCACGAGTTGGCGCACGCCCCCGCTCGACTGCCGGTCGGAGATCACCCGGTCGTGGGCGAGCGCGAGGCGCTTCGACAGTTCGCTGACGGAGTCGACGAATGGCGCGGCGAGCCACGGATTGCGCATGGGTGCCTCCGATGCTCGCGGTTCGCAGGCCGACCTCCACAGGGACGACGATCACACACTATGCCCGGGTCAGGGTCAGTGCAGCAGTTCCCCGGCTTTGTTCAGCACGTTCTTCTCGCCGGCCTCGATCGGCACTGCGAATCGGTTCTGTTTCGGGGGCAGCGGGCAGTTGAAGTTGTAGTTGAATCCGCACGGGGGGAGATAGGCGCGGTTGAAGTCGAGCGTAATGGAACCATCGCGGTTCGGTGCCACCATCAGGAAGCGTCCGACGCTGTAGGTCGAGACGCCGCTGGTCGCGTCGGCGAAGACGAGCAGCAGGGCGCGGCCCTCCTTGAACGCGGCGAGGTTGTACGAGGTCCCGTCCCTGGTGAAAGTAATCTCCCCCGGAATCACCTTCTCGCGGGGCTTGCCCTCGTCCTTAAGGTGCTCAATTCCGACGCTCGTTCCCCCCTCGATCTCGGTCCACTTCGCGGTGATGACCCACTCGGGGTTGTAGGGGAAGGCATCGATGCCGCCAAAACTACGGATGCCCTCCGAGTCGGCGTCCCAGACGCGGAGCGCGTAGCTGCCGGACTCGCTGGCGATGGCGAACCCGCTCACGGTGTCGCTGAAGACGACGTCGCCCGGCTTCTCGGAGTCCTTGCCGGCAACGATCACGGACCCCTCGACGAGCCGCCCGTCGACCAGGATTCGGTCGGCCGCGGAGGCGGTGACCATGAGACCCGACTGACCCTCTGGCAGGGGCGACCAGAGTCCGGGCACGCCGTAGACGGGCTGCGGCGAGTCGACCCACTGGGTGTTCGCGAGGGCGAGATTGCCGCGCGGCTGCACCACCGACTGCTCCCTGCGCCTGCGGTACGTGGCGAGTTGGTCTTCGGGAGTCGCGGCGGCGGTTGCAATTTCAGTCATGGGTCCATCCTTCTAGAAGTCCCCGCACTCAACGACCAACTGGGTGGTTTTATGCCGGCCCAGTGAGGACCGCGGCCTGTCATGCCGTCGCGGAGAGGATGAAGCGGGCGGCCTGCTCCGGCTGGTCCCAGTGCGGATAGTGGCCGCAATGGTGGAACCCGCGGAACCTGGCGTTCGGGAACCGTTCGATGGCGACGCTCGCCTGGCTCGGCAGCGTCACCCGGTCCTGGCGTCCCCAGCCGATCGCGACCCTGCCCTTCGTGCGGAGGGCGCCGGGCTGCGTCGGCCCGTGTACGAGGGCGTCGAGGGCTTCGTCGATGCTCGCGGCACGGTTGAAGCCGCGTAGTTCGGTGAGCACAACCTCTGGATCGAGCGCCCACGGGCGGGCGCTGAACTGGAACAGGAGCGCGCTGCGCGCGATCCTCGACCCCGTGAGGGCCGGAAGGGCTCCATCCAGGGCTCGAATGAGCCGGATCGACGCCCCGACGGTGGCGCCGAACACCGTACGCTGGCCCGGCGACCAGAATCCGCCGGGATCGAGCGCGACCACCGATCCCTCGTGCCCGCGCCTGGCCATCTCGAGCACCAGGCGCGCACCCATCGACGAGCCAGCAAGATCCGCGTTCTCGAGGCCGGTGTCGCGTAGGAACTGCTCGACCGCTTCGGTGAGGGTCGCCATCGTGACCGGCCCCCGCAGTGGGGCGCTCGCGCCGAACCCGGGTAGGTCAATGGCGATGACTTCGCGCTTCGCGGCCAGCCGGTCGAAGACCGGGAGCCAGTTCGCCCACGACGACCCCAGTCCGTGAATGAGCACCAGGGGCGCCCCGGTGCCGCGGCGCACGTGGTGGAGCGGATTGGGCACGGGGTCGGGCATCGGACTCTCCTGTCGGATTCGGGTGTTCGACCCCAGGCGCGTGTGCGCCCTGCGGATCGGTGAGGTGAGGTGAGCTTAGGCTGTCCCTGCTGGCGGCGGAACCGGGCGCGTGGTTTCCTGATTGCATGTCCACTCTTCCTCTCGACGTGCCGGGCCAGCATCCCGGCGAGAACAACGTGTCCAACCTCGCGGGGCGCCTGAACTGGCTACGCGCAGGGGTGCTTGGAGCCAACGACGGCATCGTCTCGGTCGCGGCCGTCGTCGTCGGTGTCGCGGGAGCCACGAGTTCGGTGCCCGCGATCGCGACCGCCGGCATCGCCGCCCTCGTCGGAGGGGCGATCTCGATGGCTCTCGGCGAGTACGTCTCGGTGAGCAGCCAGAGCGACAGCCAGCGAGCGCTCATCGCGAAGGAGCGGCAGGAGCTGATCGACTTTCCCAACGAGGAGCTCGAAGAACTCGCTGGGCTGTACCAGGCGGAGGGGCTTTCTAAGTCGACCGCTAAACTCGTCGCGGTCGAGCTGACCGAGCACGACGCCCTGCGTGCGCACCTGTCCAAGGAGCTGGGCATCAGTGAGGACGACGTCGTGAGTGCCTGGCATGCGGCCTGGGTGTCGGCACTCGCCTTCACCCTCGGCGCCGCGCTCCCCCTGCTCGCGATCCTCGGTCCATTCGGTGCCCTGCGCGTGCCGGTGACCTTCGTGGCAGTGCTGATTGCCCTCGCCATCACGGGCGCGCTCGGCGCGCGGATCGGTGGCGCCGCAGTTGCCAGGTCGGTCGCGCGCGTCGTCGTCGGCGGTGCCGCCGCGCTGGCCGTCACCTATCTGATCGGAACGCTGCTGGGCAACTCTGGGCTGGTCTAGGGCCGATGGCGCGCATCCTCGTGGTCGAGGACGACCTCGAGATGGGTGCGCTCGTCGACCGCGGTCTCCGTGCGGAGGGCTACGAGGTGAATGTCGTCGCCAACGGGGTCGATGCGCTCATCGCGCTGGCCCACGGGGACTTCGCGGCAGCCGCCGTCGACGTCATGCTCCCGCAGATGAACGGATTCGAGGTATGCCGACGCATCCGCGAATCGGGCAGCACAATGCCGGTGATCCTGCTCACGGCGCGGGACGCGATCGAGGACCGGGTGTTCGGGCTCGATTCCGGTGCCGACGACTACCTGACGAAGCCGTTTGCGATCGCCGAACTGACCGCGCGGCTGAGGGCGCATCTGCGCAGGGAGATGGGCGGAACGAAGACCGTGGTGCGGGTCGGTGGCCTGAGTCTCGACAGCGTCGCCGTCCGTGCGACCGTCGACGATCGCCCCCTGGCGTTGAGCGTCAAGGAGTTCTCGCTGCTGCGGATGCTCGCCTCGCGCGCGGGAACAGTGGCGAGCCGCGCGGAGATACTCGATGAGGTGTGGGGCTCCTCCGAGCACTTCGA
>Ga0335397_10003440_pt1 | contig 21173 bp, 19 predicted proteins | sample MAT04_FD_205740 | JGI IMG/M metagenome (GOLD analysis project Ga0335397, IMG submission 205740) | Freshwater microbial communities from Lake Fryxell liftoff mats and glacier meltwater in Antarctica - MAT-04 (spades assembly) (version 2) ... | reverse complement strand
TGGTCGAACGCGCTCACCCGGTCGCTCGCGACCACGAGCATCCGCCCCGGGTAATTCGGCGACGAGTACAGGTCGCGCACCTTGCCGGAGTAGTCGTGGGTCCAGCCGGGGAGATCAGTCGCGTCGGTCACGCCCCCCATTATTCACCGCCGGAGAGGCTGCCCCCTGCAGCGGAGGTCGTCGCCTTCACCGAGGCTGCGGCTGCCGGCATCCGTCCCCCGCCTGTCCTACTCTGCGACGCGCGCCGCGATGTCGGTGCGGTACTGCCCACCTTCGAGCTTGATGACCTCGAGCGCCCGATACGCGCGCGCCCTCGCCTCGGTGAAGTTCGGGGCGGTGGCGACCACGCTGAGCACCCGGCCGCCGGTCGCGACGAGGTCAGCGTTGTTGAGGGTCGCGGTCGCGGCGTGGGTGATTGTGATGCCGGGCAGCGCGAGGGCCTCATCAAGCCCCGTGATGAGGCGTCCGGTGATCGGAGATTCTGGGTATCCCTCGCTCGCGAGCACGACCGTGACGGCGACATCATCGGTGAACTGGGGGCGCGGCAGCGAGCCGAGTCCGCCCGTCGATGCGGCGAACAGCAGGCCGCTGAGCGGGGTGATGAGGCGCGGCAGCACGGCCTGCGTCTCGGGGTCGCCGAAGCGCGCGTTGAATTCGATCACACGGATGCCGTGGTCGGTCACGATCAGACCGCAATAGAGCAGCCCGATGAACGGCGTCTGCTCCGCGGCAAGCTGACGCACGGTCGGGATCGCGATCGTGTTGATGACCTCGTCGACGAAGCCCTCTGGCAGCCAGGGGAGCGGCGAGTAGGAGCCCATTCCGCCGGTGTTGGGCCCGAGGTCGCCGTCGAAGAGGCGCTTGTAGTCCTGGGCGGGGGAAAGCGGCAGCACGCTGTGGCCGTCGCTGAGCAGGAATAGCGACACCTCCTGGCCGGCGAGAAACTCCTCGACGAGCACACTGCCCTGGTGCAGCCAGTACTCGGCGTGCGCGATGGCGGCGTTGCGCTCGCCGGTCACGAGCACACCCTTGCCCGCAGCGAGCCCGTCGGCCTTGACGACGTAGGGGGCGCCGTACTCGTCGATGGCCTCGATGGCCTCGTCGAGGGTGCCCGCCCGCGTCGCGCGGCCGGTCGGAACTCCGGCATCATCCATGATCCGCTTGGCGAAGGTCTTGCTTCCCTCGAGCTGGGCAGCAGCCTTACCCGGGCCGAAGACCGCGATACCGCGGTTGCGCAGGGTGTCGGCGACGCCGGCGACGAGCGGGGCCTCGGGGCCGATGATGACGAGCTCGATGTCGTTGTCGAGCGCGAAGCCCGCGACAACCGGACCGTTCGTCGGGTCGAGGTGGATTACCGGAACATCCAGCGCGATGCCGGCATTGCCGGGTGCGGCGATGATGTCGTGGCCCGCGTCCTCCGCGAGTAGTGCTGTGATGATGGCGTGTTCACGCGCACCGGAGCCAAGAACGAGAATTCTCACCATGCAAGGTTAGCGGGGCGGTTGTTACCGTAGAACCATGGGCAGAGCGAAAATAGTGGCACTTGTCGGCGAAGCGGCGGTTCGGCAGGCACTGCTGCCCGAGGCGGATCGGGAGACGACCGCCGTGGCTGTGCGGTACCTGCTGCAGGTGCTCGCCGAAAACGCGCCGGGAGGCACAGTAGAGGTACGGGTTCCGCCGTTCGGTGCGGTGCAGTGCGTCGAGGGCCCGAATCACAGCCGTGGTACCCCTCCGAACGTCGTCGAGACGGATGCCGCGACCTGGCTCCAGCTTGCGACCGGCGGAATCGGGTGGGCGGATGCTGTGCAGCGAGGCAGCGTCTCCGCCTCCGGCCAGCGCGCGAACCTCTCCGCCGAGCTCCCTGTGCTGTGGCAGCGAACTCCCGTCTGAGTCGGGGACAATAGGGGCATGACCGACCAACAGCCCCAGGGCACCGACCCCGCGGGCAGCACTCCACCGGCCGGGACCAATCCGGAGGGCGCGGCATCCGACTCCGCGGCATCCGACTCCGCCGCATCCGACTCAGCCGGCAGCTCGACAAGCGCGGGCAGCGTGACCATGCGGCGCGCCCCGCGCTATCCGCGCTTCATCGTTCTCGGGGCGGGGCTGGGCGCGATCGTCGCGTACATCCTGACGGCGGCGTTTCCGGTCGACCCGCTCGTCGGATTCGCTGCGCTGTTCGGCTACTTCGCGCTCATCGGCGTTTCGGCTGGCGCCGCGATCGGTGGGCTCACCGCGATCGTCCTCGACACGGTCGCCACGCGGCGGGCGAAGACGATGGGCGCTGAGCGCACTGTCGTCGACCCGACGCCGGAAGACGTCGAGGGTGACCTCGAAGACTAACCTTCGGCCTTCATAATTCAGGAATGTGAGGCTGGGCGGGCTTTCACAATTCAGGAGTTTGGCCGGGTTCAGTTTTCAGAGCTCAGGAGACGCGCCTGAGCCAGGCGTAAAAACTGGGGCAAACGGATGCCTGCCGCCGACGGTTCGGCCAATTTGGCAGCATCCGCCCCACCGGGTCCTGAATAATGACAGCCCGTCGCGGCTAGCTGGCCTGGTTGCGCTCGACCCAGTTCAGGTACTCCGGAGAGACCGAGCCGGTGACGTAGTCGCCCGTGAAGCAGCTCATCTCGAGCTCGGTGACCGTCGAGCCGGCGATGATCGCCGCCTGCATGTCCGCGACCTCCTGAAAGATCAGGTAGTCCGCGCCGAGCTCGGTACGGATATCCGGAACCTTCTTGCCGTGCGCCACGAGCTCGTGCCGGGTGGGCATGTTGATGCCGTAGACGTGCGGAAAGCGCACGGGCGGGGCCGCCGACGTGAAGGTGACCTTGTTGGCCCCGGCGAGTCGTGCCATCTCGATGATCTCCCGCGAGGTTGTGCCACGTACGATCGAGTCGTCGACGATGAGGATGTTCTTGCCGCGGAACTCGCTGCCCATCGCGTTGAGTTTCTGCCGCACGCTTTTCTTGCGCTCGGCCTGCCCGGGCATGATGAACGTGCGGCCGACGTACCGGTTCTTGTAGAACCCCTCGCGGTACTCGAGTCCGAGCTTGCGGGCGACCTGCATGGCTGCGGGCCTGGCCGAGTCCGGGATGGGCATGACGACGTCGATGTCGCCGCGCGGGGTGTACTTCGCGATTGTGTCGGCGAGGCTGTCACCGAGCCGCAGCCGCGCCTCGTAGACCGAGATGCCGTTCATGACCGAGTCGGGGCGAGCGAGGTACACGTACTCGAACGAGCACGGGATCAGCCGCGGTTTCGCCGCGCACTGCTTCGAGGTCATCTCGCCGTCGACGGCGATGAAGATCGCCTCGCCGGGCGCGACATCCCGAACCAGCTCGTATCCGCCGCTCTCGAGCACGAGCGACTCCGATGCGACGACCCACTCGTAGCCGACCATGCCCTTGGGGCGCCGGCCCAGAACGAGCGGACGGATGCCGAACGGGTCACGGAACGCGAGGAGCCCATGTCCGGGAATGAGCGCGATCGTGGCGTAGGAGCCCTCAACGCGCTCGTGCACGCGCTCGACCGCCGCGAAGAGATGCGAGGGGTCGAGGTCGGCGCCAGACACCTGCTGCTGCAGCTCGTGCGCGAGCACATTGACGAGCAGTTCGGTGTCGGATGTCGTGTTGAGGTGGCGCCGGTCGATGTCGAACAGTTCTTGGGTGAGCTCACGCGTGTTCGTGAGGTTGCCGTTGTGCACGAGAACGATGCCGTAGGGTGCGTTCACGTAGAACGGCTGCGCCTCCTCTTCGTTCGAGGCAGATCCGCGGGTCGCGTAGCGCACGTGGCCGAGGCCCATGGTGCCGGGCAGAGCGCGCATGTCACGCGTGCGGAATGCCTCCCGCACCTGCCCTTTTGCCTTCACCATATGGAAGGTGCGGCCGTCGGCTGTGGCGATGCCGGTGGAGTCCTGACCGCGGTGCTGCAGCAGGAGGAGGCTTTCGTAAACGAGTTGGTTGGCGGGTTCCGAAGAAACGATGCCGACAATGCCACACATTCGTGGGCGTGCTCCAGACCATAGAGTTGTACCGCAGCTGAATAACGCGGCGCCCACCAGTCTTTCACGCTCACGAACGGAACCGCGAATGTCGAACAGTTACAGTGCCGCCGGTGTGGACACCGCCGCCGGGGATCTCGCCGTCGAGCTCATGAAGTCTGCCGTCTCTGCGACCCACGGCCCCGGCGTCGTCGGCGGTGTCGGCGGCTTTGCCGGCCTCTTCGACGTGTCGTTCCTGAAGTCGTTCGAGCGCCCGCTGCTCGCGACCTCAACCGACGGCGTCGGCACGAAGGTGGCCATCGCGCAAGCACTCGACAAGCACGACACGATCGGCCTCGACCTCGTCGGCATGGTCGTCGACGACATCATCGTGGTCGGCGCGAAGCCCCTGTTCATGACCGACTACATCGCCTGCGGCAAGGTCGTCCCCGAGCGGATCGCGGCGATCGTCGCGGGCATCGCACGCGGATGCTCCGAGACCGGCACCGCCCTCGTCGGCGGCGAGACGGCCGAGCATCCGGGCCTGCTCGGTCCGGACGACTACGACGTGGCGGGTGCTGCGGTCGGCGCGGTCGAGGCGGATGCCCTGCTCGGCGCCCACCGGGTGAGCGACGGTGACGTCGTGGTGGCCCTCGAATCATCCGGCCTGCACAGCAACGGCTATTCGCTCGTGCGGCACATTCTCGCCGGCCGGGACGCCGGTTACACTGACCACTCCGACGATCTCGGCGGCCTCATCGGCGAGGTGCTGCTCGAGCCGACTCGGCTCTACACCGCGCCGCTGTTGCGGTTGCTCGACGACCCGGTCACTGGCGACGGCGTGCACGCACTCAGCCACGTCACCGGTGGCGGCATCGCCGCGAACCTTGCTCGTGTGCTGCCGGTGGGTTCCTGGGTCGAGCTCGAGCGCAGCAGCTGGACTCCACAGCCCGTCTTTCAGGTGCTCGCCGAGTGGGGCGGGCTCTCACTCGCCGACACCGAGGGAACGTGGAACCTCGGCATCGGAATGATCGCCGTGGTGCGCGCCGACAAGGCCGCGGTCATCGTCGACCGGCTGACCTCCGCCGGCATCCCGGCCTGGACACTCGGCGTCGTTCAGACCGCCACCCGCGACCTCACCGGATTCGAGCAGGGTGCCAAGGGTGTCGACGGCGGTGCGGTTCGCCTTGTCGGCGCGTACGCCTGAGTGCCCCGGATGCGGGGGTGGCTTGCGGATGCCGCAGGGTCTAGTTTCTTGTAGATGACCGATCCGCAGAATTTCCCCGCCCAGCCACAGCCCGGCATCGGCTACGGCACCAACCCGTACCAGCCGAACGGCGTCTCGTCGGCGCCGGAGCGCGGGCTCAGCATCGCGAGCATGGCGCTTGGCATCCTGTCGCTGTTCTTCGGGTTCACCGTTGTGGTGCCGATTGTCGGACTCGTGCTCGGGGTGATGGGCCTCAAGCGTGAGCCGGAGGGACGGAACTTCGCCCTCGCGGGCGTCTGGATCAACGGCGCGATCCTGCTCCTCGGGCTGGTGCTGGTGGTGATCGTCATCGTCGCGCTGAGCATCGGGATTTTCACGATCCCGGGGTTTATCGAGATGAGCAACGCGGCAGTTCTCAACGCCTGAGGGGTGTCACCCGGCCGCGCTGCCGGCGCTGCAGTAGGAGCCCCTGCTGTGCACCTTGTGCGCAATGCGCAGCTCGGCCTCGTCGTCCTCACCGACCTCGGGCCGGAATTGTCCTTCCGGGTTCCAGGCGAATCCGGAGCCCTCCGGATGCCGCCGCGCATGCTGTGTGAGGGCAAGCGGAATCAAACGCATCCGCTGGTCGACCCACTCGGCGGTCCATGGACCCTCCGCAATGATCTGCTCCGCGGGACGGAACTCGTAGTAGATCGTGCGGCGCAGGCGATTGTTGAGGACCGCCTGCGAGCCGTGCACCACCATAACGTCGTGCACGAGCACGTCGCCAGGCTCAAGGTTGGTCTGAACGACGCCGGGGGCGTCCCAGCCGTACTCGTCGGCGAGTTGGCAGACGTCGACAGGCTTCGTCTGCGATCCGGGCGCGACGCGGAGTGACCCCTCGTCGGGTCGTGCGGCGTCGAGGTAGACGTCGACGTTGAAGATGCGGTGGTTTCGGGGGTGCACGGCGTCTTGGTGCCAGTCGATGGCGGCGCCGTCGCCCTCGACTTTGAAGACCAGGGATTCGTAGGTCGGCACGAAATTCGGGCCGGCGAGGCTCTCCGCGATCCCGAGCACGGCTGGGCTGCCGAGCAACTCGAGGGAGGCCGGCTCGCCCTTACCGTGAAGGTAGTCAATGCGGAACATCACCCGGCCGCCGGAACGCTGCGCGAAGACATAGTCGGGATCGGGGTGTCCGGACGCGGTGGAGTCGCGGCCGGCCTCGATCCAGCGCGTCGCAGCATTCTGCAGGCGAAGGAGGAGGTCCGCCGGGATGCGGTTCTTGAGAACGAGGTAGCCCTTCTCGTCGAAGGTCGCGATCTGCTCGGGGGTGAGGTGATGCGGGGTGAGCTGGTGGGTGCTGGTGGTGGTCACGTATCCACGCTACCGACGTGGTATTCGGGATTCATCCCGTATTTCGCGTCTTCTTTCCGGAATAATCAACTTATGTTTGGTGATCGCGCGTCGTTCGGGTTCTCATGCTGGAGCGCGAGCGCGGGGCGGATGTCGACCGCGCACCAGCACAATGACATCGAGGTGAACTTCAGCGCGTCGGACCTCGTCTACATGGTGGGCGGGCGACGCGTCGAGGTGCCGGCCGGCCGGGTCTCCGCTTTCTGGGGCGCGACACCGCACCAACTCGTGGAGGTGCGCGCCGAGTCGCCGATCACCTGGCTCACCGTTCCGCTGGCCAGGTTCACCTCATGGCGGGTGCCCCGCGCGACGGTGCGGGCACTGCTCGGCGGCGAGGTGCTCGTCGCCCCCACTGACTGGAAGGTGGCTGACGGCGGGCGGCGGCTCGTGCCGTGGACGCGCGACCTGGCGAGCGGCTCCGAGTTCGCGGAATCCGTGGCGGCGCTCGAGGTGGAGGCGTTCCTCTGCCGGTTTGCGATGGTCGCCCAGCCGCAGGGGAGCGCCGGACGGACGCCAGGCAGGGCGGCGGCGGGTGGCCCGGCGTTGGTCGGGGCCGGGTCTTCCGTTGCCGGGTCCGACGACGCCGTGCGGCGGGCGGGCGACATGGCGGCCTACATCTCCGATAACTTCCATCGGCCGCTGCGGGTCGCGCAGGTCGCCGGGGTAGCGCACGTGCACCCGCACTACGCCACCGCGCTGTTCAAACGCGTCTTCGGACTGTCGATCCACGCCTACCTCGTGCGGTACCGGGTCGGGGAGGCGCAACGACTGCTTGTCACGGGGGATATACCGGTGTCCGATGTCGGGCGGGCATCCGGGTTCCCGTCGCACAGCACGTTCTACGCCAGCTTCACCGCGGCATGCGGGATGCCGCCGGCGAGCTACCGGAGGATTCACGCGGGTGCCTCTTAGGCGCTCTGGGCCTCGGGGGAATTTTCGGTCTCGCCGTCGTCATCAGCTTCGTCATCATCGTCGGCGTGGGGGCCGAACGCGTTGGGGTCGGCGGCGACATCTGCCCACTTGTCGATGAGTTCATCCTGCTCGGGCGAGGAGTGAGTCAACTCGCGTTGGAGCGCGCCGTAATTGGTGTCTGGGCTGAAGTACTTCAGATCCCGGGCGACCTTGGTGTGCTTTGCCTTCTGGCGACCGCGTCCCATGGATGACCCCCTTACAATTCCAGCCCGCGCAGGGAAGGACGCGTCGGGCAGTGGCCAACAGAAATGCTATGAACTAACCCCTGACTTTAGCACTACGAGCTGAGCACCTCGTGCCGACGGTGCACAGGGTAGACACTGGGCGTCAGCTCTGCATTGATCCGGAGGCGTCGCGGTGCGGCGGCGACCGGTAGCGTAAACGCGTGACCTATGACCCGAGCCATCCCGGTGTCATCGTCATCGGCGCAGGTCAGGCCGGACTCTCTGTCGCCTACTACCTGCAGAAGCTCGGACTGATGCCGGGCGAGGACTTTCTCATCGTCGATCGCGGGCCGGGAACGGGCGGCGCGTGGCAGCATCGATGGGAGGCTCTCCGGATCGGTTCGGCGCATCGCATCAATGACCTTCCCGGTATGAAGGACCTCGGCCTGAGCTTCGAGGACGCCGACCGCCACGCCCCAGCGAAGGCTGTCGTAGCCGACTACTACCGCACATACGAAGAGCACTTCGGGTTGCGTGTGGAGCGTCCGGCGGCCGTCAGGTCGGTGTTCAACCGGGGGATCGAGCTCGTCGTGCGCATCGCCGGCTCCACGGGGGAGCGCGACGTGCCCACCCACGCTGTCGTCAACGCCACCGGAACCTGGGGCTCGCGGTTTGTGCCGTACTACCCGGGCCTCAACTCGTTCGCGGGCCGACACGTGCACACGGCCGACTACGTTTCGGCCGCCGATTTCGCCGGGCAGAGCGTCATCGTGGTCGGCGGCGGTACCTCGGCGATCGGGTTCCTTCTCGAACTCGAGGGGGTTGCCGCGCAGCTCGCCTGGGTCAGTCGCCGCGAGATCGAGTTTCTTGCCGAGGGCGACTTCGACCTGGAGGCGCGGGTCTCCGCGGTGGCGATGCAGGATCTCGCGGCGCGCGAGGGCCGCGCGCTACCGAGCATCGTGAGCGGCACAGGCGTTCCGAAGACCCGGCGCATCGCGGCTGGCATCGAGCGCGGAACACTCGTCGCCCGACCCATGTTCACGGCGATCGAGCCGGATGGCGTGCGGTTCGCCGACGGGAGCTTCCAGAAGGCCGACGCGATCATCTGGTCGACCGGCTTCCGCCCGGAGCTGCGGCACCTCGCCCCGCTGAAGCTGCGCGAGAAGGCGGGCGGCATACAGATCGGCAACAGCTCAGCCTGGAAAGACGCCCGCATCTTTTTCGCGGGCTACGGGCCACAGGCATCCACGGTCGGCGCGAACCGGGCCGGACGCACGATCGCGCGCCAGGTGATCGCGACCCTCAGCAACCTCTGACGGCTTTCATCATTCAAGAGTGGTGTGCTGCTGGGCCCAAGCGGACGCAGGAATGCTGCGTTTCTCGCCGATATCGTGCGGCGAAAGCGGGCGGATGCTCGATAGCGCAGCATCCGCCCGCCGTCCCGGCCGACACTCCTGAATGATGAGAGCCACCCGGGCGCTCGTGGCACGAGTACGCCCCGAGCGGCCGGGCTCAGCGCACCTCGATGGTCGCGCCCGACGCTCCGGCAACCTCGCCGTCGGCGTTGACCGCGATCGAGACCGTTTCGCCCGCGAATCGCAGACCCGTCACGCTCAGCGGGGTGAGGGCAGACGCGGCCGGCGACACTCCGAGCACCCCGGCCACGGCATCCGGCGCGAGCCCGAGCACGCTCGACAGGATCGACACCGACGACGCGGCCGACCACGCCTGTGGGCGGCAGGCCGCCGGATACGGCACGGGCGAGGAGAACAGCGCAGCGGGGTCGCCCGAGTGCAGCTCGGGAAGCCGGAAGTCGAATCCGGATGCCGCGGCGAGCAGCCCTGAGACGAGCACGCCGGCTTCATCCGCGAAGCCCTCGCTCGCGAGGCCAGCGATCGCGATGGCGGTGTCGTGGGTCCAGACGCTGCCGCCGTGGTAGCTGAGCGGCCAGTATCCGGCCGAGTCGGTGCTCATCGTGCGCAGGCCGTAGCCGCTGCTCATCTCGGGGGACACGAGGTGGTCGGCGATCCGCTTCGCCTGGGCCGCATCGAGCAGCCCGGTGCCGAGCAGGTGTCCGAGGTTGCTGGTGACGGTGTCGACGGGCCGCTTCGCGGCGTCGAGCGCGATCGCGGGGTAGGCGCCGGCGGGGGAGTCGATCCAGAACTCCTCGTTGAACCGGGTGCGCAGAACGGATGCCCAGTCCCGCCAGGCGTCGCCGCCGTCGACCCCGAAGTGGTCGAGCAGGTCGGCACCGTGCGTCGCGGCCTCGAACGCGTAGGCCTGCACCTCGCACAGTGCGATCGGACCGTCGGCGAGGGTGCCGTCGCGCCACTGCACGGAGTCGCCGGAGTCCTTCCAGCCCTGGTTCGCGAGGCCGTGCCCGGTCTCGTCGACGTATTCGAGTAGTCCGTCGCCGTCGGCGTCGCCGAAGTCCCGCATCCACTCGAGCGCGGCAACCACATTCGGCAGCAGCTCGCGCACCTGCTCTTCCGGCATTCCCCAGCGCCAGGCGTCGTGCAGCAGGCAGACCCAGAGCGGTGTCGCGTCGACGGTGCCGTAGTAGAGCGGCGGCAGGTGCAGTCCCTCGCCGGGCATCGAGAGGCCGTCACGGCGCATCTCGTGCATGATCTTGCCGGGCTGCTCGGCGGTGTCGGGCACCGAGGTGGTGCCCTGCAGGTTGGCGAGCACGCGCAGGGTGTCGGCGGCGAGTTCGGTGCCGAGCGGCAGCATCATGCGCGCGGCCCAGATGGAGTCGCGGCCGAAGAGCGTGAAGAACCAGGGGGCGCCGGCGGCGAGGAAGACCCGGTCGGGGTGGCTCGCGGGGCTGAGGCGCAGGGCGGCGAGGTCGTCGAGGGCGACGGTCAGCCAGCGGCCGAGTCGGTCGTCGGCGGCCTCCACCGTGGGAATGCTCCACGCGGCGGGCCCGTCGACACCGTGCACGATCGCCCGCGAGTCGTTCGCGGAGAGGGTCCAGCCGACCGTGGATGCGCCGAACGGGGGAACGGTGACCTGCCAGAGCAGGCGCACCTCGCCCGGGCCGAGCACCGTGATGGTGGCCGCCGGCGCGTCGATCGAGGCGCTGATGGAGTCGTTTGACCAGCGGATGCCGTGGCCGTCGACGGTCGCGAGCGGGGCGGGGTCGGCCGCGCCGAGCCCTGCCTTGACGTGGTCCATCTCGGCGAGATCCAGTGAAAGCACGAGCTCGACCGTCGTGGTGATCTCGGTGTCGAGGTTCGACTCGAGTCTCAGTTCCTCCCGGATGCCCGAGGTTGTCGCGGTGCGTGCGAGCAGCGAGCGAACACGCGGGTCCGGCATCCGGTCGTCGAGGTGGCGCTGAAGGGCGACGAAGGTGACCGATGCGGCGCCGCTCGTGCTCGTCGCGATGGCCTCGCCGGCCTGGCCGCCGATCTGCAGGACGGCGCGGTTGACGAGGCGCATGTCGGAGAAGAAGATCCCGTGGATGCTCGCGGCTCCCATCGAGCCGTCGGCCGCCGACCACGCCTGGGTCGGTGCCTGTAACACGAGGGTCTCGGCGTGGATGAGTGGCTGGAGGGAATTCGCGGGGCACTCGGCCGATGTGGCCTCGGGCGATGGCAGGGTTACGGATGGCACGGGGCTAGACATGAGCTGTCACGACTCCTCATTGATTGGCGTGAGCGATGGTCTGCTGGCAAGAAGGTGAAAGTCGCCCGCAACTCGCGATTGACTTTTCCACCCTCTGAGGTAACGTAGCACTCAGAATTTGATCGATCAAATTTTTCGTGTCATCGGGAATCGGGTCGCAGACCCATTCCTTTCGGCCACAAACTTGAACGTTCAAACCACCAACGATGTTGAGGCCAAAGGAGGCCGCATGGCCCAGCCAACGGTAGAAGACGTCGCCCGCGAGGCGAACGTGTCGCGGCAAACCGTGTCGAACGTCATCAACACGCCGTCGATCGTGAAGCCGGCCACCCTCGACCGGGTGCAGCTGGCAATCGCCCGCCTCGGCTACCGGCCGAATCTCTCGGCCCGCCGGCTGCGGCAGCAGAAGTCCTCGACGATCGGGGTGCGCCTCGACCCCATCCGCAACGGCATCTCGGGTGCCGTGCTCGATCGCTTCGTGCACGCCCTCACCGAGCAGGCGGATGCCCGCTCGATGCGCGTGCTCCTGTTCACGGCGGCGAGCCCGCAGGACGAGATCGAGCAGATCCGCTCTCTGCATGAAGGGGCCGATGTCGACGCCTTCGTGCTGACTGCGACGGCTCACGGAGACCGGCGCATCGCCTGGCTGATCGAGAACGATGTCCCCTTTGTCACCTTCGGGCGGCCGTGGGGCATCGACGACATGGACGACCCGAAACACCTCTGGGTCGACATCGACGGCCGCCGGGGCGTACGCGACGCGACCGACCGCCTGATCGACAGCGGCGCGACTCGAGTGGGCTGGGTCGGCTGGCCGCGCCCGTCCGGCACCGGCGACGATCGCCGGCTCGGCTGGGAGCAGGCGATGCGCGAGCGCCTCGGCACAAGCGACTCTGAACTCGCCGCGCTGAGCGTCGAATCCTATGACGGCGTGTCCGAGGCGACCGAGACCGTCGCCGCCATGCTGCGTGCGGGCGACCTCCCGGATGCCCTCGTCTGCGCGAGTGACACCCTCGCGCTCGGGGCACTCATCGCCGCGTCATCCACCGGCGTCACCGACCTGCCGATCATCGGGTTCGACAACACGCCCGTCGCCGAGGCCGTCGGCCTCTCCAGCGTCGATCAGGTACTCGACCAGGTCGCCATCGCGGCGCTCGAGCTGCTGCTCGGCAGCGAGGGCAACAGCATCGTGGTGCGTGGGACGGATGCTGGCCCGCCCCACCGGCTCATCGCCCCCGCGCTTGTGCACCGCACACCCAACCACTTGCCGCTCTACGGAACCACCACCGAGAGGACAGCTCCCGCTGTTCGCAATCACCACCGAAAGGAAACATCATGACGAAGAAATCATGGGGCGCAGCAGCCCTTGCGATCGGACTGACCGCAACCCTTGGGGGATGCGCGGCAGGCTCCGACGGCGAAGGCGGCGAGGGTGCCGCCGGCCAGGAGCTCAGCATCCTCATCGCCTCGAGCGGTGACGCCGAGACGAAATCCGTCACCGAGGCGGCCAACGCGTGGGCGGCGGACAACGACGCCACCGTCGACGTGATCGTGGCGAACGACCTCAACCAGCAGCTCAGCCAGGGCTTCGCGGGCGACAGCGCCCCTGACCTCTTCTACATGGGCTGGGATCAGTTCGCGACCTACGCGAGCAATAGCTATCTCGAGCCCTACGCGGCCGACCTGTCGAACGCGGGTGACTTCTACCCGGGACTGGTCGACACCTTCACCTACGACGACACCTTCACCTGCGCCGCGAAGGACTTCTCGACCCTCGGCCTCATCGTCAACACCGACGCGTGGGCCGCCGCCGGACTCACCGACGCCGACATCCCGACCGATTGGGACAGCCTCGAGGCCGTCGCGACGACCCTCACGACCGATGCCCAGGTTGGGCTCTCGTTCGGCCTCGAGTACGCCCGCGCGGGCGCATTCATGAACCAGGCCGGCGGACAGCTCATCAGCGACGACGGCCAGACCGTTGAAGCAGACACCCCGGAGAACGTGGCGGGTCTCGAATACATCCAGCAGCTTCACGAGGCCGGCGTCTACAAGACCCCGTCCGAACTCGACTCCGGCTGGTCGGGTGAGGCTCTCGGTAAGGGTGCGGCCGCCATGGTGATCGAGGGACCGTGGATCAAGGGAATCAAGAACGACTTCCCCGACACCAACTACGCTGCCTATGAGCTGCCGGCCGGCCCGGAAGGCAAGTCGACCTACACCTTCACCAACTGCTGGGGAATCCCGCAGGGCTCCGACACCGCTGAAGCCGCGACCTCGCTGGTGGAGTTCCTGACTTCGGATGAACAGCAGATGGCCGCTGCGGACGCCTTCGGTGTGATCCCCTCGACCGAGTCGGCCGCGGCTCTCTACGCAGAGAGCTACCCGGAGAACGCGTCGTTCGTCGCGAGCGCCGACTATGCAGTGAGCCCGGTCAACTTCGCCGGTTCGTCGTCGGCGGTCGCCGACTTCAACTCGCAGCTCGAGACGCTCATCGGCGGCGACGCCCAGGGCATCCTCGAGTCGTTCCAGACGAGCCTGCAGGCCGCGCTCGACGAAGCCAACGCCCAGTAGGTTCCGCACCATAAAAGGCCGGGCGGCGACGCGTTCGCCGCCCGGCCCCTCAGCGAAAGAGGAATCATGAGCAAGGGCATGCGTGCCGGCGAGGCGAAGTTCGGATACCTGTTCGTCGCCCCGGCTGTCATCATCATCGGGGTCTTCCTGGTGCTGCCGATCTTCCTGGCGCTCTACGTGAGCTTCAGCAACTGGAACGGTCTTGGGTCGCCGCTCGGCAACTCCGAGTTCATCGGCACCGAGAATTACCAGAAAGTACTGGTCGACGACGGGCTCAGCAAGAGCGACTTCGGTACCTCGATCCGCAACAACTTCTTCTACGTCATCTTCGTCGTGCCGGCACAGACAGCACTGGCGCTGTTCCTGGCCGTGCAGGTCAACCGGCGCGTGCTGCGCGGCCGGGGTTTTTTCCGCACCGCGTTCTACTTCCCGAGTGTCACGAGCTCGATCGCGATCACCACGATCTTCCTGTTCCTCTTCACCGCCTCCGGCGTCGTCAACTCGATCCTCGCCTTCTTCGGCATCAATGGGCCCAACTGGTTCAAGGACCCGAGCGGGATCATCCACAACTTCCTCGGCGTGTTCGGTGTCAACTCGGCGCCCGCCTTCCTCGACGTGCAGGGGCCGCTCGGAATCAGCTGGTGGCAGTGGATCGCCGGGCCGTCTGTCGCGATGTGCGCCCTGATCGCACTCGCCGTGTTCACGACATCGGGCACCTTCATGCTGCTGTTCCTGGCTGCGCTGCAGAACATCGGCGCCGAAATCGACGAGGCTGCGCTGATGGACGGCTCCGGCCCATTCCGCAAGTTCTTCTCGGTGACGCTGCCAATGCTCAAGCCGACCTTGTTCACCGTGCTCACGCTCGGGCTCATCGGCACCTGGCAGGTTTTCGACCAGGTGTACCTGACCGGCGGCAACGGCGCTCCCGCGAAGACGCTGCTGACCCCCGCTTTCCTGGCCTTCTCCACATCGTTCAACGATTTGAAGTGGGGTCAGGGCGCGGCGATCTCGTTCATCCTGTTCGCGATCATCGTGGCGCTCACCCTGCTGCAGCGCTTCATCCTGCGCGACCGTGATGTCGGCAAGCGAGCCGAGACCAATGCCACGCGGGCGGCCGCCGAGGTCAAGGCCGGCGCGGCGAGGGCCAGCGCGAGAAACGCCTCCACGAACACCGACACCACAAAGGCGGGCATCCGATGACGAATCTCACGCAGGCCGCAATCCTCTCCGAACGCGGACGGCCAGCAGCATCGCCCCGCCGGAAGGGAATCTCACGCAAGATGCGCTCGTCGATCTTCGCGAGCTACCTTCTGCTCATTCTGCTCGCGCTCGTCTACATTTACCCGTTCCTCATCTCGGTCGCGGGAAGCTTCAAGACCGATGCCGACAGCACCGCCAACCCGCTCGCCCTGATTCCCCAGACCTGGTCTTTCGCGGCGTACGAGCGGCTCTTCACCGACGTGCCCCTGCCGCGCTGGGCGATGAACTCGACGATCATCACCCTGATCGTCACGATCGGCCGAGTGTTCTTCGACTCGCTCGCCGGGTACGCCCTGTCGCGGCTGCAGTTTCGCGGGCGCAACCTCATCTTCGCCGGGGTCATCGCGGTCATGGCCGTGCCCGGTGTTGTTCTCCTGATCCCGCGCTTCCTCATTCTCAAGGAGCTCGGCCTCTACGACAGCTACGGCGGAATGATCATCCCGCTCATCATCGACGCGGCCGGCATCTTCATCATGAAGCAGTTCTTCGAGTCGATCCCGATCAGCGTGGAGGAGGCCGCCCGCATCGATGGAGCCGGTGTGTTCCGCACGTTCTGGACGATCGTGCTCCCGATGGCCCGGCCCGCGGTTGTGACCCTTGTGATCCTGAGCTTCCAGGGCTCGTGGAACGAGTTCTCGCACTTCATCGTGTCGCGGTCCGATCCGGACCTGAACACCCTGACGACCGGTGTGGCCGGGCTTGTGTCGGGCCAGCTTGGCTCTGGAAACCAGTTCCCGATTGTGCTCGCCTCGGCGATGCTCATGACCATCCCAGTCGCTGTGGTGTTCTTCATCTTCCAGAAGCGGCTGATGAATACGACGGAGGGCGCCGAGAAGGGCTGATGACTTTCATCATTCAGGAGTGATGTGCTGCTGACGCTCGGCACGCGCAGGAATGCCTGAATGATGAAAGCGGTCGCTACCCCGCCAGTCCTGAATGATGGGACTGCGACCCGACACCAGCCGCCCCCGCCGCCGCCCCAGGTGACCCGGCCCCCGCCGGCAGCGGCACCCGCAGCAGCGGCAGTGTCACATTGACCATCGGTCCGATCAGCAGCGCGAACGCGACCGTGCCGACGCCGACCGTTCCGCCGAGCAGCCAGCCGATCGACAGCACGGTCACCTCGATCGCCGTGCGCACGATCCAGAACCGCACGCCCCAGCGATCATGGATGCCCGTCATCAGGCCGTCGCGCGGGCCCGGGCCGAACCGGGCGCCGATATAGAGCCCCGTGGCGATCGCGAGGAGGGCGAGGCCGCCCGCGAACAGCAACACCTGGCTCCAGAGCTCGGTCGCGAGCGGCAGCACGGCCAGGCCGACCTCGGCGCTCGGCCCGATGAGCAGAACATTGAGAATGGTGCCGATTCCCGGCTTCTGCCGGATCGGGATCCACAGCAGAAGCACGATCGCGCCGATGATGATCGTCACCCAGCCGAACGGGATGCCGGTGCGCAGCGACACCCCCTGTGACAGCACGTCCCACGGTGAGACGCCGATGCCGGCCTGGATCATCATCGCGATCGCGAAACCGTAGAGAAAAAGGCCAACCACCAGCTGGGTCACGCGACGGGCGAACATCAACGACATAGGAGCATCCAATCGCCCAATTGGTCTTCTCTCAAGAGGCCAATCTTCGTACACTGGCCTGATGTTCAGCATTTCGGCCCGCATATTGGACTCGCTACTGCACGAGTGGCGCAGCAGCGCGCCCGCCTACACGGCGCTCGCCGACCGCATCCGGCTGCTCATTCTCGACGGACGCATCCCCGTCGGCGCGCGTCTGCCGGCCGAACGCGACCTCGCCCAGCGCCTCGGCGTGAGCCGCACGACCGTCACCGCGAGCTACGCCGAGCTACGCGAGGCCGGCTACCTGTCGAGCCTGCGCGGATCGGGCAGCGTCGCCCGACTGCCCGGCCGCGCGCCCGTGCCGATCACCGAGCCGGGCCCCGGGTTCCTCGACTTCAGCAAGGCGGCCCTGCCGGCGAGCCCCCTGCTGGCGGATGCCGCGGTGCGGGCCGCGCAAACGCTCCCGGCCTACCTCGCCGACACCGGCTTCGACCCGATCGGGCTGCCCCGTCTGCGTCAGGCGGTTGCCGACCGCTACGCCGCGCGCGGCCTGCCGACCGATGCCGAGCAGGTCATGATCACCATCGGCGCCCAGCACGCGATCGCGCTTCTCGCCCGGGTGCTGCTCGATCGCGGCGACAGCGCCCTCGTCGAGTCGCCGAGCTACCCGCACGCCTACGACGCGCTGCGGGTCGCGGGCGCCCGGTTGGTTCCGGTCGGCGTCACGAGCGACGACGGCTGGGACGAGGACGCCCTCGAGCAGGGCCTGCGCCGCACGAGCCCCGCGCTCGCCTACGTCATGCCCGACTTCCACAACCCGACCGGCCGGGTGATGAGCGCCGAGCTCCGCGAGCGGATGCTGGGACTCGCGGCCCTCCAGGGCACCACGATCATCGCGGACGAGACCATGGCCGAGCTCGGCATCGACGAGCCGGAGACGCTGCTGCCGCTCGCTGGCTACGGCCCCGCGGTGTCGATCGGATCGCTTGGCAAGACCGTCTGGGGCGGCGTGCGCATCGGCTGGATCCGCGCCGAGCCGCAGCTGATCCAGAAGCTCGTGCGCGCCCGGTCCGCCGGAGACCTCGGCACGCCGATCCTCGAGCAGCTCATCGCGATCGAGCTGCTCGGCCGCTACGACGAGGTGCTCGAGGGGCGCCGGGAGCAGCTGCGCGTCGGACGCGACTACCTCGAGCGGGCCCTACGCGAGGCGCTCCCACAGTGGACCGTGCCGCACGTGACCGGCGGCCTCACCACGTGGGTCAACCTCGGGCGGCCGGCGAGCTCGCAGCTCACCCTCGCCGCTCGCAATGAGGGCCTCGTGCTCGCCTCCGGCCCGCGGTTCGGCATCGACGGGGCGTTCGAGCGGTTCCTGCGGTTGCCGTTCAGCTATACCCGCGACGAGACCGACCGGGCGGTCGCATCGCTCGCCCGGGCGTGGGGAGCGCTGTCGCGGCATCCGCTCCCCGAGCAGAACTACCTTGCTGCTGTCGTCTGAATCCCGCTCCGACCGCATCCGCCCAGCGAAGATGACAGATACTAGATCCCGTAGTCGAAAGGATTCCCATGAGCAGCCTCGACAGTAAGCCCTGGCTCAGCGCCTACGCCGACGGCGTGCCGCACGAGATCGAGCCGATCAACCAGACGCTCGTCGACATGATCGACGAGGCCGTCGCCACCTACCGGCGCGATGTCGCGCTCGAGTTCTTTGGTGCGGAAACAAGCTACGCCGAGCTCGGCGAGAAGATCGCGCTCGCCGCCGAGGGCCTGCGCCGGCTCGGGGTGGAGGCGGGAGACCGCGTCGCGATCGTGTTGCCGAACTGCCCGCAGCACGTCGTTGCCTTCTACGCGGTGCTGCGACTCGGCGCGATCGTCGTCGAGCACAACCCGCTGTACACGGCACGCGAGCTGCGCCACCAGTTCGAGGACCACGGTGCGCGCGTCGCAATCGTCTGGGACAAGGTCTACGACACAGTGGCTGGCTTTCCGAAAGACATCCGGATTGAACGCCTGGTCTCGGTCGACCTCACGACCGCGCTCCCGTTCGGCAAGCGGATGGCGCTGCGCCTGCCGGTCTCGAAGGCCCGCGCCGCGCGCGCCGCGATGACGGCGACCCCCTCCGGGCGCAACGTCTTCACCTGGGACCGCCTGGTGTCCGGCCGGCGCCTGTCGAAGCGGCATCCGGCTCCCCGGCCGAGCGACACGGCCCTGCTGCAGTACACGAGCGGAACCACGGGCACGCCCAAGGGCGCGATCCTGACCCACGCGAACCTTCGGGCGAACGCCGCGCAGGGGGAGGCCTGGGTTCCCGGGCTGACCCGGGGCAAGGAGACCTTTTACGCGGTGCTGCCCCTCTTCCACGCCTATGGACTCACCCTGTGCCTCACCTTCGCGATGAGCATCGGCGCTCGGCTCGTGCTCTTCCCGCGCTTCGACGTCGACCTCGTGCTGGCTGCTGCACGCACGTCGCCGCCGACGTTCCTGCCGGCCGTGCCACCGATCTACGACCAGCTTGCCGCGGCCGCGGAGTCGCGGAAGGTCGACCTGAGCAGCATCCGCTTCGCGATCTCGGGGGCGATGAGCCTGCCCGTCGAGACCGTGCGGCGCTGGGAGGCGGTGACCGGCGGTCTGCTCGTCGAGGGCTACGGCATGACCGAGTCCTCACCCGTTGCGCTCGGCAACCCGATCGGGCCGTCGCGCCGGCCCGGCACCGTGGGTGTGCCGTTCCCGAGCACCGAGATCCGCGTCGTCGACCCGGCCGATCCGACCATCAACCGTCCCGACGGTGCGCCAGGGGAACTGCTGATCCGCGGGCCTCAGGTGTTCCACGGCTACTGGCACAACCCCGAGGACACCGCGCAGACCCTCATGCCTGACGGCTGGCTGCGCACCGGCGACATCGTCACGGTCGCTCCCGACGGCTTCGTCACCGTTGTCGACCGGGTGAAGGAGCTCATCATCACGGGCGGCTTCAACGTGTCGCCGTCCGAGGTCGAGGCGGCGCTGCTCGCGCATCCGGATGTCACGGCCGCGGCGGTCGTCGGCCTCCCGCATCTGTCCGGCGGCGAGGAGGTGTCGGCGGCGGTTGTGCTGCGTGCGGGTGCCACCTTCGACTCCGGTGCGCTGCGCGACTTCTGCCGGGAGAACCTTGCCGGGTACAAGGTACCCAAGCGAATCGTCGTACTCGACGAGCTGCCGCGCTCGCTCATCGGCAAGGTCATGCGGCGCCAGGTTCGCGATGCGTTGCTCGAGGTGCGTACATAACCCGGCCCGTTCCCAACCGGGGCGCGTTACCCTCTAGGGGTATGTCTGCGGGTTCGGGGATGCCGAACTCCCACCGATCAGCAAGGAGGGCGAGATGAAAGCTGCACTGCGCCCTGCCCTGCCCCTCCTCATCGGGATCGCGCTCGCGGCCGTGCTCGCGCTTGTCGCGATGCACTCGCTGACGTTCGGGCCCTCCGCGTCGGTGGTCGGATCGCACCACTCGGTCGGCTACACCACGGATGCCGCGCACGACATCGGCCAGCAGGCGCACCTCGCTACGCACGATCCCGACATCGCGACCAACGCCGCCCACAATCACGGTGCATCCGCAGTGTGCGCCTCGTCCGACGGCGCGGAGTGCTGCTCGTTCGTGGCCAACGCGTCGGGGGCGCAGCCCAATACGCTGCACGCGTCTCCCGGGACAACTGTCTCGCCCCTCGGCACATCCGCGCCGGTTGCCTCGCTGCTCGCCACGGAGGCGGCTGAGCGTCCGCCCTCTCGCATGTTTTTGGCGGTCATCCGCGTCTAAGTCGGGCTCGCCCCCGACATTGCCGACCGCGGGCTCAGCCCCGTCGGCGCGACCGCACACTTCCCAGATACGAATGGACAACCACCATGACCAGCACACGCACCATCCTCGCCGCATCCGCCGCCCTCGTCGCCGCACTGACCCTCGCGTCCTGCGCGACAACCGAAGTTGCCTCGGTGAGCGAGCCCGCGGCATCCGCCCCGGCGACGGAGCCCGATGCCGACGCCACCCAGTTCAACGAGGCCGACATCATGTTCGCCCAGATGATGATTCCGCACCACCAGCAGGCCGTCGAGATGAGCGACACCCTGCTCGCGAAGACCGGGATCAGCGCAGAGACCGTGGCGCTCGCCGAGGAGATCAAGGCCGCGCAGGAGCCCGAGATCGCCCAGCTCAATGGCCTGCTCGTCGCCTGGGGATTTGACGAGATGACCGCCGATGACGACATGGCCGGTATGGACCACTCCTCCGGCATGATGACCGACGACGACATGGCGGCGCTCGATGACGCGACGGGCCCCGACGCCGAGCGCCTCTACCTCGAGCAGATGATCGAGCACCACGAGGGCGCGATCGACATGGCCAGCCCGCAGATCATCGACGGCTCGAATGCGGATGCTGTCGCGCTCGCGGAATCCATCG